>Ga0326727_10010020_pt1 | contig 22848 bp, 23 predicted proteins | sample MB2enrmetagenome_FD_207643 | JGI IMG/M metagenome (GOLD analysis project Ga0326727, IMG submission 207643) | Lab enriched peat soil microbial communities from McLean, Ithaca, NY, United States - MB29MY | ecosystem: Environmental > Terrestrial > Soil > Wetlands > Peat | place: USA: New York...
GAACCTCTGGCGTTGACAATGCCACCCTCAGGTGGCTCCAAATTCAAGGGGCCGCGTCAGCGACCCCTCCTACCGCTTTGAGCGGTTCACATTCTAAAGCCCCCGGCTTTGCCGGGGGATACTTACCGCGGGCGGCCGCCGCCGACGCGCGGCGCGGTCCGGGAACCCGCCCGGCGCGCCGCTGTATCACAGCCGCCGGCCGGCGCCGAAAGCCGGCGTCCCTCGCTCTGGAAGGGGAGAAGGAGTTCTAGCCCTCCCATCGATTTTGCTGACGCAGACCGCGAGTCGTCGATCATGCGAAGCCGTCTCGCTCGGCAAGGTCGGCTTGCGCCCGGTCGCCTACACGGAGGACGAGCGGGCGGCTGATAGCTTCCTCCCCCCCGCCCGATGACCTGCGCGGCGTCGAAAGGCGAGCGTGTTTCGACGCCCTATGACGCGCCCCGTCCGGCGGTCGAAGACGCTTGACAACCCTGTCGAATAGGAGAACGGACTGATCAAGAGGTCGCCCGCGAATTGCAGCGGCACGGAAGGGCGGCGCGCGGCGTTACGCTCGAGAGCGCTCCTTTCTTGCCTCTGGTCGGCCATCCGCGTGGGAGAACTCGTAGGGTCCGATCGTGCAAGGCGCCAGCGTCGGAACCGCCGGAACCGCTTCTTTGGCGAGGCGGCGATCGTAGGCGCCGGCATCGGGATTTCGTAAAGCGTCGCGGCGACGCCTGAGCCGCGGCGCTATTTCAATTTTTCAGGCCGCGATCTGTGGAGAATCGGATGAAAAAGCTCGTTCTGGGAATCGTCCTGCTGCTAGCGCTTCAGGCGCTCTCGATGGCCGCGCGCGCTGAGGAGGTCGTCTCGCTGCCCGGCGGCAATGCGGTGTTGAACGCGCCGAAATCCGTCGTCGCTTCCGTGATTCTCGCGCCGGGGGGCGATCGTTATGTGGATATCGACAGCTCCGGCCCTCACAAGCAGTTGAACGCCCCGATGGTCTTTACGCGTCAGGCGTACGCGGGCCTTGGCGTCGCTTCTCTGCTCATCGACGCGAACGTATCGGTACCCGCGGCCGTGGAATATTTGCGTCGTTTCAACAAGCCGGTCGTTCTTGTCGGCATGAGCAACGGCTCGCTCAAGATCATGGAGGGCCTCGGTTCCGGCCCCGCCGGCATTGTCCTCTGGTCGGCCCGACTTCGGGACGTCCAAGGCCAGCTTGGGGATTCTTCCGGCCCCCCCATTCTCGTGATCGCCAATCACAATGACCATTGCAAATTTACCGACGCCGACTACGTCGATACATTCAAGAGCTGGGGCGGAAGCCGGGTGAGGGTTGTTTGGGTCGGAGGCGGGGATCCATCGACGCCTGATCTGTGCCGGGACCACGCCGCCCCGCATTTTATGGGCGGCCATGAAGGTCAGGTCGTCTCGGCCATCGCCTCATTCGCGAAATCCGTTCGCTAGCGACGCCTGAACGATTCAATGTGAATCCCTCGAGGCGGCCCCACGGAGCCGCGCGGCTCAGATTGACGCCGCCGTCCTCGAGCGCGAGAGCGTCACAAGGTCGGCGGCGATCCTCCGGTCGACCGCTGCGCGAGCCGGCAGGGTGCCGCCGTCGCCTCCGACGGCGCTAAGAACCGCGCAATCGAGTTTTCAGTCATGGCCTCCATGCGGCGCGCCGGATTCAACGGCGCCATTGCGCTGACGGTCCAGTCGCTTGACTACCCCCGCCCGCTTAAGCAATCTTCGTTGCGGCCGTGTCGATGGACTCATCGAGGCCGTAATGCGCGAGATGCGCGAGTTTGTCTTTGCACAAAAAAGGGAGGCTTCGCCGTGCGTTGGCTGGGATTGGTCGTCGCTTTGGCGCTTTTCGGAGTCACCGAAGCCAAAGCGCAGGTTGTCGCCCTGGGCGCCAGCGCCACGAGGGGATACCTGCTTCCGATAACAGACGCCTGGCCCGCCAAGCTCGAGGGTTTATTACATCAACGCGGAATCAATGTCAGCGTCGCGAACGAGGGCGTCAATGGAGACACGTCCGACGGGATGCTCTCACGCTTGGATTCCGCGGCTCCGAACGGGACGCGCGTCGTGATCTTGATTTGTTGCGGCAATGACAACAAAGACAAGCGCCACATTGTAGCTGACCACGTCGGCAACGTGACAGCGCTGGTGACTCGGCTCCGCGCGCGTGGAATCGTCGTCATTTACAGCGGAGAAGGGGGTGCGGCCTTCGGTGGGCATGACAATGCTGGAGCGTCGGCCGCGCGAAGCGCGGGAGCCTCTTGGTGCGGGTGGAACTACGAAGGCCTTCCCCCGGAAGACAAAGAGGATTCGCCTGCCGGCGTTCACCCGACCCCTTCAGGCCACGATAAAATCGCCGCGCGTATGCTTCCGTGCGTGATGCGCGCATTGGGACCGAAAGGTTGAGGCTGTCCCGATAATTCGCGCGGTTTGCAATTCGCGATCAACCGGCGCGGATCGCCGGGCGTAGGGCGGTTCGCCCGGCCGCATCGACGCCGCGCCCTGCGATCCGCCCGCCGGCGCGCCCGCTTCCGCTCAGCGCGTAAATGGGTCTAGACTTCGCCTCCATGACGATCCCAGCGCGCTCCGGCGTCCTCGCCGTCGCCGGCGCCAAGCGCGCGGCGGCGATGGCGCCGGATTGGCGCGCGCTATTCGCGGGGGCGCTGGCGAAGGAAGTCGACGAGCGGCGGTTCTTCCTGTGGATTCCCGTCGCCGCGATGGCCGGCGTGGCGCTGAACATGGCGGCGGAGCGCGAGCCCGTTCTGTGGCTGCCGGCGCTGCTGACGGCGCTGTTCGCCGCGCTCGCCTTTCTCTCTCGCGCGCGGCCCGTCGCGCTCGGCGTCTGGATCGGCCTCGCGGCGCTCTCCGCCGGCTTTCTCGCGATGGGCCTGCGCACCGCGTGGGTCGAGACGCCGGTGCTCGATCATGTCCGCGTCGTCAAGTTGCAGGGCTTCGTCGAGGAAGTCGACATCCGCCCGGTCGGCTCGCGGCTCGTCCTCGACGTCGTCGACGCCGGCGACATGCCGAAGAATCTCGCGCCGCGCCGCGTGCGGGTGACGACGCGCAAGGCGCCGGGCGTCATCGCCGGCGACTACGTCGCGCTTCAGGCGCGGCTGCTGCCGCCGTCGCGCGCGGTGCTGCCGGGCGGCTATGATTTCTCCCGCGACGCCTATTTTTCCGGCGTCGGCGCGGTCGGCTCGACGCTCGGCGCGATCAAAATGCTGCCGCCGCCGCGCGAGGCCTCGTGGCGCCAGCGCTTTCTTGCCTCGATCGATCAGGCGCGCAACCGCCTCGCCTTGCGCGTCGATGCGATCATCGGCGGCGACGAAGGCGCCGTCGCGGCGGCGATGGTCACGGGCAAGCGCGATTTCCTGTCGAACGACGCCAAGGACCTCATCCGCGAGGCCGGCATCTTCCACATCATCACCATTTCCGGCCTGCAGATGACGCTGGTGGCGGGCATTTTCTTCGTCGTCGCGCGCCGCCTCCTGGCGCTGTCGCCGACGCTGGCCTTACGCTACCCGATCAAGAAATGGGCGGCCGGCGTCGCCATGATCGGGTCGCTTTGCTACGACGTCGCCACCGGTTCGCGCGTCGGCACCGAGCGCGCGCTGATCATGACGCTGATCGTGCTAGGCGCCGTCATCCTCGATCGACGCGCGCTGACGATGCGCAATCTCGCGCTCGCCGTGCTGGCGATCGTCGCGCTGGAGCCGGAGGCCATCTTAGGCGTCAGTTTCCAGCTCTCGTTCGCCGCGGTCGGCGCGCTGGTCGCGGTGATGGAGGCGCGGTTCGCGCGCGTCGACCCCGGCGCCGATCCCTTCGTCCCGACGCGCCTGCGCCCGCCGCGGCGCGGAGCGCTCATCAGCCATTTCGTCGACAAGCCGATCGCGCTGATGTTCGGGACGCTATGCGCGACCAGCGCCACCGCGTCGTTCATGTCCTATCATTTCCACGATCTCAGCCCCTATGTGCTGATCGGCAATCCGCTGACGCTGACCGTCATCGAATTGTTCGCCGTGCCCGGGGCGCTGTTGGGGACCGCGCTCTATCCCCTCGGCCTCGACGCGCCGGTCTGGCTCTACGTCGGCGCCGGCATCAAGTTCATTCTCTGGGTCGCGCGCTTCATCGCCGCCGCGCCCGGCTCGACGTTGCGCCTGCACGCGTTCGCGCCCTTCGCGCTGCCGTTCCTGAGCCTTGCGGTGTTGAGCGTGATCCTGTGGCGGAGCTGGCTGTTTCGCGCCACGGCGATACCCTTGTTGGCGCTCGGCGTCTTCGGCGCGATGAACGGTCCGCGCTTCGACGCGATTCTGGCGCCCTCGGGCGATCTGGCGGCGGTGCGCGACGCCGACGGGCGACTCGAAGTCGTCGGCAAGCGCTTCAACGCCTTCGACGCGGAGCAATGGCTCGCCGCCGACGGCGACGATCGCGATCCGGGATTGGCGCGCGATCGCGATTCGCCCTGCGACCGCGTCGGCTGCGTCGCCGCGCTGCCCGAGGGCCAGTCGCTGAGCGTGGTGATCGATCGCGCCGCGTTCGAGGAGGATTGCGCGCGCGCGTCCGTCATCCTCAGCGCGCTGACCGCGCCGGCCGACCGCAAGGCGGAAGTCTTCGACGAGCGCCGGCTCGCGCTCACCGGCGCCGTCGGGCTCAACTGGGACGGCGCGCGCTTCCTCGTAGCCACGGACCGCTCGGCGCTCGAAGACCGCCCGTGGTCGCCCGCGCCCAAGCGCGCGCTGGACGACCGGGTCGTGCGGCCGGGCCAGAGCGGCGCGAAAGGCGCGGACCCGGCCGACCAGCCCGACGAGTCGCCGGAATGAGGCGCCGGCGCAGGCGCGCGCTGGCGCCGAGGGGCCCGGCGCCCTAACATTCACGTCCGGCCCGCCGAGGGGCGATCGACGGCGCAGCGAAGCCGCTGCAGAAGGAAGGGGCTGTAAAATGCAAACGCCAATCGAGATCGCGTTTCAACACTGCGAGCCCTCGGAAGAGATTCGAGCCGAGATCGCCAGGCAGGTGAAGCGCCTGGAGAGATTCAGCGATCGGATCACGAGTTGTCATGTGACGGTCGCCGGGCCGCAGACTCGACACCGGCAAGGCGAACTCTTCAAGATCGATATTCGCATCGCCATGCCCGAGCATCACGACGTCATCGTCGGCAAGACCCATGGCGACGCGCCCGAGCGCGAGCACGATCTGGTCGCGATCCGGGAGGCTTTCGACGCAGCGGTGCGGCAGGTCGAGGACGTCGCGCGCGACATGCGCGGTCAAGTCAAGGAACACGCGGCGGAGAGCCATGGCCGGGTGACGAAGTTCCTCGCCGGGCAAGATTGCGGCTTCATCGAAACCGCGGAGGGGCGTGAAATCTACTTTCACCGCAACGCCGTTGTCGACGGGGCGTTCGACAGCTTGAGCGTCGGCTCCGAGGTCCGCTTCGTCGAGGAAACGGGCGTCAAGGGCGCGCAGGCGAGCATGGTTCGCCCGATCGGCAAGCGCCGCCCCGGCTAGCGGAGGCGGTCCCTAGGTCTGCTCATCGCGGCGCCTCAGCAGGTCACGTGCATGAGGGCGATTTTTCTCTCCGGCGCCTGGTTGAAGGCGCGAATGGCCTCGGGCGTCGGCAGCAGCAGGACGCGACAGCGTTTCGTGTCGAAGTATTCGGCGGCCTCGGGCGACAAGCGCACGTTTCCTTGCTGGCCCGCTCCCACGACCAACAGCTCGCAACCGTCCTCGAAGACGAACTTGGCTTCCGCCTTCGACATGACGTGAGACGTGCCGTACTCTTCCTTCGAAAGCTTCTTTCGCCGCTTTTCGACTTCGCCGGAAAGACGAATGAGCACGTCGTGGTCGTAGGTCTTTCCGTCGATCGTGATCGCGCCGAATTTGGTCGCGTCGATCGGCATCTCGTTCTCCCATGCTTGCGTCGAAGAGGCGGGGTTCGGCGCTTTGAACGACAGTTCCCGCTGACGAGGCCTCTTTGCGCGTGATAGGGAGAATGGGGAGAGATCGCGCCTCTTTCAATCCTGAAGCCGGCGCGCCTCGTCAAGTCCGGAGGCTGAAGTGAACAAGCTCGCCCTTCCCCATGACGCGTTCGTTTTCGTCGGCGACGGCCGCAAGGCGCTGTTCCTGCGCAACGCCGGCGACGAGAAGTTTCCCAATCTGGTGACCGAGCGCGTTTTCGCCGACGAGAACCCACCGACGCACGAGCAAGGAACCGATCGCCCCGGCCGCGCGTTCTCGGGCGCCCATGCGATCGGCCGCAGCGCCGTGGAGACGACGGACTGGCATGAAATCGAGGAGCATCGGTTTGCGCAACGGGTGTCCGCCGCGCTCGAGACGCTCGTGCGCGAACGCGGCGCGCCGGCGTTGCTCATTATCGCGCCTCCGCGCGCGCTGGCCGACTTGCGCCAGGCGTTTCACGCCGACGTGAAAGCGCGAATCGTCGGGGAAATCGACAAGGACCTGACCAAGCATCCCGTCTGGGAGATCGAGCGACACATCCTTGCGCAACAGGGCGGACGGTTGTAAGTGCGGGCGTTGACCTAGGGTCCGGACCCATAAAATGGTTGGCGTAGACAGGGACTTGTGATTCTTCTGGTTTCCTAAGGGAGCCGGCGATGAATCAAGCCCAGTCCTGGCTGACCGAGAACCAGTTCAGGAAGATAGCGCCGCACTTGCCGACCGACACGCGCGGCAAGGAGCGCGTCGATGACAGGCGAGTCATTAGCGGCATCGTGCACGTCCTGAAATCGGGCGGTCGTTGGGTCGACACGCCGCCGGATTGTGGGCCGAAGAAGACGCTCTACAACAGCTTTGTCCGGCGGGCGACGAAGGGCGTGTGGGTCAAGCCGTTCCAGGCGCTCGCCCAAGCCGCCGGCCCAGGTTCTGATCGACTCCAGCGCGGTGAAAGCTCATCGCTCGGCGGCGGGTGGAAAAGGGGGAGAAAAATCAGGCGATCGGCCGTTCGCGCGGCGGGCGCACGACGAAAATCGACGCGCTGACCGACGCGCTATGCCGCCCGCTCGCCTTCATGCTCACCGGCGGACAGGGCGCCGATTGCGACGCAGGCGCGGAGCTTCTCCGGCGCCTTCCGGAGTGCGACATCCTCCACGGCGACAAGGGCTACGACGCCAACGCCATTCGCCGGCAAGTCGAAGAGCGCGGCGCGCTGGCGAACATTCCGCCCAAGGCCAATCGCAAATGGAAGTGCTGCTTCTCGACCTTCCTCCATCGCAATCGGAACGCCATCGAACGCATGTTCTGCCGATTGAAAGACTTCCGCCGCGTCGCCACCCGCTATGACCGAAATGCGGTCAACTTCCTCGCCGCCGTCTGCATCGCTGCCGTCGTCAGTTACTGGTTATGGGTCCGGACCCCAGGGCCGGCCCGAGCCGATCTCGCCCATACCAACGCGATCATCCGCACTTTCGAGGCCAGCGGCGACCGGCAAGAAGCCTCTCGCTATGTTGATAAGCGCCGCCCGTTTAAGCGGAACGAGAAATGGAAAGTTCGCCTGGAAGCAGTCACTAAACGTGGCGAGCTATTGAGCCGGGAGTTGGCCGCGCACATTCTTGCGGCCAAGAGGCTTGATAGAATTGACGCCGTTGTGGCGGTAACCATCAACGGGACGCTAGTCCAAATACATCGGGATCAAGGGAAACGCGGTCGCATTTCGACCAAAGCCAGTGCCGTTTTGTAGAGGCGCAGGTCTTTTTCATTCTTCTCGATAAGTTCCTGATAGAGCGTCTCGCCCAATTCAAACCGGATGTCGTCGATCCGTTCGTTCAATGTTGTCTTGCGGCCCGGGCTCCGGTTTTCGATTTGATAATCGCTGTTCAAATCAGTCCCAATTGAAGAATGCAGATACCTGGCCATCTGTGATAGCGAGGCTTCGAAGCGCTCGACCAAGCCGAAGAAAGGCAGAGCGGTAAGACGAGCGCGCGCGAGCGCAAAGTCGTTTTCGGTTGCTGTCGCGGTTCGCATGTCGGTCAGCCGCCCAGCCAGGTGAACGACGTGGAAGTTCTTGATTACCGCCCCATTCCCATCTTGCAACCGCCATTTCACATAGCCTGAAAGTCCATTTTGGCGCGCAATTGCAGCGCCGAGAGACGCGCTATTTGCGGGTATTCTTCGCTCGAATTCATAGACCGAACCCACACGGTCAATCGGGTTGCGCAGAAAAACAACCGGATAGATTTCGACGCCGTCGATTTCTGGCGCAGGCAGCCGAGCTTGATGGCTGGAGACGACGCGCAACTCGATCCGCTCTTGGATGAACCGTTTGAGGTCGTCGTTCGCAACCGTATTCCAAGGATGCGGACCCTCAATGCGGCCGATAGCCTCGACGCCGAGCGCGCGCCGGAAAACGCCATCGACTGTTGTGCCCGCGTTCTTGAAGATGTGGTAGTGGACGACAATTCGGCGAGTCATCCCTGGCGTCTCATAGGGACTGGACCACAATTCAGAGGCGGCGGAAGCGAGCACATCAAGTATTAATATCACCGGTGCCTAATTTTCAGAATCTGCCGGCCCGAGGTAAGCAGCTTCAAGAACACGCTTCAGCCATGTCAATTACCTTTACTGCCCGATATGGCGCTTTTCAAGCTGCCCCTGCGCGCTCACTTGATCTTGGCCTCCTTGAACTCGACGTGCTTGCGCACGACGGGGTCGTATTTCATGAACTTGAACTTCTCCGTCTTGGTGCGGGCGTTCTTCTTGGTCACGTAGAAATAGCCGGTGTCGGCGGTGGACAGCAGCTTGATCTTGAGCGAGGCGGCCTTGGCCATTTCAGCGCGTCCAAAATGCGCGGCGCGCGGCGCGCCGGGGAGCAACAAAACAGCGCCATCGGGAGGCCCCGCCGGCGCCAGTTGCGCGGCAACATAGTCGGGAGAGGCGGGAAGTCAAGCCGAACGGCGCTTGTCCTATCCCCACAGGCCCGCGATGCCGGCGTAGACGCCGAACAGCGTGGTCGCGGCGATGAGGGCGCCGGCGACGCCGGCGTAGGCGCCTTGCAGGCGCAACGGCTCGGGCAATCGCCGGGCGAGCAGGAACAGGAACGTCAGCACGATCGGCAGCAGCAGCGCGTTCATCACCTGGACGCCGACGCTCAAGGAAACGAGATTTACGCCCGAGCCGACGACGAGCGCGCCGAGGATGAGCGCGAGCGCATAGGCGCCGTAGAACCAGGGCGCCTCGGCCGGCTCGTGGTCGAGGCTGTGGTTGACGCCGAGAACTTCGGCGAGCGTGCGCGCCGCGGTCAGAGTGACCACGATGGTGGCGACCAGCGCCGAGCCGCTCATCCCCAGGGCGAACAGAACGTCGCCGCCGATCTTGCCCAGAAAGGGCGTGATCGCCTGGCTGATTTCCTCCACCGTGTCGAGCGCATGGTCGCCGCCCGCCTTGCCCAGCGTCGCCGCGACGGCGACCAGCACGGCGGCCATGATGAGCTGCGTCAGGACCGCGCCCACGGCGGTGTCGAGGCGCGCGGCGCGAAGGTCGTCGGTCTTCAGCTCCTTTTCCACGATCGAGGATTGCTGGAAGAAAACCATCCACGGCATGATCACGGCGCCGATGTTGGCGGAGGCGAGATACAGGTATTTCGGGTCGCCGAGCGGGATCGCCAGCGAGCCGGAGGCGATTTCGCCGAGGCTGGGGCGCGCCATCCACGCCACCACCAGGAACACCAGTTCGAAGCCGCCGACCACGATGGCGATGCGCTCGACGGCGAGATAGCTGCGCGTCCAGGCCATGATCAGCAGCGCGCTGACCACCAGCGCCAGGGTCAGGGGAACGGGGACGCCGATCAGCGCGCCGACGCCCGCGATCCCCGAGAATTCGCTGAGCAGCGCGCCGACGCAGGAGACGATCAGCGTCGCCACCGAGAACCACGCCCAGGCGCGCCCGAATTTTTGCGCGATGAGTTCGGCGTGCCCCTTGCCGGTGGCGACGCCGAGCCGCACCGTCAGTTCCTGGACGACATAGAGGATCGGGATGAGCGCGAACTGCAGCGCCAGCAGCCGATAGCCCCATTGGGCGCCGCTCTGCGCCGCGGTGATGACGCTGCCGGCGTCGGTGTCCGCGAGCATCACCACCAGACCCGGCCCGGCGACGACGAGAAAGCGCCGCCAACCGGCGAGCGGCAGCGCGGCGGAGCCTGAGGTCATGCGGCGTTCTTTCGTTGCGAGAGGAATCCCGCGACGCCGCCCATAGCGCAAGTTCGGCGCGTTCAAAAGCGTTTCCTTATAATTGTTCAAGCTCTACGATCTCGCCGCCGCGAAGACGCGCGGACGGCGGGCGTTCGCTCCAGGCGCGCGCCATCGCCCGGTTTTCCCAGCCCGGTTCGAATGGACGCCGGCCGGCGGGGACAAGATCGCCGCGCCGGCGCGAGGCGAACAGAGAGAGGAGCCGCTTGCGATGACGCTGTTTTCAGGCCCGGTCTTCGAGATGGCCCGCGATCAGTTTCGCATCATCGCCGACCATCTCGACATTCCCCTCGACGAGCGCGACCGGCTGCTGCTGCCCAAGCGCGCGATCGTCGTCTCCTGTCCGATCCACATGGACGACGGCCGCACCGCGGTATTCGCCGGCTATCGCGTGCAGCACCATTTGACGCTCGGCCCCGCCAAGGGCGGCACCCGCTTCGCGGCCGGCGTCGACATTAGCGAGATCGCCGCGCTGGCGATCTGGATGAGCTGGAAATGCGCGCTCGCCGATCTGCCCTACGGCGGCGGCAAGGGCGGCGTCGCGGTCGATCCGAACGCGCTGTCGAAACGCGAACTGGAGAATCTCTCGCGCCGCTACATGCAGGAGATGATCCCGTTCGTCGGCCCGCGCGTCGACGTGATGGCGCCGGACATGGGCACCAACGAGCAGGTGATGGCCTGGTTCATGGACACCTATTCGATGTATCAGGGCGTCACCGTGCCGGAGATCGTCACCGGCAAGCCGGTGGGCTCGGGCGGCACGCTGGGGCGGCGCGAGGCGACCGGCCACGGCGTCGCGTTCCTTTCCTTCCACGCCATGGAGCGGCTGGGCGTCAATCCGGGCGAAGCGACGGCGATCGTGCAGGGTTTCGGCAACGTCGGCTCGCACGCGGCGCTGGCGCTCGCCCGTCGCGACGTCAAGATCGTCGGGATCAGCGACCACACCGTCGCCCTTCACGACCCGAAGGGCTTCGACGTTCAGGCGGCGGCCGACTACGCGGCGCGGCACGGCGCGCTGAAGGGCTTCGCCGATCAGGCGATGATCGACGCTGCGGCGTTGCTCACCCAGCCCTGCGACGTGCTCGCGCCTTGCGCGATCGAGCGGGCGATCGACGAGAATGTCGCGCGCGGCCTCCAATGCCGCATCATCGCCGAGGGCGCCAACGGCCCGACGACGCCGGAGGCCGACCGCGTGCTCGCCGAGCGCAACGACGAAATCTTCGTCATTCCCGACATCCTGTGCAACGCCGGCGGGGTGATCGTCAGCTATTTCGAATGGGTGCAGGACCTGCAGCAATATTTCTGGTCGAAGGACGAAGTGATCGAGCGCCTGGAGCGCGCGCTCGACCGCTCGTGGGGCCAGGTCGTCGAGCGCGCCCGCCGCGACGGAATCGCCAACCGCACCGCGGCGCAGGCGATCGGCGTCGAACGCGTGCGCAAGGCCAAGCTGGCGCGGGGACTGTTTCCGTAAGAGCGCCTGCGTGACGCAGAGTTCTCTCCCGTAGAACGGCCGCCTTCGCCGCCGAGCGGCGCCGGCGCGATCAATATGCGTCCTCGATTCACACGCTATTAGAGCCTGATCGCCTCAGATTGACGCATAGCCGGCGTTTGCGAGGCGCCTTGCGCATTCTTTTTGGAATCGGCTGAGGGTCGATCCGAGGCGTTTCCATGTGTCGTCGATATTTCGCCCGGCCGCTTCTCCGTGTCGGGCGCGATCAGCGCGCAGGCGAGCCGACCGGCTAGGCGAAACAAGAAAATTCTCCCGTTGCGCGGCCCCGACGTCGCGGCCAGAATGGCGCGGCCCACCGACAGCGTGCCGCGCAGGCGAGGCCGTCGCGGCGATCCGGGAGTTTTGAGAAATTGGCGGAGCTTCGTTCGCCGCGCGCCGCGCCCGCCCGCGAGTTCACCGTCCGCAGCGCCAACGAAGCGGACATGCCGGCGGTTCGGCGGATTTACGCCCACTATGTGCTCAACGCCCTGGCGACCTTCGAGGAAACGCCGCCCTCTCTGGAGGACATGATGGCGCGGCGACGCAGGTCGCTCGACATCGGGGCGCCGTATCTCGTCGCGGAGATGCAGGGCCGGATCGTCGGCTACTGCTACGCGAGCCCTTATCACGCGCGCCCGGCCTATCGCTATACGCTGGAAGACTCGGTCTATGTCGCCGATGGCCTAAACCGCCGGGGCCTCGGCGCGGCGCTGCTCGGCGAGCTGATCCGGCGATGTGAGGCCGGTCCGTGGCGACAGATGGTCGCGATCATCGGCGACAGCTCCAATCACGCCTCGATCGCGCTGCATCGGCGCTTCGGTTTCCAACACGTGGGAACGCTGCGCGCGGTCGGCTTCAAGTTCGGCCGTTGGGTCGACACGCCGCTGATGCAACGCGCGCTCGGAGCGGGCGAGCGCAGCCCGCTGGGCGTCCTGTGAGCCGCAGGCCGAAGCCTGCGCCGCCGTGCTCGAAGCCGAGAGCGACGTGGCGATTTCCGCCGCGACCCTCGCCGAAGCGCTGATCGTCGCGGCGCGACGCGATTGCGCCGAGAGAGTGGCGGCGATCATCGACCTGCTCGACTTCGAGGTCGTCCCGGCGACGGAGGCGAGCGCGCGGCGGGTCGCCGCCGCCTACGCCCAATGGGGAAAGGGCGTCGATTCCGCCGGCCTGAATTTCGGCGATTGCTTCGCCTGCGAACTGGCGCGCCAGCGCGACTGCCCGCTTCTGTTCGTCGACGGCGATTTCGCCAAAACCGACGTTCGATCGGCGCTCACGGCGCCGGCGCGCTGACCCCGACGATCGGCCCGAGCGGCGAAACTTCGTCGTCGCGCCCGAGCTCGGGCGCATAGAGCGAGGACACCGAGCCGTCGAGGAACAGCGCGTTGGCGCAGCGAAGCGCGTCGCGGAACAAGAGCGCGAAGGCGTAAAAGGTGACGGGCGTCTCGGAGATGGCGAAGATCGCGGTGGTCCCCTCGCGGACGCAGACGCCGTTGCGGATTTTTTCCGAAGTGCCGGTCGGCAGGATCTTGGGATGGATGCGGCCGTCGATCACCAGCATCGGCCCGGACTGGGTGGCGAAGCGCGCCGGCGGCGGATTGGCGAGATAGCGGGAGGTCTCCGCGACGCCGGCGGCGCCGTCGCCGACCCAGAAGATTCCGTTCGGCTTCAGGTGAAAATTGCTCGCGCCCTCGCGCGTGTCGGCCCTGTGCTCGCGCTTGCCGTCCTCGACATAGAGGCCGACCGGCGACAGGTCGGCTTCGAACATCCCGCCGTTCATGGCGAAGCGCAGCGCGCGGCCGCGCGCGTTCAACGCTTGCGCGAGCGCGGCGAAAGTCGCGTAGGGCTTGCCGGCCGAATCCTTCCAATAGAGGCGGATTTCATCGCGCCGCGCGTCGAACGCGCAGACGGCGTAGCGGGCGCCGTCGAACTCCAGCGGCGCGCAAGGCGCGCTCGCACGGGCGCCGGCGGGCGCCAGGACGAGGGCGATGAGCAGCGCGAAGGCGCCGGCGCAGCGTCCTTCGGCCGCCGTCCGGCGGCGCACGGGGCGGCTCGCGCGCGTCTCGGCCTCCTTGAGTGAATCGAATCGCGGTCATCATATCTCGGCGCGGCGCCTTAAAGAACCTTGCCCGGGTTCAAAATTCCGTTGGGGTCGAGCGTCGCCTTGATCTTGCGCATGACGTCGAGCGCGTTCGGGTCCTTGGTCTGCGCCAGCAGCTCCCGATTCAACCTGCCGATGCCGTGCTCGGCGGAGATCGAGCCGCCGTGGCGCGCGACGACGGCGTACACCACCGCATTCATCGCCGTCCATTGATCGAGGAAGGCGGCGGCGTCGGCGCCGACGGGCTGGCTGACGTTGAAGTGGATGTTGCCGTCGCCGAGATGACCGAACGCGACGACGCGCGCGCCGGGCATGAACGCCTCGACCGCCGCGCTCGCCTCGCTCAGGAACGCCGGAACGGCGCCCACCGGCACGGCGACGTCGTGCTTGATCGAGCCGCCTTGCGGCTTCTGCGCGTCGGGCAGAGTCTCGCGAATGCGCCAGAAGGCGGCGCGCTGCTCGAGCGAAGCGGCGAGGCTGGCGTCCTCGATGATCCCGCGTTCGAGCGCGGCGCCGAGCAGGCCGGTCGTCTCCTCGTCGAGTCCGCCCGCGACCTGGGAGGCGATCTCGATCAGCACGCACCACGCGCAGCGCGCGCTTAAGGGATCGCGCGCGGCGGGAGCGTAGGCGAACACGAAATCGAGGCCGATGCGCGGGATCAGTTCGAAGCTGGTCACGCCTGGGCCGAACTGATCGCGCGCCAGTCGCAGCAGCGCCAGCGCCTTAGCGGGGTCGGCGAGGCCGACGAAGGCGGTGGCGCGCGACCGCGGCCTGGGGAAGAGCTTCAGCGCCGCGGCGGTGATGACGCCGAGGGTGCCCTCGGCGCCGATGAACAGGTCTTTCAGGTCGTAGCCGGTGTTGTCCTTGCGCAGCTTGGAGAGCGCGTCGACGATCCGCCCGTCGGCGAGCACGACCTCGATTCCCGTCGTCAGGTCGCGCGCGCCGCCGTAGGCGAGCGCCATGACGCCGCCGGCGTTGGTCGAAAGATTGCCGCCGATGGTGCAGCTTCCCTCGGAAGCGAGGGAGAGCGGAAACAGCCGGTCGGCGTCGAGCGCGGCCTGCTGCGCCTCGGCGAGCGTCACGCCGGCTTCGACGACCATCGTGTCGGATAAGGAATCGATTTCGCGAACGCGCTTAAGCCGCTGCGACGAAAGGACGATCTCGGAGCCGCTGGCGTCGGGCGTCTGGCCGCCGACCAGGCCGGTGTTGCCGCCCTGCGGCACGATCGCGATGCGCGCGGCGTTGCAATAGGCGAGAATGGCGGCGACTTCCCGCGTATCGGCGGGGCGCACGAGCGCCAGCGCCTTGCCGAAATAGCGGCCGCGCGGCTCCTCCAGGTTCGGGGCGATCAGCGCCGGGTCCGTCAGCACATGCGCGGCGCCGACGATGCGCGCGAGCGCTTCGAGCGCGGCGGCTGTGTCTTGGGGCTGGTTCACCCGAGCAATCCTCTGCGGCGGCGTTTGGCCGACGGTCGCCGGAGCACGGCGAGAATTTCGCCATGCGGGGAAAAGCGGAACTGGTCAAGCGGCGTAACCTCCCCGATCGCGTAGCCGCCTTCGACAAGCAAGCGCGCGTCGCGCGCAAAGCTTTCGGCGTTGCAGGAAATCGCGACGACGATCGGCGTCCGGCTCGCCGCGAGGGCGCGCGCCTGCGCCTCCGCCCCGACGCGCGGCGGATCGAACAGCACGCCGTCGAAGACGTCGAGTTCGGCCGCGCCGAGCGGACGCTGGAAGAGATCGCGCGTTTCCGCTTTGAGCGCGCGCAGACCTCTTGCCTCGGCGGCGGCGCGCTTCAGCGCGGCGATGGCGGCGGCGTCGGCGTCGGCGGCGAAGACCTCGTGGGTCTCCGCCAGGCGCAGCGCAAAGGCGCCGGCGCCGCAGAAGAGGTCGGCGACGCGCCGCGCGCCTTTCAGCGCCTCTTGAGCGCGCTGCGCCAGCGCACGCTCGCCCGCCTCCGTCGCCTGCAAGAAGCCGCCCGGCGGCGGCGTGACCAACGCTCGGCCGAAGGCGACCTGCGGCGCGCGGCGTTCGATCACCAGTTCGCCTTGGCCGGATACGCGCGCCAGATCGAGCCGCTCCGCGGTCTTCGCCAGCTTCAACCGCGTCGGCGCGTCGAGCGGCCCAGAGCCGCGCAGATCGAAATCGAGCCCGCCGAGCGTCGCCGTCGCCTGAATGTCGAGCGGCTTGTTCGAGCCGCTGAGATCGGCGGCGAGCGCCCGCGCCGCCGGAAATGCGCCCGCCAGCGCTGGGCTGAACAGCGGGCAGGCTTCGACGGCGACGACTTCGTGGGCGCGCGCGCGCATGAAGCCGACGCGCTGACGGCCGTCGTCGCCGACGCGGGCGTGAAGGGTCGCGCGCCGCCGTCCCTCGCCGTGCGCGTCGATCAGCGAGCCGACCTCGGCGGCGACGCGCGCGCGCCTCAGCGCGCCAACGAGGTTCTCGCGCTTCCACTCGCCGTGCAGCCGCGCGCTCATATGCTGGGCGGCGCAGCCGCCGCAAACGCCGAAATAGGCGCAGATGGGCGTCGCCCGCTCGAGGCTGGGGCCGCGGATTTCGAGCAGTCGCGCGCGCGCGCCCTCCATGGCGACGATCGCGCGTTCGCCGGGCAGGGCGCCGGGGGCGATTGTTCCGTCGTCGGCGAGGCCCTCGCCGCGTTCGTTCAAGGCGAGGATCGTCAATGTGCGCGTCGTCTCATCCATGCCGCGCGGCATACAGGAATTCGCGCGCGCCGTCGCCGCCCGGCAGCGGCGAGGGGATGAGGCCGAGGCTCGTCCAACCGAGGCCCTCGACGCAGCCGCGCACCGCCTCGCAGGCCGATCGAAGCGCGAGGGGGTCCTTGACGGCGCCCTTGACCAGATGCGCGCGCCCGACCTCGAATTGCGGCTTGACCAGGCTGACGAGCCAGGCGGAGCGATCGGCCAAGCGAAGCGCCACGGGGAGCGCCAGCCGCTGCGAAATGAAGCTGACGTCGCAGACGATCGCCTGCGGCGGGACGCCGACGATCTCTTGCGTCAGGCGGCGCGCGTCGAGCCCTTCACGCAGCGTCACGCGCGGGTCGGCGGCGAGCTTAGGCTCGAACTGGCCGTGCCCGACGTCGACGCAGACGACTGCGCGCGCGCCGCGCCGCAGCAGCACGTCGGTGAAGCCGCCGGTCGAGGCGCCGATGTCGAGACAGGAAAGGCCGGCCGGATCGAGCGCGAAGGCGTCGAGCGCCGCGGCGAGTTTCACCCCGCCGCGCGAGGCCCAGGGGTGCGGCGCGGCCGCGACGATCGCGGCGTCCGGCGAGAGGGGTTGGGAAGCCTTGCGCACCAGATCGCCGTCGGCGCAGACCAGCCCGGCGGCGATCGCCTGCTGCGCGCGGGCGCGGCTCGGGAAAAACCCGCGTTCGACGAGGAGCGTGTCGGCGCGGCTGCGCATGGGGGCTTCGGGGCCGAGGGAAACGCAATGGCGAATTTCAGTGGTCACGACAGAAGCGATTTTGCAAGAGCCGCGAGTTGGCGCCAACGGCGCTCTCTCAACGGGGCGCGCCGCGCTTGCGCGCGTGGATGAACAGGCGCGGATAGAGGAACAGCAGCGCGCCGCCCGGTTCGACGCGATAGGCGTCGGCGAGTTCGCGCATGTAGCGCTCGATGAACTCTTCGCGTTCGCACTCGTCGAGCGGATTGAGGAAGGGCCTCAGCGCGCTGCCGCGAAACCAGTCGACCACCGCGCCGACGCCGGCCATCGGGTGAACGTAGGTCGTTTGCCAGATGTCGAGCGCATGGCTGAGCGGTCTCAGCCAGGCGTAATATTCGATGTGGGTGGCGATGACGGCGCGGGTCTTGGCGATCGGCACCAGGCGGTCCGCCCAGGGTCCGTCGGCGGCGACCAGACGCATCAGGGCGTGGCTCGGCTCCTGGCGGTTGTCGGGCATCTGCACCGCCAGCGCGCCGTCTTCGGCCAGAATGGACATCAGGCGCGCGAACAGCGTCTCGTGATCGGGCAGCCATTGCAGCGCGGCGTTGGCGAAGATGAGGTCGGGACGCTGGCGCGGTCGCCAGCCGGCGATGTCCGCGCGTTCGAAGTGCACTTGCGGCAGGCGGCGGCGCGCCTCGGCGAGCATCGGCGCTGAATTGTCGACGCCGACGATCTCCGCCTCAGGGAAGCGCTCGGCGAGCAGGCGCGTGCTGGTCGCGGCGCCGCAGCCGAGATCGACGATACGGCGCGGGCTCAGAGCGACGCGCGCGAGCAGATCGCGCGCCGGCTGCGTGCGTTCGGCCTCGAACTTGAGATAGAGCGCGGTGTCCCAGTCGCTGGCGGGCCTGGCGGTGTTTTCCGCCACAGGCATTAGGCTCGGTTGCGCCATGGGCTCCTCCCCGGTGGTGTCCTCGAAGGCGCCGCCGTTGGCGCAGAAGCAAAACTGCCGGTCGAATGGAGCGCTTTGATGGCGAGACCGAGGGAGCTCCGAGGCTGACGAATATTTTATAATAGTCATTCGATAGAATGACAAGATAATTGCCGCAGAACATAAAACATTGTTCACCGACAATGGTTTACGCACGCTCACGGCCTGCGCGCGAGCGCCAGCCCCAGCCCACGCCGATCAACGCCGCGCCCGTCAGGCGGTTGCGCGCCTCCGCCAAGGCGTCCGCCATCGTTCGCTCCGGCCGCAGAGGACGCGCTCCGACGCCCGTCGCGCGCGCGTCGGCGGCGGTCGGCGATTGCCACGGACCCCCAAACGTCGCAAAGTGCCGTTTGAGCCGGCGGCCGTCTGGAGAATGTCGGCTCATGAGAGGATGGGATTTGTCGATCGCCGATGCGGCCGGACCGGCGCATGGCTGTGGTCGCAAGGCGCTCATCCGGGAAATCCCGGCGCGAGTTCCGTCTCCATGCGAGGTGGGGGAGTCTGACATGATCGGGATGAATTTCATCAGCTTTCTGATTCTGCTCGTCATCGCCGTGGCGGTGTCGGCGATTTTGCACTACGGCGCGAAGTATTACGTCACGCCGGGAATCTGGTCGTTCTGCTCCAAGGTCGTGGTGGCGTGGATCGGCGCATGGCTGGGATCGCCGGTGTTCGGCTACTGGCCGCACGAGATCCCGGCTCTGGGGTACGGGAATGTTTGGTTCATCCCCGCGATCCTGGGGTCGCTGGCCGCGCTGGTGCTGGCCGTCGACCTGGTCAAGATGAGGCGCGGCGCCGCGTAGCGATCGGCTGAACCCCGCGCCGGCCGGCAAGACGTCAAGCACCGGCCGCGGCATGGCCGAGCGAGCGTGAGCTAGGCTGCAGGCGCCGCGGATTCTTTGCAGGCGAAGGATCGGCTACGCGCCGAGGGGGTCGGCTGTTTTGTCTTCTCGTTTTGACCGACCGAGCCGCCGCGCCTAAGCGCGGCTCCGAACTCCGGTCGACGGAAGCCGTGACAGCCTGCGCCGTCGACCTCTTGGAAGCAAGATTTCCAACCGTAAAGACCTGTCAAGGACGGCGCTTCGCGCCGCCGCGCAGCTGCTGAAGTCCTTGACAGGTCTTTACGGTCGGAAAAAGAGGCTTTCCAAGAGGTCGGCGGCGGGGATTGTCGTTCTGTTGGGCCGATCGAGCCGATGCGGTTTGCGGCCCCGGCGCCCGTCGAGCGCGACGAGGACCGTCGACGCGTCGTTTCGCTTCGCCCGCTTTCGCCGATTGCGCGCGGGCGCGCTCTCGCCTAAGCGAAGCGGAGCAAATCAGGACGAGGCTCGATTCTGAAGATGGCCCAGCATGCGAACGAGCCGGCCGCTCCCGCCTTCGCCCACGACAAGCTGCTGATCGTCGATTTCGGCTCTCAGGTGACGCAGCTCATCGCGCGGCGGGTGCGCGAGGCGGGGGTCTATTGCGAGATCGCGCCGTTCCAGAGCGCAAGCCGCGCGTTTGCCGAGCTGAAGCCGAAGGCGGTGATCCTGTCGGGCGGGCCGGCCTCGGTGCCCGACGAGGGTTCCCCGCGCGCCCCGCAGGCGATCTTCGACTCCGGCGTTCCGGTGCTCGGCATCTGCTACGGCCAGATGACGATGGCCGAACAGCTCGGCGGCGCCGTCGAAAGCGGCCATTATCGCGAATTCGGCCGCGCCGAAGTCGCGGTCGGCGCGGCGAGCCCGCTCCTGGAAGGCGTCTGGAAGCCGGGCGAGCGCCACACGGTGTGGATGAGCCACGGCGACCGCATCACCCGCCTGCCGCCGGGCTTCACGCGCGTCGCGACCTCGGAGAACGCGCCTTTCGCGCTGATCGCCGACGAGAAGCGCCGCTACTACGGCCTGATGTTCCACCCCGAAGTCGTCCATACGCCGGACGGCGCGCGGCTGATCGGCAATTTCGTCCACTCCGTCGCGGGGCTGAAGAGCGACTGGACGATGGCGGCGTTCCGCGCCGAGGCGCACGAAGCGATCAAGCGCCAGGTCGGCAAGGGCAGGGTGATCTGCGGCCTCTCGGGCGGCGTCGACTCGGCGGTCGCGGCGGTGCTGATCCACGAGGCGGTCGGCGATCAGCTCACTTGCGTCTTCGTCGACCACGGCCTGTTGCGCGCCGGCGAGGGCGAAGAGGTGGTGCGGCTGTTTCGCGGCCATTTCAACATTCCGCTCGTCCACGTCGGCGCCGAGCGGGCGTTTCTTGACGCGCTCAAAGGCGTCGGCGAGCCCGAGGCGAAGCGCAAGACGATCGGCCGGTTGTTCATCGAGACCTTCGAGCGAGAAGCGCGAAAAATCGCCGCCGACGGGCGCGGGCCGGTCGAGTTCCTCGCGCAAGGGACGCTCTATCCCGACGTGATCGAGTCGGTCTCCTTCGCCGGCGGCCCCTCGGCGACGATCAAGTCGCACCACAACGTCGGCGGCCTGCCCGAGCGCATGGCGATGAAGCTGGTCGAACCCTTACGCGAACTCTTCAAGGACGAAGTGCGCGCGCTCGGGCGCGAGCTCGGCCTGCCCGAAAGCTTCGTCGGCCGCCATCCGTTCCCGGGGCCCGGCCTGGCGATCCGCATTCCCGGCGCGCTCACGCAGGAGAAGCTCGACATTTTGCGCCAGGCCGACGCGATCTATCTCGAGGAAATCCGCGCCGCCGGCCTCTACGACCAGATTTGGCAGGCGTTCGCGGTGCTCTTGCCGGTGCGCACCGTCGGCGTGATGGGCGACGGGCGCTCTTACGACCACGTCTGCGCGCTGCGCGCGGTGACGTCGTCGGACGGCATGACGGCCGACTTCTTCCCCTTCGACATGGCGTTCCTCAGCCGCGTCGCGACGCGCATCATCAACGAGGTGCGGGGGGTGAATAGGGTGGTCTACGATGTGACGAGCAAGCCGCCGGGGACGATCGAGTGGGAGTAGTGGCAAAGCATGTCACGTCGTCGGAAGAGCGGCCGCGCCGGGGGTCGGCACTCAACAGATTCAATGATCACTCCGGCGACTGCCCGGCCAGAACCCGAGATATTTGCTGATCTTCAGGCCCTTTGCACTTCACCGGGCTATATTCACGCGATCGCGTATTTGTCTTGGCGTGATAACCTGATCCGCTACGACGGTCGGAAACTGGTCGCAAAAGACCTCCACTATCAGCACTCCCATGACAAGTTGATCCGCACCGAAATCGCTACCTTGATCGGCTTGTTGACTCAGAAACCCCTCGACTTGGCCCTGCCCGAGCCGATGCTCTTGAATAACTACGTCGAACGCACGGAGGCTCTTCTTCGTGAACTCCATTTTTCCATGCAAAAACCTTGGTTCGAGAACTGGGATTTGAAGGCTGGCATGTCGCCTGACCAAGACCCATTCGCCAATGCAGCTTCGATGCGCGAGCCCATTTTCTATGGGGGAGAGTCTGCTTACCCGTTTCAATATCGTGACTTCGCGCGACTCAAGTATCGCGCCGACAATCACTGGCTTGAAACGAACCGCGGCTTCCGAATTGAAGAGGCCGTTCAAATCGTCGACGCCTTAGGAAAGTTGCAGGAGCGGCGCCATTTCGAATACGCCCGTCATTTAGAGAGTATTTCGCCCGAGTTATGGACAATGCTTCCTAGCTTCGAGTTTACGGCGCAAGAGGTAGCCGATTGCTCTGGGATTGCTATCGGCACCGTCGAGAAATTCCTTGACGCCTTCACCTGCCGGTCCGACCAATCGAAATTGTCGTTCGCCACATTGAGTGATTTCAACGTTACTAATGCTTTTCCAGTCCTTTGCCTAAAGGAAGGCTCGTACGTTCTGCTTCAGTACTACAGTTTGCTCGAAGCGCTATACGAAAGTCCCTTCTTTTGGATGGCCGCAGACAAAGCCTATTCGGCGACAGCTTTGACCAATCGCGGCTCATTCACTGAGACTTTCGTCGCTCAACGACTGGAAGCGGTGTTCGGCGAAGGGCGCGTTCTGCGGAATGTGGATGTTTATCGAGGCAAGGACAGGATTGGGGAGGCGGACGCCCTGGTTCTTTTCGGCGACCGAGCGATTGTAGTCCAAGCTAAGTCGAAGCGGCTGACGATTGAGGCTCGGAAGGGTAACGATCTGCAATTAAAGGACGATTTCAAAAAGGCAATTCAAGAGGCCTATGATCAAGCCGTTGTTTGCGCAAACGCGCTGACCAGCGATGGATCTCGATTCGTTGATCGAAGCGGCGTCGAGGTCTCGATCAACGAAAAGCCGCGTATTATCTTTCCTATCTGCATTGTTTCAGATCGTTATCCCGCTCTGGCGTTTCAATCGCGTCAGTTCTTGAAGACAACCGTTGCTGCCTCGCTACAAGCGCCGTTGGTGACAGACATCTTCGCATTCGACGCTATTTCCGAAATGCTCAACACTTCGCTTCAATTCATAAATTATCTTACTTTGAGAGCACGCTTTTCGGATAAGCTCATGGTGCCAAATGAGCTGACAACCCTTGGGTTCCACCTGACGCAAAACTTGTGGATCGAGAATAAACTCGATTTTGTTAGCCTAGACGAAACACTTGCTAGCGTAAGCGGGAGACCCCCCGGCTCTGCCGGGGTGGCAGTAGCAGTTTGACGTTTCCGGCAGTCCACCAGCGGAGTTCCAACGTGAGCGGCCACGCACACGAAAGGAACTCCACCGATGGAC
>Ga0326727_10010021_pt1 | contig 22845 bp, 18 predicted proteins | sample MB2enrmetagenome_FD_207643 | JGI IMG/M metagenome (GOLD analysis project Ga0326727, IMG submission 207643) | Lab enriched peat soil microbial communities from McLean, Ithaca, NY, United States - MB29MY | ecosystem: Environmental > Terrestrial > Soil > Wetlands > Peat | place: USA: New York...
CCATTGCGCGGCAATGTGCGTGACGTTGCCGATGAGCCCCTTGGCCACCATCATTCGCGCCACCTGGTAGAACTTGCTGTAGCGCCGCTGGAGCCCCGTCTGAATCACCTGCTTCGGCCGTTCTTCCGCCAACGTCCGCAGCGCGTGGACTTCCTCCGGCTTGAACACCAGCGGCGGCTCGCAGAAAACGTGCTTACCGGCCGCCAGGGCGTCTCTTGTGATGGGGAAATGCGTGGACAGAGGAGTCGCGATCACCACCGCGTCGATCTCCTTGCGCCCCAGCAGCTCCCGATAGTCTCTGTAAACCTGCGGGTTCGTCCCCGCCGCGGCGGCGCCCTTCTTCAGGTTCGCTTCATCCGTGTCGCAGACCGCCGCGCACCGGCAGCCCTGCAAGCCCGACATGTGGTGCAGCAGGTACGTGCCTTGCGCGCCCGTGCCGATGGCGCCGTAAACCACCTGGTTGCTCGCCGCGCTCGCGACCGTCGCAACCCCGGCCGCCATCACGAAATTGCGACGGGTCAAATCGTTATCGCTCATGGATGTCTAAATACTCAGGACCTGGCGCGCGTACTCGATCGACTTCCGGTTGTTTTCGTCCTCGAACTTCACCGCCGCTTCCTGGCTCAGCCCGGTGACGCGTGGCAGCGGCTTCTTGGGCGGGTTCTTGCGAACGAGATTCAGGGTCCTTGCCAGGTCCCGGGCAGGCAGGGGGCTGTAGGTATTGTCGAAGCTCGCCCAGTACTTGTCCGTGAACACCGGGACCTGCGTCGGATCGCGCGTGACCATTTCGAGGTAGAAGGGCATGTCCGCGTCCTGCTTCCGCAGAATCTGAACGATCTGTTTGAGATCGAGTATTCCTTCGCCCATCACCACCTCGGATAGCAGGAAACCGTCTTCATACATGTCGAGGCCCACGTCTTTGATGTGGCACATGATGGTGTACGGAGCCAGCATCCTCACCGTGTCCATGGGATCTTCGCACAGCGCAATGTTGTTGGCGAGGTCGAGGCACACGCCGACCCATTCGCTGTCCAGGCGTTTGAGCCAGGCCACCTGCTCCGCCGCGCGCCAGTCCTTGTGATTTTCGATGGCCAGCTTGATCTTGTACTTGCGCAGCATTGGCTCGGCGATGGCAACGGAATTCTGGACCCGCTGGAAGTCCTTGCGGAATGCGTCGAGCGAGTCGTACTGTTCCCATCGCCGCATCGACAACTCGGCGTGGAGACAAAAGGCTCCGGCCGCCTTGCACGCCTCGAGCGCCACCCCGAACTTGAACGCCTGGTCCTCCCCGCCCGGCAGCGTAGGCACGTTGAGGATGAGTTGCATGCCGTAGCCCTCCACCTTCTTGCGGAGTTCCTTCGCCGGCTCCAACTCAATGCCCTCGAGCGTCGTCTGGGCGCCCCCCAAGCCTAGCGCATGGCAGTGCTCAACCATGGGGGATGAACCCCAGATCCGCCCCTCGGCCTGCTGGCGTACGTTGAAAGCGGCACGAGCGGCGCCCAGCCGGGTCTTTCCCTGCTGGGCGAACGCCGCCGACAGCCAGACCGGCGCCGCCCCCGCCATGGCCAGAACTTCTCTCCGTGTCATAGCCATTCTCCGCTATTCTCCCTACTGCACCTTCTTCGCAGTCAAATGCCAGTCCCGTTCCGACCCCGGCAGCGATACTTTGAATGTGATCTCTCCGTCATCGACCCGCCCGCTATAGCTCGCCGTCATTTCCCGCGCCCCAACCTTGCGAACCACGACAAACGAGACCCTGTCCCCATTCACCTTGCCATCGCGAATCTGCTGGTCCTCTCCGCCCTCGCTGCCGACGGTCCCAGTCAGGCTCGCTCCGTCCTGCGTGAACGTGAAGGTGTACGGCGGCGTCTCCCTGGAGTCCGTCCACTCCCCCTTCCACTTGCCGCTGATGTCAGCCGCCCACGCGCTCACCGCGAACAGAACCACTAACAGGATTCCGCGCATCACACGTACTCCCAATCCCTGAGCCATTCGTGCCCCGGGTGAAGCCCCGCCCACATCCGCCGGCCCGCCTCGTCCAGTTCGGCCTTCTCCTTCGCATCCAACTGCCGGCGTTCCTTAATCGCCTGAACCGCGTTATCCACCTGGTGAGTATTCATCAAACCTGGAATCGGCGCGGTGATGGCGGGGTTGGAGAGAATGTATCGCAGCGCCAGGCGTGCGCGCCGGTCGTCGTCGGCGGCATGTGGCCCATTCGGGGAACTGTCCCCCGCGAACAGCGAATTATCGGCGAACGGCTTGATGCCGAACACCCCCACGTCATTCTCCCGGATGGTATCGAAGAGGCTGTCGGTGGGGAGTTCCTTACTGTTTGCGGTGTAGGGGAAGATGGCCACTTCGATCTGCTTGGGGTAGGCCTCGATGAGCGACTTCAGCCACACGCGGTTGTGCGAAGACACCCCCGTGAACCGCGCCTTGCCCTGCTGTTTGGCCTTGGCCAGCCCCGCGATGGTGGCTTCTTCGACGCGCTGCAGCTCGCTCAGGTCCGGCACGCCTTCCATCGGCAGCGCGATCCGCCACAGGTCGACGTAATCGAGTTGCGACGCCTTCAGGTTTTCCTCGAGGCCCTGCAGCAGCGCGTTGGCATTGCGATACTGCGGGATGCGCGGCTCTTTCTGCCACCAGGCATAGCCGAAGTAGAACTTGTCCCGGCGCCCCTTGAGCAGCGGCCCGTAGACCAGCACTTCCGGCGCCGCCATGGCATCCAGATAGTTGATACCCACGTCGATGCAGTGAGAGAGCACCCGGTCCCGCGACTGCAAGAACCCCGGAATCTTGGGATAAGAGAAGTCGCTATCGGAATACCGCGCGGGAGTCTTGTCCTTTCCGAGCTCGATTTCGATCCGCTTCCAGTGCCCTCCCAGCGATATCGCGGAGACCATCAGCCCCGTCCTCCCCAGCCTCCGGTACTCCATGTTCTCGTTGTAATTCAGAATGCTGCGCGTCAATGGAGCCTTGGCCTGAGCAGGCGCCCCGCCTTTTGCAGGAACTCTGTTCTGAGCTTCCGCGAGACCGCCGGCGAGAGCCCCCGCCGCCAATGCCCCGCCGGTCACAAAATCGCGTCGGTTAATCCGGTTGCCAGCCATCAAGAACCTCCCCTGTCAGCCCAAGATTGTAGCCCACTTCACCACCGGGTTGCTTCGCCACGCTCAGTCCTTGGCCGCCTCCAGCCGTGCCCGGGCCACGCGCACCGCCTCGTGGAGTTTACGCTCCAACTCCTTTTTCGGCAGCGCCTCCGTCCAGTAGCTGGCCACGTGGATTCCGCTCTTTTGCAGTTCGAGCAACGCGATGTGCTCCTCGCTCTTGCCCGCGCACAGGATCATGCCCAGAGGTGTGGCCTCGTCCGGTTCGCAAGCATATCGCTTGAGCCAGCCCAGATAGAGTTCCATCTGGCCCTTATCCGCCGCTTCGAACTTGCCGAGCTTAAGGTCAATCGCGATCAGGCGGCGGAGCTTGCGGTGGTAGAACAGCAGGTCGAGGTAGTAATCGCGGTCGTCGATCTGCATGCGTTGCTGGCGGGCCACGAAACAGAAACCCACCCCCAGTTCGAGGATGAAGGCCTCCATCTCCCGCAGGATCGCCGCTTCCAAATCCTTCTCCGCATACGTGTCCTTCAACCCTAGAAAATCGAGGATGTAGGGGTCGCGGAAGACCAGATCGGGAGTGACCTTGTCTTCCTCGCGCAGTTGCTTGAGTTCCAGCGCCGCCAGTTCTTTCGGCTTCCTCGACAGCGCCGTGCGCTCGTAGAGCATCCCGCCGATCTTCTGCCGCAGCGTGCGCACGCTCCAGCGCTCCACCCGGCACATCTCCCCGTAGAAGTCGCGTTCGAGCGGCTTATCCAGCGGCATCAGCTCGACGAAGTGGGTCCACGTCAATTGTCGCATCAGTGATGCGACAATCTCCCACTCGGAGAAGACTTCGGCGAACCGCATCATGCGGCGAAGGTTCTTCTCGCCAAATCCGCGGCCAAACTCCGTCTCCAATTGCCGCCCCAATGCGGCGACAATCCGCTCCCCATACTCAGCCCGCTTTTCCCTCAGGATGTCCTGCCGGATGCGCCGCCCCACATGCCAGTACAGGGCAGTGAGCCCAGAGTCGACGGCCCGCGCCACTCCTTCGCGGGCTTGCCGGATCAGGTCCCGCAAGTCGGCCAGCAGCGCGGTTGGCCGTTCGGCTGGCAAGACTGTTGCTTCCGTTCGTTTGGCCGGTTTTCGTCGCGTCATAACGCGTGCTCCACCGCGCATGCACTTCCGGCACCGTCCGCTCGCCGCAAATTCTCCTCAGTGAGGGAAAGCGATATGACGGTGCGCTTGATATCGTCGCAGGTTGCGCGAGTCGGCGTTGCTTCTATCGGCAGGGTGCTCGAACTCTTGAAGCGTGACTTCGTTCCTCCTCCAGCCTGTCTGCGGCGAGATTCACTTGGCCGCCTAACACGCGAGCCGTTGAAGTGACTCCGGGCAAAAAGTTCCGTTGCCGGAACTCCGCACCCGCAGCCTGAGCAATCTCACCGAACCCTTGGCGCCCTTCACCCCTTGCGCTTGGCTTTGGCGCGACGCACCACCTTGGCCTTCTTGGGCGGCGCCGGCGCCGGTTTCTCCGCGGCGCTAGCCGCCTTCACGTAGTCCTTCAGCTCCGCGTCCGTAAAGTAGATGGACTCCACGGTCAGACCGGCGTCGCTGAGCACCTTCATCATCTGCTGGCGCACGTTTTCGGCATCGGCGCCAGTCTTGGCCTGGGCCAATTGCTGGCGCAGTTTCAGCGCATCGTCCTTGGCCTGGGCCACCTGCTGGGCCCGCTTCTCTACGTCGCTGGGGCCGCAGCCCGTGGCGAGGAACACCACAAACAGGCTGACGAGCAGCAACACGTTTCGCTTCATAAATGTCCTCCTTTTTGCACCTTTCCGCGACTTCCTACAATACCAATAATAGGAACCCCAGGGAATATGGCCTCTCTGGATCACTCCCGTGCCACGCCGTCGACTACCGCTCTGCTCGCCGCCGCGGCGTTTCCAACAGGCGGATCACTTCCCGGTAGCACTTATCGAACGAGGGCGCCTGCCTCGCGGAATCCAAATCGAACTTGTCGGTCAGGGATGCCTGATCCACATTCGCTGAGTATGCGCCGGGTGTCGCTCGTTGGTTCAGCCACTCTTTCGCACCCCGGACAGCTTCTGGCTGAGGGGGTGGATCGAGATCCTCCGGGAATCCTCTGTATCCCCGCAGCGATTCGGCCGCAGCCAAAAACCAGGATTCGAACTCTTTGTTCGGGAGCACCACTGCCGACGGCAGGTCGCCTCGCGCCGCCCGCGTTCGTGCCAGTAGAGCCGGGGCGAGCTGGGCCGGACAGTCGTCATCGCTATCCAAAATGACCAGAAGTGCATCGCCGCGAGCTCGACGGCTCTCTCCATCTCTCTCCGGGCTTCAAGAGTTTGCTTTTTGAAATCCGAATCGGATGGGGAATCTGAACAGCCAACCCAGCGTCGAAACGGCTGGCGATTCTACGAATCAGAATCGGAACAACAGCCTGCTCCCCGTTTCATCTGGTTGGTCCATCCGGCGCCAGCCGGACGGCAGACCTCTCGACAACGCCGGCGCCGTCATAGATGATTGAACTTTGGGTAAGAAAATGAGGAGGTTCACTATGCCGCGTAGATTTGCTGGGCTGTCGCTTGTCTTGGCCGCCGCCGCTTCCATGGCGCTCGCGCAGGGCAAGCCAATTCCGCAAATAGTCAAGGAAGGCGCCAAGTATACCTTCCTGGTCGATGGAAAGCCCTTTCTCATGCTGGGGGGACAGGTCGATAACTTCAGTTCGTGGTTGCCGGGGCCGCCGTTCCGTAACATCGAGCCTATCCAGGATGAGATCGCAAAGGTGTTGCCCGGCTTCAAGTCGTACAACGCGAACACCATCGAGTTTCCGGTTCACTGGGGGTACATCGAACCCAAGGAGGGTGAGTTTGACTTCGCCGCATTCGACCAGATCGTCCGCGACATTCGCGCCCACGCTCTCCGGGCCATTGTGCTTTGGTTCGGCACGTGGAAGGGCGGCGACGACACGTTTCAGCCCGACTGGGTAAGGTACAACCCCGCGCGTTTCCCCCATGCGCTGGATGAGGACGGAAAAGCGTTGAGGTCGCTTTCGCCGCTTGGGGCGAGGACCCTGGAAGCCGACCGCAAGGCCTTCGCCGCCTTGATGAAGCATATCCGCGAGATCGACGAGAATGATCGGACCGTGATCCTGGTGCAGGTTGAGAACGAGGCCGGGATTCTGGGGTCCGCGCGCGACCACTCTCCGGAGGCCAACAAGCTGTTCAACGGGCCTGTTCCTACGGGGTTCGCGACCGCGCTCAAGAAGACACCCGGTTCCTGGGCACAGGTCTTCGGCCCCCAGTTCGCGGAGGAGGCTTTCACCACCTACTACATGGCCAAGTTCATCAACGCAGTGGCCCAAGCCGGCAAGGATGCCTACCCGCTGCCGATGTGTCTGAACGTCTGGATTGGCGGACCGGGGAACAACGCTTTTGGGCGTCCGGGCGACAGCTACCCCAGCGGCGGCGGTCAAGCGCACACGCTGGACCTGTGGAAGGCCACGGCTCCGGCCATCGATGTCATCGCTCCCGATATCTATGACCGGTCCGCTGTCAACTATCGGAAACTCCTTTCGGATTACGCGCGCCCCGACAATCCGTTGCTGCTGGTGGAGACAGGGGAGGGCAAGGAGTACGCGCGGTACTGCTTCATGGCCTTCGGGGAATACTCGGCGATCGGGTTTGCGCAGTTCGGAGTGGGGATCAAGGAATACGGAGCCACCGACGGCGGCGAGTTCGGCCCCCAGTTCACGGACGTGGCAGGGGATTTCCGCCTGCTGCGGAACGCGGCTCCGGTCATTGCGGAACTGCAAGGGACGAAGAAGCTGCAGGCCGCCATCGAGGAGGAGCACATCGGGCGTCGTTTGCTCTCTTTCGATCGCTACGATGTGCAGGTGAGGTTTCCTCCCGCGACGGGCCGGCAACCCGGTTGGGGGGAACCCATACCCCCGGCCATCCCGACGGGCCGCGCGCTGCTGGCTCAAGTGCAGCCGGATGAGTTCCTGATCCTGGGGTTCGATAGCACCATCGACTTCCGGCCGCCCGTGATTTCGGGCCATAAAGAGGCCCGAATTGTGCAGGTTGAGGAAGGTGTCTACAAAGATGGCGTCTGGACACCGGTCAAGTCCCAGCCCAGTGTTTCCGCCCGGTCTCCCGCCCGGGGCCTGGCGCTGGGGAAAGAAGGGGCCATGCTCCACGTGAAGCTCCAGTGGGAGTGAGGCCGATCCCGCACGCGCCGCCTTTTCTCACCGACCCCACACGCTGTGCTGTTTGAGTTGCTGCAAGGCGCGCGCGCCGTACTTGCCCTTGGGGTCTGCCTCGAGAGCGGCGCGGAAATGCTCGATGGCTTTCTGGGGCTGATCCATGGCCAGCAGCGCCATGCCAACTTTCAGCCGTGTCGTAGCGAACGACGCCGCTCGGGTCCGGCCGATCCGCAAGGCCCGCTCGATGGCTTGTTCGGCTTCCTGCCGGCGGCCAAGCATGGCCAATGCCCAGGCACGGGTGGCCGAACGCGAGGGCTCCACCTTTGCCGCGGCCGGTCCCTTGGCGATGCGCATGGCTTCATCTACCAATTCGAGGGCCTTCAGCGGTTCGGTCCCTTGCCGCAGCAGCACCTCCGCCAGACTGTGCCGCGACGACCCGAGGATGTTGTCCCCGAGTGCGATGGCGGCTTGCCGGCACTTCCGCGATTCCTCGTGACGACCCTGGTCCTCCAATGCTTCGGCGAGGCACCCCAGCAAGGTTGCACGGTCGGAACGCGAGATGGCGTGGCTCTGGGCCAGTCCCCGTCTGTAGCACTGTTCGGCCTCCGCCGGACGATTCGCGAGGCCATGCGTGAGGCCCTCCATCTTGATTAGTTGGGCATTTGGCCTGCCGAGGCTCAGCCGCCGGATCCAGCGCATCGCGCGATCATAATCGCCGGCGCGCCAGGCTGGCTGCACCAGAAGGACCGCTGTGATGTTCCGCCATGAGTGAACCAGTGTAACCACGAATATGAATAGGGCGAACTTGACGAGATGTGCCACGGCGGCAATGGGAATCAGCCGATCCACCCAGCCCAACGGCACAAACCTCCAGGTACCGACAATGGCGACTATCACGATCCATTTCGCCGGCCCCCAAATTGCCTCCCGGTAGCGCGAAGGCTGGGCCTGCTCTCGGTTCCCACGTGCGGAACGGCGCCGGCGTGAGACCCAGAGCCAGATTCCCAGGCACGCCAGCACCACCACCGCCGGCACGCCCGCATTCAGCGCCCACCTCGGCGCGACGGGCCAACGGATCTGCAATAGCCACACGGCTTGTGAAACCGCGAATGCGACAAACGGAAAGCCCACCAGCGCGGCGCACAGTTTCCACCTCGTCGAGCGCGCTTGCTGGTCGATGTCGGCTTGGCGCGCGGCGACGTCGATGCCCGGCAGTTTGCCGGCGGCTGCGACCAGTGCTTGTTCTGCCGCCAGGCTGTTTTCGGCCTTGCCTCGCAGCCACGCCGAGATCACCAGGCCAATCAGAACCAGACCGATCATGCAGGCTGCCAGCGGCGGCCCCACAAACTTGGCGATTCGCGCGAGCGATCGTGTTTCCGCCAGCACCCAGACGCTGCCGTCTGGCGCCAGGGCAACATTCGTAATCGTGGTCGATCCCGGCGGACGTCCCTGATTCCGCCACTGGCCGCCGCTAAACGTCAGCAGGCCGGCGGAGGAGGCGATCCAGATTCGCCCGCTCGACGCTGCCAGCCCGTTGATCCCCACGCGTCCAGCCAAGCCCATTTCCGGCGTGCCATGCCGGGCCGCGACACGGCCATCGGGCGCCACCGCCGCCACCTCGCCCGTGCGCCATAGCCATAGCCACACGTTTTCCTCATCGTGGCCAATCGGCCAGGACTCGGCCATATTCACGCCGGAGGGCCGGACTTCGCGCCATGTTTCGCCATCCTGCCGCCACAACCCGCGCCAGGAAACCCACAGCCGCCCGTCGCCAGTCATGGTCAGGCGGGGAGACGCGTCATCCCCGGAAGCCTGCGGCGCCGCTGGCAGCACGCCAGTCAGGCTTTGGATGGTCCAATTGCTGCCATCGAAGTGCGACAGGTTTCCCTCGTCGTCGATGATCCAAACGCCGGAGCGCCCGGCCACGGTGGCGGCCGGCTCGCCGGTCTTCAGTGCATCCGCGTACACTTGCCAGGACTGCCCGTCAAAGCGGACGACGCCTTCGCCGGTGGCGCCCCATACTTCCTCATCGCGCAGCGCGAATCCGCCCTGGAGCCAATCCGTACTGGAGCCGAACTGCCGGCTGCCATAATGGGTCCAGCGATCGCCGTCCAACCGGCTCAACCCGCCGCCCGAGACCGGGATGGTCCACACGGCTCCATGGTTGGACACCTCCAGTCCCCATGGTCCACCGGGGACCTGCGGGCTGGGCGTCCAGACGCCATCCTTGAAATGGAACACGCCGCGCGCATCGCTCAAGTTGGGACTGACGAGTGGGAAGGCACGATGCAGCAACTCGCACACAGCCATCGGCACCCCCACTACCAGAAGGGCCATCAGCCATCTGTTTCTGCGTAAGGGGAGCTGCGGCATGGGCAGATCTTAGCATGCAGGTTAAAAAAACCCCTTACTACTTTTAGTTATGGTGTCAGTGATCCGGTGGTCGAAATCCTTCGCTTGTATTTCGGAAAACGCGGTCTTATTATGTGTTGGGGAGAACCCGATGAAGAAACCGCAGATCGCGCCGCTTGGCCCCGCCGGCCTGAGCCGCAGGAATTTCTTTGGCTCCGTGGCTTCCGGCGCAGCCGAAGCGGCCATACTGACCCTCCCGGTCGAGGCCGCCCAGCGGCCGGCCGCACCAGCCGCCGCCAGCGACATGGTGCCCGCCGTCCTCAACGTCAACGGCCAGACCCACTCCTTGAGCGTGGAACCGCGCTGGACCCTGCAACACGTCTTGCACGACCGTTTGGGCCTCACCGGGACCAAGTCGGGGTGCGAGCGCGGCGAGTGCGGAGCGTGCACCGTTCTGATCGACGGCATAGCCCGGTATTCGTGTCTCACGCTGGCCCTCGAAGCCGTGGGCGCCGAGATCACCACCGTCGAGGGCTTGATGCACGGTGAGCAACTCGGCCCCGTGCAGCAGGCTTTCGTGGAAGAGGACGCGCTCCAGTGCGGCTACTGCACTCCGGGACAGGTGGTGTCGGTGGAAGCGCTCTTGCGAAAGACGCCACAGCCCACCATCGAGCAGATCCGTGAGGGGGTGAGCGGCAACCTGTGCCGCTGCGGGGCGTACCAGCACATTTTCCGCGCCGCCCAGCGCGCCGCGGAATTACGAAAGGCGGGGAGGTAACCGATGGCCGAAGCAACCGTAAAACCGTGGGGCGAAACCACCGTTGTCGGCAAGCCCATCCCCCGCGTGGACGCCTACGAACGGGTCAGCGGAACGGCCGTTTTCCCGGCGGATGTGATCCTGCCGAACATGCTGTATGCAGCCATTCTGCGCTGCCCGCACCCAAATGCCACGGTCAAGAAGATCGATGTGGGGAAGGCCCGCAAGATGCCCGGCGTGTGCGCGGTGCTGACCGACGCGGACCCGGAAGCGCGGGCCGTTGCATGGTACGCCGCTCCCGCCAACGCTCCGCGGATGATGAGCCGGCTCTTCGACCCGCATTGCCGCTATGAAGGCGAGGAAGTGGCCGCGGTGGCCGCCGAGACCCAGCAGCAGGCTTGGGACGCCGTGCGCGCCATCCAGGTGGAATACCAGACGCAGCCCTTCGTCATCGGCATGGAAGAGGCCATGAAGCCGGGCGCTCCGCCGGTGCAGGAAGGCAGCAACCAGATCGCCGCCCCTCGCGAAATCAAGCGCGGCGATGTCGCCAAGGGTTTTGCCGAGGCCGACGTCGTACTCGAGGAGACCTATCGCAGTCCCTGCGAGATTCACGCTCCCTTGGAAACTCACGGATCGGTCGCCAGGTGGGATGGCGATCGCCTCACCGTATGGGATACCAACCAGGGCCCATTCGGGATTCAATCCGGCATTGCCAAGGCTCTCAACATGCCCTTGAGCAAGGTGCGGGTCATCTCCAGCTACATGGGCGGCGGCTTCGGCAGCAAGCAGGAAGCCGGCAAGTATTCGGTCATCGCGGCCCTGCTGGCGCAGAAGACGGCCCGTCCCGTCAGACTGTTCCTCACGCGGGAAGAGACCTTCCTGTGCGTGGGAAACCGGGCGTCGCACATCATGAAGCTCAAGGCCGGGGTGAAGAAGGATGGCACGCTAACCGCGCTCCAGTTGACCGGACTGGGCGAAGTCGGAGCCTACCCTTCCAATACCAGCGTGGGCTATCAGATCGGCGACTTGTACAAGTGCCCGAATGTGCACACGGAAGAGCTCATGGCGTATATCAATGCCGGCCGCCAACGGGCCATGCGCGCTCCGGGCTATCCGCAAGGTAATTGGGCGCTGGAACAGATGATGGATTCGCTTGCCGAGAAACTCGGCATGGATCCGATTGAGTTGCGCCTGAAGAATATCTCCACCATCTGCCAACTGGAAAACAAGCCGTACACCTCCACCGGCTTGCGCGAATGCCTCACCGAGGGCGCGCGTGTCTTCGGTTGGAAGGAGGCGCGCAGCCGGCCCAAAGCAGACGGTACCTTCCTGCGTGGCGTGGGCGTCGCCGGCGGCATGTTCGGCGAGCAGTTTGGGCCGCCCGCCACAGCCATAGTCCGGCTCAATGCCGATGGCAGCGTCGACCTCAACATCGGCGCCGCCGACCTGGGCACCGGGACCAAGACCGTAATGGCCATGGTGGTGGCCGAGGAGTTGGGCGTGCCGCTGGACCGGATCAATGTCGAGAATGCCGACACCGGAACCACCCCTTACAGTCGCGTCAGTGGCGGCAGCAAGACCGTGTTTGGGGATTCGCCCGCCGTACGCTCGGCCGCGCTCGAGGTGAAGGCCCGCTTGCTCGAAATGGCCGCGGAAGATTTGAAGGTTCCCCAATCGGACCTGGTCTTCAAGGACGGCGCGGTCCTGTCGAAGGGAGGTAAAAAGCTGACCCTCGCGGACCTGGTGGCGCCGCGAACCCGCCAGATGGTGGTGGGCGTGGGCCGGCGGGACCCCGATCTTGTCGACAAGATCGTCCGTCCCTTCGCCACCCACTTCGCCGAAGTGGAAGTGAACACCCGCACCGGCGAGATGCGGGTTGTGCGCATGTTGGCGGCGCAGGATAGCGGCCGGGTGATGAACCTGCTGACTTATCGGAACCAGGTCCAGGGCGGGGTGTTGATGGGCGTCGGCTTCGCCACCATGGAGCGCCGCATCCTGGATTCGACGACCGGCAAAATGGTGAATGCCAACCTCCACGACTACAAGATCCCCACGGCCAAGGATGTGCCGGCCGAGGTGACCGTTCTCCCCATCGACCCGCACGACACCGAGTGCAGTCTCACCAGTGCGAAGGGACTCGGGGAGCCGTCCACCATTCCCGCCGGCGCGGCCATCGCCAACGCTTTTTACCACGCCACCGGCATACGGATTACCGCGGCGCCCATCACCGCGGCGCAAATTCTCACTCTTCTGGCGGAACGCAAAGCAAAAGGATGAGCCATGCTAGCCAAATTCTCGTATCAGCGCACATCATCGATTAAAGAGGCGACGGCAGCCGCGGCCCAGCCGGAAACGCGCATTCTCGCGGGTGGCACGGACCTGTTGGGATGCCTGCGTGACGGAGTGTTCCAGGCGAACCGCCTGGTGAGTATCAATGCCATCAAAGATCTCCAGGGCATCCGCCCGCGCCCCGGCGGCGGATTGCGAATCGGAGCGTTGACCACGCTCACCGAGATCGCCGCGAACCGCCAGATCCTGGATACCTATCCGGTTCTGGCGCAAGCCGCGGCCGCCGTAGGCAGCCCGCAGTTGCGCAATCAGGGGACGCTAGGCGGCAACCTGTGCCAGCGCCCGCGCTGCTGGTATTTCCGCGGCGACTTCCACTGCCTGCGCAAGGGTGGCGACCAGTGCTTCGCCGCAGCCGGCCAGAACCAATTGCACTGCATCTTCGGCGGATACGAATGTTTCATGGTGCACCCCTCGGATACCGCGCCCGCTTTGGTGGCCTTGGATGCCAAGGTGGCCGTGACGGGCCGCCGTGGCACGCGCCAAATGCCGCTGGCCTCGTTCTTCGTGCTTCCCAAGGCGAGCCTCACGAAGGAGAACGTGCTGGAGCCTGGCGACGTTCTGACGGAGGTGCTGCTCGATGCCCCGCAGCCCGGCGCGCGCAGCGCATATCGCAAGGCGCGCGAGCGCGCTTCGTTCGACTTCGCCCTGGCCGGCGCCGCCATCGTGCTGACCATGGCCGATGGCAAAGTGAAAACCGCGCGCGTGGTGCTCAGCGGCGTCGCGCCCGCCCCGTGGAGATCCCCCGAGGCCGAGCAGGCGCTCGTAGGCAAGCCCTTGGACGCCGCCACGGCGCAAGCCGCAGCCACGGCAGCCGTGAAACCCGCCGTCCCGCTCCGCGAGAACGCCTACAAGGTCCCGCTAGTCCGAGGCATATTGGAAGAGACCCTGCTTGCTCTGGCCCCGTAAGATGGCAAACCCGACTGCGTTCTCCTTCGACGTTTTTCTAAGCCACAACTCGAAGGACAAGGCGCGTGTGCGGCGGCTGGCGGAACGACTGCGAGGGGCCGGGGTGCGGGTCTGGTTCGACGCATGGGTCATCCGGCCGGGGGATGACGTTTACCTGAGCATCGAGCGCGGGCTGGAGGCGGCGCGCACGCTGGTGCTTTGCCTGTCGCCGGCGGCACTGGGGTCCGATTGGGTGGGCCTCGAGCGCAGCACGGCTCTGTTTCGCGATCCCTCGAACGCCGATCGCCGCTTCATCCCGCTCCTGTTGGCGGATTGCGATCTCCCGGATACCATCCGCCGGTATAAGTATGTGGACTTCCGGGAAGAGGCTGAGGCGGCCTTCGAGGAACTCCTGATCGCTTGTCGGGCGGAGGAGACGGCCAAACCAGCGCAGAAGCCGAAGCCGGACGATTCGCTGGCCGTGCTGGAGCGAAAGCTCACGGGGCACACGGATCGGGTCTTCAGCGTGGCGGTCAGCCCGGACGGGAAATGGGTAGCGTCGGGCTCGGGCGACAAAACAGTGAAGATTTGGGATATCGAGATGGGAAACTGCCACGCCACGCTGCAGGGGCATGGCGGCGACGTGACCTGCGTCGCGATCACGCCGGACGGAAGGAGACTCCTATCCTCCTCGTATGATCGCACCGTCCGAATCTGGGCATTCCCCTCGGGTCGCCTGGAGCACGTTCTGCAGGGGCATTGGGATGCTGTGCGGTCAGTGGCTCCAATCGCGAAGGGTGAGCTGCTGCTGTCTGGCGGTGGCGACCGTTCGATCAAGCTATGGGTCACAGACTCGGGTGCGTGCAGAAAGACGATCCCGGCGGGCCAGTCCGTTTGGGCGACTGCTCTCAGTGCTGACGGAAAGCGCCTTCTCATCGGTGGTCCGGACGGCAGAATGGAGCTGTGGAATCTCGACGCCGGGCAACGCCTGGCGGCCATGAAGCAACATGGCGCGTTCGTAAACTCGGTAGCAATTACGGCAGACGGGAGGCACGGATTCTCGGGCTCCGACGACGAAACTGTTAGGATCTGGGACCTCGACGCGGACACTTGTCTGGGAACCCTGGAGGGGCACGGAGGTAGAGTGCATTCGGTTGCCCTTTCTCCCGGCGGGACCTGGATCGCATCGACAGGTTTCACTGACGACACGGTTCGCTTGTGGGATTGGAAATCGGGAGCCTGCTTGCACGTGGTCCAGCAAGACGAGTCTCCAATATCTGTCGCCTTCAGTCCCAACGGCTGGCATGTCGTAGTAGGCACACTTCAGGGATCAGTCTACATCTATCGCCTCTCAGCTCTGCTGACCGCTCCGTCGGCCGAACTGGCGCGGCGCTACGTCAACGCTAAGGTCGTCCTGGTCGGCGAGAGCGGGGTAGGCAAATCGGGGCTGGCCCACCGGTTGGTCGAGGACCGGTTCGTGCCGACTGCTTCCACGCACGGCATGCAAGTCTGGCGGCTGGATTTGCCCGATAGCCCGCAGCCCGACGGTGGATATCTCGAACGCGAGGCGTTGCTTTGGGACCTGGCAGGGCAGGAGGATTACCGCCTGGTCCACCAGCTTTTCCTCGATGAAACGGCCCTGGCTCTAGTCCTCATCAATCCGCAGAAAGGCGATCCGTTCGCCGAGGTCGGCGACTGGCTCAAAGCCGTCCGTGCGGCGCTCGGCGCCAAAGACCCGCAGCGCGACGCGGCCCGGATTCTCATCGCTGCGCGCACCGACGTGGGCGGGATCAGGGTCGGCCAGCAGAAGATTGATCGCTTCCTCAAGGAATACGGCTTCGCCGCGTACTTGGCGACCAGCGCCATGACCGGGGAGAACTGCTCCGATAGTATGAATGGCGGCAAGCCTTCGGCCTTGAAGCGACTGATTGCCGATCTGATCCCCTGGGACCGGCAGCCGTGGACCAGCACGCCGCGTCTGCTGGCGGGCATCAAGAACTCCGTGCTGGAAATGCGCGAAAGGAAGGAGATCCGGCTGCTGCGGTTCGCCGAGTTGTGCCAGCGGCTGGAGCGGACTCTGACCGGGCAGCCGTTCGGCGAGGTGGACGTCCGCACCGCTCTTGCCCAGTTGGCCAATCAGGGCCTGGTGATGCCGTTGCGGTTTGGCGACTTGGTGCTGATGCGGCCCGAATTGCTGAACGGCTATGCCGGTGCCGTGATCCGCGCGGCCCGCAAGCACGTCGACGAAATCGGCTGCGTGCGCGAGCAGGACGTGTTCGATTGCAAGCTGGATTTCGAAGGCGTGGACCGCCTGGAGCCGGCCGACGAAGAGCTGCTGATGCGGGCCATGGTGCAGACGTTCCTGAATACGTCCCTGTGCATCGCCGAGGATACGTCGCAAGGGCGGCACCTGGTCTTCCCTTCGCAGTATCGCCGCGAGCGGCCCTTTCCTACCCACCCGGAGGTCTTCGTCTCCTACACCTTCACGGGCGGGCTACAGATGGTCTACACCACGCTGGTGGTGGGACTGTGGTACAGCCGGGGATTCGATCACAAGGAACTGTGGCTCAACGCCGCGGAGTTCCTCACCTCCAAGGGGCGCACGGTGGGGCTGGTGATGCAAAAGACCGGCGACGGCCAGGGCACCATCAACGTGTTCTTCGAGAGCGGCGTGCCGGATGAGCTCAAGGTGGCGTTCATCGAATACATCCACCGGCACCTGGAGAAGTGCGCCCGCGATGTAACGCGCGACCGGCGCTATATCTGCGAGAGGTGCGGCACGCCGGTAAGAGACCGGGATCTAGTCCGCAAACGGTTGGCTGAAGGAAAAGAGTTCGTGTACTGCCCGGAATGCGGCAAGAAGGTGCCGTTCCTGGATCATATCGAGCAGCGGCTGGGGAGCGATCCGGTGGCGCGGCGCGTGCTTGCCATGGAGCAGACGGACCAGCGGGAGCGGGATACGCAGGCACTGGAGCAGATCCTGATCGGCCACATGATGGCGATCTGTGGAGAGGCCAGCCAGATCTTCCGGCCGGTGACGATGTGGGACTACGGGATCGATGGCGAGGTAGAGTTCAAGAGCGATGACGGGCAGGCCAGCGGGCGCAAGATCTACGTGCAGCTCAAGAGCGGCGGGTCGTACCTGCGGGCGCGGAAGACCGATGCCCAGGAAGTCTTCGACGTGAAGAATCCGAGGCACCTGAAGTTCTGGGTCAACCAGCCGGTGGACGTCTACCTGGTGGTCCGCGACGCGGAGGGGACGATTCGCTGGATGAATGTCACCGCCTACCTGAAGGCGCGGGCGGCGAAACAGAGCCGGCAGATCGTGTTTGAAGGGGAAAAGCTGGACGCGCCGGCGGTCTGGCGGATGCGGGACCGCGTGATGGGGCGCTGAATCGTCCCGGCATTGTCTTCTTTTGACATTTATCGCGTATCGGTATACGATAAGGACATGATTCGCTCTTTTCGGGACGCCGAGACCGGGAAGATCTTCGCGGGGATCGGGTCGAAAAAGTTCCAGGCATTCGAAAAGACCGCAATTCGCAAACTGTTTCATCTGAACCGGGCGACCGCGGCATGCGACCTGGCCGCGATTCCCGGCAACCAGTTCGAAGCCCTCAAGGGCGATCGCAAAGGGCAATACAGCATTCGGATCAACTACCAGTACCGCCTTTGCTTCCGCTGGAAGGATGGAGACGCCTTCGACGTTGAGATCGCCGACTACCACTAGGAGATGTAAGACCCTATGTCCAAACTGATTCCACCGCCGCATCCGGGAGAAACCATCCGGGAAGACATCTTGAAGCCACTCGGCATGAGCGTGAATCAACTCGCCAGAGCCCTGGGCATCACCGCCGCCCGCCTCAACGATATCGTGCGCGGCCGGCGCGGGATCACGGCCGATACGGCGCTACGGCTGGCACGGTATCTGGGGACCTCCGCCGAGTTCTGGCTTGGCCTTCAACTCGAATACGACCTTCGCATAGCCGAGGCCAAAGTGCGCGCGGCCATCGACCGTCAGATTAAACCAAGGAAGGTCGCGTAGATTGCAGGGCTTCTGGATAGGCCGGAACTGGCTGGTGCTCGTTGCCGCGGCGCTGGCGTTCGCTCTCAAGCTCGCACTCGCCCTCAACACCTACGGCACCAACGATGTCATCACGTGGGAGCGCCATCTGGCCAAGATCAAGGATGATGGCGCACTGGCCTGGTATCGCGACGGCCCGGACATACGCACTCCGGGCGGGCGCCCAATCGCGGGGCAGGTGCCCAATCATCCGCCCTTTGTGATCTCCATGCTGGCCGCGTGGGACTACCTGGCCCGCGTCTCGGGCCTGCCGTTTCGCTTCTGGCTGCGCTTTACCAGTTCCCTCGCCGACATCCTCAGCCTGCTGCTGATATGGAAGTGCCGCGTCGCCGCCGGTCTGGGCGCGCCGCCCGTAGTGTTGCTGCTTATAGCCCTCTCTCCCGTATCGATCATGGTTTCCGGCTTTCACGGCAATACCGATCCCCTCGTGGTCTCCCTCCTTCTGCTCTCCATCTGGCTGGCCGAAAGCGGCAGGCCGGGTTGGCTGGCTGGCGCGGCGTTCGGCATGGCTATGAATATTAAAATCGTGCCGATTCTCTTCGCTCCCGCGTTCCTGCTTTACTTGCGGGGCACGCGGCGCAGCATCAGTTTTGCGATTGCCGCCGGCGCGGTTTTTCTGACAGGATCCCTGCCGTATATCGCCCAAGACCCCGCACTCGTCATCCATCGCCTGTTTGGTTACGATCCGGCACTCGTCCTCTATCGTCTGTTTGGTTACGCCCCGGTGACAGCAACCTGGGGACTCTCGCAGATCGGCTCTGTTTTCCTCCCCAAAGGCGGCTATGAAGTCTACCTGGCTGTTGGCAAGGCGATCCTGCTTTTGGTCGTCCTTTGGGCGTCGTTTTGGATGAACTGGGGGAAGCGCAAACCGGCCCTTTTTCTGCAGTGCGGTTTCATTGCATTCCTATTCATTTTCTGGACCCCGGGCTTTGGCGTCCAATACCTCGCCTGGCTGGTGCCGTGGTCCGCCGGTCTGGATGACAGACGCCTGCACTGCTATTACGCCCTCAGCGGAGCGTTTCTGTTCATGAAGTATACCTGGTGGTCCCGCGGGGTTCCCTGGTTCCTGGCGAATTCGTTCGACCCCGGTCCGCTGTTTTGGGCCGGCGTGCTTGCCATTCCCCTGGGCCTCGCCTGTTGGATCTCGGTCGGCGCCGTCGCGCACAAGTTGAAGATCCGCCTCAGCGAATCCGCTTAAGCCAGCCGCCTGGGTTGAAAGTCACCAGGAATTTCTCGCGCGAACGATCCACCGCGAAATTCCGATTCCCCGCCAGAAACTCCGCCGTCGCTTCCGCCGGACCCGGACCCCATCCCTTCCACACCGGGTGGCCGTTTATGTTCGTGTCCTCTACCACTAAATACTGGCCCGGCGTCACCATGCGGCTGTAGATTTCCATCTCGCGGAGGACGTGCGGCGCGTGATGGTCCGAGTCCAGCACGGCCATCACCGTCTCGCCCGGCTTTATCAGCGCTTCGATTTGACGCACGATTTCCGGTGAAGTGGAAGACCCGAGCAGGTACGCGATGCGCGCGTGCGTCGGTAGGTTCGGCAGACGCTCGATATCCACGGTAATCACGCGCCCGTGGCCCATCAGATCGAAGATGGACGCGAAGTACAGGGCGCTGCCGCCATTGAGAGTGCCCATCTCAAGCAGCATGTCTGGCTTGGTCTCCCAAAGCAGTTCCTGATAGACCTGCAAGTCCATCGGGAGCTTCTGAATCCGCGTGCCGAGCCAAAACGTATTCTGGTCCCAGGTGGTCTGGGACTTGTCGTGATAGATTCGGTGGAAGCGTTCGATTGTGCGCGACTCCCTATCCAGCCATATTGAGGCGCTGGCCGCTCCCACGGCCAATGAGACCATGATCGCGGCGATTACTTGCTTCGTTACGGGTGTTGCCATGTGAGCGGTCTGTCCCCCAAGAGGAACTAATCGGCCGGATGGCGCACATCCTTTAGGCTCCCAGGATTCGTTCGGCCGCCTGCCGGCCCATGCGGATGCAGTCGGGGATTCCGATGCCTTCGTAGGCATTGCCCGCCAGGTGAAGGCCGCTGGCCGGCGGGGTGCGCGCTTGCATCTCGGCCAGGCGCTGCGGATGGCCCACGGTATATTGCGCCATGGCGCGCGGCCAGCGTGAAATGCGGGTGAATCGCGGGCGGGCCGTGAAGCCGGCGATTTCCTGCAATTCGCGCGTGACCGCGGCGCCAACGGCGTCGTCCGATTCGTCGAGCACGCCCGCGTCCTCCATGCCACCCAGGAAGCAGCGCGCCACCACTTTGCCCTCCGGCACGCGGTGCTGGAATTTGGCTCCTACCCAGGTGCACGCCACCAGCCGCCGGCGCTCCTTCTTGGGCACCAGGAAACCGAAACCATGGGGGGCGCGCGCGAAATCGGCGGCGTCGAAGCCCAGCGCCACGGTCATCGAGGAGCTGTAGGGCACCGTGCCGAGTAGTTCCGCCAGCCGCCCGTCCACGCCCCCCAGCAGCGCCGAGCCGCTGTGCGCCTCGCACGCCAGCACCACCTGGTCGGCTTCCAGCCAGCCGCCGTCGTCCAGCTTGATGCGGAAACCGGCCTCCGCGCGCTGGATGGTTTGCGCGCGGCATTGCCGCACTTCAACCTTCCCACTGATAGCGCGCGCGATGGCGTCGACCAGTTGCCCCAGCCCGCCCTGTAGCGTGCGGAACAGCGGCACGGCGTGTCGGGCCCAGAGGGCGCCCCGCCCGGCTTTGGCGCGCGCCGCCAGCACGCCGCGGGTGAGGCTGCCGTATTGGTTGGCCAACTCGACAAAGCGCGGCAGCACGCTGGTCACACTCAACTGGCTGGGGTTGCCGCCGTAGATCCCGGAAAGCAGGGGCTCCGCCAGGTAGTCCACCGCTTCGGCGCCGTAATGCTCCTGGATGAACTCGGCTACGGATTCGTCGCCCGGTTTCGGCCGGGGCGCGCGCAGCAGTTCCATCCCCATGCGGAGTTTCGTTCTCCAGCCCAGCAGGCCCGTGGTGAGGAGCGGCAGAATCCTGGTGGGCACCATCATCATCAGCCCGTCGGGCAAGGGCACGAGGCGGCCGCCCTTGCGGACGTAGGTGACGCGGTCGCGATCGTTCGAGCCGATGACCTGATCGGCCATCCCCAGCTCGCGAATCAAGTCGAAGGCGGCGGGCTTAGCCGACAGGAAGCTGTCCGGCCCGGCCTCGATGGTGCAGCCCTCGACGCGCTCGGTCAGGATCACGCCCCCCAGGCGCGGCCGCGATTCAAGGATGGTGGAGCCCACGCCGCCCCTAGCCAGGTAGTAAGCGGCGGAAAGCCCCGAGATGCCGCCGCCGACGATGACTACGCGAGGCATCGCTTTGCCACCTCGGCCAGCGCGGCGGTGAAAGTCTCAGAACCGTTCAGCGCTTCGGGACGGAGCACGGTAATACCGCGCTCAGCACCGTAGCCGCGGAAAACCACATCGACATCGTACAACGTCTCGACGTGATCGCACACGAAGCCGATGGGGTAAACCACCACTTCGCGGATGCCTGCGGCGGCATAGCGGTCCAGGCACGATTCCACGGTAGGCCCCAGCCAGCGGTCGTCGGTGAGGCCCTGGCTCTGGTAGGCGAACTCCCAGTCCGCCAACCCGAGGCGGGCCGCCACCGCCGCGGCCGTGGCGCGCGTTTCCTTGTCGTAGGGATCAGTCCCGCCGGCGAGCGACTTCTCAGGCACGCTGTGCGCCGTGAGGAGCACCTTCCTGCCCGCCGCCACCGGCTCCAGCTTTTCCGCAAACGCCTGGATCAGCAGCGGCTCGTCGTGAAAGCTGGTGGCCCACCGAATCTCCGCCGCCACGCCGGCTTCGCGCCGGGCCTCCTCGGTGCGCCGGATGTACAGCCCCACGCTCAACTCCGAATACTGCGGCGCCATGGCAATCGCGGCGATGCGCTCGAGACCCGCATCCGATCCATGGTTTCCCGAATGAACGGATGCCAGTTACGCATGCCGAAAAAGACGGGTATCCCGAGCAGCCGTTCGAGCGCCTCGGCCTGGGCGCGGGTCCATGCCAGCAGCGGAGAAGATCCGCCAATGGCCTGGTAACGGCTGGTCACTTCCTCGACGATGCGCGGGGAAGCCGGCCGGCCGCCACGCACGAAGCTCAGGTAGCTTGCGACGTCCTCCAAGCGTTCCGGGGCTCCGTGGGCGAGGAGGAGAACCCCCTGCTTCATGGGCGAAATTCCCGGACCAGCTCCACCACGGCCTTGACGTTCTCCACGGGGGTCTCGGGCAGTACGCCGTGGCCGAGGTTGAAGATGTGGCCGGGCCGGACGCCCGTTCGCTTCAGCAATTCGTGCACCTTGATGCGCAGCTCGTGCAGCGGCGCGAACAGCGCCACCGGGTCCAGGTTGCCCTGAATGGCGGAGCGATAGCTGATGTCCATCCAGGCCTGGTCGATATTGATGCGCCAGTCTACGCCCATGACATCGCCGCCGGCGGCGTGCAGCTCGCGGAAGAAACCGGAAGCCCCGGTGCCGAAGTGGATCACGGGAACGCCGGTGGAGCGGATGCGCTCGATGAGCGCGCGCGAGTACGGCGCGGCGAAGCGCACGTAGTCGTCCGAGCCCAGGGTCCCCACCCAGCTATCGAATACCTGGATGGCGCGCGCCCCGGCGGTCACCTGCAAGTGCGCGAACGGCGCCAGCACGTCCACGATCTTGCCCATCAGCCTCCGCCACAACGTTTCGTCGCTGTACATCAGCTTCTTGGTGCGGATGAAATTGCGCGACGCGGCGCCTTCGATCATGTAGCTGGCCATGGTGAAGGGCGCGCCTACGAAGCCGATGACCGGCACCCTGCCGGCCAGCGCCCGAACCACGTTCTGGATGGCCAGTCCCACGTAGCCGAGGTCGTCCGTGTTGGTGGTGGAGAGCGAATCCACGTCGTCGGAGGTGCGCACGGGGTTTTCGATCACCGGCCCCGCGCCCTTCTCGTAAGACAGCTTGAGGCCCATCGGCTCGACAGGCAGCAGCAGGTCCGCGAAAATGATGGCGGCGTCCACGTCCAGCATTTCCACGGGCTGGAGGGTCACGGTGGCGGCTAGGTCGGGCCGCTTGCAGATTTCCAAAATACCGTGCTTGTCG
>Ga0326727_10010022_pt1 | contig 22843 bp, 20 predicted proteins | sample MB2enrmetagenome_FD_207643 | JGI IMG/M metagenome (GOLD analysis project Ga0326727, IMG submission 207643) | Lab enriched peat soil microbial communities from McLean, Ithaca, NY, United States - MB29MY | ecosystem: Environmental > Terrestrial > Soil > Wetlands > Peat | place: USA: New York...
CATCCGGTCGAGCATCCGGTCATCGAGCTGGCCCCGGTTCACCGCGTAGGTCGCGCTCGTGTCGCCCCGGTGGCCGCTCCAGAAAAGCCGGAACTCGTGGGTGACCAGTCCGTCGGCCTCGGCGGCGGACAAGCGCGAAACGAACGTCGTGCGGAGCGCGTAGGGCCGTGCCTCGACCTTGGCGCGCTTGAGCGCGTTCCGAGCGTAGTCACCGACCTCGCTGCTCCGGGGAAAGCGCCCGCCGTCAGTCCTGATCAGGGGACTCTTCGAGGTGAGCTGCTCGCCGCCGCGCTGGCGGCTCTTGAGGTACTCGCCGAGGATGTCCTGAGCCTGGCTCCCGATCAGCGAGAGGTAGGAATGGCCCGCCTTGCTGAGTTCCCTCCGGACCCGGATAACCGCCGGGCTCGCAGTCCACTCCACTCCGCCGTCGACCTTGAGGTCCCTGACGTCTCCGATGGTCGCGCCGTCGGTCCCCTCGAAGTTGCCGATGACACCAGGGCGCAGTCCGCTCTGGGCCATCAGGACGATCACGCTGGCCTCCCGCTGGTTCGCCGATGAGAGGGTGGCGTGGAGCTGGTCGCGTGTCAGGGCAGCCTCCTCCTTCGAGTCACTCCCGCCCTTCACCTTGAACGTCCCGGTCGGGAGCTGGATGTCGCTCGAGTACTGGACGAAGTTCCGAAGGAATCCGAGGCGACTCGCGATGGTCGAGGCCGCGGTCCCCCGCTTCCGCTCGACCCGCTCGTACTCTTCGGCGAGGTCGATGAGCTGAGCCTTCGTCATGCCGACGACCTCGCTCGGCGTCTTCTTCGTGAGGTGGAGAATGGCGGTGAGGCCACTCGGCCACATCGTCGCCGTCTTCTCCGATCCCTTCTCCAGCCGGGCGACCCACCGCTTGACGAGCGGGTCGTTCAGGTACCGCTCTCTCTCCTTAACGGACAGTTTCAGTCTCGCCATCTAGGCCACCACCCTGCACGTGGTCTCTACCTCTCGGAAGAGCGCCGCCTGCCTCTCCTGAGCTTCGCGGAACCACGTCCCGTCGCCCGTCTCCCTCCATACCCTCCGCATCTCGAGGGAGACGTTCGTCGCAAGGAGGAGGTTGTGCCGGAGCCCGAGTGGGACCTCGTAGAACCTCCCGCCATATTCGAGCCGGCAGGACATCGGGAGGCGCTGCCGCGCCCCTAGCCCACGGCTCGCCGAACCAGTTTCGTTCGGTCTCTTCCCTTCCTTAGTGGACAGTCTCGATTTCGTCACGTCTTGCCCCTGACCGGGTCAGGGGCGCGCCGGTATTAATAGGTTGCCCGCCGAAAATCTGGGGGGATTTAACTCCGGTCACCACGAGCATGACGCGGATCGTGCTCTGCATCGTCGGGTCGACGGCCGCACCCCAGATGATACGGGCGGTCGGGCTCACGACCTTCTGCACGACCTCCGCAGCCTTCTGGGCCTCGCTGACGGTCATGTCGGGGCCGCCGGTCACGTTGATGAGCGCCCCGGTCGCCCCCGCGATGTCGACGTGGAGCAGCGGGGAGTTGACGGCTTCGAGGACCGCGTCCTCGGCGCGGTTGTCGCTCTCGGACTCGCCGATGCCGATGAGGGCGACGCCGCCGCCCTTCATGATCGTCCGCAGGTCGTTGAAGTCGAGGTTCACGAGGCCGGGCCGCGTGATGATCTCGGTGATCCCCCGGATCGCCCGGGCGAGGACCGAGTCGGCGACCTTGAAGGCGGTCTGGATCGGGAGGCGCGGCACAAGCTCGAGCAGCCGGTCGTTCGGGATCGTGATCACCGTGTCGATGGTGGAACGCAACCGCTCGAGCCCCCACATCGCGTTCTCCTGCCGCACGAGCCCCTCCGAGGCGAACGGCAGCGTACAGACGGCGATCGTGAGCGGGTTCCCGCCGTTGGCGTCCTTCGCCATCTGGGCGATCACGGGCGCCGAGCCGGTGCCGGTGCCCCCGCCGAGCCCGAGGGTGACGAAGACCATGTCCGAGTTCGCGAGCGCCTTCTTGAGCTCGTCCTCGGCCTCGTGCGCGGCCTGTTCTCCGACCTGCGGGAGCGCCCCGGCGCCGAGCCCGCGCGTGAGCCTCCGGCCGAGGAGGATCTTGCGGGGAGCATGGATGGTGAGCAGGTGCTGCGCGTCGGTGTTGCAGGCGATCATCTCCGCTCCCTGCAACCCTTCCTCGGAGAGCCGGTTGATGGTGTTGCAGCCTCCGCCTCCGCATCCGACGACCTTGATGTTCGTCTTCAGCGAAGCGAGGACCGCCTCGAGTTCTGCGTCGTCGGTCGACGGTGGGGGTGCCTCGGGGGTGCGTTTCGAATCCCCCGGAAGGTGCGAGAGTATCTCTTGGGCTAGTGGTCGCATCACGGAGCGTCTCCTCCCCGGCGGAGCATGGACTTCATTATAAAGCGTTACGCCGATACACACCGAGACTGTGGAGTACAACGCGTGGGCCCCGCGCTACGAACGGATCCGCGCGGAGTTCGGTTTCCCATTTCCGCAGGAAGAAGCCGCGGCCGCGCTGCTCGAATCGTTGCTTCCGGAGAACGCGCGCTCCGACCCGCTGCCCCGCATCCGCGCCCGGCTCGAGGGGCGCGAGGTGATCGTCGCCGGCCTCGCCCCTCTCGCCGGGCCTCCGCCGCTCTGGCGACGGCCGGCGGAAGCGCGTCCCGCCGCGGTCGTGGCGGCCGACGGGGCCACGTCCTCGTGCCTCGCCGCCGGCATCGTTCCGAGCGTCATCGTGACCGACCTCGACGGCCCGATCCCTTCCGAGATCGCGGCGAACCGTCGGGGGAGCCTGGTCGTGGTCCACGCCCACGGTGACAACATGGCCGCGCTTCGGGAGTGGGTCTCTCAGTTTCCCGGGGAGGTCGTGGGCTCGTGGGCGGGCCCACCCCGGGGTCCGCTCCTGGACGTAGGAGGGTTCACCGACGGGGACCGGGCAGCCTACCTCGCCGCCCACGCGGGCGCGAGCCGGATCCTGCTGTGGGGATTCGATTTCGAGCACGTGGACGAGACCGACCCCACCGCCCGGGCGCGCAAGCTCGCGAAGCTCGGATGGGCCCGGCGCCTTCTCGAAGACCTCGCCGCCCTCGGTCCGGTGCCGATCGTCACGTGGAACGCCGACGGGTCCCTGGTCCCTTACGGGCCCGGCAGGAAGGACGCGTCGACCAGGTAGACGACGTTCTGCCCGTTCTCGTAGAGCAGGACGAACGGGAGGCCACCGAACCAGTCGATCGCCGCCCCGCTGAGCGAGGGGGCCGGCTGGGACGGGTCGAGAGCGACCCCGGTGTACATCACCGAATCCACCGCCACGAGGTCGATCGGGTGCTCCCGGCTCGTGGTCGGGACCTGTCCGTTCCGTAACTCGGAGACGGCCGTGGGCCACGCCGAAGCGTTGCCGGTGAACAGGGCGGGTGTCGTGACCCACGTCGCCGGATTCCCGTCGAAACCGAAGATCATCGAGCTCAGCCGGTGGTCCGAGGCCACGGCCCAGGAGGGAGGGGCAGCGATCCCGACCCACAGCCAGAGCGCCGCGTCCCCGTGGGTGAGTCCCTCTTCGAACCCTCCGAAGTCGGACTGAGGGGGATAGACGATCGCCGCGTTGGCACCGAGGAGCACCACCACCCCGACCATGGCCGCCACGAAGGCGCGACGTCCTCCGCGGTCCCGGGCGCGGGCGACCAGCCGGGCCGCGCCGACCGCGACCAGGAGCCCGACCGGGATGAGGATGTACTCTACGTGCCGCGAGGGCGACAGGGTGGCGGCCAGGCTCGTCGCGTCCTGCAGGTGGAGCGCCCCTCCGACAGCAGAGACCGCGATCAGGGCACCGGCCGAGGCCCCGAGGGCTCCCGTCCACGTGAGGACGAACGGTCCGAGCCGGGATGGCGTGAGGACCCGGCGGCTGCCGGCGCAGAGGATCCCGAGCCCGAGGATCGGCGCAAACCAGAGGATCGCGGCCGGGCTGGTCGTCTGGCCGGTGCCCGGGACCGGGACGAAGATCACCACCGAGATCGCGCCGAAGATGACCACCGCGAGCGCGAGCGCGTCTCGGACGAGACTGCGGTCGGTGGGCAGCCGAACCCACGTACGCGCGGAGCGGCGCCGGCCGCGTCGCCAGCGGACGAGGAGCGCGGTCGCGACCACCGCGAGCAGTCCCAGCGCCTCGAACGCCGCGAACCCGACGTAGACGCCGGAGCCCAGGCTCGGCAGCAGGACCTTCCCTACGAACGAGGTCGTCCCGTAGAACCAGAACGCGAAGGTCGCGGTGAGGAACCCGGCCAGGAACACGAGCTCGCGGGTCGGGAAGCGGCGGCTCCAGAGGCCCGGCCGCCAGAGCTCGAGGAGAAGGATCCCGCCGAGCGCGCTGACCGCGAAGAAATAGGACGAGAGGTGGTGCGTGACGACCAACGCTCCCGCGGTGAGCGAGAGGGGGAGATACCACCGGGCGTCGTGCCGGCTCTCCACCAGGAGCCAGAGCGCCGCCACGCAGAGGAAGTCCCCGAGGGCGAGGGGGGCTGGGTGGGCGATCGAGAAAAGGCGGGGCATCGCGACCGACGCGAACGCCGCTCCGAGGAGGGCGACCGTGTCGTTCGGATAGATCCGACGGAAGAGGAGGAAGAGGGGGAAGACGGAGAGGACAGCGACCACCGGGATGATGACGGTGAGCGCGGAGAAGGCGTCGATGCCGAGCGCCCCGGCCCCGGCGCCCGCGAGCAGGTAGATCCCGGGAAAGTCGGGGTAGCCGGTGCCCCAGCCGGCGTAGGCGGCGCCGTGGGGCAAGGTCCCGCTCGAGAGCAGGTCCGCGGTCAGCCGGTAGTACTCTCCCGTATCGGAGCCAAAGAGCGCGTAGGAGAGGAACGGTTCGAGCGCGAGGAAGACGAGGAGGAACGCAAGGCCCCCGAGCAGGAGCACCGTCTCGGGACGCATCGGAGGGGAATCGCCGGGAGAGGACACGGGGTCCCCCCGGTCGCGCGCACCCGCCATCGTGCGCCGGCAAGGAGACTCTCTTCCTATAGCCGTGCCTCCGGAGTCGCCGGCCCGTTCGACCAAGGGAAACCCACAAGCTAACCCATAAATAGGAGGGGTTGGTGCGGCCGCTTCGAGGCCGGCTCGAATGCCCTCCGCCCGCCGTCAGAAAAAGCCCGCTCGACCCACTCCGAAGGCTCGGGCGCCCGCCCGACGCCCGGCGGCGAGACCGCCCTCCCGTGCGGCTCCGAAGAAGTCGACACCCAAGAAGCCGGCGCCGAAGCCGTCCCGGCCGGCGTCGAACAAGGCTTCCGCTAAGCCCGTCGCATCTCCCCCGATGCCATCTCTCGAGGTCCCGCTGCCCGGCGGTCGCCGGCACATGCTCTCGCTCTCGTTCGTTCGGGACGGGGACGAGTTCCTCGCGCGGCTCGAGACCGATTCCGGTCACATCACGGAGCTGAAGAACCGCTCCCTCGACCAGTTGCTCACGCTCGTCGCGGGCGAGCTCGAAGACCTGCTCGAGTGAACGGCGGTCCGCGTCAGGTCCTCGGTTGGGTCGGGGCCAAGAGCCCCTGTTCGAGCAGGTAGACCTTCGGACGGCGACCCGTGGCCCACATTTCGACCGATTCCACCGGGGTACTGGAGAGCGGGCCGGCCCGGTAGCTTCGGACGACGCGCACGGTGGTCTCTCCGAGCGGAGGCCACTTCGTCCGCCGGCCCCAACGGCCGACCACCACGACATGGTAGGGGGAGACCTCGACCGCCCGGGGCGCCGGGGTCAAGCTGAAGCCCGCGCCCACCGCCCCGAGGGCGACTGCGATCCCGCCGAAGAGGAGCAACGTGTCCTGGGCTCCCGGACTCGTTCCCCCCGGAGCCGATCGGCCGTACTCGACGAGGACGAGATAGAGCACGGCGAGCGCGATCAGATACGAGAGGGTCAGGCGAACCGCCCGCTGGCTACCCCCCACGTTCGGCCGTCGCTCGACCGACCCGCCGGTCTCGGCGACGACGCGCACCGGGCGAGGAGGCGCGGACCGCGGGATGCGCACCGCACGAGGGCTCGCCACGGCCTACCTCACCGTCGAACGGTCGGGTCGCGACATTAAAGCTACCGGCGCCGCCTGGGGGTCGCGATGCCGAGTCGAACCGAATACCTTGTGATGCAGACCCCTCACGCCCGCGACTTCGTGAACATCACCGAGCGCGTGAGGAAGATCGTCCGGACGAGCGGTGTGAAGGAGGGCCTCGCCCTGGTCTCGTCGATGCACATCACCGCGGCGGTCTACGTCAACGACGACGAACCCGGCCTGCGGCGCGACATCGCGGCCTGGGCCGACCGTCTCGCGCCGCCGGGCGACTACGAACACCATCGGACCGGTGAGACGAACGGGGACGCGCACTTGAAGAACCTCCTCCTCGGGCACCAGGTCATTCTGCCGGTGACCGCCGGCGACCTGGACCTCGGGCCGTGGGAACAGGTCTTCTACGCCGAGTTCGACGGGCAGCGCCCGAAGCGGGTCGTCGTGAAGGTCGTGGGCGACTGACGGACCCCGACGAGGAGAGTACCCCTACCCTTCGAGGTGAGAGTCGTAGGACGAAGCCGGGTTGGCCGGCGTGGAGAGCGGAGCGGAAAGGTCGACGAGCGGCACCTTGCGCGCGACCTCCTTCGCCATCGCCGAACACGAGGACGGGGAAACGGGTCGGAGCGTGTAGCCCGGCAGGGCGAGGTCGTAGGTGACGACCTTCTTCTCGGCGATCGTCTCCCAGACCGCACGGAAGACGCGGTCGGCCGCCTCGGCCTCGCCGAGGTGGCGCAGGAGAAGTTCGACGCAGAGGATCTCGGCGACCGGGTCGGCCTTGTCCTGCCCGGCGTACTTCGGAGCCGAGCCGTGGACGGGTTCGAAGACCGCGATCGTGTCGCCGTAGAGCGCGCCCGGCGCGACGCCGAGTCCGCCCGCCAGCCCCGCGCATAGGTCGGAGAGAATGTCTCCGAAGAGGTTCGTCGTGACGATCACGCTGTACTCCTCGGGCTTCTTCACGAGCTGCATGCACATGTTGTCGATCAGCCGCTCGTCGGCCCGGATGTCCGGGTACTTGGCCGCCATCTCTTGGAAGGCGGTCTGGAAGAGGGCCCCCGTCGTTTTCATGATGTTCGCTTTGTGGACGGCGGTCACGTGCCGGCGGTGCTCCCGCCGGGCCAGCTCGAAGGCGAACCGGACGATCCGGTCCGAGGCTTTGCGCGTGACGATGTTGACCGTCTCGGCCGCGGTGTGGTCGCGGTCGACCCAGTGCTCCACTCCCGAGTAGAGACCTTCGGTCGCTTCCCGGACCACGACCAGGTCGGTCTCGGGGAATCGGGTCCCTTCGCCGGCGATCGCGCGCGCGGGCCGCACGGACGCGTAAAGGTCGAGCTGCTGGCGCAACGCGACGTTGACCGAGCGGAACCCGCCGCCGATGGGGGTCGTGATGGGACCCTTCAGCGCGAGCCGGTTCCTGCGAATCGAATCGAAGACCTCGTCCGGAAGCGGAGTGCCGTGAGCCTGGATCGCTCTCTCCCCGGCCTCGACGACCTCCCAATCGATGTCCACGCCCGTCGCCCCCGCGACCAGGCGGGCCGCCGCGGTTACCTCGGGTCCGATCCCATCGCCCGGGATCAGCGTCACTCGGTGGCTCATCGTTCCCTCGCCCTTGGGGCCGAACCTCGGGTGGATTTAAGCGGTGGGCGCAGCCCGAGCGGTCAGTTCGACCGAACGGAACCGGGCCGGCAGCGAACGCAGTACCGGGTCCCGCGCGAGCACGTCGAGGGCTAGGGGCAGGATGAGGACGGCCGTTGGTGCGCCAACGGCCACTCTCCCGAGCACTTTTCAGTCGGCGGATGGTCGAGTAAACAGTATTCTTATAATCGATAGTTATACATTGCATCATGTTGCCCATCGCCCACCCCGAGGTCCTTGCCGACGATTGGCTGCCTCCCGTTCCCTTCGGTCGCCAGAGCGAGGTCGAAGAGGTCGTCCGACGTCTCGACCCCCCGCTCCCTCGAGCGCCTCCTCCGTGGATCGTGGGCGTCTGCGGCCCCTGCGGCTCGGGGACCTCCGTTGTAGCCCGGAGGGCCGCACGCGAGGTCTCCGACCGTATTCGGGCGGGCGTGGTCGGCTCGTCCCCCCGTGTCCTCTGGGTCCGGCTTTCCACGACCCGGGGGGCCCATGGGGTCGCGTCGGCGCTCCTCCGCCGGCTCGATGACGGCTTCGACGGTCGCGGTTTTCCGGCCGCCGAGATCCTGGCCGGGTTCCTGCGTCGTATCCGCCGGGACGGACGGCCGACGGTGCTAGTCCTGGACGATGTGGGGGTCGCGGCCGCGGACCTCCTCCCCGCACTGCGTGCGGTCGGTTCGCCGGACCGTTTCCTGCCCGAAGGGGAGAGCGGTCTTCCTCCTCTCTACACGATCGCCGCGGGCCGTCCCGAGGCTCTCGACCAGCTCGAGGCCGCGCTCGCGGGCCAGTTCCCGTTCTCCCCGTTCGTCACCTTAGCGCCGTACTCCGACCGCACTCTTGGGGAGATCCTCCGGGACCGCGCGGATCGGGCGCTCGGTCGACCCGTGCCCTCCGACCGGATCGCGTCCATCGTCGCGCGTGCCGTCGAGGAGGGAGGAGGCGCTCGCCAGGCGGTCGTCCTCCTTCGGCGGAGCCTCCTCGGGAGCTCGCTCGGGCCCTATCCTCCGTTCTCGATCCCTTCGGGGCCTTCCGGAGTCCCGGTCGAACCCCGGGTCGTCCGGGCGATCGGGGTAGCGACGGGAGGTGTGGCCGCCCGTCTCGGCGAGGTCCGGCGGCTCGAGGCCGAGCTGGCGCGGTCGCAGGGTCTGCGCCCACTACCGACGACCACGCTCTGGCGGCGGATCGTTCGGCTCGAGGCCGCAGGGTACGTCCGCCGCGAGATCCGCGCCGGAGGGAACGGAGGGACTCAGTCCCTCGTTCGGGTCCTGACCCCGATCGAGGAATGGGTCACGGCTCCGCGTCGGACGGATACTCCTCGAGCGTTCGGACCGAGGGACGGCTTCGTCCTCGGGCCGGAGGCGGGCCCATCGGAACGGTATCGTCCCGGGACGGAGCTCCTTCCGTTCGACGGCGAAGCTGACTAGCGACCATCTCCGCGAGCTTGCGCGAGTGCAGCGCCTGCTCGATCCGGTCGAGCGGGGCCTGCCGGAGGGCTTCGCGGTCGGCGTATCCCGCCCGGTAGAGCAGCCGGGCCCGGACGCGGCCGATCCCTCGCAGCCGCACGAGGTCGAGGAGCTCCTCCCGCACGCCGTAGCGCACGCGCAGCGAGAGGTCGTCGATCGTCCGACCCGCCCGGGGCTGGAACGCCGTCGCGAGCCGGCTCGACGCGAAGAGGAGCCACTCGGCGTCCTCGACCTTGGTGCGCACGTCGCCGGCGCCGATCCCGAACCGCTGCGTCATCTCGACGAGCGGAACCTCGTCGATCCAGGCCTCGAGCACCGTCGCGGTCTTCAGCGTCGCGAGGAAGACGTCGAGGTCGAGCTCGAGCGGAGGCTGCTCGGGTTTCACCAGCAGCTCTTCGGCCTCGTCCGTGTACCGGGTGAGGAGGTCCGCCTCCTCTCCGCGCCGCAAGAACAGCGGCGGGAGGTCCGGCGTAGCGGAGACCGCGGCCAGGAGGGGGAATGGGCCGACCCCGATCGGGGCGCGCTCGAGTACTCCGCGCAGTACGATCGCGCTCAGCGGGTCGAGGTACAGCTCGCTCGTCAGCCGCCCGAACCGGGTGGCGCGGAGCGCCCCGCCCGATTCGAGGAGCTCGTTCTCCTCGAGAAAGTCCCGGACGGACCGGACCTTCGCCTCGAGCTCGGGAAGCGGCAGCGTGTGGCCGTAGAACGTGGCGGCAAAGAACCCCTCGAGCTCGGCCTCCGTGGTCGTGGCTCCGCTCGCGGTCAGCGCGAGGACGTGCATCCGCAACGCCGGCTCGGCGGCGAGCCGGCTCTGGATCGCCTCGGGGGGAGCGGAAAGGTAGTCGTCCAGCAGTCGATCCTCGTCATCCGGGCTCCGCGCGAGCAGGAGCGCCTCTCCCACGGGGTCGTACCGGGGCCGACCCGCCCGACCGAGCATCTGATGGATCTCGGTCGCGGGGATGGGCGCCTGGAGACCGAGCCGGTCGTCGTACCGGCTGGTGTCCCGGACGATCACCCGACGGGCGGGCAGGTTGATCCCGGCCGCGAGCGTCGGGGTGGCGACGAGCGCCTTTAGGGTCCGGTCTCGGAACGCCCGCTCCACGACCCGGCGCTCGGGGTTCGTGAGCGAGGCGTTGTGGAAGGCGACCCCGTGGGGGAGCAGCCCGCTCAAGCGTCGGATCCCCTCGGTCTCTTCGTCCGACACGCTCGCGAGTTCCGTGGCCGCCGCTCGGGCCCGCAGGCGCTCCTCGGAACTGAGGAGGGCCTCGACCGTCCTCGTCAACGACTCCGCGACCTGTTCGCTCGCCCGTCGGCTGTTGACGAAGACGAGCGCCTGACCGCCTTCTTCGACCACGGTCCGCACCAGCCGCGGCACTGGCTCGCCCGGACCCGACAGTTCCCGCGTGGTGAGGTCGGTGAACGTGATGCGGCCGTCGTAGTAGACGCCGAGCTTGAGCGGGACCGGCCGGAACGTGCTCGCGATGTGTCGGGCCTGGAGCCACTCGGCGACCTCTTCGGAGTTACGCACGGTCGCCGAGAGCGCCACCACCTGGAGGTGCGGATAGGCGCGGCGCAGCCGGGTGAGACTGACCTCTAGGGTCGGACCGCGTTCCGGGTCCCGGAGCAGGTGTACCTCGTCCGCGACGACCACGCCGAGCCGGTCGAGCCACGCGCTTCCGCGTCGAAGCAACCCGTCGGCCTTCTCGCTGGTCGCGACCAGGACGTCGAGCTTCTCGAGCTTCTCGGCGGGGAGGTCGAAGTCTCCGATCGAGATGCCGACCTTGAGTCCGAGCTCCTCGAACTTGGCGAGCTCCTCCGCCTTCTCGTGGGCGAGCGCGCGCAGCGGCACGAGGTAGAGGCCGGTCCGGCCCGCCCGGGCGGCACGCAGGAGCGCAAAGTAGGCGATGAGCGACTTCCCGCTGGCGGTGGGACAGGCCAGCAGGAGGTTCTCCCCCGCCAGCACCGGGCCGACGGCCATCGCCTGCGGAGGGTAGAGGCTCGCGATCCCGTCCTTCTCGAGGAGACTGCGCCACGCCGGGTCGAGCTCCGTGTCCGCGAGCGGAACCGCGGCCTTGGGCTCGGGGATCGCCGCGTTCGGTCGATTCCCCCGGGCCCTGGGCGGCACGCCGTGGCCGAGCCGGGTCGCCCCTAAAGGGGTTGTGCGGGGCCGGCGGAGGCGAGGAGGCTGCGGGCGAGGATCAGCTCCTGGATCTCGGTGGTCCCTTCCACGATCGGGAAGACCCGGGCATCGCGCAACAGCCGTTCGGCCGGCGCCCCGGCCCGTACCCCTTCGGGTCCCGCGACATCCACTCCGGCCGACGCGATCTCCACCGCCGCCCGCGACGCGACCAGTTTCGCGACCGACGCGTCCTCGACGAACGGAAGGCCCGCGTCCTTCCGCTCGGCGGCGCGTTCGACCAGCGCTCGCGCGGCCAATAGGTCGGAGTAGGCCCGGGCGAGCTGGGTGCGCTTCCACGCCTCGTCGCGCGCCTGCACCGCACGTCGCATCTCATCGAACGCGGCCTGGGCGACACCGAGCGCGCAGCTGGCGATGCCGACCCTTCCGCCCGTCAAGGCTCCCAAGGCCACCTTGAGCCCCGAACCCTCCGGCCCGAGCAGGCCATCCGAGGAGAGGGCCACCTCGTCGAGCACCAGCTCCGTGGTCTCGCTGCCCCGCAGCCCGAGCTTCTCGAGCCGCTGGGCGACCGAGAGGCCCTTCGCGTCCGCCGGCACGATGAATCCCGAGATCCCCCGATGGCCGAGCGCGGGGTCGGAGGTCGCGAAGACGAGGACCACCCCGGCGCTCACCCCGTTGGAGGTGAACATCTTCGTTCCTCGAAGGACGAAGCCCGCCCCCGACCGAACGTACCGCGTGGCGATCCGGGCCGTGTCCGAACCCGCACCGGCTTCGGTCAGCGCGAACGCTCCCACTCCCTTCCCCTGGGCCAGCGGTCGGAGGTAGCGTTCCTTCTGCGCCTCGCTTCCCCAGGTGAGGATCGGTGCGGCGCAGACGGAAAGATGGACCGCCAGGAGCACTCCGACGGCCGCGCTGGCCTGGGAGAACTCTTCGAGGACCGCCACGGTCGACCGTGTGTCCCCTCCGGACCCGCCCCACGCCTCCGGAAGACCGACCCCGAGGAATCCATTGTCCGAGAGGACCCGGACCAGCGGGTCGGGGATCCGGTCGTCCCGATCGATCGACTCCGCGAGGGGCCGGATCTCCCGGTCGGCGAACGCCTTCGCCTGCGTGCGCCATTCCGCGGCCGCCGCCCGGTCGGACGATGCCACGGAAGGACCGAGCACGACGAACCCTTAAGGTGTCATGTCGGGTCGCCGGGGTCGATCGCCCGGAGGGAGCGATGTCGCTGACGCCCACGCCCAAGGACCGGTTCACGTCCCTCGACACTCTCGCGGTCGTGCGCGAGCTCCGACGGCTCGACCGCGCTCGCGTCGACAAGGCGTTCGACGTTCTCACCGGAGGCTGGTCGCTGGTCCTCCGGGCCCCCGGGGAAGGCCGGCGCGAGCTCGTGCTCGTTCCGGGTCGCTACGCCGCGCTCCTGCCCGAGGCGACCGACCATACCGAAGAGCTCTCCCCGTTCGCACGCGAGCTTCGCCGTCTCTTGACCGGGGCCGCGCTGCGGGGCGTCGCCGAGCCCGGCGGCGAGCGGTTCCTCGAACTCAAGTTCGGCCGGACCGACGAGCCGTCCGAACTCCTCCTCGCGTTCGAGATCTTCGGATCGGGCAACCTCGTGGTGGCCCGAGAAGGAAAGATCGTAGCCGTTGCCTACCCGCGCCAGTGGGCTCACCGCACCGTGCGGGTCGGGGCGGCCTACGCGCGTCCCCCGAGCCGGGCCGACCCCTGGGCCCTCGGCGCCGAGGAGCTCGGGCTCGAGCTGGGCCGCTCGCGCACCGACCTCACGAGCACGCTCGCCGCGCGCCTCGCCCTCGGCGGCCCGCTCGCCGAGGAACTGATCGTGCGGGGCGGGTGGAACCCGCAAGAAGCCGCCGCCCACACCCCGGACCGCGTCGGTGCCCGACTTCACGAAGAGATGCGTCGGCTCCGGGATGAGGTGGGCGACCGGCCGAGCGGACACCTCTACCGGCACGAAGGGGCGCCCGTCGACGCGACGCCGTACCCCTCCCGACGATGGGAAGCCGCGGAGGGGGTCGAGACGACGGTCACGGCGACCTTCTCGGAGGCGGCCCACGAGTACTTCTCCGCGTTGGTCCCGCCGACGGTCAGTGCCGAGGAGACGGCCGCGACGCGGGCTCGCCAAGACCTCGAGCACCTCGTGGAGCAGCAACGACGCGCGGTGAGCGACCTCGCGAACTCCGTGGAGGGACTGCAAGCCCAGGCCGAGGCGATCTTCGCCCACTACCCCGAGGCCGAGGCGGCGCTGGCGGCCGTGCCCCGAGAGGGCGAGGCGCCCCGCCGGATCGAGGTCGTCCTGGGCGGAGTCCCCGCCTCCCTCTTCACCGACCGATCCCCGCGCGAGTCCGCCCAGGGCCTGTTCGAGGAATCGAAGCGCGTCCAGGGGAAGCTCGCGGGGGCCCGCGCGGCGCTGCAAGAGTCGGAGCGACGAACGGTCCTGCCGAGCTCCGGTATGGCCGCGCGGGGTCCCCCGGGAGCACCGAAGGCCCCGGCCCGCCACCGGGTCCACTGGTTCGAGCGGTTCCGCTGGTTCATCAGTTCCGAGGGAGCCGTCGTGGTGGGAGGGCGGGATGCGAACTCCAACGACCAGGTCGTGAAGCGGCACCTGAAGGAGGGGGACATCTACCTCCACGCCGACCTCCATGGGGCCGCGAGCGTGGTCGTCAAACATCCCGCGCCCGGGTCCCCGCCCCTCACCGAGGCGACGTACCGCGAGGCCGGACAGTGGGCCGTGGCGTTCTCGAAGGCGTGGCGCGCCGGCCTCGCCTCCGCCTCGGCGTTCTGGGTGACCCACGACCAGGTTTCGAAATCGGCCGGGACCGGGGAGTTCGTCGCGCGCGGCGCGTGGGCGATCCACGGGACGAAGAACCTCCTTCGCGACCTACCGACCGAGCTTGCGCTCGGGACGATCGATTACGAGGGCGAAAGCCTGTGGACGGCGGCGCCACCCGAAGCCGTCCGCCGCCGCGGGACGGTTCGGGTCCTGCTGACGCCCGGCCCCGAGCGGGAGCGCTCCGACCGCGAGGTCGAGCTGGCCCGGGAACTGGGGATCGCTCGTCCGCTCCTCCAGTCTCTCCTGCCCGCCGGGGGCATCTCGGTCCGGCGCGCGTAGACCCGGCTCACCTCGAGGGCCCGAAACCGGTCCCCGGGACGACGCCAGGTCCGCCCGACCGCGCGTAATCCGACGATCAGGACCTCGGAGCGATCGACCTTCAGACGGGCCCCGACTTCCAGCAGGGTCTCCGGGGGCCAAGTCGTACGGAAGGTCCGGGTGCGGGCCCCCTCGACGAGCGATACGGGGACCACGGCCCCGACGTTCCGAGTGACCCAGAGCGTGGCGATCTCGTAGGCCGGAGCCTCGGACGGCGAGCCTCCGTCGTGCGTTTCGATCCGATGGACGAGGAGCGGCTCGGGAGCGTCCGGCACTCCGGAACCGACTTGGACCCGTCGGAAGCGCGGGAGCGTGATCCGGGTTCGGACGGAGCGAGGGCCCTCAGAGACGATCTGCGCGACCTCGACGGTCGAAGGTCCCGTGACCTCGAACGGGTGGGTCCAACGGCACTCCCGACACCGGGCGATCCCGCGCAGTTCCCCGGGAGCCGCTCCTTTGCGGGCGACGATCCGAAGGATCCGGTGTGGCGTGTCCCTTCCGCAATTGTCGCAGTGTAAGGTCGCAGAGAGCAGGTGGGAAGCTCCCGAGGAGGTCTCGACGGCGGATTCGAAGGGCGCCTCCGAGCTCGGGTCCATGGTGCGTAGGGAAATACGGCGAGCCTTTAGCGCCATGCGCAGGGGGTCTCGTTGCCCCGAACTCGGTTTCTCGGGTCACCCTCTAGCGGGGCTGGCCAAGTCTATAATCTCGGGACGGGACTCCCGCCGGGATGGCCGGCGTGCCGAAAGACACCGTCTCTTTGTGCACCACGGTCTACAACACGGAGGAAACGATCGCGGCGTTCCTTGCCCCGCTCCTTCCGAGCCCGTTCGAGATCGTCATCGTCGACGGAGGTTCGACCGACCGGACGCCGGAGCTCCTTCGCTCGTTCGCACCCCGGGTCCGGGTTCATCTGTCCCCGCACCACCTGTCCCGAGGACGCGGCCGAGACCTCGCGATGGAACTTGCGTCGGGGGAGGTGATCGTGCAGCTGGACGGGGACGTGGTCTACCGGAACATCGAGCGCTATGTGGAGGCGTATCAGCGGCAGTACCGCGGACGCCTCGTCGACTTCGGCTCGGCGGGCCGGAGCCTGCGGATCCCTCATCTGTTGATCGGAGACCGTCCGTCGTTCGCGGCGGTGGGAGGGTACGGGGACCAGTTCGCCTACGAGGACATCGCCTTCACCCGGCGCGCCCGGAACGCCGGGCTTCTCAGCATCGTCCCGATCGATGCCGCGGACGCCACCAAGCTGTCGCTCCGCGGATTCACCCAGGACGGTCACGACGCCCGAGAGTACGAACGGACCTTCTCCCGACAGGCCGGCCGGGAGATCCGCAATCTCCTCGCCAAGATCCCGGTCGTCGGACCGCGTGAGGCGCTCGTGCGTCCGTGGACCCGGGCTCTCCTTGGAGCGGTCCGACAGCCGAACCGAAAGGTCCCTTCCCTCACGGAATAGGTAACACCGCGCGGCAGGACCGACCGTCCTCTGCGGAGGTCGTCCGACCGACATCGGGTCGACCACCGGAGGAGTTTTCTCGATGTCCCCCTACGCATCGGGCTGTGCGGGACCTGACGTCACCTTACCGCACGAGGGTCTCGAACGCCCACGCCGGTCGCGGCGGTGGAAACGCGCGCCCTGCACGTCCGCGGCGCGTGCTGAGCCGAGGGGCTGCGGGGTCGGTCGGCTCTAGCCGCGAGAGACGCCGCCTCCACGCGTACGGAATGCGAGGAAGGAACGTACCGTGCTGACCAGCGTTCTGATCACTGCCTATCGTCGCCGAGCGTTCCTTCTCGGCGCGGTCGACTCGGTGCTCTCCCAGACCCTCCCTCGCGGCGATTACGAGGTCGTCGTCGTGAAGGACTGGGCCGACCCTTCCGTCGACGCGGAATGGGAATCCCGAGGGGTCCGACTCCTGATCGAGGACATCCCTGTCGTCGGTCAGATGTTGCGCGCGGGCCTGCGTCAGTGCCGAGGGGACGTGGTCTGCTTTCTGGACGACGACGATACCTTTCGTCCCTCCAAGCTCGAGCACGTGCGGAGCGCCTTCGAGGCCGACCCCGAGCTCGTGTTCCTTCGCAACGGGTTCGAGCCGGTCGACCGCGCCGGTGCTCCCGCGCCGGCTTTCCGACGCGTCCTGCCCCAGCCCCGAGCCCCGTTCGCCTTCCGCGCCGACCGGGCGACCGCGCGCGATTTCTCGCGGGTCGTGAAAACGCGTGCCTACGGGAATCTCAGCACTTTCAGCGTTCGACGGGCATCGATCGCGGAGCGGGAGGACGCCCTCGTCCATGTGGAGGCATGCACGGACAGCTCGGTGGCGACGATCATGCTCGACGCCGCCGGGCGGCATCGTTTCGTGCCCCAGGTCTGGACGGCTCGGCGGGTCGGGACGAGCCTCCGAAGTCTCGGGAAGGGGGCCGAGGCCCGTCGCGCCATCCGCACGCTGGAGTATCTGCGCTCGCAGAGCCGTTCTCCGGTGGCGCGCCGGTACGCCGATATGTTCCTCTCGTGGGCCAGGGTCGATGCCTTTCTCAACTCGGAGGACGGCAGGTTGTCGTTCCCCGAGTGGCTCACGTACGTCCGGTATCATCTTCCGCGTCTCGACGCGGACACGTGGGAAACGGAGGCCTGGAGCTTCGGCAAGAGGTTCGCTCCCCGTCTCGTGGCGAGCGCCTACCGGCGTCGCCGGGAAGGTTGGGCTACCGCCTCCGCCCCGGGCTCCCCGCCGAGCGAACCGAGGGCGACCGTCAAGCCCTGAGGCTGGACTCGAGGAACTCCGTCACCCGGTGGGAACAGCGGACCCCGAGGACTCGCTCGGTGCCGGCGCGCGTGACCGTGAACTCCGGGTCGACGAGCTCGATCCCCTCTCTCGGGTTGGGGACGACGGCGACCGCGACGGGACCTTGGCTTGGCCGAAGGCGCGCCTCGAGGTCACGGACAAGGGCAGCGATTTCGAGGACGGAGTAGGATTCGCCGCTCGCGACGTTGAACGTCGGGCCTGTGCACGGCGCCCCGGGGGCGCACAGCCAGCGCACGACGGCGGTCCAGTGCGCGAGCACGTCCTCGATGTGAACGAAGTCGCGACGCTGGGTCCCCGGGGCATTGACGGTGAGGCGGCCCGAGCGGGCTTGCGAGAGAAAGAGCGTCAGAACGTTCCCCTTTGCAATGCTCTTCGGGCCGGCCGTGTAGCTGCCGTAGACGTTGCTCATCCGAAGCACCGCGCTGGTGACCCCGGCCTCCTGGGCAAGGGCCCGGGTCAGTCGTTCCCCTTCCGCCTTCTGACGGGCGTACTCGTGCGTGGGACGGGGGGGCGTATCTTCGGAGACCGGCAGCCGCTCCGGTGAGCCGACCACGGCGAGGCTGCTGGCGAACGCGACGGGTATGCGATGGTCCCGGCACTGCTCCAGGAGCCGGCGCGTCCCTTCGACGTTCGTTCGCGAGGTTTCCATCGGGTTCTGCGCGCAGGCCATGACTCCAGAGACGGCCGCAAGGTGGAGGATCACGTCACAGTCCGACAGAGCGCGCAGACCCTCGGCGCTCTGGAAGTCGGCGGCGAGCGCCGGCCACGAAGGCCACTCTACCCGGATGGGACCGGTGCGGTTGTCGACCAGCACGAGGTCGTGTTTCAGGTTCGCGAGCGCCGGCACCAAGGCACCACCAATGAATCCGGTCGCGCCCGTGACCCCGACTCGCGCCACATCGACCGGTTCGGCAAATGCCCTCTTAACTCCTGTGACCCCGAACCACGTCCGACGACGGGACGTCCGTTGGCGTATGGGGCGAGGAGGGGGCCAGCGCTTCGGTCCGGTCCGATCGGGTTCCGGCTTCCCCTTGCGGACCGGAAGAAAAGGAAGCTCGAGCGGTCCGGTGACCGAACCCGACCCGGGGGCGCCGGAAGGGGAGGGAGGAAACCGAGAGGTCCGGCCATCGGACGAACTTCGGGCAGGGTCGATTATTATATCGCGGCTTCCGGATGGTGAGGACGTGCGCCTTACGGACACGCTGTACGACGCCTGGACGGAGCACCGCGAGGTCCCGTTCCGGTTCTCCGAGATCTGGTCGCACGCGGGGCGGCTCCGCCACGCGGCGAGGTGGAAGTCGTTCCGCTCGGCCCGCACGCGCTCCGCCGCCGCCGCGCTCGGCGTTCGTTTGCCCCCCAGCTGGTCGGAGGAGCGGATCCTGCGAACGTACTCCGTGCTAGCGGAGCACTGTTACGACGTCCCGGGGTTCGTTCCGGACGGAGGTGTCGTTGTCGACGTGGGGATGTCGGTGGGCGACTATTCCGTGCTCTCGGCCGTACGAGGCGCCCGAGTGTACGGGTTCGAACCACTGACGGAGAACGTGGCGACGGCGGAAGAACTCGCGCGCGAGAACGGCGTCGAGGACCGTATCCGGATCTCCCCCGTCGCGCTGGGCGACACGGCCGGCACATCCCCCGTGGCCGTGGACCACGGCATGGTGACCACTGGCCACTCTCGGAGCGACCGCTCGGTCCCGTTCGAGCGGCTCGACAGCGCCTTGCGCGACGTCGCGGACCGGATCTCGGTCCTGAAGATCGACGTCGAAGGGTTCGAGATCCCTGTCCTCAAAGGCGGAGCAGAAACGATACGACGGTCCCGTCCGAAGATCGTGATCGAGGTCCACGGCAGAAGGGCCGACCGGGCCGTCGCCGAGCTCCTCCGGTCGCAGGGGTACCGTCTCGCCGCGTCCGGTCCGAAGAACCGCGCTTCGGAGTTCGGTTACATGCGGAACGATTTTTGGACCCCGGCGGACGCGCCTTCCCCGACCCTCTAGGGTGTGCCTCCCCCTCCGAGAATGGCGGTCGGGATCTCCCGGCCCACCCGTCTCCCTCCGTACGGAAGGCCCCAATGCTACTGAAGGTTCCAGCGCCGTTGGCTCGAGGAATACAGCAGCCGGCGGGCGAGCGCGGGAGAGAGGAGCGTGACCAGGGCCGTTCCGGTGACTCCCCGTTCGGTCGGGCCCGTGCTCCGCCGCAGGACCTCCACGGCCGATGCTCGGGGTCGGATCCCTTGCTCGAGGCTCGCCAGGAACTCGGAGCTCTTCGCCTTCCCTCGCACGTATCGCGTCAGCGGTGACGCGCTGCCCGCACGAGTTTCCGCGCACTGAGCGAGCGTCTTCCAGGACCTCGAGAACCGCTGCATGGACAGACCGTGACGCTGACGGAACTCCTCTCGCGTAGCTCCCCGGGTCTGGGACATGTTGGCGCTGTGCAGTCTCAGCCGGGTGAGCCTCGCGTCGTCCATCTGCACACGCTTCCCGGAGAGGAGGGCCGCGACGAGCCAGAACGAATCGGCTCCCCAACCCGCTTCTCGGAGCAACGGCGACCACTCGAGCGCCCACTCCCGACGCACGACGGTCGAGCTGTTGTTCCCGGGCCAGATCTCCCCGAACAGGGTCTCGAAGTCCCGGCCGTTCCATTGAGCGAACCGCCCGGGTTCCTTCCGGGCCCACTCCCGGTGGTGCGCCGCGACCGGTCGCCCCTGGGAGTCGACGGGGAGCTGATAGTGGCAGTAGTAGACGAGCGTCGGGTCGTTCCCGAAGCGGACCCTCACCTGGGGTACCTTCTCGGGCTCCCAGAGGTCGTCGTCGTCGAGGAATGCCACGACGTCGCCCGTGGCGGTCTCGAGCCCGACCGCCTCCTTCACCCCGGTCTCTGCGTCCGCGCAGAGCACGTCGCGATACCGGCCTTCCGCGCCTTCGATCGGTCCGGCAAAATTCCGCACGACCACGACCTCGTCGGCGCCCGAGGCGAGCGCGGAGGCCACCGCCTGGGGTAGGAACGCACGCCGGTCGTGCGCGGTGACGACCGCGCTGACCGTGGGTCCGCTCACGGGTTCACCCGCCGGTGCGGCCGGAATGGGGCTGCCCGAATTTGAATCGGGGTCCCGGGCTCCCAAAGCCCGAAGGATGGACCAGTAGAGCGGACGGAGGCGCGTTCCTCGCGCCCGTAGCTACCCCACAGCCCCACATGCCGACCTAGATCGCCTCGACCCGTTTCAACGTTCGGCCGATACGGCATTCCGCGGGGCCGGGGTCAACCGAGACGACCCGGAAACGCTGCTTCGTCGGGAGCGAGGGGCCCGCGCAGGCCCACCAGTTCGGGCAATCCAGTCGGCGGCAGGGGAAGCGTCCGCCGTCGAACGAGCTGCCCACGACGGCGACCTGGGTGTCGACGATCATTGCCCGCGGGACGACCTTCACCTCGACGACGTTCGCTTCGCTCTCCTGGAGCGCGCACGGATGCGAGACCGTTCGCACCTTGGTCACCGCGTACTTTCGGCCGGGGTCGAGGGTCAGGCAGGCGTGACGGTACGGGCAGGTTCGGCAGACCGGTCCTCCGCCCTCGTAGACGAATTCGAACCCTTCGTGCGCTTCGGCCTTCGCGAGCAGCGTGATTTCCGCCATGCTATTCCACCACCCCGGTGACACGAGCGAGGCGCTCCGCCGCCTCGCGCGTGAGACCGTTGTCCCCGAGGATCGTGTACCGTTCCGGACGGATCGAGTGTGCCATCACGAGCGCGCGGGTCACCTCGTCGTTCGATACGCCGAGCTCGCGACCGGTCGTCGGGGCGCCGATCGTCATGAGCGCGGTCTTCAAGCGACGCCAGTCTCCTCCGTGCAGATACATCATCATGATCGCTCCGACCCCGCACTGCTCTCCGTGCAGGCTCGGATGCGCGGCGATCCGGTCGAGGGCGTGACTGAACAGGTGCTCGCTCCCCGAACAGGGACGGGAGGACCCGGCCACGCTCATGGCGATGCCCCCGACCAGGATCGGGCGGATCGCGATCCAGACCGACTCCTCGAGGTTCGGCTTGATCGCGCCGGCGTGGTCGATGATCTCCTGGGCGGCATACTCGCTCAGCGTCGCCGCGGTGGTGGAGTACTCCTCGCTGCGCAGGCGGACCGCGAGACGCCAGTCGAGGACCGCGGTACAGTTCGAGATCACGTCCGCGCAACCCGAGGCGAGGAGGCGGAACGGGGCCTGGACGATGACCTGGGTGTCGGCGATGACGCCGATCGGAACGGCGGCCTCGGTGCTCGCGACGTTCTCGGCGCCGTGGATGGAGGCCCGGGGAGAGGAGATCCCGTCATGCGCCGCGGAGGTCGGCAGGCTCACGAACGGGACCCTCAGGCGCGCCGCGACGACCTTCGTGATGTCGATCTTGCTGCCCCCGCCGACCCCGATGAGGAAACGGGCCCCGGCTTCGCGGGCCGCGGCCTCGACCCGCTCGACCTCCGCCGCGGTCGCCTCGCCCGCGATGACCGTCGAGGCCTCGAAGCCGTCCGCGCGGAGTATCTCCGTGGCCCGGTTCCCCGCGAGCTGGGAGGTGATCGGCCCGGTGACGACCATGCCGCGCTCCGGGAAGTCGAACTCCCGACAGGTGCGGGCGAGGTCCTCGAGCACCCCGTGGCCGACCAGGACGACCCGGGGAAACACCATTCCCTTGGCTTTCCCGAAGACCCCGTCGAGGCTCGGCAACGGATTTCTCGAGATGGGGTGTATACCCGCCATGGCCCGAGAGGCGCAACGAGGGCCGAGGCCTCTTTAGCCTATCCGTCTCGGCGCGAAAGCCGAGCGGAGCCTACCGGCCGGGCGTGTCGCCCCAGAGGACCTTGTGCTCCTGGAGCATCACGCGCACGTCGAGCCGGTCCTTCAGGACCCAGTCGGCGAGCTTCCCCGCGTCTGTCCCCCAGACCGGTTGGAAGATCACGGTGGACCCGCCGTCGAACTTGGCAAGGACCCGCTTCGCGTAAAGGTAGTCGGCCCGGTCGGCGATGACGAACTTGAGCACGTCGTCCGGCCGGAGCAGCGGGAGGTTCTGCCAGCGGTTGTGGTCGGTCATTTTCGACGAGGGGCATTTCACGTCGACGCTCAGCACGGCGCGGGGGAGGCCGAGATACGGTCGCACGTCGAGCGAACCCCCGGTCTCGATGACGGTCGTGATCCCGAGGCGGGAGAGCTCGGCGACCAGCGTCACCGATTCCCGCTGGAGCAGCGGTTCTCCGCCCGTGAGGCAGACGAACCGGGTCCGGTTCCGCTGGACCTCGCGGACGAGCGAGGCGACCGACCGCTCGTGGCCCGGGCCGAAGGAGTACGGGGTATCGCACCAGGCGCAGCGGAGGTTGCACCGGGCGGTGCGGATGAAGGTCGTTCGAACGCCGGTGAACGGTCCTTCGCCCTGGAGCGAATGGAACACCTCGATGATCATCATCCTGTCCCGGGACTCCCGGCGAGGCCTTAGGGGCTTTCCCTCGGTCGCCGCCCGTCGCGCGTACCGCTTAATTACGGAGTCCGCGTCGTTGCCCGGCCATGGACCTCGACCGGGCCCGTCACTGGCAGGAAGCGTGGGCGCACGCGGGACTGCCGACCGGCCGGCGCG
>Ga0326727_10010027_pt1 | contig 22839 bp, 19 predicted proteins | sample MB2enrmetagenome_FD_207643 | JGI IMG/M metagenome (GOLD analysis project Ga0326727, IMG submission 207643) | Lab enriched peat soil microbial communities from McLean, Ithaca, NY, United States - MB29MY | ecosystem: Environmental > Terrestrial > Soil > Wetlands > Peat | place: USA: New York...
TACATTGTTTACCCTGTAATCGAGGGCAGCAAGGAGGACCAGCCGGAGCTGGACTTCTCGCATGACGATCCGGAGGCGGGGATTGATGCGCCGTCTTTCATCGAATCCCAGGTCTCAAAATCGAGACCTGGGGCACCCGTACGTAAGCTCGTCCGCAAGGGGAAGACAGCGGAGCTGTTTCCGAAGGCGGCGCAGGAGGCGAATCTGGGAGCGAAGTCGGGGCTGAAGTCGGCTGTGGAGATGCACGAAAAGTTGCGCGCGGGAGCGCTGGCCGGGCTGCGCGTGGGCCTGCTGCACGGGCGGCTGGACGCTGACGAGAAAGAGATCATCATGCGCCGCTTTCAGCGCGGTGAGATCGATGTGCTGGTGGCGACTACGGTGATCGAGGTGGGCGTCGATGTTCCCAACGCGACGGTGATGGTGGTCGAACACGCCGAGCGCTTCGGCCTCGCCCAGTTGCACCAGTTGCGGGGCCGGGTGGGCCGTGGCGCCGCGAAGAGCTACTGCATTCTGATCACCGGCGAGCGGGTAACCCCCGTGGCCGAGGAGCGTTTGAATGCGATGGTCCGCTCGCAGGACGGATTCGAGCTGGCGGAGTTGGACCTCAGCCAGCGCGGACCGGGGGAGTTTTTCGGCACAAGGCAGGCCGGGCTGCCTGACTTCCGCGTGGCCAACCTGTTGCGCGACCGGCAGTTGCTGGAGCTGGCTAAGATGGAGGCCGCGCGCTTTGCCAATACATCCGGCTCCCCTGATGGACCGATCAGCGAGGCGACCGAATTCGAGCGGGCGCGGGTCTGGGCGCGGCTCAAAGAGGCCTGGCAGCGCCGCTATGGGCTGGTCGAAGCCGGATGATGACTTCCTGCTACTGCTGTTTCTTCGCCTGTTTCATCGCTCGGAATGCGTAGGCTTTTGCGATAAAGGCCACCACTTCTTCGAGGCGAAACGAGGAAATTCTCTGTTGGGCGCTGGTTGGCCAGTTCTTGCGATCGCGCCATTCTTTGATATTGCCGGCTTTTACTTCTGGGTCGCCGCCTGAAGACCTCTCGGCCAAATCCGCCCATTTGGCGCATAGCTCCTGAGTCCTGTCGCTGGCTGGGTCGTCGTCGAGCGCGGCTGCGACTTCCTGCCAGAGCGCAATCCACGCAGCGGAAATTTGCGCTCTTTCTTCCTCCGGGCGCTGCGATACTTTGGCCCACGCCTCGTCGCTGAAGTATTTTTTCCGGTACGCAGTCATCGCCTGTCCGATGAACGGCGCGATCTTGTCAAGATGGAAGTCGGCGATGCGCTGCTGCATGGCGGCGGGCCAGTTCTTGCGGTCAGCCCAGGCTTTCGCCGCGCCCTCCCGAACTTCAGGATCGCCGCTGGATAGCGCCATCCAGCGCGCAACCAGCGCCTGCACCTTCTCAGAGGCGGGATCCTCGCCCAGCGCTGCCTCCAGATCGCGATACAAGTCGATCCATTCCTGCGAATAATCCCCCTCATAGCGCGGCCCCACTTTGGACCAGGCTTCTTCGCTGTAATACTTCTTCATTGCATCAACGTCGCTTTGCATGTTGATCGCCTCAATGAGCCGTTTGAGTATTGCGGGGGTTGCGGTTTTGCCGGTATCGAGGATCGTTTCAACGGCCGCGAGCGCTTTCATCGCGCGAGCCAGCAGTTTCTGCTTTTCTGCCAGCGCCTGGCGCTGCATGCGTAAAGCCTCCGGCAGTTTCAATGCTGCCCGATCCAGCATTGCTTTGATCTGTTTGAGAGGGAACCCAAGGAACTTGAGCGCCACAATCTGCTCCAGCCGCTCCAGATCGCGCTCGACATAGAGCCGATATCCGGAATACGTCCGCTGAGGCTTCATCAACCCTAACCGGTCGTAATGATGCAGAGCCTTCACGGTCAAGCCGGTGAGCGCAGCGAACTCCTGGATTCGGTAAGTTCTGCTCATTTCCATCCCTTTTTGCATACTCAGGTCTGACCCAAGGTCAGAGTCAAGTACAATTTTATTCATTGTTTGCCCGCAGTGAATCTTGTGATTGAGGAAGCCCGGCAAGGCGACCGAAGCTGCGCGGACGCGCGTCTGCGCGCGGCTGAAAGAGGCCTGGCAGCAGCGCTACGGCCTGGTGGAAGCTGGTTGACCACGCAAACGGCCTCTTGATACCATGAATACAGAGTGCTTCCATCCAGGCGGAACAGGCGAATCCAAAGGATAGATTAGGGTTGTCCTTCGGACAGTTCGACGCACGGCGGGATCGGCAGAGGCGTTCAAAGGAATAACGCTACATGAAAAATACGCTGCTCTTTCTTTTCGTTCTGGCGCTTGCTCTTATCCCCATCATCGGCTGCAAGCCCGATCCATCGTTGCTGATGCCGGCAGTCAAGGCCGACAATACCGCGGAGGCAGTGAGGCTCATCGAAAAGGGCGCCGACGCCAATAGCCGGACCTCGCCGAACGGATGGAGCGCGCTCCATTATGCAGCCATGAATGGCAATGTGGAGATTGTCCAGGCGCTTCTCAAGGCCGGCGCCGATGCAAACTACTATGGAGTTAAGGATGGACAGGCGAATTCAGCCAAGGCCTTGAAGCCATTGTCGCTGGCGCAGGGAATGCTGGAGGTGGTCACCCAGATTCAGACCCCACTGATTGAGGCGAATCTGCGCGAGAGCGGACTGGACGATCCGGCGCTGTTGAAGAGCGCGACGGATCCTAACGCGGCAGTGCGATACCAGAAAGTGGTCGATCTGCTGGCGGGAGTTACAAAGTAACAGCAACCATCCAGCCGGTCAAGCGATCCCCTGGGTGCGGACGCCGTGCATCATCTCAGCGGGAAAGGTCTGGATCTCCAGATCGATGCTGGCAATCTCGGTATTGCAATCCTGCATGTGACTGCGGGTGCACTGGCAGAGTTCGGTGAAACGGATATGCCCGCTCTGGCTCAGTTCCAGGCCGGCGGCAATCATCACGCTGTAAATCTCGACGCAGGCTTGGCGCTCGAACTCGAAGAGCATGCTGATGGTGCCGGAATTGTTTGCGCCGCGGCTGAGAACCCATCCGCCACAGCCCAATATCGCTCCGGTGAGGGTTTGCACCAAACGCGACGGTTCTTCGAGCGAAATGGCCTTCATCTGCATGGCCCAGGGAGTGCTCATCGTCCGCTCTGCGTTTAGGTTCTGCACTGTCAGCCTCACACTCGCCTTATCGGAAACATTGAGCGTAGCGTGAAAATTGTGCCGGAGTCGCACGGCGCATGACCGGCTTTGAGACAACATCGCCGGCAACAGGCTCTGAATGGCTTGCGCTGGTAATTGGAGGGGCTTCCGATGTAGCTTCAGAGAAGCATGATTGTCGGCTCCGGAATCGATTTGACAGAGATCGGGCGCATCCAGCAGTCCATGGATCGCTTTGGGCAGCGCTTTCTCGACCGCGTGTACACGGCGGCGGAGCAGGCCTATTGCCTGCGCAAGCGCAAGTCCGCGGAAAGCTTTGCCGCCCGGTTTGCCGCCAAGGAGGCCGGAGCCAAGGCCCTGGGAACGGGCATCAGCCACGGTGTCAGTTGGCTGGAGATCGAGGTTGGGCGCGAGCCCGGCGGACGGCCCACTCTCATGTTTCACGGGCGCGCGGCTCACTTTGCCGCCCGCCTCGGCGCCACCCGCGCCGCGCTCTCCATCACCCATACCGCTACGCTCGCCATGGCCAGCGTGGTACTCGAGGACGGGCGCTGACGCCAGCCCATCTGCTATCCTCAATGCATAATCCGGGTATTTTTCTCGCCGGAGGAGTGCCGTGCCGAGCCGCAAAGAGATTCAGTGGTCGCAACTGAGAGTGGGCGCGTTGGTTTTGGCAGCCATGGCCGTGCTGGTCGGGCTGATCCTTCTCATGTCCGGGCAGAGCGGCGGACTGTTTGAGCGCAAACTGGTGCTCCGCTCCTACTTTGAAAATGCTGCGGGGCTGAAGGATGGCGCGCCGGTGACGCTGGAGGGCGTAACCATTGGCAACGTGATTCATGTGCGCGTGGTTGCCGACCGCAACCCCACGCCGGTGGAGGTCTCGATGCGGGTGGGCCACGAATGGCTGGGCGGCCTGCATACGGATACGACCGCCTCGATCGCCCAGGCGGGCGTGCTGGGCGACAGCTACGTCGATCTCAGCTCTGCCCACGCCAGCGGCCCAACTCCGGCCAACAACGCCGAACTGAAGGCCTCCGGCTCGCCCAGCATCCAGGATGTGGTCCGCAACAGCAATGAATCCATCATCGAGCTCAACAACCTATTGCACAAGGTTGAAGTTACGATCGATGCGGTCAACTCCAGGCGCGGCACGGCGGGCGAGCTGATCAACAATCCCGACCTCTACCACAAGATTTCCCGCATTGCCGACGATCTCGAAACCATCTCCAGCGCCGTCGCCGATGGCAAGGGTTCGCTGGGCAAGCTGGTCAACGACGATACGCTGTATAACCGCGCCAACGCGGCCATCGACCGGCTCAACAAGATCACCCTCGCCCTCGACGAGGGCAAGGGCAGCGCGGGCAAGTTCATCAAAGACGATGCGCTCTATAACAACCTGAACGCCGCCGCCGCCAACGCCAATCAAATGGTGGCCGAGATCAACGCCGGCAAAGGCACGCTGGGATTGCTGGCCAAGGATCCGGCCTTCGCGGCAAAACTGGACGACACCGTCACCCGGCTCGACGGCTTCCTCAAGGGTTTGGATGAAGGCAAGGGCACGTTGGGGCAACTGGTGCAGAACCGCGCGCTCTACGACCATACTGACCAGGCGGTGGGCCAGGCCGAGCAGTTGGTGAAGAGCATCCGAGAAGACCCCAAGAAGTATTTGATCATCCGCATGAAGGTCTTCTGAGGAACTGATTCTGCATGATCCGCCGCTGCGACGACCGCGATTTTGAGCTGATTTGGGCCATAATCAACGATGGCGCGCTGGCTTACAAAGGCATCATCCCCGCCGATCGCTGGACGGAACCGTATATGTCCGCCGAAAAACTGCGCCATGAGATCGACGACGGAATCGTCTTCTGGGGCTATGAAGAGGCGGGGACGCTGGTCGGCGTGATGGGCATTCAACAGGTTCTGGATGTGACACTGATCCGCCACGCCTACCTGCTGACCAGCCGGCAGAGGCGCGGGATTGGAGGGCGCCTGCTCTCCCATCTGCGAGAACGGGCGCAGAGTCCGGTGCTGATCGGCACCTGGGCGGACGCGGCGTGGGCGATCCGCTTTTACGAAAAGCACGGCTTTCAGAGGGTGACTCCCCAGGAGAAAGACCGGCTGCTGAAAAAATACTGGAAGATTCCCCAGCGGCAGGTAGAAACCTCGGTGGTTCTGGCGGATCCAATGTGGCATGAAATGCAGCGATCAATTGTCACGCAAACTTGCTGATTCGCTGCCTCTGAACATCTTGCAGAACTCCTGAAAGCCCTTAAGCCGCACCACCTGGAAATAGTCGCTGGCCACGAAGTAGAAGACCATGGCCACGGTCCACACGATATGCAACGCCTCCGGACCCAACTGGTCGCTGAAGGGCAGCGGCGCGGCGGAGAGCACCATGGCCAACACCAGCAGCGCCAGGTTGACGATGCCCATCACCATATTGATCTCGACCAGCTTGGCGGTCATAGGCTTTCCCAGCCTCAGGCTTTGAGCCAGTGCTTCAATCGCGGATCGATTCTCCAGCAGCATGACGAGCGGAGCCACTGAGAGCGCCCAACTGACGAGCGCCCAGGCGGTGAAGAAGCCCAGCGAGAGGAAGATCACCCAGACGGAGAAGCCGATCAGGTCCGGCTCGGTGTTGGGGGTGATGTGCGTTGAAGCGACCCACTGGATGGAGCGGAACCAGCCCCAGCATATGAGTGCAAAGAAACCCAGCCATACGGCCTGCAAGACAATCATCGCAACGGGACGGAAGCGCAGCGACGGCTGCATACGCTTGAGGATCAGGCTGCGGCCCAGGCCGGAGACAATCACCCAGCCCAGCGCGGCCAGCGGCAGCTGCCGGCGCAAAACGGCTGCCACATGAGGCTGGTAGAGCGCCCAGGCGCTGCTCAGTTGCACCGCTGCCACCCAGGGGTTCTGCGGATCGAGGGTGGTGAGGCCCGCCGACTCCGGCGGAACAGCGATGAGAATCTTGATCGCTTCGAATAAAGCCATCGTCGCGAACGGTAATCCGAAGCTCCAGCGCCAGGCAACTTCAATCGCGGTGAGTGAAGGCCGCTGGAAGACCCAGCCCATCTGACCGACCAGAGTCTGAGTTCCGCGCAGGGGCGCTGCCATACTAGCCTCACGAAGATTGCCGGTTGAGGTTCGTGGTTTCCCACCATAGCCTCAATAAACAAGAAAACTGCGAGGGTGGGCACCCATTTTCACAGTTATTTGACCACCAAGTTCACTAACTTGCCGGGAACCACGATGACCTTGACCACGTTCTTGCCCGCCGTGCGCAACAGCACCTTCTCGCCGGCCAGCGCAGCGGCTTCGATGGCCTTGGCATCGGCGTCAGCGGCCACGCGCACCACAGTGACCAGCTTACCGTTGATTTGCACCGGAATCTCGAGTTCGTCTTCTTTGGCGAGCTCGGGATCGCTGATCGGCCAGGAAGCGCGTAAAACTGCACCCTCCTCGCCCAGCTCCTCCCAGAGTTCCGCCGCAAGATAAGGCGCAAAAGGAGCCAGCAGCAGCACCAGCAAGCGCAGCAATTCGCGCAATACCGGCGCGGAAACTTCACCCGCCGCCAGTTGCGCGTCCGCGGCCTGAATCTCGTTGACCAGCTCCATGATCGCCGCCACGCAGGTGTTGAAGTGCCAGCGGTCCTCAAAGTCCAGCGTGATTTTGGCGATGGTCTGATGCAGCTTGCGAAGCAGCTTCAGTGACAGGCCGGTGGGCTGGGTGCTGGGTGCCCCATCCTTCTGAGCGAAGCGAAGCGAAGTCGAAGAACCTGCGTTTTGTCCTTCTATGCGGAATGGGTGGGAATCCACGCGTGCCGTGCAAGCCAGCGGAGCGTATTTTGTCGCCAGCCGCCAGACACGAGCCAGGAAGCGGCTCACTCCGGCGACGCCGTCCTCCTGCCAGTCCAGGTCGCGGTCCGGCGGCGCGGCAAACAGCGCGTACATGCGCGTGGCGTCGGCGCCGTAGCGGCCCACCATCTCATCGGGCGAGACGACATTGCCCTTCGACTTGGACATCTTCGCGCCGTCCTTGATGACCATGCCCTGCGTGAAGAGGCGGCGCGCCGGCTCGTCGTTGACAATCAGCCCCAGGTCGCGCATCACCTTGGTCCAGAAGCGCGAATAGATCAAATGCAGAATCGCGTGCTCCACGCCGCCGATGTACTGGTCGATGGGGAACCAGTACTTGACGATCTCCGAATCGAACGGCGCATTGGCGTTCTTAGCGTCGGTGTAACGGTAGAAGTACCAGCTCGAATCGACGAAGGTGTCCATCGTGTCGGTCTCGCGCCGCGCGGGCCTGCCGCACGCGGGGCACTTCACGTTCACAAACTCCGGCACTCGGCTCAGCGGCGACCCGCCCTGCTGGGTAATCTCGATCTGATCGGGCAGGACCACCGGCAATTGCTCGTCCGGCACCTGCACCAGCCCGCACTGCTCGCAGTGAATGATGGGGATCGGGGTGCCCCAGAAGCGCTGACGGCTCACGCCCCAGTCCTTCAGGCGGAAGGTGACCTTCGGTTCTCCAAAATTCCCAGCGACGGCAATCTCCTGGAGTTTCTTCTCGGCTTCCGTGCAACTCAGCCCGTCGTATGCGCCGGAGTTCACCAGCACACCTTCCTCGGAACAGAAAGGCAGTTCTTGTGGCGCGGCGGGGTCAGTGGGCTTGATCACCTGAGTAATCGGCAGCCTGTACTTGGTGGCGAACTCGAAGTCGCGCTCATCGTGCGCCGGGACGCTCATAATCGCGCCAGTTCCATAGTCTGCCAGGATGTAGTTAGCCACCCAAATGGGCACGCGCTCACCGTTGTATGGGTTGATGGCAAAACGCCCGGTCGGAACGCCATGCTTTTCGATCGCGCCCAGGTCGCCGGACTCGCGCGCCCGCTTCTGCTGCTCCAGCAGTTCATCAACCTGCGCCTTCAGCTCGGGATTGGCCGCGGTAAACTCCGCCACCAGCGCATGTTGCGGAGCCAGTTGCACGCTGGTCGCGCCGAAGATCGTGTCCACGCGCGTTGTGAAAACGCGAATCCGCGTTGGCTCAGTCCCTAGTCCCTGGACTTCTTCGAGGAAGAAGTCCACATCCGTTCCTTCGCTGCGCCCAATCCAGTTGCGCTGCATGGTGCGGACTTTTTCCGGCCAGCCGTCCAGCTTGTCCAGGTCGTCGAGCAGCTCCTGCGCATAAGCCGTAATACGGAAGAACCACTGCACCAGATCGCGCTGGTCAACTTGCGTCGTCTCGTGCCGCCAGCAGCAGCCGTCCACCACCTGCTCGTTGGCCAGCACCGTGGCGCACTCCGGACACCAATTCACTTTACTTTTTTTGCGATAGACCAACCCTTTTTCGAACATCCGCAAAAAAAACCACTGATTCCAGCGATAGTATTCCGGCAGGCAGGTGGTCACTTCGGTGGCCCAGTCGTAGCCCAGCCCCAGCCGCTCCATCTGGCGCTTCATCGCGGCGATGTTGCTGAGGGTCCACTGGCGCGGAGGAGTGTTGTTCTTGAGCGCGGCATTCTCGGCCGGCAGCCCGAAGGCGTCCCAGCCCATCGGATGCAGCACGTTGTAGCCGCGCATCCACATGTGGCGCGCCAGCGCGTCGCCAATCGAGTAGTTGCGCACGTGCCCCATGTGCAACTGGCCGCTAGGATAGGGCAGCATCTCCAGCACGTAGTACTTGGGCTTGCCGCAGTCCACCTGCTCAGCTGCATATAGCTTGGGGTCCGCGGCCCATCGTTGCTGCCATTTGGGTTCAATCGCCGCCGGGTTGTAACGTACTTCGTTTTCTTCCGCCATAACCCTTTTAGTGTAAACGGGAATGCCTATCGATGCTCCCCAAGAGAGCCGGTATTGCATAGGGAATGCCTGTCCTGGCTGGAGTATTTCAGCTGCGCATATTGATAAGAAACACAGCGGATGCTTCGGTAGTTCTTGCATTCTTGATGTGATCGAAGCGATGCCACAGTGAATCTGACTCGATCTTGGCGCCAACCAACAGCACTCAATGCTCACCATGCAGGATTGCTTCATCCAGCTCTGAGATGCTCGTTGGAAGGAGGCGAACCATGACGGCAGCATCCACGCAGCGGCGCTCGCCCCAGATGCGCAAATCCCGGCTCCCGTACAATCGAGTCAGGAGCCTCTCTCGTGACGCGAGTCTATATGGACGCCAATGCCACTACCCCTCTGCTGCCGGAGGTGATGGAGGCGATGCGCCCCTACTGGATCGAGCGCTTCGGCAACGCCAGCTCGATTCATCTTGACGGACAGCAGGCGCACTCCGCAGTGGATCGCGCCCGCGCCACGCTCGCCGAGTTCTTCAACTGCCACGACGCCGAGGTGGTATTCAACTCCGGCGGCACCGAGGGCGACAACACCGCGATCTTCGGCCTGCTGCGCCCCGGCGACCACTTAATTACTACTTCGATAGAGCACTCAGCGATACTGCGGGCGGCGGACCGCATGGCAGAGCACGGCGTGGAGACTACCTTTGTCGCGCCCACCGCGAGCGGCCTCATCGACCCGGCGGCGATTGAGAGCGCGCTCCGCCCGGAGACGCGATTGATCAGCGTGATGCTGGCCAACAATGAGACCGGCGTGCTGCAACCGGTCGAAGAGATTGGCAAGATTGCCCGCGCGGCCGGTGCTTTCTTTCACATTGATGCGGTTCAGGGCGCGGGCAAGGTGCTGCTGGACGTCCGCCGCTTCGGCTGCCATCTCTGCTCCATCAGTGCCCACAAGATGCATGGTCCCAAGGGAGTCGGCGCGCTCTTTGTCCGCCGTGGAACGCCGATTGAATCGTTATTGGTGGGCGGAAGCCATGAGCGCCGCCGCCGCGCCGGAACCGAAAACGTGCCGGGCATCGTCGGCCTGGCCAAGGCGGCCGGGTTGGCCATGCTTTCGCTCGAAGACGGAACGATGGAGCGCGTAGCGGCTCTGCGCGACCGCCTGGAGGCGGGCATTCTCGCGCTCCCCGGCACCGGCGTCAACGGTGCCGCGCCGCAATTCGCCCCGGAGGGGTGGCGTGATAATAGCCCAGGGCAAGCGCAGCGCAGCCCTGGGAAAGATGCCAATAACGACCTTAAGCCCCGTAGGGGCGCTGTGAACTCTTTCGTTCACCAAAATCCGGGTGCCCCCGGTCCGGATTTTCGGACCGGGGAATCCACGGACCCCGTCCCCCGCGTGGCCAACACCACCAACATCTGGTTCGACCATCTGGAGGGCGAGGCGCTGGTGATTGCGCTGGACCTGAAGGGCGTAGCCGTCAGCGGCGGCTCGGCCTGCCACTCCGGCGCAACGGAGCCGAGCCATGTGCTAATGGCCATGGGCCTGGACAAGACTCGCGCCCGCGCCAGCCTCCGCTTCAGCCTGCTCAAGACCGCAACCGAGGCCGATGTGGATTATGTTTTGCAGGTAGTTCCCGTAGCCGTCGCCCACCTGCGCGCAATCTCGCCGGTGGCGGCGGGAACGGCGGGATGAGTCAGATTGAAGCGGAGTTGGCGGAGTTCGCCGTACTAGCCTCGCAGTTCCTGCTAGCTCGCTAACAACGCCAACCCCGCTTGCCAGGAGGGTTCCATGACCGAGCGTACAACCATCGCCGTAGCCATGTCCGGAGGGGTAGACTCCTCAACGGTAGCGGCGATGCTCGCTCACAAGGGCGGCCCCAATGCGCAAAATTCAGTCGTCGGCCTGACCCTCCAGCTTTGGGATCAGACGCGGCTCGCCGGCAAGCACGGCATCCCCGACGCGCCGAAGGCAGGCCGCTGCTGCTCCCTGGATGATGTGTATGACGCCCGTCGCGTCGCCGAGCACCTGGGCATTCCCTACTACGTCGTCAATCAGCAGGAGCGCTTCGAAGCCGACGTCGTCCGGCCCTTTGTCGCCGAGTACCTGGCCGGGCGCACGCCCATCCCCTGCTCGCTCTGCAACAACCACCTCAAGTTCGACCAGCTCCTCAAGACCGCGCAGAGCATCGGCGCAAGCCGCATCGCCACCGGCCACTATGCGGTGAACGAATTCGACCCCGCCCGCCAGCGCTGGATTCTCAAGCGCCCCGCCGATCTGGCCAAGGATCAGACCTACTTTCTCTTCGGACTGACGCAGGAGCAGCTTGCTCATACGCTCTTTCCACTGGGCCGCATGACCAAGCCGGATGTGCGCGAAGTGGCGCGCCAGCACGGACTGGCGCTGGCCGAGAAGCCCGATTCGCAGGAGATATGCTTTATCCCCGGCGGCGACTACAAGCGGTTCCTGACAGCTTACCTCGAAGAACAGGGCGAGCAACTGCCGGAGACAGCGGGCGAACTAACAGACTCAACCGGCCAAGTGCTGGGACGCCATGAGGGCATCTTCAACTTCACCGTTGGCCAGCGCAAGGGCCTCGGCGTCAGTTCGCCCACGCCGCTTTATGTCCTGGAGATTGATCCGACAAGCCATCGTGTCACCGTGGGCGCGGATGAGGAGCTGGCCACCCGCACGCTGCGCGCCCGCGGCCTGAACTGGATTTCGATTCCCGCGCTGACCGAGCCAATGCGCGTGCGCGTCAAGATTCGCCACCGGCACGAACCGGCCTGGGCGACACTGGAACCAGCTGGCGCGGATGAAGTCGTCGCCACCTTCGACGAGCCGCAGCGCGCCGTCACCCCGGGCCAGTCGGCAGTTTTCTATGACAGGGATGAGGTGGTCGGCGGGGGATGGATTGTTTAGGAAAGTCCCTGCGGTTTCTGTTTTGTCTTTATGAAAATCGGTTGAGGTTTATGGATTCCCAGGTCCGAAAATCCGGACCTGGGGCACCCATCTGATGAATTCAGTCAATAACTCCTGACTACTCCGGCAACACCAACTGTCCCTGGACTTCGAAGCCCTGCGTGAGTACCTGTACACCGGTCTTCGGCTGGCCGCCGCCGACCGAGAGCGTGTACTGGCCCTCGGCGACAATCGGCTCACCGGCTTCCGTGACCATGCTCAGGTCGCGCGGATGAAGCTCGAAGCGCAGCTTTTGCGAGGCGCCCGCTTCCAGATGAACCCGCTGGAAGCCGCGCAATGCCCGGATCGGCGCGCCTGCCACCTTGGGAAATTCAAGATAGAGCTGAGCGACCTCATCGCCGGCGCGCTTGCCGGTGTTGGTGACGGTGACTTCGGCGACTACCGGGCTGCCCGCCGCCACCGGCGTGGAGGGAACGGTCAGTCCGCTATAGCTGAAGGTGGTATAGCTCAGGCCGAAGCCGAAGGGATAGAGCGGCTCACCCTGGAAGTAGCGGTAAGTGCGGCCCTTCATCGCGTAATCCTCAAAAGGCGGCAACTGATCGACGCTCTTGTAGAAGGTGACCGGCAGGCGTCCGGCGGGGTTGTTCTTGCCACTGAGGGTTTCAGCCACGGCCGCGCCGCCCTCCTCGCCCGGATACCAGGCTTCGAGGATGGCGTTGGCATGGTCCTTGGCCCAGTTCACGCCCAAAGCGCTGCCGTTGGCCAGCACCACTACCAGCGGTTTGCCGGCGGCGCCCAGGGCCTCGATCAACTCCTCTTCCGGCTTGGGCAGGTCGATGGAGGTGCGGTCGCCGCCCTTGAAGCCCGGTTCGTCCACCTGCATCTCCTCGCCCTCCAGTTCGCTGGTGATGCCCACCACGACCACCACCACATCGGCCTTTTTGGCCGCCTCAATCGCCCCCGTCTGCGGCTTCATATCCAACTTCGACCAGACCAGCTTTGCCGCGATCTCATCGTTTCCAAATCCGAACGCGCTATCCACCTGAAGTTTCGCCGGCTTGCCCGCTTCCAGGTGCACATGGCCCAGCTTGGCTGACTTGCCGTCGCCGCCGTAGCTCGATGTAACGTTCTTGCCATCCAGCTGCATGCGGAAATAGCCGGTAGCCGCCAGGCCAAGGTTGTAGTCGCCTGTTTCCGTGGCTGTCAGCATCCCCTCCCAGTGAATGATCAGAGGCTTCAACGCAGCCGCTTCCGCCGGTACACTGCTGGGAGATGCATCGATTGTGGCCTCCACGCGCTCGATGACCGGCTTATTGGCGGCCGGGTTGTTCACGTTGCTCATGTCCAGCTTCGCATAGCTCGCCTTGATCCCCGGCTTGCCATCCACCGTCAGCGCGCTGGCCGGCACCGGCTGCGCATCCGAACCCAGGAACTGCGTACCGGCTACGTAATCGATCGCCGCGCCGGGGAACTCCTTCTTGATGCCATCAAGAATCGAGACCGAGTGCGTGGGAATGCCGTTGTAGTTGCCCATCAGGAACTTGGTCTGATCGGCCAGCGGGCCGATGACGGCAATCTTCTTGACTGAGGGCTTCAGCGGCAGCACGCCATCGTTCTTCAACAGCACCATCGCCTCGCCGGCCAGCTTGCGCGCCATCGCGCGGTGTTCGGCCGAGTCCAGCTCCTTCTCGTCGATTTTTGTGTAGGGCACCATCTCCGGCGGATCGAACATTCCCAGCTTCATCCGCGCCGTGAAGAGGCGGGTGAGGGCGACATCGATCTCGCTCTCTTTCAGGTAGCCCTGCTTCACCGCGTCAAGATAGGCCTTGTAGTCGCGGTCGTCGTTCACCTTCATGGAAAAGTCCACGCACTCGTTGTCCATGCCCCGGCGCAGGCTCACCGCCGAGCTCTCGGCCTGCGTCGCATTGTATTTGTGTCCGCTGTGAATATCGATCACCGCGCCGCAATCCGAGACAACATAGCCCCGGAAGCCCCACCAGCCGCGCAACTGGTTCTCCAGCAGAAACTCGTTGGCGCAGGCCGGCTGGCCATTGATCGAGTTGTAGGCGCACATCACCGATCCTGCCTTGCCCTCGACCACCGTGGCGCGAAAGGCGGGCAGGTAGGTGTCCAACTCGTCGTGCTTGCTCACCGTCACGTCCGCAGTATGCCGCGTCGGCTCCGGTCCAGAGTGCACGGCAAAGTGCTTCGGCGTCGCAATCACGCGGTAGTAGCGCGCGTCGTCGCCCTGCATTCCGGTCACAAAGGCCACGCCCATGCGCGCCGTCAGGAACGGGTCCTCGCCGTAGGTCTCCTGGCCGCGGCCCCAGCGGGGATCGCGCACGATGTTCACGTTGGGCGCCCAGAAGTCCAAACCTGTCATGAAGTCGTTGTGCTTGGCGCGCACCGCCTGCACATGCTTGATGCGCCCCTCGACGCCGATCACCTCGGCTATGCGATGAATCGCTGGCACATCGAAGCTGGCGGCCAGGCCAATCGGCTCGGGAAACTCCGTGGTTCCATCCTGGGCTACGCCGTGCAGAGCCTCGCTCCACCAGTCGTACTCCGGAACATTCAGTCGTGGAATCGGCCGCGCCTGGTTCACCAGCTGGGTGGCCTTCTCCTCCAGCGTCATTCGCTGCACCAGGTCGGCGGCGCGCTGCTCGGCGGACAAAGATGTGTCCAAATAAGCGGGCTTGGGGGCGTTCTGCGCTCCGGCCATACATACTGCCGCAACGCACGTCAGCGCCACAGCTATCCTCTTCAATTCAAAGCACTTCATCGTATTCCTCTTTCAGGGGTTCGATTGCAGGCGTCAGGGATCGGAAAGCCGTATCAAGCCCCAACCTATTCCTAGACGTTTCAGGTTGCTCTTCGGTTTCCAACGCTAAGGCGCGCGGCAGGGACTGTCAAGAGCGGCGCGAGACGGCGTTGAAGATCAGTTTCAACAGGAGCAGCCCGACTCGCCAAGCCAAGTCTACCTGCGGTAAACCCCGCGAACTCGCTAACTCGCGATCACCGCGAAGCGGTGGCTAACTTGCTGCTTTTGTCCATCAAACTCTTCTCTTTGTCATTTTTCACTGGAAGGTGGGCATCCACGACTCTATTTTTGTTCCGGGTCAAGAATCCCTCTTCCCAGTCTTTCCATGAACGATTGCAGAATCAGCGTGGCGGCCACCTGATCTACCACTCTTCGATGTTCCTGGCGCGCGTGGCCGGCTTCATACAGAATCTGGTGGGCCTCGCGGCTGGTAAGACGCTCATCCCACAAATGAATGGGCAAACCAGTCAACGCGCCCAGTTCGGCGGAAAATGCCTGGGTCTTGGCGGCCTGCGGGCCAACCTCGCCGGAGAGATGCACAGGATTGCCCACCACTATGCCCACGACCCCAAAGCGCCGGCAGAGCCGCGCCAGCGATCGTAGATCCTCGCGTTGATTGCGCCGTCGCTCCAGCGTTAACACCGGCTGCGCCGTCAGTCCCAGTTCGTCCGACACGGCCACGCCGATGCGGCGGTTGCCGACATCGAGGCCGAGATAGCGGGGATGAAGGACGGCTTCCAGCTTTGAACTCCTGGCTTCTAGCTTATAGCCCACACCGGCAACACATGCAGAAAACGCCTGCCGCAGGCCTATGCCCGGTACAATCAAAGGTAGGGAGTCCCAAGAGGGATTTCTTGCGTCTTTTCATCAGAGAAGGGTTGACAGCAAAGAATGGCGCCACGCAGACAGACGAAAAGAAGGAGAAAGGGTTCTGGCGCCGCGGGCATCTTGTGGACGCTTCTCTTTGTCTTGCTTTTATTGCCGGCGGGCACGGCTGCCTGGCTGGTTTTTGCGCCCTTCGGACCGGACACGGAGACCTTTGTCGAGCTGGCGCCGGGCTCTTCCGCGGTGCGGATGGGCCAGCAACTGGAAGATGCGGGCGTGGTGCGCAGCCAGTTTGCCTTCGATCTGGTGCGCTGGTTGAAGCGGGGAACGCTCAAGGCCGGCGAGTACCGCTTTGACCATCCGGCCGCGGTGACCGAGGTCTATGCGCGCATCCTCCGCGGCGATGTTTATACCCGGACGGTCATCATTCCGGAGGGCGCGAGCCTCTTTGAAATTGCCGCCCGGCTGGAGCAAGCGGGATTTGGCACGCGGCAGAGTTTCTTGGAAGGCGCGGCAAAGCAGGTGGGCCTGGTGAAGGACCTGGACCCCGGAGCAGCCAGCCTGGAGGGCTACCTGTTTCCGGACACCTATCATTTTGCCCGCAAGTTTGGTCCGGCGCAGATTTGCGCGGCGATGGTCAAGCGCTTTCGCGCCGTAGCCGGGCAAATTGGATTGAAAGGGAATATGCATCGCGTGGTGACCATGGCTTCGCTGGTGGAACGGGAGACGGCGGTGGACGCGGAGCGTCCGCTGGTGGCCGGCGTCTTTGAAAACCGCCTGGCCAAAAAAATGCCGCTGATGACCGACCCTTCCGTGATCTATGGGCTGGAACTGGATGGCCGCTGGCGGGGCGCAATCTACCAGAGCGACCTGAAGCTCAACACCCCGTACAACACCTATCTGCACACCGGCCTTCCGCCGGGTCCGGTGGCTAATCCCGGCCTGCGCTCACTCAAGGCGGCGATGGCGCCGGCGAAGTCCGACTATCTCTACTTTGTGGCCGCTGGCGCCAATCCCCAGGGGCGGTCGCTGTTTTCCAGCACCATTGAGGAGCACGAGCGCAACGTGGCCGATTACCGGTACGCCGTGAAGAAGGCAGGTGGACGATGAAAGCAGGCTGTCGTCTCACATCCTTCGCTGCCTTGGCTCTTCCACTCCTGTTATCGGGGTGCTACCTGCTGCCCACCACGCGCAAACTGCCCATTCCCAAGCTGCCATCGATGGAGCAGATCGCCGCGCCCGAGGAGCTGGTCGCGCGACTCAATCAGCGTTACGCCGCGCTCGAGAGCTTCAACGCCACCGTCGAAATCCAGGCTAGCTTCCTCAAATCCAAGGAGGGCATCGCCAAGGACTACACCTCCATCCGCGGAATCATCCTTATGCGCAAGCCCGAAATGCTGCGCGTCTACGGGCGGGTTCCGGTGCTCGGCACGCGCGCCTTCGACATGGTCGGCGACGGCCGGAACTTTACCCTCTGGATTCCCTCTTCCAACACCGCATATCAGGGATCCTATGCGTTGAAAAAGAAGTCCGCCAACCCCTGGTTGAATATGCGGCCCGGTTTCTTTATGGATGCGCTCGTGGTGCGAGGACTGGAGCCGGATGATGAGTACATGGTGACCGCCGAAACCGTCACCGACGAGGATCCTGGGCGCAAGCACCTCTACTCGGTGCCCGAGTACAAACTCAGTGTGATGCGTCCCAAGGCGGGCAGTGCGCGCAAGACGCCGGTCCGCGTGGTCACCTTCCACCGCGACGATCTACTGCCTTATGAGCAAGATATATACGACGGCGAGGGAAACCTGGAGTCCCAGGTCAAATACTCCGATTACCAGAATTTCGGCGCCGGCTACTTCCCCGCCAGCATCGTCATCAATCGCCCGCTCGAGGAGGCACAGATCGTACTCACCGTTGACAAGCTGGTCGAGAACCCCACGACTCCTCCTCTGACCGGAGACGAGTTCATCCTGAAGCTCACCGAGGGAACCCAGATTCAGAACCTGGAATAGTGGGCCAGCGCCGTCGCGTCTGAAACTCCACGGCCCGCAAAGCAGAAGAGAATCCGGCTGTGCTAGTATCCCTGCAAGTAAAATCACTGCAAATCCGGGGAGCCTAACATGGAAAGCAACCTCCGCCCACTCACTCTCGGTGAGATTCTGGACCGCACCGCGCAACTTTACCGCACGAATTTTCTGCTCTTTGCCGGCATCTTCGCCGTCTACGCCGGCGTGTTGCTGGTGCTGGGCCTGCTCCAGATCGGGCTGGCGGAGACCCTGCGTGTATTGCACATGACCCAGCAGCTTTTGTGGCTCACCTGGTCCGCGACGGGCGTCACATGGCTGATTACATTCCTCGTAGCCGGTATGTCGATCGCCGCCATCAGCCGCGCCGTCGCCTGGGTTCACCTGGGCGAACCAGCCACCATCCGCGGCGCTTACCAGAGCATCCTGCCCCAACTGGGCCGCTACCTGTGGCTGATGACCATCACAGCCTTCAGGGTCTGGACGCCGTTTGTGCTGCTCTACGCCGGCTTCTTTGGAACCATTGCTTTCTATGGCGGTCTCAAAGGCATGGGCGCAAATCCCGGCGCAGCCGCCCAACCCGCATTCGCATCCAATCCGCAGGCGGTGACTGCCGTCCTTGTGGCTTCAGTGGTTTTCTTCCTGCTCCTATTTCCCGTCGGCATCTACACCATCCTGATGAGCCTGCGCTACTCGCTGGCGATTCCGGCCTGTGTGGTCGAGAACATGAAGGCCCGCACTTCGATTCGCCGCAGCATTGAGCTGGCCAAAGGGTCGTGGGGACGCATCTTCCTGCTGGCGTTGCTGGTCGGCGTAATCAAGCTGGGGCTGGTCGCCGTCACCCAGTTTTTCATCTTTGTAGCGGCCTTCAAGCACCCTGGCCAAATGCCGGGGCCAGGCCTGTTATCGCTGTCGCAGATCATGGGCTTCTTCACCAACACCTTCCTGGGGCCGATCTGGGCCGCCGGCATTACGCTCTTCTACTACGACCAGCGGGTGCGCAAGGAGGGTTACGACATCGAGTGGATGATGCAGGCCGCCGGATTGACGCCGCCGGTCGAACTGCCAGCAGCCGCCAATCCGCCGCAGCCTGCCCCGCATAATCCGGAGGCTACGATATAGACAGAATGATGGAAGCCGCGGGATTGATCGCGCCTGTGCCTCCGCCAAGTGGCGATGGCCCCAATGCGCCCACCGAGGCCGTGGAGGGTCAGGCTTGACGGTCCGGACTCAACTCGCTTGTGCGGCGCTGGCTGTGGCGCTCGCCACATTCCTCGGCGCGCCGCTGGCTCACGCCGATGCCTCCGACGCTCAGCCAGCCAGCAACGGACGCGAAGCTACGCTCGCCGAGTACCGCCGGCACCTGGTCGAGTTGAGCGCCGTGGTGGCAACCTGCGCCAAGGCGCGCAACGCCAAAACCTGCGATCCCGCGCTCGCCGGGCAGGACGACCATGTGCCGCTCAGCAATGCATCCAACGATGAGCGGCGGATGGTGCGCTACGACTGGCTGCGCGCGCTGCTCGCACAAGCTCAAGAGAAGAACGCAGCTAAGACCGAGGACAAGCCCCCGGCTAAGCCGCAAGTCAAGCCCGTCGTCGGCTCAGAGCAGACTCCGGCCGAGGAGCCTACGCGGCCGCCCAAGCCCACCACCAGCGAACTGTTGCAGGCTGCCGAGGCGCGCTTGACCGATGATCTCGCCCAGGCGGACGGAGCAGCGGCTGCCCCGCCCGCCGCCGCCGCCGATCACGCCCAGGAGCGCGACGCGATGAAGCAGGTGCTCTCCGGTCGCGACTTCCGCAACCTGGAGGCGCCCACGGCGCGCGATTCGGCACTGGAAAAGCTGGGCGCGTGGCTCAACGGGCTCTTCGCGAGCTTCGGCAAACTTCAGGCCAAGGTAGCCTGGTTGGGGCCGGTGCTGGTTTGGGGCTTTGTTTTGGCCGTTTGCGTGGGGCTGGTGTGGGGACTGATGCAACTGGAACGCCGCTGGCGCATCCGGTTGGTGCCGGAGAGCGACGGCCCCGCCGCCGACGCCGCTTCGGCCCGCGATTGGCAGCTTTGGCTGGCCGACACGCGCCGCGCCGCCGCCGCCGGCCAGTGGCGCGAGGCGATTCACTTCGTCTACTGGGCGGCGATCTCCCGGCTCGAATCGAAGCGCCTGTGGCCGGCTGACCGGGCGCGCACGCCGCGCGAGTACCTGTCGCTGGTAGCTGCCGAAGACCCGCGCAAACCGGGACTGGCCACGCTGACCCGCAGCTTTGAGCGCACCTGGTACGGAGGCCGCGCGGCGGGAGAGAGCGACTATGTGCAGGCCGAACAACTGGCAGACGGGCTGATCTCCGGGAAGAGCGCGGCGAACGCTGGAGCCGGTGAAGGCGGTGCGCGATGACATTCCTCTCCTCTCTCGACGCCAAGGACCGCAATCTGCTGCTCTGGTGCGTGGGGATCGCCATCGCGCTGGCCGTAGCCACCGGCTTTCTTATGCCCAATGGCGACAACGACAATCCGCTGCCCTCGACCTACCTCGCTGGACAGCACGGTGCCCGCGCCGCCTACGAGACGTTGCTCCGTTCAGGCTACTCTCTTGAGCGCTGGGAGCGGCCCCTCAGCGAGCTGGCAGCCACGGCCGGCCCGGAGACGGTGGTGATCTTTGCCCAGCCGTTCACCCGCGAGCCGGACGACATCAAGGCGGTGCGGAAGATTGTCGAGCGCGGGGGCCGCGTGCTCTCCACCGGCTACATGGGCGGGTTCATCCTGCCCGCCGAGGCCAGCGACACGCCCCAAGAGTTCCACTTTGCCGCCTGCAAGCTGGAGCCCGAGGGGTTGGACGCGGTCGCCGGTTCAGGCGAGGCGTGGATGGTTCCCGAGGCTACCTGGAAAGTTGGCAACCCCGCGCAGCGCGTCGAGTACGTCTGCGCCGGCAACCCGGCGGTGGTGGAGTACGACTGGGGCAAGGGGCACATCGTCTGGTGGGCCAACTCGACGCCTCTCGAAAACGGTTCGCTTAGCCGCGCCCACAACCTTGACCTGCTGCTGGCTTCGCTGGGTCCGCGCGCCGGCCACCGCTTCTACTGGGACGAGTCGCTGCACGGGGATATTCGTTCTGTCTGGAGCTACGCTGGTGGGGTATCGTGGAATTCGTTGTGGATTGGCCTGGCGGTGCTGGCGGTGCTGATTGTCTTCAGCTTCAGCCGCCGCAGCGGGCCGGTGCGCGGCCTGCCCCCGCCGCCGCGCGCTACGCCCATCGAATTTCTTGAGGCCCTCGGCGCGCTCTACCGCAAAGCCGGAGCCGCATCCACCGCCGTCTCGGTCGCCTGGGAGCGCTTTCGCCGCCACAGTTTACGGCTCTGCGGGCATCGGGGAAGCAAGATGGGTGCGGCTGAGCTGGCAGCGGTGATTCGCCGGCGCTTCCCCCGCGCCGATGCCAGCCTGGAAGCCGATCTGGCCGCTTGCGAAGAGGCCGCTTGGGGCGAAACGGTTCCTCCACGCCAGGCGCTCAAGCTGATCCAAACGCTGCACGGGCACTATCGAAAGCTGCAGGAAGCGGTCAGGCCGGATGGCTTGAAGAGCAACCAGGCCGCACAATCTGAGAAGATTCAATCCCAACTGCAGGAAAGGGTATTATGAGCCAGGAAAATGAACAGGAATTTAACCAAAACGCAGAAACACCGGACCAAAACCTGCGCGCGACCAGCCAACTCATCGCCCACTCCCGCGCGGAGCTGGGCCGGGTGATCTCCGGCCAGAATGAAGTGATCGAGGAGGTGCTGATCGCCGTTCTCTGCCAGGGCCATGCCCTGCTAGAGGGCGTTCCCGGCATCGCCAAAACTCTAATCGTCAAGGCTCTTGGCCGGCTCTTGGGCCTCGGCTTCCAGCGCGTTCAGGCCACCCCCGATCTGATGCCCGCCGACATTCTCGGCACAACCATCCTGCGCCCCGGGTCCGCTGACTTCGTCTTCCACTCCGGCCCCGTCTTCACTGATCTGCTGCTGGTGGACGAGATCAACCGCATGCCGCCGCGCACCCAGGCCGCGCTGCTGGAATGTATGGAAGAGCGCCAGGTGACCAGCGACGGTACGCGCCGCCCGCTGCCCGCCTGGTTCACCGTCTTCGCCACGCAGAACCCGATCGACTTTGAGGGCACCTACCCGCTGCCCGAGGCGCAGCTCGACCGCTTCCTGCTCAAGATTCGTGTCGCTTATCCCTCCGAGTCTGAGGAGCGCCAGATTCTGGAGCGCCACCACGGCGGCTCCGGCGCGGGGCTGCTGGAAGACGCCTCCATCGCGCCCATCCCAATGGGATTGCTAGCAGCGGCCTGCGCCGAGGTGCGCGCCATCCGCATCGCACCGGAGCTGTACAGCTACATCCTCGCGCTCGCCCGCCGCACCCGCGAGTGGCCCACGCTGTTATTGGGCGCAAGTCCCCGAGCCGCCGTGAGCCTGATGCGCGTGGCCCAGGCCGCCGCCGCCTTTGATGGCCGCGACTACCTGCTGCCCGACGACGTGAAGCGCGCCGTCCAGCCGGTCCTGCGCCATCGCGTGATGCTCAAGCCCGAAGCGGAACTGGAAGGCTTCGACGCCGACCGCGTCCTGGCCGACGTCGTTGCCGCCGTCCCGGTGCCAAGGCAATGAAAGCGGCTTCGGTATTTTGACTAGAATCACTCAAAGGAGGGTAATTCAGTGGCGCAAGACTTGGAAATCAGTTGTCCTAAGTGCGGCGAAGTCATTCGACTTGATGAGACACTCGCCGGTCCAATGATCTCTCGTATCAAAGCAAATGCAAACAAAGCCATCAAGAAGGCTGCTGAAGACGCGGACATGAAAGTGGCAGAAGCAAAGAAACTTGAAGCAAAAGTAGCGGCAAAAGAAAGAGAACTTGCCGATAGAGAAGGCTCCTTACAGGCACTGGTCAATCGCAAAATTGCAGCTGAACGACCGAAGATTGCGGCAGCCGAACGAGAGAACTTACTGAAGGAACTCTCACCTGAACTTGAAGCAGAGCGGGCAAGAGCTAAGGAGCTTCAAGTAAAACTGACAACAACCCAAAAAGCGGAGCTTCAACTTCGAAAGGAAAAGGATGCTGTTGATCAAAAGGCTAAAGATATTGATCTTGAAATTGCTCGAAATGTTGATGAGCATCGGAAGGCGATTCAGGAACAGGCCAGTAAGGATGCCACAGAGGCTGCCAGATTAAAGCTTGCAGTGAGCTGGTTCAGCAAATTCGGACAGGGGTTTAAGTGGAGGTTCTGCTCGCCCGCAGCCTTAAGATGGCTGTGAAGAGGAGAATCGATGAGCAGACGTCC
>Ga0326727_10010028_pt1 | contig 22838 bp, 19 predicted proteins | sample MB2enrmetagenome_FD_207643 | JGI IMG/M metagenome (GOLD analysis project Ga0326727, IMG submission 207643) | Lab enriched peat soil microbial communities from McLean, Ithaca, NY, United States - MB29MY | ecosystem: Environmental > Terrestrial > Soil > Wetlands > Peat | place: USA: New York...
GCTTCGCGCACTGCAGCGCCGATGCACACGGTGAGCGCCGCGGGATCGGAGAGACGGTCCCGGTTCCAGCCGGCGGAATCGACCTCGCCATGGCCCAGATACCGCAACCGCGCGTCTTCCACCACACCAATCACGCACCGTGTATGACGGCCTCCCGCGTCCAGGCCTGCCACGCAGAGGGGCTTGTTGGACATTACTGGCGTCCTCCACTTTGATCCACGGCGATGATCTGGTCGTCAATGCGCAGGTCCAGCTCGGCCGCGGCGGAGAGGCGCTGGCGGATATTCGGGAACTGATCGACGAACGTGTGCATGCGGCTGGAAAAGTTGCGGTCGCCGAGATCAAGCAGCACGGTTCGATTCTGGATTCGTTCGCGCACCCGCAGATTGTCGAGATCGGCGACATCGATCTCCGACACGCCCGTTGTGAGATTTCCCAGATCGTGCGTCAACCGCTGCATCTGATGCACACGCGCCGCGCGTTCGGCAATAGGCTCGCCGGCCTTCACGCCCGTGACCACGGGAAGATCGAAGCGGGCTCGGGCAGGCGGTTCGAGAATCACACCATCGGCATCGATGAGCGCATATCGCGACATCTCGCCGAAGGGGATCTGCAGAAATGCCACGGGCTGCCGCTCTTCGATGTTCACGGCCAGTTCGTTCGGCCAAACGCGCGTCAGCGTGGCGTCGCGTACCCAGCTCAGACGCAGCAACGAGCGGCGACGGTCGGCGAGCGGCAGCAGGTACAGGCTGCGATTGAAATCGGGTTGAAATACCCGCAGGACGTCCGCGCGCGATGCCCATTTCACGCCGGAAACATGCACATTCGGGCTGTCCTGGCCATACTCGGCCGGCGCCGCCAGCGCGAATCGCGGGTCCTCAATCACAAATCTCTCCAGGCGTTGCGCGCCATAGAGGACGCCGGCCAGCACGCCAATCGCGGCCAAACCGATCAATCCGTATCGGACCATTCGCAGCACATTCGCTGCACGCTGCCGCTTGTTCGAGGCACTGCCAGAGGCCATATCACTCGCCTCCCTTAAGACGCTCCAGCAGGCGATCTCCAACCTGCCAGACATTTCCCGCGCCTAGTGTCAGAACCAGATCGCCCGGTTGCGCCGCTTGGCGCACCGCGTCCACCGCTTTGTCTATGGTCCCCGAATACTCCACACAGCGATGCCCGAATTGACGAATGCGCTCGGCCAGCGCATCGGCCGAAACGCCTTCGATGGGCTTCTCCGAGGCGGCATAAATGTCCAGCAGAAACACCGCGTCGGCCTGATGAAACGATCGCGCGAATTCGTCCATCAAGTGCTGCGTGCGTGTAAAGCGATGTGGCTGGAAGATCACCAGCACACGCGAGTAATCGCAGGATCGCGCGGCGGCAAGCGTGGCGCGAATCTCGGTGGGATGGTGGCCGTAGTCGTCCACCACGGTGACGCCGTTTACTTCGCCTCGTTTCTGAAACCGGCGATCGACGCCGCTGTACGCGTCGAGCGCCTGACGAGCTTTCTCGACGTCGACCCCGAGTTCCAGTCCAATGGAAAGGGCTGCCGTCGCGTTCAGGACATTGTGGAAGCCGGGAACGTTGAGGTGAAACTCGCCCAGCTCGCCGTCAGGCCCGCGCACAAGGAAACGGCTGGAAAGATGCCCGCACGCGTGGCCGTGCACCTGTAGTTGCGCCTGTGGATTCTGGCCGTAGGTGATGGTCCGCCGGTTGATCTGCGGGAGGATCTGCTGCACGTTTTCGTCGTCGAGACACAGAATGGCCGCGCCGTAGAATGGCACCTTATTGACGAACTCAAGGAACGCCGCCCGGATGGCTTCGATGTTGCTGTAGTGGTCCAGGTGCTCTCGGTCAATGTTGGTGACCACCGCGAGGATGGGCGCAAGCTTGAGAAACGACCCATCGCTCTCGTCCGATTCCACGACCAGCAGGTCGCTCTTGCCCACGCGCGCGTTGCTGCCGCCCATCATTGCCGTGCGCCCGCCGACAACCACCGTCGGATCGAGCCCGGCGTGATTCAGGATGGCCGCCGTCATGGACGTCGTGGTGGTTTTTCCATGGCTTCCCGCCACGGCGATACCGAACTTCAACCGCATCAGCTCGGCGAGCAGCTCGCCTCGAGCGATTACCGGGATGCCCAGGCGGCGCGCTTCCAGAACTTCGGGATTACTCGCGTCAACGGCGGAACTGATCACCACTACGCGCGCGCCCTCGACATTGGCGGCGCTGTGGCCCTCATGCACACTAGCGCCGAGGGATGCGAGGCGTTCGGTGATGGGGCTGAGGCGGAGGTCCGAACCGCTGATCTGATAGCCGAGGTTCAGAAGCACTTCGGCGATACCGCTCATGCCGATTCCGCCGATTCCCGTGAAGTGCAGATGCTGCCGGCGTAAAAACACTTTAACTACTCATTGTTTCGGCTTTGCGAACGCACGTCAAGTGCCTGGACACCAAAGAATGCTACGCCACCACCTCAAGGATGAGGCACTTCAGATAGTGCGTCTCCGGTACGGTGAGCAGAATGGAGTGGTCGCGGCTTTGGGTGCGCCGCTCGGCGACGCGCACGGTGCGGCCAGCATCGAGCGCGGCTTCGGCCACCAATTCGAGCAGCTTCGCTTCGCTCAGGTGATGCGAGCAGGAACAAGTAACCAAAACTCCGCCGGGGCCGAGCAGGCGAAGCGCGCGCAGGTTAATGTCCTTATAGCCCCGGGCAGCGCCCTCCAGACTCGCTCGCGACTTCGCGAAAGCGGGTGGGTCCAATACTACGGTCGAGAATTGCCGCCGGGCCGACGCGTACGTGGAGAGCAAGTCGAAAATGTCGGCTTCTCGAAAAGACACGTTGCCGATGCCGTTCGCCACAGCGTTGCACTTGGCTCGCTCCAGCGCCGCAGCCGAGCTGTCCACCGCTTCCACGGATTCGCACCGCGCGGCCATATGCAGGGCGAAGCCTCCGGTCGAGGTGAAGCAATCGAGCGCCGGGCCACGCGCATACTGCGCCGCCGCGACGTAATTCTCGCGCTGGTCGAGAAAAACGCCGGTCTTCTGGCCGTGGGCGAGGTCCGCATCGAATTGCAGGCCGTTCATAAGGATGAGCACGGTCTCGGGAATCTCTCCAGCCAGCACTGTCGATTCCAGCGGCAACGACTCGTGCTTGCGTACGGCCACGTCGTTGCGCGCAATGACACCGGCCGCTCCGAGTTGTTCCACCAGCAGCGCAGCGATGTCGTTTTTCAGACGATCCATGCCCTGGCTGAGTGTCTGGAGGGTGAAGTAGTCGCCGTAACGGTCAACGATAAGGCCCGGCAGACGGTCACCCTCGCCATGAACAAGCCGGTAGGCCGTAGTGTCTGCTACCACGCGCTCGCGCCACGATGCCGCCTCGGCCAGGCGCTCGGCAAGGAACGCACGATCCACGATGACCGGCCGATCGCTCAGCATGCGCAGGCTGATCTGCGAAGTAGAGCTGTAGTGCGCGGTGCCGATCGGATGGCCCGAGGGATCGAGCACGGTGACTGCATCGCCGGGCTCGGCCGTGCCACGGTCCAGAACATCGCTCGCGAAAATCCAGGGATGGCCGGAGAGCACGCGCTCCGCCGCGCGCCGATTCACACGAACCCGCGCGCTCACTTCTTCTTCCGGAAGAAGATATCAGGGGCGCGCATGCTGGTGGCGATGAGAATCAGAAACAAGATCAGCAGGCAGGTCATAGTGGCGGCGCCGCCCATCACCAGGTAGTCGACGGGACCGTGTGGTCCCGGCAGCACCTGATTGAGAATCAAAACCACGGCCGCAAAGAGCACGGCCATGCCGATAACCAGCCCGACGTTCCGGTTCATCAGTCGTACTTCTCAACTATAATCTGTTTGCGGTCAAAGCCCGCGCACTTGAGTACGGCGCGGACGTCGTCCACCATTTCGCGCAGACCGCAGATGTAGACGTCGATGTCGCGGCGGCTGCCGATCGCTTCCAGAAGGTGTTGCTGAACGCGGCCCGTGCGGCCCGTCCACAATTCATCGGGTCGTGTCACCGTAGGCCAGAATCGAAATCCCGGCCACAGACAGGCCATGGTGTCGAACTCGGCGCGGTACAAAATGCCTGACGGATACCGCACTCCGAACAAAAGCGTGAGCTGCACGGGCGGCGGATGATGGAGACCGGCCTGCAGGATGGAGCGAATGGGCGCGACTCCCGTCCCGGTCGCTACGAACAGTGCATCGCGGCCGGGGTTTCGCAGCACGAAATAGCCGAGCGGCCCGTTCATCTCCACCGTGTCGCCCGGTTTCATGCTGAACAGCCACGGCGAGAAGACGCCTTCTTTCACACGATTCAGGCAAAGCTCGAAGCGCGGGCCGTCGGGAGCGGACGCGATGGAATATGCGCGCGTAACCTCGCGTCCTTCGAAATCGTGCACCAGCGACACGAACTGGCCGGGAGTGAATGCAAACCGGTCCGTATCGAGTGCCTCGAAGACAAACTGACGCACTTCCGGGCATAACTCCGCGGTGTCGATGAGACGGGCCTTCAGTGTTCCTCCAGAACTGCCGCGGCACGGTCGAGCAGAATGCCGACCAGCGCGGGGTGGCCGTCGAGATTGGCGGCCGCTTCGATTTTCACTTCTTTATTGATGCTGCGCAACTCTTCAATGATGCGTGGCAGGTCGCGCTCGGCATGTCTTCCGGGCGCGAGAAAGTACGGCAAAACCACTATGCGAGAGGCGCCGCGCTCCACCAGACTTTTGACGGCACCTGGCAGGTTCGGTTCGGCGATTTCGAGAAACGCGGCCTCGGTAACATAGCCGGAACGGGCGGCCACGCGGGCGGCCATATCGTGAATGGCCTGGTTTGCCGCAGCCACCGTGGACCCGTGTGCGAACACGACCAGCGCAGTCATGCGGGCAGGATCAGCGGAGCGGAGGCGGGCTCGGCAACCTGTGGCGCCCTGCCGAACGAGCCAAGGAACAGGCGGCCGTATCGCCGGTGATTGTCGTATTGAACCGACATCCGGTGGAAAAACACGAGGATGCCCAGCAGCGTGGCATCGGGGATGGAGGGCACGCCCTTGGACGCGAGTTCCTTGCGCAGCGTCGCAATCTCTTCCTGCACGCGAGTCTGGATGTGCGCGGCGATGGGATTGTCCGGCCGCGTCTCATAATAGAGGCCACTTTCGAGGGTTCGCCACGTACGCGTGACCGCGTCGAGGGCCTCCTGAACGTCGGTGTCCACCGCACCCGATTCGGCAAGAGCGGCGTCGCGGATGATCGCGGCGATGGCGTCAACCAGCGGCATGTGCTGCTCCAGAAATTGCTCGGTAATGCGAATATCCGGGCTGGGGAGCTGCGCCGCCGGAATCGTCTCCGGCTTTTCGCGCGAGTGCGCTTCCTGCAAATACGGGCAATCCAGCGGACAGCGAAGTGTCTGCTCTCGCTCGTTCCCACAACAAAGCGAGCAAATGTCGCCAGCGACTGCGGGACAATAGCGACGAGGCTTGCGAATATCGCAGATCCTGCACTTCATGCCGAACATCCATGGTAACAGCGGAGCGGTATCAGCGATCGAAATCCGCCGGACCCTGGGGCGGCGAGGAAACATCTAATGGGTTTGGGACACGGTCATGCGATAGCGTTCGGTGGAGGCGACGGCCGCCGTGCCATGGGCCGGCGCGCGGGAGAGCCCGACAAGCCAGGAGATAAGCGCAGTTCCATCCAGAAGCTGCGTGTAGTCTGGCCGGACATTCGTGAGATGATCCGCCCGAGGCGCGGCATTATTGCGCTCGGCTTCGTGCTGATGATAGTGAACAAGCTGGCCGCGCTGGTTCTGCCGCTTTCCACAAAAGTCCTCATCGATAAAGTCATCGGCCATCACCAGGCTCAGTTGTTGTTGCCGCTGGTTGGGGCAGTGCTCGGCGCGACGTTAATTCAGGGCGTGACATCGTACTCACTCACACAACTGCTCTCGAAGGCGGCGCAACGGCTGATCGCGGAACTGCGCGTGAAAGTGCATCAGCACGTGAGCCGCCTGCCGGTGGCTTATTACGACGCCAACAAAACCGGCGCGCTGGTGTCGCGAATCATGAACGACGTCGAAGGCGTGCGCAACCTGATTGGCACCGGTCTGGTGGAATTCGCGGGCGGCATCGTGATGGCGATGATCGTACTCGTCGCGCTGCTGTGGATTCACGCGGCGCTCACGGGCATCGCGCTGGTGATCATCGCCGGATTCACGTTCGTTCTGCAGAAGGCATTTCGCGTGATCCGGCCCATCTTCCGCGAACGCGGCAAAATCACCGCCGAAGTCTCCGGCCGGCTCACTGAATCGCTGGGCGGGGTGAGAGTGGTGAAGGGCTATCACGCCGAGGAGCGCGAGCAGGAGGTCTTTGCCGGCGGCGTGCAACGGCTTCTGAATAACGTACTGCGCACGCTCACTGCAACCAGTTTGATGAGCCTCTCGGCCACGGTGCTGATGGGCCTGGTGGGCGCGCTGGTGATGTTTGTCGGCGCCCGGTCCATCTTGGCGCACCACATGACCCTCGGCGATCTGATGACTTTCATGGCGCTGATGGCTTACATGGTGGCGCCCATGTTTCAGATCGTCGCCATTGGCACTCAGTTGACGGAGGCCATCGCCGGGCTGGAGCGCACACGCGAGGTGCTGTCGGAAGTGCCCGAGGACGCCGATCCAAAGCGAACGATCGAGATCGGCGAAGTGCGCGGCGAAGTGGAATTCGAAGACGTCACCTTCGCGTACGACCCCGCCAAGACGGTGCTCCATGACATTTCGTTCTACTCCGCTCCCGACACAGTGACCGCTCTGGTGGGCTCATCGGGCAGCGGCAAATCCACCATAATCGGCCTCATCGCGGCGTTTCACGTGCCCAACGAAGGCGTGGTGCGGGTGGATGGCGTGGATTTGTCCACGGTGCGTCTCGATTCCTATCGCAGCCAACTTGGGCTGGTGCTGCAGGACACCTTCCTGTTCGACGGAACCATTCGCGAAAACGTGGCCTTTTCGCGGCCGCACGCCAGTGAAGAACAGATCATGCGCGCCTGCCGCATCGCGCGCGTGGACGAGTTCGCCGAAAATTTCCCGGCGGGCTATGACACCATTGTGGGCGAACGTGGCGTGAAACTGTCCGGCGGCCAGAAGCAGCGCGTGTCCATCGCGCGGGCGATTCTCGCCGATCCGCGCATTCTGATTCTGGATGAAGCGACATCGAGTCTCGATTCCGAATCCGAGGCGCTGATTCAGGAAGGCCTGCGCTATTTGATGAAAGGCCGGACCACCTTTGTGATTGCTCACCGCCTATCGACCATACGGCGCGCCGATCAGATTCTGGTGGTGGAGGAAGGGCGCATCCTCGAGCGGGGCACCCACTCCGAGCTACACGCCGCGCACGGCCGCTATTACGAGCTGTACGAAAAGCAGCACGGGCTGCAGACTGACCTGTTCCTTGCGCCCGGCGAAGGCGGCGAACCGGAGGGGGAGAACGGCGGGTCATCGAAACCCGACCGCGAGCCGAACCCGGTGAGCGAAGCGGTGCGGCTGCTGCGGGGGTGAAGGATATGCGGCGGAGGGCAGCCACCGTCAGTTCCAGCATCCGAAAGAGCGGCTGGTCGTCACCGTTCCCGGTCAGTCCGGTCAAGATGTGCCGCAGGAGACCTTGCGAGCTATTCTCCGTAGCGCCGGACTGGAATCGGCAGACAAGGAGGATCGATGAGATACACGGTGATCTACGAACAAGGACCAACCTCCTGGGGCGCGTACGTGCCCGACCTGCCCGGCGTGATCTCCGTTGGCGACTCGCGCGATGAGGTGCAACATCTTATCCAGGAAGCCATCGAATTTCATCTGGAAGGCATGCGCGAAGAGAGCATTGCCATTCCGCCACCATCCCGCTTTGCGGTGTAGTCGAAGTCAATTCGGCCGCCTGAGAAGAACGACCCCTTCCCTACCGCGCCACCCACTTCGCCAGGCCGGCGTTGCCTGCGGTATCGTAGACGCGGATGGCCACCAGGTGTTCGCCGGGGCTCAGGTGCAGCACGTGAATGTGAAACTGCTCGTGCGGGGCGTCGGTGATCCCGTCGACGGCCTCCACCGGCATCCACGGGCCGGCGTCCACTGAGTATTCGCAACGGCGCACGGATGACGCGGCGTCCCGCGCTTCCACGTCGATATCGGCCTGATCGTTTTCGCGGCGTCCGCTGGTCACCGAGACCATAGGAGGCGTATTGTCGATCAACACCGGCGAGCTGACAAGGTCGGCTTCGCGCGCACTGTCGGGCCCGTTCGACGGCCGGTCAGACGCAACCACTCGAAACAGATAGCGGCCATCGGCGAAAGCGTCATTGTCGAGCAACAGCGTGTTCTCGAAAATGTTCGCGCGAATCAGTTTCCATTCATGCTCGTCTTCCCCGCGGAACCAGACGCTGTACACCAGCCGGTCATTGTCAGGATCGTCGGCCTGCCACGAGATCTGGATCTGCGAATTTCCCGAGCGCGAGAGCGTCTGCGTGGGCGTGCCCTGAGAGGTCTGTGGCGCGGCGTCGCCCGTGTCGGTCACGGTCACAGAGAAACTGGCGTTGCTGGATGTGCCCGCGGTTGCAGCGGCCTTCTGCGCAGAGCTCTGAGCTCCGGCCTGCGTGGTTACCAGAATACTTCGGATCACCGGCGGCGAATTCTGTGGCAGGTAAGCAACGGAAATGTTCTCGAGAGTCGCCCCGCCGCCAAGCGTCGCTCGCCACTGGATATAGCGCGCATTGGGGCTTTGCACACGCTGGATGTCCGCGACCGGGTGCAGCGGCTGCCAGTCGCTCCAGGTGTTGTCGGGCCGCGCTGAGTTGCCGGTTCGTGTCTCGAATGTCACATCAGCGCCACTCGCGCCTTCATGCTCCCGGTCTCTCCATGACACCCGGCCCCAGCGCGCCACAGCGCCCGCATCGTGCACCGGCGATTCGTAACTTCCGCCTGATTTCTTCTTGTCTGAAAGGCGGAACAGGCGCCCCGTCTCGGCCGTCGATGCCAGCAGTCCGGAAGATGTCTCCAGCAATCGCGTGCCTTCGCCCTCGCCGGTTTGCGCGATCAGCGAAGCTTTGCCGTTCCTCAGCAGCCGATAAATGCGCCCCTGCGCATCGGTGGTCACCAGCAATGAGTCGTCAGGCCGCACCACCAGGTCGTAGATGTTTTCGTCCTTCGAACTCCAGATGGTCTCCACCGTGTTGTCCGGGTTGATGCGGTACACCGCTGATTTGTCAACGCCCGGCGTTTCCACAACGGGCAGCGACGGCAAAACCTGCTGCACAGCCTGGGGCGCCGCTTGCTTGGCTGCGGCTTTCACATCGGGACCGGCCTGAACCGACGTGTCGGTGACGGTGATCGAAGTTGAGGACGTGGGAGCCGTGCCGGCGACTCCGGATGTGATGGAGAGCGGCATCTGCGTGACGCGCGCCGCGATGGATCCGCCCATGGCCGCCGCGTAGATTGTTCCGTCGGCGCCTGCCACGATGGTGCGAATCTCGGGAAGGCTGGCGCTGTACAACGCGAACGCTTTCCCCTTCGCGCCGATTCGATACAGGATGCCGTTCGGTTCGGTGCCGGCGAGCAGCCTTCCTTCATGATCGAAGGCCAGCGACGTGACGTGAGACTGGCCGGTCTCATACCAGAGCTCGCTCTTGCATGAAGCGTCGACGCGATAAATGTTTCCGGGGACGCCGGTGCCGACAAACAGCGATCCATCGGGCGCAGCCGCGACGGCCCAGATGTATTTTGCCTTGGGAGTGAACACGTCAACAGCCTTGCCGCGCTCGAGCCGCACCAGCTTGCCGTCGGGAGACGACGCCGCATAGACGCGCCCATCCGGCGCAACCGCAACCGCGAACACTTCGGGCTGATCGGCATTCCACACCACCGACGAGGTGCCGTCCGGCGCGATGCGGAAAACGCGTCCGCGATTGCCGGTGCCCGCATAGATGGAACCGTCCGGCGCGGGCGCCAGGCTCCAGATAGCCGGCTGGCCGGAGGTGAACACCGGCGTCATCTCCGGCGCCAGCATGAGACGGCCATCACGGTCCAGCGCCACGCCATCGAAACGTCCGCGTACCAGGTCCTGCCAGGAATTCAGTTCCCAGGTAGTAGTGGTCGCTCCCTGAACGGAGAGCGCTGCCGCAAGCGCCACGAACAGGGTCCTCATTCCTTCACTTCCACTTGCACAGTCTTCGATCCGCTAATCACGTTGTCTCCGCCGTCGATCTCCATTTCCGCCAGGCCCGAACCGCGCAACAACGACAGCACTCCCGGTGCGCCCTGGCTGCGCGCGAGAATCAGCGCGAGCGAAGGTGGCGGGTTGGGCAGGTCTGTGCCCTGCACCTGATAGGCGGGGTCGGTGGTCCACACGCGCACGTACGCTTTGGTGTTCGGCCGCAAGTCGTTCAGGAATGCCAGGACTTGCGCGGGCGATTTCGGCGTCATCCCGATGGTTTGCGTGTAGTTCAGCAAGTTCGTGGTGAAAGCGTCGGACACCGTGAACTGCAGGGCGCCCAGCGGCGTGCCCACCGGGACATGGTAATGGACAGTCTTCAATTCCTCCTGCCCGTTATCGCCTTCCATGGTCACCGCGATGTCCACTGATTCGCCCGGCCGCACAGTGCGCCGGGAAGCCGCGATCTGATCGATCTGAAGCACCCGCCGTTTTTCGAAGGCGGTGATGGCCAGCTTTATGTCACGCACTCTGAGTGCGTCGAAGCCGGCGGCGGCCGCATACGCGAACGGCGATGCGACACTCAGCGAGGCCTGCTGAGGCACGGAGAAGTCTCCGGAGAACGTGTTGTCCACACGCAGCGGGGGAGTGCCGCCCTGGAAATCCACCTGACCGCGAATGCTGAACGTTGAGGCCCCGAATGTTCGCTCAGTGGCATCGATCGCCGAGAACAAGGCCATCTGCAACAGCAGCGGAGAGAGGATAGGATCAATCGCCATGTTCATGCGATAGCGCGAAACCGCGCCGCTCGCGCCGCTGACATCGATCGCCAGCGGGGCCATTTCCGCCTGGCGGCCGATCTCTCCCGCAATAGCCGTGCTTCGATCCTGCAGGATCGCGCCCATCCATTCGCGCGGCATCGAGATCTTGAAGGATGCCTGGTAGTTCGGCAGAATCGCGAGCACGTCGGAGCGCGTGAAGGGCAGTTCGGTATTGCCCACCGACAGGAACTGATGCCCAAACGCGTAGACGCGCTTCCCGTCGATGGCGGTAACGGTGCCATCGGCCCCCACGCTCATGTCGCCGGACATGAGTTCCACGGTAATCATTTCGCCCGGGTGTAATTCCGAGGCCTTCCCGAGGCCTGGCGCCGGATGGCCGCCACCCGAGATGCCCTGGCGAGGTTCGAAGCCGAGCCGCTTCAACTGCGGCGCGAAATAATCGATGGTACGCTCGCTGAATCCCGAAAAAGATACCGGCGTAGCGATGGCGGACATGCGCTCGTTACCAATGCCGACTGTGTCCCCCTGCCGCACGTTCGCCGTCAGCTCCGGAGCAAAGAGTGCGGGACGAACGGCGGCCTGTTTCACCGGTGCGGGCTCGGTTCGCAGCATGTCCTCAATGGGCCGGATGCCCGCGATGGGGTCTTTGGAAAACGGAAACGCCAGCGCCACCGCGCCGGCCAGCCGTCCATCGATGTAGACGGGGCTGCCGCTCATGCCCTGCATCACGCCCGCGTTTTCGAGGCCAATGCCGGAAAGCCGCCCCAAAATGATGGATTGCTTCGGGCCGATGTTCTCCAGCACCCCGAGTATCTCAACCTGGAACTCTTCGATTTTGTGGCCGGAGATTACCGTTTTGCCGATGCCGTGCTGGCCCGCGCGCACGTCGCGCAACGGGAAAATGGGCAACTGAGCGAAACAAATGGGGGCCGCGATCAGGGCGAGCCAGAAACGGAATTTCACTAACGCCATTCTAGCGGGTCATGTTGGAACGGGGAGCGAACTGAGCGTCGAGACACGGTAGAATGTGAAAGTGCGCAACGAATTTACGGCGATTGTCGAGCAGGACGGTCCGTGGTTCGTGGCGTATTGCGCTGAGGTGCCCGGCGCCAACGGCCAGGGCAAAACGCGTGAAGAATGCCTGGCGAACCTGCGCGAGGCCATTGCCCTGATTCTTGAGCACAGGCGCGAAGAAACCCTGCGAGCTTTGCCGCCCGACGCCAGGCAGGAACCCGTAGTTGTCGGATGAGACGCGAGAGGTTGCTTCGGACCTTCGCCGCGAAGGCAAAGAGCACACCCTCTGGGAAAACCCGCAAACCGGTCACGCCGAAGCGGTTCCTCGCCATGCCGAGATTGCCAATTTGCTGGCTAAGAGGATCTGCCGGAAACTATCGATACCGGATCCGCCTGGCTAAGCGGCCACAATGTACTCGGCGATCGTCTTCGGCTCCGGGATTGGCTCGCCGTCCTCGGCCATCCCAGCCAAATGCATTCGGACGGCTCCGCGAATCAGGTCAGTGGTCTCTTCGAGCGTAGCGCCGGCAGCGACGCATCCAGGCAGGTCCGGCACATGCGCGCTGTAACCAGTGTCCGTTTTTTCAAGAAGGACAGCGTATCTCATTTCAACCCCCGGCACCGCCAACGCGGTCTGGCGTAAGTTCCGGCAAACCAAGCTCCTTCCGAAGCTCTGTGCTGTAGTATGCCTGCTCCCAGCCATAGGCAGCCTTGACCTGTGCCACTGTCAGCCCCGTCGCGTCCTCGAGGTGTGCCTCCACGAGTATCGCCCCTTCCAAATGCGCTCCATCGAGGGCAGCCCGCTCCATATGAGCCTCGCGGAGATTCGCGCCTTCTAAGTGGCCTCCCTGAATTTGTGCCGCTTGTAGGCGCGCCTTCCAGAGATGCGCCTGATCCAAGCGCGCCCGCATGAGCAATGTGTTCGAGAGGTCCGCTTCCTGTAGGTTGGTTCCGCACAGGTACGCGCTTTGCAGGTGGGTCCCCATAAGGCGCGCCCAGTCCATGCGCGCACCGGTGAGGATCGCCTCCTCCATGTGCGCTCCATCGAATTCTGCGGCTTCCAGGTGGGCTTCAAACAGGAGCGCGCTCTTCAGGTTGGCTCCTTTCAAGGACGCGTTTCGCAAGTAAGCTCTTGTGAGGTGCACCTGCTTCAGGCTTGCGCCCCGCAGGTCAGCCCATCTCAAGTCGGTCTCTCCGAGATCCAGGTATTGGCCGTCCCTCTCCCTGTTCGTGTCATGACGGCGCCGACGCAATACGTTGAGGATCGCCTGAATATCCGGTTTAGGTCTCTCGGCGCTGGCAAGGCTGGGCGCTTCTTTCGGTGCGGGAGCGTTCCTGCGCACGTATGCCGTGAGAACCTCCATGATTGTCCAGTGGTCACGCGGAGAGTCGAGAGCAATCCTCTCAAGTGCGTAGATTCCTCCCAAGCGGATTTCGAAGTTCGGCTTATCGCCGTCCAGTTTCCCGAGTTGTTCGACGGCCGTCGTGAAGCGATCGGTGATGTGCCCCTGCTCGGCGACCTTTACCCGGCGCCACGTCAGAAACAGCGCAAAAATCGCGAAAGCGCCACCGACGACTTGGATAATCGTCTTGCGCGCTTCGTTCTCAAGCTCTTCTCTCTTGACGTCATCCACCTTTTTGATCCAACCGATCTCTCTCGGCGGGATCGATATCAATGCCCACAGGCCACCAGCCAGGAGCGCCAGAAAAACAAGTAGGGTCGCGTTTCCTCGAAGAAACTGTGCGACTTTCCTCATATGACTTCTCACCCCCCAATCGAATACATCGGTCTTGGTGGTGGCACGAACTGTGACGTGTTGATCTCGTGCCCCAGCCACTTCGCTCGGACGTTCGAACGAATTGCCGTGGCGATCTCGTCATCGCTCGCGCCGCTTCGCAGCAACGGCTTGATGTCGGTCTCCTCCAATGCGAAGAGGCAGTAGCGCAGCTTGCCGTCGCTGGTCAGGCGGATGCGATTGCAGTTCAGGCAGAACGGGCGGCTCACCGAGGCGATGAAGCCCACCCGGCCAACGCCATCGGCGAAGGCGTATTCGCTGGCGGGAGCGCGCATGTCCGCGTCCGGAATCGGCACCAGCGGCGCAATCTCTCGTGACAGCGTCTCGACGATTGTATCGGCCAGCAGAACGCGCGAGCGGTCCCAGATCCCCTGAGCATCGAGCGGCATGAACTCGATATAGCGGACCTCGTAACCGTTCTCGCGCCCGAAACGGGCCAGCGGGACGACGTCGGGCTCTACCAGTCCCTTCACGGCCACAGCGTTGATCTTGATCGGTCCGAACCCGGTCTGCCGTGCGATTTCCAGCCCGTCCAGCACGCGCGCCAGATCGTCGCGCCGGGTGATCCTGATGAAACGCTGACGGTCCAGCGTGTCCAGATGTACATTCAATCGGCGCAGGCCGGCATCATACAACGCCCCTGCCTGCTGGCCCAGCAGAACGCCATTGGTGGTGAGGGCCAGGTCCTCGACGCCCTCGATTGCGGCGAGCTTGCTTACCAGAACGGGGAGATCACGACGCACCAGGGGCTCGCCTCCGGTGATGCGAATCTTGCGAATGCCGAGACCAGCGCCGACTCGCGCCACGCGCTCGATCTCTTCAAACGACAGGATTTCCCGGTGGGGGACGAACGCCACGCCCTCTTCGGGCATGCAGTAGAAGCAGCGGATGTTGCAACGGTCCGTTACGCTGATGCGCAGGCTGTCATGCAAACGTCCGAATTTGTCGGCGAGGGGCGGAGCCGGCATGGCGGGATATCCTACCCGGCTCGATTATATTGGCGCGATAATCTCGTTTCAGGTCTATAATTTTGGTGAGTAATCGCCGTTGTGCCGACCATCGGGGCGCCGCTCAAGCTATTGTAGCATGGTGAGTCTTGTGGTACTGTAAGCTGGTTCACGCGACCGCCCGCGTCCCGCGAAGAGGTTGAGGTGTTTTTCATGTTCAGGCTCCTTCCGGTGGGGTTGTTGCTGTTGGCGGCCTCCTCCCTGGCGCACGCTGGCGCCACTTCTCTGATCTGCACGACTTCGGCAACGCCGCTCATCATGCATGCCGAAGAGATCACGGATGCCGTCGGCTCCATCGAAATCGTGTGCACGGGCGGGCCGCCGTCGGCCTCGATGGTCGAGAACGTTACCATTCAGTTGAATCTGCCGGTCAGCAATCGGATCAATGCGCAAAACGTCACGGACGCCGTACTTACCGCGGATTCCGGTTCTGGCCCTATGCCGGTGAGTTCGCAGGGCTTGCTGATGTTCACCTACAACGTCGTTTGGAACGACGTCCATCTGACGTTGTCGCCAACGGGCGCGATCATTCTGCGCATTTCGAATATTCGTGTCGATTCGACGGCGGCCACTCCTTCGCCGGGCGGGCAGATTACTGCGGATGTCATTGTGGGCGGGGACATTATCGACGTCAACCAGCCTTCGCTGTCGGTGGGGACGACATTCACCAGCCTTTATTCGAACAATTCGACGAAACTTGTTTGCGCGCAATCCGGCGCCACGGTTCCCGGCACACTCAGCTTCTCGCAGTTCATCGCGGCCAAAGCGGCGTTTACCTCAACGCGAGTAACTGAGGGGTTCGCAACAGCGCTCCTGCCGAAGAGCGACCCTGACAATTACGACGCAGACACGGGAGACCGGATTCTGGTTACCTTTACGGACCTCTCGCCCCTGGCGACATTGTATGTGCCGGTGGCCGTTGCCGGATCGGACGCGATTGTTCCCACGGCGGGCGGAGATCTGGGGGTCCCCGAAGCAGGAGGCACTTATGCTCCCAATACCAACGGCGGATCCCTGCTGCTTTCGCTGGTGAGCGGCGCGGATGCCAATGGCGCGGGTGGAACGCCGCTCTATGTTCCCACGGGTTCGGCGCCAGTGACGTTCGATAGCCTTGTGCCGATTCCGGTGTCCTCGGCCGGGTCGGCATCGATCGTTTATGAGGTGATGGACGCGAACGATTCAACCCAGGAGACGGCGCAGTTCCCGACCTTCCTGGCCGTGCCGCCGTCGGGAAACGGCATTACGTACACCAGCAACGAGACGGTAACGCTTGCGCCTGTATCGACGGTGCTCACTGCTAGTATCACGGCACCCGTACCACGATTCGTGCAGACAGAGGCGCCCAACGACTGCGCGATTATCGGCGATTGCAACGCGCCGTATTTCCCGCACCTCTCCGTATCGCCATCCTCGATGAATTTCACGGTGGCTACCGGCAGCACCAGCAGCCAGTTTCTCGATATTAATAACCTCGGCTCGGGTCAGTTGACCTGGAGCGCGACGATCGTTTACGCAGATGGGTCGGGCACGGGCTGGTTGAGTCTTTCACCAACGAGTTGGGATGCGGCCGGCGGCACCAATGTGACCGTCGATGCAACGCACGTGAATCCAGGCGTGTGGAACGCGACGATTCTCATCACCGCCGGGCCCATCGCCGGCCAGGCGGAAGTCGGCGTGACTGCAAACGTAACGCCGACGGGTAATCCCACCATCCGCACCGTGACCAGTTCGGCGAACATCTTTGGCCCGGCGACTGCCGGTTCCCTCGCCATGATCACGGGAACGGGCTTTGTCGCGCCGGTGACCATCACGTTTGACGGCCAGGCCGCACAGATCCTCGCCAGCAACAGCACAAACCTTAATGTGCTGGTACCAGCTTCTTTGGCCGGACAGGCGTCCACGCAGCTTGTGGTTTCTAATAACGGTATACCGATGCCCGCTTATACGGTGCCGCTCGCCGCATTTTCACCGGGGATTTTCTCGGGAGCCGTCTTGAACCAGGACTATTCGGTGAACGGCTCGGCTCATCCGGCAGCACCTGGTTCGGTGGTCCAGGTTTGGGGAACGGGAGTGTCGGCCAGCGGGGTGGTGACGGGCCTCATCGGGGGTCAACCTTCCGTTCCTGAATATGCCGGACCGGCACCTGGGTACCTGGGCGTGCAGCAGGTAAACGTGCCCATTCCGGCCGGCGATTCGCCGGGCAATTACTTACTCCAGATTTGCGAAAGCGCCACTGCGGGCGGCACGCAAGTGTGCAGTCCGCCAGTCTCGCTGGTGATCGGCAACTAAGGTCCGTTTCCGAACACCGGTTTCCGCGTTCGAACGCTGTCCAGCGTACCTAACGGTGGTGTGCGCACAAAAGAAAGATGAGGGACCGGTCCTCCACTTGCGGCATGAGCGCGCCATATGAGGCCCTGGCTATTCGCGTCGGTGTTCTTTTGTATGGTGCTGCGTGGCGCCGGCCAGGAGCTCGGGACCATCGGCATCGGCCTGGATCAGTTGTATGCGGACGATGCGCCGAACAAGAAAGGCTCGCTGGTGGTGCTGACGGTTCGGGAAGGATCGCCTGCCGCAAAAGCCGGTGTGGAGAAGGCCGATCTCGTCGTCGCGGTGAACGGCCGGAATCTGGACGACATCCTGAAGAAGGAAATCTTCGGACCGGTGGAACGCGGGGAGCATCGCCGGTAAAGAGCTTCCGGGGCGAGGTCAGCATTTATGACACGCGCGGGAAAGTGATCGCGCTCAATTCCGAAGTTGTGACCGCTGCGTATCTGGGCTCCGGCCATACTGCGGCCTTCCTTGAGATGTCGGAGGAGCCTGCGGGACAAGGCATCTGGGCGATGCTCGACGCCGTTCGCGATGGCTTCCGCTGCAGCAGGTAAACGTCACAACCGCGTTGTTGTTTCCTTGCAGGCGCTTGTCACTCGCGGCCCGGCGGCGGCTGATATGGCTCGGTGGAGGTTCACCGAAATTCATGCCATATCAAACAAGAATCGCGCTGCCGGGAAGCGAGCGCAGACCCGTTCCGAATGCGAAGGAACTCGGGCCTGTTTCGTTGGACGAGCCGGTGCGCGCAACCGTGGTGTTGCGGCGGCGCGGCGCGGATCCGGATGTCCTGGGCGAGCAACACTCTCGCGAGGAATTCGGCATTCTGCACGGCGCGGGGCCGAATGACCTGGATGCCGTGGAACAGTTCGCACACGAACACGGCCTGACGGTTGAGTCGCGCCATGCGCCCAGCCGGTCGGTCGTGCTGACCGGTACGGCGGAAGACGTCGGGCAGGCTTTCGGAACCTCCCTGACCTCTTACGAGTTGCCGGCGGGCGGGCGTTTTCGGGGACGGACCGGGCCGGTGATGATTCCTTCTCAACTGAAGGATGTCGTAATCGCGGTGCTCGGCTTGGACAATCGGCCGGTTGCCAAGCCTCACGTTCGCCGGGGCCAGCAAGCGTCAAAAGAAGATGGATTCACGCCGACAGAGGTAGCAAAGCTGTACAGCTTCCCGGCGGGCGTGCAGGGGACCGGGCAAACGATCGCGATTCTTGAGCTGGGCGGCGGATATCGAACGACGGATCTGGCAACTTACTTTGGAAAACTTGGGATTGCTCCTCCTTCGGTGACCGCGGTGTCGGTGGGTGGAGCTAAGAACGCGCCGGGCATCGATGAGGATGCCGACGGCGAAGTGGCGCTCGACATCGAGGTGTCGGGAGCGGTAGCGCCGGGGGCGAAGATCGCGGTTTATTTCACCGAGAACACCGACCAGGGCTTTCATGCCGCTATCGTGGCAGCCGGGCATGACACGGTTCGCAAGCCGTCGATTCTCTCGATCAGTTGGGGCGGTCCCGAAGATACGTGGACAGGCCAGGCGCGCACGGCGATGAACGCGGCGCTTCAGGATGCCGCCGCAATGGGCGTGACGGTGACCGTTGCCGCAGGCGACGACGGAGCCACCGACGCATCTCCCGACAACAGCCTGCAAGTAGATTTTCCGGCGGCAAGTCCATACGTGCTGAGCTGCGGCGGGACAAAACTCGAGAGGGCCGGGACATCGATATCCGACGAAGAGGTGTGGAACGAACTGGCCTCCGATAGCGGCGCTACGGGCGGGGGAGTGAGCCGGTTGTTTCCAATTCCGGCGTGGCAAAAGGCGTCGGGCGTCCCGCCGCAGCCAAACACCCACTTTGCCGGACGCGGTGTGCCGGATGTAGCAGGCGATGCCGACCCGCTGACCGGCTACGTAACTCGAGTGGACGGGCAGGATGGCGTAATCGGCGGGACCAGTGCGGTGGCGCCGCTATGGGCCGGGCTCGTCGCGTTGCTCAATCAGCAGCTCGGGCGGCGGCTGGGCTTCGTCAATCCGCTCCTGTATCAAAAGGGCGCGAGCGCCTTTCACGATATTGTCAAGGGCAACAACGGCCACTACGACGCCGAAAAAGGCTGGGACGCCTGCACCGGCCTGGGATCTCCCAATGGCGCGGCTCTCAGCAAAGCGCTGACGTGAATTCGGCCGGTCTACTGGACCGGCAACTGGACCGTGTTGCTGGTAACGCCATTAACCGTCGCGGTCAGTTGAAGCGTGGTCCCCGTGGGGACCGTGTTATTGAGCGTGACCTGCACCGACACCAGCCCGATATACCCGGGTGCTGCACCCGACCAGACAGGCGTCAGTGTCGATCCGCCAACCGACACACTCACTGGGTCGACCAGCGGGTTCTGAGGCGTCGCCGGAGCCGGGAAGCCCTCGATGTAGGGCAGCGTAAGTGGGCCGAATCCGGTGCCCAGAAGGGTAATCGTCTCGCCGATCTGCGCAGGCGCCGTGGGAGTGATCAGACTTCCATCCTGATGCAATGCCAGCGCGTAATAGATGTTATCGACGAGATTGGTCAGCAGACCGGGAGCATTCCGCGCCACCGTAAATGAAGTCAGGATGTCAGGCTCGCTCATCGACGAAATCGTCAGATCGTAATCGCCCGGAGTGATGCCAATCGGCAGATAGGCGTTGATTTGGTTGGGCGAGACGTACAGCAGGGGGAATATATACCCGGAAGAAGTGATCACCACGCCATCCAGCGTCTGCGACACTGGATCGGTGGGACCCATAACAAGGCCCGGAGCGAGATTCGCACCGTAAATCGCGATCAGCGAGCCCGGGGCAACTATTGGGAGCGGCGTCTGGCCGGCTGCATTCTCAACGAAAACGCCGGGCGTATCCGCTTCTTTCTGGAAATAACCGGTCACCGATACCGGACCGTTCATAGTGACGGTCTCACGATACGTGGTGCCGGTGAGCCCGCCGCTCCACTGCGTGAACCGGTAGTCCGCAGCGGGGCTGGCACTGATGGTTACGGCGGTTCCGGCAGGATAAAATCCCGTGGCCGAGACCGGACTCTGGGTGAACACGCCGCCGTTTGCCGGCGATGCCGAGGCCATCAGCAAGTACTGCGTCGCGTAATTGGCGGTCACCGTCGTGTCAGTGTTGAGCGTAATCTGGTGGACCGGCGAGGCCAGATCCGACCAGCTCTGGAAAGTGTATGCGGTTCCCGGGCCGGAAGTGAGCGTCGCAGGCGCGGAGACCTGCACCGATGTGCCGTTCGGCTCCGATAGACTACAGGGCGTCAGGCATGGCTGCCCGTTTACCTGTAACGTCAGACCAGTGGGCGAGCTCTGAACTGTGAGCAGGCTGTTTGCGCTGGCCACCGGGTCATAAATGTACGTCGCGATCAGGTCCACACCGCCATCGACGGCCGTTGCTGGCACGGTGTAATTGTGAGTCGCCGCTCCGCCGTCGGACCAGTTCTGGAAATCCCAAACCTTGTTGCTGGAATCCCTTTGCCGCAAGAGCGCCGAAAGCGAGTGGGTGCTGTTGATGCCCCAGAAACCGCCGCCGGAGACCGTGGTGACGCCGTCAATAATCAGCTTCAGCCCGGATGGAGTGGTGATCCAGGAAACGTTGGCTGAAGGCAGGAAATTGGCCGTCACGAGATCGGGCTGATTGGGAACCGTGTAGGATCCGGAGCTGCTGACCGCACCTGTAAACGTGCCGAACACCCAGCGATTGCCCAGGGAATCGAGCTGCGGGGTAGGCACCGCAACCGTGTGAGCGGAACCCGGCAGGAAATCGAAATCGCCATAGCACATGCCCGGAATCGCCGAAGGGAACGGCTGAACCGGCGGCGGCCACATCTCGTTGCTTGCGCATGGCGAAAAGATGGTAGCGCCGGCCTCACGGATGGTTGGAATCAGTTGATGGTCCACGACCACCTGCAAGCCGGGAGGCGTGGTGAGGAATCGGACTCGCTCCGCCGCCGTGAAGACGGGCGTCAGGCTGTAGAGCAAAGTACTGTAGTTCTCAATTGGGATGGTATTCACCGGCCCGGTCATGGTGGCGTCCGGCAACTCCCATTTCTGAAACAGCCAGCCAGGCGATGGATACACCGCGAGTGTCAGTGCGGTGGGAACCGTCACGTATTCGGCGGAGTTGTTCCAATAGCAATGATGCGACAACCCGGCAGTAGCGATTACCACGCCTTGCGGAATGGAGCTTCCCGAGGGCAGGGGCGGGTTGGAATCGCAGGTGTTCTGCCACGCCGGCGGATTGTCGCCGTAGAAATCGAGAAAGACAAGGCAGCTTACGGTGTAATTGGCCACCAACGTTGTCAGCGCAGGATCAGCGGTCACAGTGATTAATTGAGACGATTCGTCGACGCCGGTAACCTGCCCGGAGGTGTCTGTCCAGGCGCTGAAAACTCTGTAGCACGAGGGGAATTGATCGAGATACGCATTTGTGGCGATCGTCGTGGGATCGAACGCGGTGGGGATGTTGTCCTGAAGGGCCTCGATCGTGTGCCTCGAGCCATCGACCCAACTGAAGGCGGCCGATGAGACGTACGGCTGGCCATCCACGACGAATGTAGCGCCCGCAGGGCTGCTGGTGATGGTCACGAACGTATTCGTGCTTTGCTGCGCCCACAGCGCCGCGGTACCGGTGAGAGTCAACAGGCAGAAGACGAAACGATGCATAGACACAGGCACTCCCGGCGCATAAGCCGCGCCAAAAGTAAGATCGACCGTTCGACGCGCCCGCTTTAGCTGCGGCAAACCCCTTAGACGCCCCTGGCATTCGCTAAGGTCGGGGGCGGTAGAGGGTGCCGGCTGGCCGACGTGGCTGGCATCAGCGCCGGGTAGTGCGCTAAGCCTCTGGCGGCCGCCAAGATCGCCACGAGGCACCGATAACCCTCATTAACGTCGAGCACTGCGCAACCTACTCGGCATCATGTGTTCTTCGTTCTGATACAGTTCAGTCCGTGAGCCAGAGAATACAATCCGTTGGTGTGGCCCACCAGGAATACTTCACGTGTTTCTCAGCGGTCCTCGATGAGGCCGTCCGCAGGAAGGTCCGGACTTCTACTCCAGCCCGACGGGCGGATCTCGATTCAGGCGATTTCCGAGACTCGCGGCGATTTACGGTACCCGGGACGACTTGAACCAGAAGGCGGGTCTTAAGAGCCTCATGCCACACGTATTGCTGATCACGGCCTCTTCGCCGGAAATCCGAAGAGTGAGAAGGTCACGCGTCCTCAGCTTTCAGCAAATCACCATGCCCTATCTTGCCTCCAGGGTTCCCGGAAACTGGGATGTCACCCACGTGGATGAAGAAGCCGAAGACATAGACTGGAACATCAGCGCAGATCTGGTCGGGATTACATTTCACACGCCCAGTGCGCCTCACGCCTACGGCATGGCGGCGCGCTTCAGGGCCCGAGGAGTGTGTGTCGTGATGGGTGGTCCGCATGTCACGTTGGTGCCGAACGAGGCCATTCAGTTTGCCGACGTGATCTTCATCGGGGAGGCGGAAGGTCTGTGGGAAGGGTTTCTGAAGAGCTTTGAAACCGGATCTTATCGTCGTGTCTACCGACAAACCGGCGCGCCGTCACTTGAAGATGTTCCAAAGGCTCGCACGGACTTGTTTCACAGGCGCGACCACACCAACGGAGTCATCTTCGCCACCCGTGGATGCCCTGGCCGCTGCGACTTTTGCACGATTG
>Ga0326727_10010029_pt1 | contig 22834 bp, 21 predicted proteins | sample MB2enrmetagenome_FD_207643 | JGI IMG/M metagenome (GOLD analysis project Ga0326727, IMG submission 207643) | Lab enriched peat soil microbial communities from McLean, Ithaca, NY, United States - MB29MY | ecosystem: Environmental > Terrestrial > Soil > Wetlands > Peat | place: USA: New York...
CGGTCATCACTTCGTCCGCGATGAGGAGCGCGCCGTGGGCGCGGGCGATGGCCGCGACGCGACGCAGCCAGCCTTTGGGATGGGCGATCATCCCGGCCGCGCCCTGCATCAACGGCTCGAAAACAAAGGCGGCATAGCCCCCTTTGCTTTGCCGCGCCTCGAATTTTTGCTCGACAAGGCCGGCGCATTCCCAGTGGCAGCGGCGATATTCGCGGGCGTCGGCGCGTTCCGGTGTGGCGCGGTTGAACGGGCAGCGATAGCAATAGGGCGCCGGGACACTGTCGCTCTTGAAGAGCAGCCCGCCGTAAGCGCGGTGGAAGAGATCGATGTGCCCGAGGCTGACCGCGCCGATGGTGTCGCCGTGGTAAGCGCCGCCCAGGGCCAGGAATTTCGGTTCGCGGCCGGGACAGGCGCGGCAGGCGAATTGATGGGCCATTTTCAGGGCCGCCTCCACGGCGGTCGAACCATCGTCGGAAAAGAACACGCGGCGCAGTTGCCGGGCCGCGGTTCGCGCCGGGCCGGCGTTGGCGGCGCGGACGAGCTTTTGGGCCAGGAAGGAGGCGGGGACGCTGGCCAGGCCCAGGGCCGAGGAATGGGCGATTTTGCCAAGCTGCCGCCGGAGGGCGGCGTTGATTTTGGGATGGCGGTGGCCGTGCAGGTTGGTCCAGATGGAGGAATTGGCGTCCAGGTATTGGCGGCCGCGGGAGTCGCGCAGCACGGCCCCCTTGGCGTCAACAATAACAATCGGCTCCCGTTTCAGCCAGTCGCGCATTGGGGTGAACGGGTGCCAGAGGTAGCGGCGATCCAGAAGTGCGGGGGACAAGCGAGCCGTTCAGGGTTTGGAGTTGAGGGCCGATTGCAAGGCGGCGCGGAGCCGTTCGATGTCGGGCGCCTGGTGGGCGGCGCTGAGGGTGACGCGCAGGCGGGCCTGGCCGCGGCCGACGGCGGGAAAGCGGATGGCCGGGATGAAAATGCCCTGGTCGCGCAAGGCGGCGGCGATGCGCAAGGCGCGGGCTTCATCCCCGATCATGATGGGAATGATGGCGCTGAATTTATGGCGGTGGGCGGGGGCGCGGGACTTGCCTTCCTGATCGGCGGCCTGGTGGAAAGCCCGCACGTTCGACCACAATTGGTTGCGCCGCTGTTCGCCGCCGGCGCTTTGCACAAAACGCACGCCGGCCGTGGCCGCGGCGGCCGCGGCGGGAACGGGGGCGGTGGAGAAAACAAACGGGCGCGCCCGGTTGACCAGGTATTCGATCAAGGACCGCGGCCCGGCGACGTAGCCGCCGGAGGAACCGAGCGCCTTGCCCAGCGTGCCCATCTGGACTTCGATTTTTTGGGCGACGCCGAGTTCTTCGGCCAGGCCGCGCCGGGCGCTGCCGTAGAGGCCGGTGGCGTGCGCTTCATCGACCATGAGCCAGGCCCCAAATTGTTTCTTCAACTCCACCATCTCGCGCAAGGGCGCATGGTCGCCGTCCATGGAGAAAACGCTTTCGGTGACAATGAGCGTGCGGGGTTTGCGCCCGGTCTGGACGACCGCCGGGGCGGCGTGGCGGCTGTCGGCCCAGCGCAGGATTTTCTCCAGGTCATTGAGGTTGTTGTGGCCGAAGACGCGCACCTTGGCCCCGCACAAGCGGGCGGCATCGACGATGCTGGCATGCACCAGCTTGTCGAGGACGATGACATCATTGCTGTCAAGCAAAGCGCCGATGGCCCCCGTGATGGCGGCGTAGCCGGAGGCAAAGGAGAGCGCGGCCTGGGCGCCCTTGAAGGCGGCGAGGGACTCATCCAGTTCCTGATGCGGGCCGAGCGAGCCGCAGATGAGGCGGGAGGCGCCGGCGCCGGCCCCGAAGGAGCGGATGGCCTCGATGGCCGCCTCTTTGAGGGCGGGTTCATTGGCCAGCCCCAAATAATCATTGGACGAAAAATTGAGAAAGGGCTTGCCGTCGATGACCAGATGCGGGGACTGGGGCGAATCGACGCGCCGCAGTTCGCGGAACAGGTTCTGTTGGCGCAGGTCGCTGAGCCGGGCGATCAGTTCTTCATTGAACGCGTTCATTTCCCAGAAATGACATAACGGCGGGAGGTTGGCGAGCGTTCAGTTTTCAAAAAGGGGTGAACGCAATCCGCATTTGCATTCTTCGCGCCGGGCTTATAATGGGGCGGATGGTAGAACTATTTCCGCTTGAGGCATCGTGGGTCGTCGCGCTGGTGTCGGGGATTCTGGCGCTGAGCATGCTCTTGTGGCTGGCCCGGTCCCTGCCGGGCCAGAACATCGCGGTGATTGCGGGCGGTTTGCTGGCGGGGCAGGCGATCCTGGAATACTTTTTGAACAAATACGAAGAGGTCGAGGTGCTTTGCCCGATGTGGTGCTACCTGGGCGGGGCGGCCCTGCTCTGGCTGGCGGTGGTCCTGGGCCTGCGCGCCGTGGCGCAATTCATCATGGGCCCGTGGCGCCGGGGCAAATACTACGGCATGTGGGTCATCGGCATGACGGCCGTGTTTACGGCGGCGTTTCAGTTCGGCTGGCCGCTCCTGATCAGTCTGAATCCCGACGCCGATCCCGTGCCGGCCGGCCGGGCGGCCATCATGGGACTGATGCGCGGTCCAGCCACAGCGGTGCTGCTGGCCGGCCTCTCGCCCTGGTTTATTCGCAAGCGGCCCGGCTCAAAGGCCAGGCCGTCAAAGCTTGCGCAACAACCAAAGCAGGAAGCTCAGTAACACGCTCAGCAGCAGGCACGTCGCCAGCGGGAAATAGAAACTGACATTGCCCCTGGAGTAATGAATGTCGCCGGGCAGCCGGCCCAGCCAACCGCGGCCGACCCCCGCCCAAAGCAGCCCCCCGACCAACGCCATGAGCAACCCCATGACCACCAAAACTTTTCCAAGCTCGCTCATTTATTCCAGAAGCGCGATCTGCGCAAAACTTTCTTCGATGAAGGTGGTATTTTGGATTCTGGAGAGGCGGGCGTAAAGGCCGTTCTGCGCGATCAACTCCTGGTGCGAGCCGCGTTCCACGATCTCGCCATGCAGCAGCACCAGGATTTGGTCGGCATTGACGATGGTGCTGAGGCGATGGGCGATGACGAAGCTGGTGCGATTGGCCATGAGGCGCGCCAAAGCCTCCTGAATGAGCCTCTCCGTGGCGGTATCGACGCTGGCCGTGGCCTCGTCCAGGATCAGTATCGGCGCGTTCTTGAGCAGGGCGCGGGCGATGCTGACGCGTTGTTTCTCGCCGACGCTCAGTTTGACGCCGCGCTCTCCCACGCGCGAGCTGTAACCGTCGGGGAGGCGCTCGATGAACTCATGGCAATTGGCCGCCCGCGCCGCGGCCAGCACCTCCTCCTCCGAGGCCTCCAGCCGCCCGTAACGGATGTTTTCGCCCACGGTACCGTTGAATAAAAAGGCCTCCTGGCTGACCACGCTGATCTGCGCCCGCAAGGAAGCCAGGGAAAGGCGGGCGATGTCCTGGCCGTCGATCAGGATGCGGCCTGCGGTGGGTTCATAAAAGGCCGGCAGCAAGTTGACCAGGGTGGATTTGCCGGAGCCGGTCGGGCCGACCAAGGCGATCATCCGGCCGGGAGCAGCCTCCAGCGAGATGTTCTTGAGCGCGGTCCGGCCGGGAGCGTAGCTGAAATGCGCGTTTTGGTAAGACACCGCCCCGCGCACCGGCCCGGCCAACGTGCCCGGGCGCGTCCGGCCCCGTCCCTCCTCCGCGGCGTCCAGGATGTCGAAGACCCGCTCCCCGGCGGCGCGCGCGGCCTGCAACATTTGGTTCAGGCCGTGCAAACGGCCCAGCGGCTCGTAGAAGAGTGACAAGTATAAAACAAACCCGACCAACTGGCCGACGGTGAGTTGGCGGGCGGCCACCAGCGAGCCGCCCAGCCAGAGCACCAGGGCGGCGCCCAGGGAGGCGGCAAAGGTCATGGCGGGCGAATAGACCGCCCAAACGCGCATCACCCCCAGCGTGCCCCGGCGCAGGGCATCGGCCCGTTGGGCGAAGCGCTCGTCCTCGTGCTCCTGGCGCGCGAAGGCCTTGATCTGGCGGACGCCCTGCAAACTGTCCATGAGAAAGGCGTTCATGGCGCTGGCGGCCCGGCGTTGCGCCCGGTAACGGCGGTGGGCCGTGAGGGTGTAGCAGAGGGTGCCGCCGGCCAGGATGGGGATGGGCGCCAGGGCGATGGCCGCCAGCAGCGGGTTCTTGTAAAATAAAATCAACAGCACCCCCACGACGCTCAGGGAGGCGACGGTGCCCTGTTCCGTGCCGTCGATCAACACCCGCTCCACCGAGTTGACGTCCTCCACCACCCGCGTCATCAAATCGCCGGAGGCGCGCTGGTCGAAGTAGCCCACGGGCAGGCGTTGCAAATGCTTGAAAACGTCCCGGCGCATGTCATAAATCACGTTCTGCTCAAAATAGTTGTTGACCCAAATGCGGATGCCGTTGAACAAATCGCGCAGGAAAAACGCGGCCGCCAGCCCGCCCGCCAGCCAGAGATAGCGGGTCGTCCGGCCGCGCAGGACGTCGTCGATGATCCATTGCACGAACTGGGGAAAGGCCAGCGAAAAAGCCAGCGAGACCAGGGCGCAGGCGATGTTGGCCAGGGCCAGGGCGCGGTAAGGACGCAGATAGACCGCCACGCGGCGCACGATCTCCAGCGTGGAGCGCGAGCGGGCGCCCAGCGTGGCGTCGTCTTCGATGTTGAAATGCCGGTGCATGGCGGCTGCAAAATGTTTTTGTTGTCAAAACCCGTCATTCGTCATTGCCAGAACCACTATCGGGCATCCACTATTTCGCGCAAGTGGATTGAATAATTCCCGCCAATCGGCGACCATGCGGGCCGGCGTTCCGTTTTTGCGTGAACTTGAAAGTTAAAGTGGCCTTGTATGCCGTGTTGCTCCTGATGGCGGCAGGGTTCGGATGGGGCTTTTACGCCAATTACACGACGAGCGCGCGGGAAGCGGCTGCCCCCGCCGCCGGCGAAACACCCGCTGGCCCGTCCAACAACCCGGCGGCGGCCAGCAACAGCGCGGTCCCGGCTCCATCCACCAATGCCACCGCCCAAAACGGCCTCGACGCCTCCAACACCATCCCGGCCCCGCCCGTGGCGGAGACGGCGCCCGCACCAGCGCCGGTCGAACACCGCAACCAGGGCGCCATGATCGCCTACCTGGCGGCGCTGGTCGGCACGCTGATCGGCTTGGGATTGATGATTGCGCACGACTTCACGCAAATCGTCGGCAACATCACCGTGGATGCCCTGCTCGACCCCGGCGAGGCTGGCGAGCGCGATCCGGATTACGAACGGGCCGAGGACGCCTGGGCCAAGGGCAAATTGATGGAAGCCATTGAGTTGCTGCGCGAATTCCTCAAAGCCAGGCCACGCGCCCAATACGCCGCCATCCGCATCGCCGAAATCTACGAAAAAGACCTCAACAACCCCGTGGCCGCCGCCCTGGAATACGAGGAACTGCTCAAGCAGAAACTGCCGCCCGAACGTTGGGGCTGGGCTGCGGTGCATCTGTGCAATCTTTACAACAAACTGGGCCAGCAAGACAAGGCCAAGGTCCTGCTGCAGCGCATCGCCGACGAATACCCGCGCACCGCCGCCGCCAAAAAGGCGCGCACCCATCTCGGTTTGCCCGAACCGGAGCCGGAACCGATCCCCAAGCACGAAAGCACGGCGACGGCGGCCCCCGGCCCGACCGGGAATCCGCCCGCCAAAGAACAGCCTGCTCCCGCGCCACCGCCGCCACCGCCGCCACCCAAACCCAGCCTGCCCCCCGGCTTCCGGCCAAAGGGCTGAGATCAACAAAGATGTTGTCCGGCGGGTTCCAGCCGCCCCAGACCGGCCCGATCGAGCACTTGTTGTATGTGGACGTCCACCTGTCAGAAGAACCACGGGGCGACAGCGTAGCCATCGCTCTCGTAAGTCAGGATGGGCATCCCTTGCTGAAGGCTCAACGGCTTCAGGATTGCCTCCGATATGCGGTAGGGCAGACAGTTGAACAGACCGATGACAATGAGGCCATCGTAACCCTCGCTGGCGGCCGCCAGCCCCTTGCCCACCGTCGGAATGACTTCGCCGCGGAGCGCGGGCGAGACATGTTCGGCGGCCTTCTCAAACAGATCGGGAACCCTGTTGGGTCCGGCCACCAGCAATCCCGTCCTGCGAAACAGCCCGCGGTAGTGCGCGTCGCGCTTCCGCTCCGCTTCGTAACTGAGCCAGTGCTGAGAAGATAGACCAGGAACGATTCCCCCCCAATGAAACCGCGGCGTCAAAATTTCCGTCCACTTCTCTCAACGCCCGCTGAATGGCCGCCACCTCCGACAAATGGCCAAGATGCCCGGACACGCCGAAGAATACGGCGCTGGAAAAGGGGGCCGTGGCGAGGAGTTCTTTGAGCGCCTGCAGCGGTTGGACCCGATGCGGAATGACTTTGGCGATCCGTTCCCCACCCCGCAAAAACACCGCCTTCACCGTCACAGCGCCAATGTTCATCCCCGCGCAAGCCAGGGCGTTTTCTTTTGGCGTCTGCGGATCCCCTGTTGAGGCGGCTTTGTTCTTGATGACGCGGTCTTTCGCTTCTCGTTTGCCTTAATCTAGTAATGGTGAAATATGGAGGCCAACAGGATCAATTCGGGATGCGCCGCGGATAATCGCGGCAAAACCAATCGGATGCGGTCGCGATAGCCCGCCAGCTTTTCCCGCAAGGGGCTCAAGTCTTCCACTTTGTCCCATCGAAGCTTCTTCAAATCGAGCACCAGCCGGTTCTTGCTCCGCGCCAGCGAGTCGCGGAGGCGTTGCGCCAGACTTTCCGCGTCCGCCGAGGAAAGCGCGCCTTCCAGGCGAATCCAAACCTGTTTCCTGGCGTGCTGCAACTCGACTTTGACCGAGAAGTTGGGGCTGGCCACCTTGGCGTGAAATTCTTCCCACAGATCAAAAGCGCTCCAGCTTTTTTGCGGCAGGCGATAGGCAGTTCGTTGCAATTTCGGATGCTGGAAAAGGTCGAGCTTCAGCGTCAGCCCCGTCCACAAGGCCGCCCCCACCGCCATGACGGACTTGAATTGTTGGGCGAATGCCGGCCGGCCAAGCTCCGCATGGACGCGCCGTTCCAAATCGCCGATCCACTTGCGCACGGCCGCATTGGGGCCGAGCAATCTGCCCGCCAGGAACACCGGATAGGCGTAACGCAATTCCTGGGCATAGTATTGGGCCTTCTGGCGCAGAAGAGGATTGGGCGAATTCCTGAGCTTGAGGTAGCCAAGAAAACGCGTCTCCAGCACGCGATAAACGCTGGGGCCAAGCCGCTGAAAATCCTGCTCGAAACACCAGCGCTGGAGGCCCTCAATCTGCTCCGGCGAGAGCGTCGGATGTTTGATCATGGTGCGGAATCCGTCCGCGCGCCGGTAAAACAAGTCCTTGTCGTTCGTGTACACGTCCTGCAACAAATTCTCCCTGATGATGCGCTCGTAAAAGGGCGTGCCCGGCACCGGTCCATAGATCAGGAACTGCGCCAGGGAGGGCTGGAGCTTCAAAAGCCCGTCCAGTTCCTGCGCGACAATTTCCGGGGTTTGATAATCAAATCCCACAATCATCGAAGCCAGCACCGTGATGCCGTGCTGGCGAAACTCATTGAGAATCTCGTCTGCCGGACGCCCTTGCTGCTTGGCGTAGTTGGAGCGCGTGCCCTCGTAGCCGATCCAAAATCCGTCAATGCCCATCTCCAGAATTTCTTCGACAGTGAACTGGCTGATGGCCTTGATGCTGGAGAAGGCGAAGATGGAAGGCCTCTTGCCGCCCTCCATGACGCACTCGCGAAATTCCATGGCGCGCTTCTTGTTGAGCAGAAAATCTTCGTCAATAATAAGAAATACGAGGCTGGGATCCAGGTCGAAGTACCGTTCCACCACGTTGTAAATGTCGCGCCCGGTGGGCAGGAGGCGGATGTGCTTGCGCGAAAAGAAATGGGAGGTGCAGCAGAAATCGCAACCGTTGGGACAGCCCAGGCCGGCGAAAACCTTTCCCGTGCCGGAAACTTTCCAGCCAAAAACCTTCAGCCAGCTCACCAGCAAAGGGTGTTTGTAGGGCATCGGAATTTCCGGTTCGCCGAGCAGCCGGCGGAAGTAGGCCACGCCTTCTTCGCGGCAGATATAATCCGCGTAGGGCTTGAGCACTTCGTCCTTCAACACCGTGCCGTAACCCCCCAGCACGATCTTGCTCCCGGGCGCGTGCTTGCGGATGAGCGCAACCGTCTCCTTCATCTTGTGCATCACCGCCATGATGAACGAAATACCCACATAGTCGTAGCCCTTCTTGAGTTCTTTGATCAATTCGCGCCGCGATGGGTATTGCAACACCACCGTCGGCACGTCCAGATTTTCGGCGATGTAATCCAGTGAAAAATGGACGTTGACCGTCCGTGGGCTGAAAATGCCCTGGGCGCGAGTGACCTGGCGGTGAAGGAGTTCATAGCCGACGGAGGACGCATCACCATGCTGCGGTCCGATCGGGCGACAAATGCTGGTCAATAAAACTGTTTTGCTCATTGTGTTTTCCGGGCAAGGTGGAATCGCGGCCCGGCTGCCAGGAAGGAGGCCAGATCGGACGGCTTAAACTCGACCCTCACCAGTCAACTCCCGGCGTTGGGCGAAGTCAAAGAACGGTTCGATTTATTCCTCACCATTTTTTGTTCCACACGGGACATATTTTGTGGGTGCATGCTCCCGCGTCAAGGCTCAGAGAAGGCCGCCCGCCCGCTCCTGTGATATGCGAAGACTTCTCAGGTGACGGAAGCCGACCAATTGCCGCCGTTGTTCATCCCAGAGGCGGAAACTGAACGATTTGAAGCTGGAGAACAAGGTGACGGGTTTTACCTGCTGAAAGAGCGGATCGGCGTTGTGGCACTTCTCCAGGTTGTAATTGGGAATCCGCGGGCTGAGGTGATGAATGTGGTGAAATCCGATGTTGCCGGAGAACCATTGCAGTATCCGGGGCAGCTTGTAGAAGGAACTGCCCTGCAATGCCGCCGCCGCGTAGTCCCAATGGTCGCGCCTTTCCCAGTACACTCCCTCGAATTGATGCTGCACGTAAAAGAGCCACACTCCGGCCGAGCCGGCCACCATCACAACGGTCAGTTGAATCAACAGATACGCCTTGAAACCAAAAATCACTGTCATGAGGAAGGCGAAGCCCAGAATGGCCAGGTTCATCCAATAGACCGAGAATCGCTCCCGGTGGTTCGCCGCGGCCTTGGGGATGCGGTTTTTGATCAGAAAGATGTAAAGCGGCGCCAGAACAAACAGCACGATGGGATTACGGGCCAGCCGATAGGCAAATCGCTGCCAGCGGGAGGATTCCAGGTACTCCTGCACGGTCATTGTCCATATGTCGCCCGTGCCGCGGCGGTCCAAATCACCTGAGGTTGCGTGGTGCAGCGAATGTTCCCACCGCCAATGATAGTAGGGTGTCAACGTCAGCGCCCCGCAAAGGAAACCCCAAATGGTGTTCGCCGCGTGGGATTTGAAAAACGAGCCGTGGCCGCAATCGTGGAAAATGATAAAGACCCGCACCAGAAATGCGCCCGCCAGGATCGCCAGCGGCGCCACCAGCCACCAGGACACTGCCAGGGCAAGGTACATCAGGTACCAGAGCAGCGCGTAAGGGCCGAGCGTGTTGACGATCTGCCAGGATGCTCGCGCCAGCGAGGGTTGCTGGTATTTTGCCACAATCCTCTTCCACTCGGCGGCGTCCTCGCGGGATTTGCCGCCGGTGAGTTCGTTGTTCTCAGTCATCGTCTGTCGCAACCTGCGCCGCGACGCGCGGTCTTCAGGTTCAGCAACAGCTTCTGCCGGAATAACGGCACGGGCCAATACCTTATTCGCATGGCGCTCATAGCCAACGGCTATCGGAACTTCAACGTCAAGAAGAATGCTAAATGCCAAATGCTAAATGCTAAATTAAGGAGAATGCCAGGTGCTAATACCAGAACCAGCTCGCGATTGCACCATGCCGCTGCTAGGGAGCTTGGGGCCGCAGTTGACAGGCCGTTAAAAGAGTAGGAGCCGACATGAGGAGGCTCAAATTTGCTCGAAAACAAGGCCGGAATCAGAGACTCCTTACGTCGTCTCCTACAGGAGTTGGTTGTTTTTAAACGGGCTGCCAACAGTGCCGTTCCGTACTGCAAATGGTGTTACAAACCATTGGCAACGCGGCGGAAATGGTAGCCGATGATGGCCAGTTCGATGGCGCTGCGGAGCTGCGCGGGCCGTCGCAGCAGGGTGCTCCAGAAGAACCGCCAGTAGGCGACGCGCCCGCGATACCAGACGCCCAGCAGCCAGAATGACTTGAGGAAAGCCTGAAAATCGCTCCATGAGAGGCGGAGGCTCGGGCCGCTGGGGCGATGGTCTTTGAGAAAGATTTGAATTCTCTGATAATACGTGCGCGGCTCGTAAAGCTTCTTCATCAGGTTGCGGTAACCGGTCGTGAGGAAATCGCGGTTTAACTTCGGCTTGAAGTTGAGCACGGCGTCGGTGTTGTTGCCGGTGGTTTCGCAGTCGAGCCGCCCTTCGCGCTTCAAACGCCGATAGAGCCGCGTTTCCGGCAAGGCGGTCAACAAGCCGACCATCGCGGTCACCACGCCCGACCGCTGGATGAACTCGAATTGCCGCCTGAATATGTCGTTCTTGTCGTTGTCAAAGCCGATGATAAACCCGCCCATGACCTCCAAGCCATAGCGCTGCAACGTTTTCACCGTCTCGACGAGGTCGCGCCCGCGGTTTTGCAGCTTGCGGCACTCTTCGAGGCTTTCGAGCGACGGGGTTTCGATGCCGAGAAAAACTTTTTTGAATCCGGCCTGGACCATCAACTCGCAGAGTTCAGCGTCGTCAGCCAGATTCACCGAAGCCTCGGTGAAAAAGCCCATTTCAGCCCGGACACGACTCCGCCACGAAATCATTTCCCGCAGCAGCGCTTTGGCGAGATTCTTGTTGCCGATGAAATTGTCGTCCACAATGAAGACCGTGTCCTTCCAGCCGCGAAGGCGAAGGGTTTCAAGTTCCGCGATCAATTGCGCGGGGGTCTTGGTGCGGGGCGCGCGCCCGTTCATGACGACGATGTCGCAGAATTCGCAGTCGAAGGGGCAGCCGCGGGAAAACTGCACGGCCATGGTGGCGTAGTGGCGGAAATCAATCAGGTCCCAGCGCGGGACAGGCACCTGGCTGATGTCGGGCCGCCGGGCCGCCTGATAATGAGGGCGAAGCGCGCCTGCGCTCAAGTCTTCAACCAGTTGCGGCATGATTTCCTCCGCTTCGCCCAGCACGAAATGCGGGATGTGCGGAAAATCCGCGTGTCCGGTGGTGAAAAGCGGCCCGCCGGCAATGATCGTTTTCGACAGCTTGCGGCAGCGTTCGACGATTTCGTTGACCGACTCCTTCTGCACGATCATGGCGCTGATCATCACATAGTCCGCCCAGCGCAGGTCCTCGTCTTTCAATCGCGCCACGTTTGTGTCCACCAGGCGGAGTTCCCAATCGCCCGGCAGCATCGCGGCCACGGTCAGCAGGCCCAGTGGCGGAAAGGCGGCGCGTTTGGAGATAAAGCGCAGAACATGTTTGAAGCTCCAGAATGTGTCTGGAGTCTGCGGATTAATGAGCAGAACTTTCATCGGTCCAGCCGGGGTGTTCAATAAATCATTGCGTTGCGGACGGGCCTTTCGCCGATCCGTGTCACCGTCTTTCAGGAATGACTCCGGCGTTCGAGATTCATCGCATTTCCAGATGATTGTCGCTCACCCGGCCAGGTGAAGCCAATACTTTATTTGAACTCTGGCGATAGCCCGCAGCTATGAACGCTGCTGGATTGAATGCGACAATGCGTTTTGGAAAAGACCGCGACCTCATCAAGCCGCGCCCAGGCAAAGACCGCGCCGGAATCACTCCCGCACAAGCACTATGGAGGAGGGATAAACGCTCCGCCCGGCCGACAGCCTTGTGTTCAACGCCTGGCGCCGGCCTCTTTCTTTACCACTTCGATGTATTGGCTCAGAGCCTTGGAGCGGTTCTCGCCATGCCAGGCAATCCAGTAGTCTGCCTTTGGCGATGCCGCCAAGGGACGAAAAACCACGCCGCGATGCGGCAGCTTGCTGATCTGCTCGCGCGCCAGCGTCACGCCGAGTCCTTCGGCGACGAAAGTCATGAGACCGGATTCCAGTTCCACGTCCTGAAGAATCCGTGGAGCAAAGCCGGCCTCCTGGCACAGAGCGGCCAGCCAGGCGCGGGAGCCAGGGTGCGTTTCTTCGGACATCGCAACAAAGAAGAGCGATTTGAGATCCGGGAGGCGAACTCTGTTTTTCTTTGTCAGAGGATGACGCGCCGGCAAGACGACCACCACGTCGTGATGAGCGACGCATTCCCAATGCAGCGCGGCCGTCTCTTTGTGGGAAGCAGGCGGGCGCAATCCGATGAAGCCGAGATCAATCTTTCGCGCTGCCAGAGCGCGAAGCTGTTCCGCCGGCGACATGTCGAAGAGGTTCACCGCGACCTCGGGACAGGCTTGATAGAACGTCGCCAGTGTCACCGGCAGGAGGTCAAAATCGAACTTGAACAGATAGCCGAGATTCAACTGGGGGGATTCCCCCCGGCTGAACCGCTGAACGGCCTTGACGCTTTCGACACTCAACGCCAGAAGCCGCCGCGCATCCACCAGAAAACTCTTCCCTTCTTCGGTCAGCGACACCTGATTTCTGCTGCGGTCCAGAAGGCGCACGCCCAGTTCCTCTTCCAAATTATGAATCTGCCGCGTGAGGGAGGGTTGTGCGAGACGCAGTTTCCCGGCGGCCCGGGTGAAGTTTAATTCCTCGGCCACGGCAACGAAGTATCGCAAATGGCGCAATTCCATAACCAGCGACAAGCTTAGGCGTTGAACACGCAGGTCACAACAAGGAAACAGCCCCAAGGAAACGGGAGGCCGGAAGCCGGGAATTGCGCGTGCGAAGTCTGGCCTTCATGGAGTGGTGTCATAGCCGGAAAGCATCGCCGCGCGTGGCACAAGGTATTGGCTGATTTTGGGGTTTTATCGGAAACTGTTCTGATGAACCTGATGATCCGCAAGGCCTCTGTCCGCTGGAAGGGCGGAACTGATGGCGGCGCCCGGGCCGTGACGACCGGGAGCGGCGTGTTGAAACGGGCCGGATCCTCTCCGGGTCTCCCCCTCAAAATCAACCCCCATACAGACCCGGCCGAATTGATCGCCGCCGCTCATGCGTGCAGTTTTTCTTTGGCCTTGTCGAACGAACTGAGACTGAAGCCTTCGGCTGTGGGCCAAATCGTCACCACGGCAACCGTGACGCTGGAATATTTGGCCGCCGTTTGGACCATCATCAACATCCACCTGACGGTGGTGGCGATGTTGCCCAAAGTCACGCATGACAGATTCATTGATGCCACGGTTCGCGCTAAAACGAATTGTCTCGTTTCCAGGCTGCTCCGCGCCAATATTTCGATGAACGCCCGATTGGAGAAATGAACCTGGGTGAAGCACAGACCCGGCCAGACTGGCCCATTCCGAGTCTGGCGGAAAAAGAGATCGAGGCCCGGCGAACCGGACCTCGAAGTGAATGAAATCGAAGAATCAGTAGCGATTCTGCCGGCCATTGTATGGACGGCGACCGCCTCCGCCTCCGCCACCCGTCCGCTCTTCGCGCGGGCGGGCGATATTGACGGTGAGCGCGCGTCCATCGAGGGACTTGCCATTCATCGCCTCAACGGCCTTCTGCGCCTCCTCGTCCGTGCTCATGGTGACGAAGCCGAAGCCACGCGGACGGCCGGTGGTCCGGTCCGTCATCAGGTTTGCTTCCGTGACCGTACCGTGCGCGGCGAACGCGTCCTGCAGGTCGTTTTCTGTGATGTTGAAGGAAAGATTTCCTACAAACAGTTTATTACTCATGTGATGCTTTACTGTGCCGACTGATTGCTTTTTCCAGACTGTTCCCGACCATCGGGTTTAAAATCATCACTGAACCGAGTTCACCTGAGGATTTACCATATCTTGAAAGCGACAAGTTATCGAACAGACCCTAACAATGCCCACTTTCGCCGCAAAAGCAAACTATTTTCGCATTTTTCTTTCACGACCTGGGAATCGGCCAGTTTAGAGTGTCTGCAAGTTGCTGCCTTTGAACGGTTTACCTATAAAACCGCCAAAGCGCGGATATTCTCGAACTGCTTTTTAACGCAGGGAAGAGCCGTCCGGCGACTGGATTTGCGGCACGGCGTCACTCGATCTCCCACGTCGTTCCGTCTGGATCCATGCTTTGCTGATTGAGATCGAGGAACACCCTGGCTTCGCGCACGGCATTCTCGTAGGTTATGGAATACAGGCGCATCGTGTTTCGACTTCCCAGATCGTTGTCATATTCGAGGCCAAAGCCTTCATCTTCCATATCCAGGATGCGCGCGGTTTTCAAATTTCCACCCATCACGCTGCGGCGGGAAAAATCGCCACGCGACGATTGCCTTCAATGACCTGTTGCTGCGTCATTCTGACCGCGAGGCATTCAAATTGAGCTTCTGAGCCCTTGCAGCCTTGCGCTGAAGCCAGCCGGAACCATTTGTAGGCTTCCAAGGTGGATTCGAGCGCGCCTACCGGAGAGTCTTTGAAGCTGGCGCGACGGCACCATAAACCCAGAGTGTGTTGAGCCTCGGGGTATCCCCGCTCCGCAGCTTTGCCAATCCACGTCAATGCCTTTGCGTCGTCCTGAGGCACGCCGCGCCCATCGGCAAACATGACACCGAGAACGTACTGGGCCCTGGCATGGCCCTGGTTCGCCGCTTTGAGATACCAGGCAGCCGCTTGCTCGTAATCCGGCGCTTTTCCGCACCCGTTGGAGAAACTCAAACCTGCATCGAATTGCGCCCGGGCATCTCCGCTTTCCGCATCGGTTAGCAGCTTCTCCAAGGCGTCTTCCGAAGGTCTGCGAAACAGCTTTGTGAACCACGATTGACCCATGGCCAACACACCACGCACGATTGAGTTCATCGACATTCAGTATCCTTCGTGATCGTGAACCGGGCCAATACCTTGTCTGGACGCCGCCAATAGCCCGCAGCTATGGGACCCTCAACGGCGGTTGCAGGTCAAGGGCGGATTATCACTCAACCCGGAGAACCGGGATGTCTTGGCTAAATGTGCGGCGTGGACGAGGATTCGGCCCGGTTGTTCTGGTGGGTGGCCGGGGATGGCGGGGCATTTTTGGGCAGGGTGAAGAAGAAGGTCGTCCCCTTTTGCAGCTCGCTTTTGACCCAGGCTTCGCCGCCGTGCGCCTGGACGATATGTTTGACAATGGCCAGGCCCAGGCCCGTGCCGCCGCTCTCGCGCGAACGGTCGCGGTCCACGCGGTAGAACCGCTCGAAAATCCGGCCCAGGGCCTGGGGCGGTATCCCCGGGCCGTTGTCGGCCACGAATATCTCCAGCTTGTCGGGCGGGCCTTCCCCGGCCCCGACCGTCACGCTGCCCCCCTTGCGCCCGTATTTGATCCCGTTCTCGATCAGGTTGAAGAGCACCTGCTGCACGCGGTCGGCGTCGGCCCAGACGACAGTCTGCGGGGGGATTTTGTTTTCCAGCGCGGTTTTGCGGGCGGCGGCGTGGGCGCCGAGGTCGTCCAGGACGCGCCGGGCCAGGTCGTGGAGATCGACCGACTGGGGATTCAAGGCGGCGTGGCCGGATTCCAGGCGGGAGATGGCCAGCAAATCCTCGATGAGAAAGAGGAGGCGGTCGGAATGTTTGTCGATCTTTTGCAGGAACCGCACGGCTTGAACGGGATCGTCCTTGGCGCCGTCGAGGAGGGTCTGGGCGGAGCCTTTGATGAGGGAGAGCGGCGTGCGCAATTCGTGGCTGACGTTGCCGACAAATTCCTGGCGGATGTTCTCCAGCTCCTTGAGCCGGGTGACGTCATGGAAAACGAACAACTGGCCCGGCCCGGCTCCGGCGTGGGCGCGGACGATGGAGGCGTTGACCTGGAGGGAACGGCGCTCGACACGATGAATCTCCAGTTCGGCCCCGGGAATGTTCCTTTGCTGCTTCAACCGCGCCGCCAGGGCCGCCAGCTCGTGCCAGCGAAAGGCCTCCATGATGGTCTGGCCGCGGACGTCGGCGGTGATGCCGAAGAATTTGCGCAACGACTCGTTGATCATCTGCACCCGGCCGTTCTCGTCCAGGAGCAGCACCCCTTCGATCATGCCGTTGAAGAGGGCCTGCAGCCGCACCTGGAATTGGGCCTGGAGCTGGTCCCGCTCCGCCCGGACCTGCTCGCCGCAACGGCGTTCCAGGCCGGCGCGCCATCGCCGCTGGCGGACCCGCCATCGCCAGAACGCCAGGGCCAGCCCCAACCCTCCCGCGATGATCAGCCAGTAGCGCATGTCAGGGTTGGGGTGGGTTTATTCCTCGTTGAAGCGGTAGCCGATGCCGCGCACGGTGTCGAGGTATTTGGCCGCGCCGCCCAGCTTGTCGCGCAGGCGGCGCATGTGGGTGTCGATCGTGCGCGTGTCAATCAGACTGTTGTAGCCCCAGACGTCCTTCAAAAGCTGTTCGCGGGACTGCACCCGGCCCCGCCGCCCGGCCAGCACCGTCACCAGCTTGAACTCCGTGGCGGTCAGCGCCAGGGGTTTGCCCTGGTAGGTGACCCGGTGCCGCGACGGGTCGATGACCAAGTCCCCAAATTGGATGCGCTCCGGGCCGGCGGGTTCGGCGGCGGCGCGTTTGAGCAGGTTTTTGACGCGCAGGACCAGTTCGCGCGGGCTGAACGGCTTGGTGATGTAATCGTCGGCCCCAAGCTCCAGGCCGAGCACCCGGTCGATCTCGGCCGTGCGCGCCGTCAGCATGATGATGGGCAGGCGCGCCGTGGCGGCGTCCCGCCGCAGGGCCTTGCAGACCTCCAGGCCGTCCATTTCCGGGAGCATGATGTCCAGCAGAATCAAATCCGGCATCAGGTTGCGCGCCATTTGCAACGCTTCCTGGCCGTCGGCGGCGGTGATGACCTCGTAACCGGCGCCTTTCAGGTTGACCTCGATTAGTTCCAGCGCATCCGGCTCGTCATCCGCGGCAAGGATCTTTGCTTTCATGGTTTGCACGCTCCGTCACATTCCAGCGCATATTCCGCCGGAAAGAAACAAAAAACCGCCGCGCGGGGAGGGGGGAAAAAGAGAACGCCCGCTTTCGCGGGCGTCCAACTTTGGTTATTTACAGGGGTGGCTAATCAACAAATTCTCGATTGAACCCGCTGCCATAACCTGACCCCATCCTGGGGTTCCCCACCGGGACATATTTCGTCCCTGGAAAAACCACGGAGTTGAAACCAGAGTTGGACTTCCTGTCCTCAAAGTTGGCGCCACTGAACACCAAATCGCTTTCGATCCATAAAAGCACGCTCTGTCTGTCCATCGCAACTCTCACTTGCTCACGATCAAAACGCAGCGTGTCTTATTACCAATATTTAAGCAATGCTTATGCCACTGGGAATCGACATTGTAAAGCTCTTTTTTTCAATTATCAGAAGTGCTTTGTCCCAAGCACTTTACGACGCGATCCGTGCGGCCGATTTCCGTGGCGGGCATTTGCATTTCTCTCAATTCCGATTGCAAAAGTGTAAAGAAAAACCTTTGAAAATGGGCTTTGGGCCAACTGCAGTCTTTCTGGAAAATGCATAAGATGCTGATGTCAAACCAGTTACGCATATCGCTATCCTTGCGTGCCCAAGCGTAAAGTTTTCCGACATGCCCGACGCAGGCGCTGGATGACAGCTTCCAAGTTTGACAGGCTTGCCCTCACCCCAAAAATTGACCCGGCAAGTGTTGGAAAGAGGCTGATCAGAAGCGCTTTCGCAAAGGTGATCCGGTGAAAAAAATGAGCCATCCTGGGGGATGACTCATTTGCTTCTCCAGATGGTTGGCTGTGGAGGCCTTATGCCTTTGCCGTTCGCCGCCGCCATTTGCGGGTCAGCAGACTAACTGCACCAAGGCCGAGCAGCGCGAGACTCGATGGTTCGGGCACTTCGGAAACGCCAAAGGGGTAGAAGAGCTCATCACCGTCATCCGGGTAGCCTGGATCATTTATACCCGCCGGATTTGCATCAGGATCCAGTGAGACAACATGATAATCGCCGGGCCCTTCATTATTCACATGCACTATCGGGGGGGCGCTGGGCGGCGGCAGGAGTGTCTGCCAGTCGCCCTGAGAAAGTTGAAATGTCAGGCCTTGTTGAGCAACTATGGGCCCGGAAAGGCTTCCATACATAACATTCAAATTCACCGTAAAACTGTCACTAAAGGTGCCAGGCGAACCGCTGCCGGGATTGGCGTAGCTGTAGCCGGCAGTGGGGAAACTGAGAATTGTCGCTGAACCGGTGCTTGGAAGGTTCGGGTTCAAGGTTGCGTAATAGTACCCGAGGGGGCCCCCTCCGAGGCTGACTGGGGTTACGGTCTGAAGCTGTAATGCAAGAACAGTAAGATTGAATGATTCGCCCAAGGTCGCGGTGCCCGTGCGCTGCATGATCGTATCAGTATTCCCAACGTTTTGGACGCCAAGGGAGCCGCCGAAATCAAAAGTGCCAATGGGAACACCCTGCCACGGTACGCCGTCAAACATAGTCGGTGGCGATCCCGTAGTTTGCGTGTCGAAATTGTTATATCCAGATCCCACCTGCTGAGCGTGGAGTGCTGACGGCAGCCAGAGTATTCCCCCCAGCCCCAAAGCCAGTGAAGATTTTACTAATCGTTTATACATATTGAAGCCTTTCTATTTCCTGTATGTTTGATTATTTTTGCTTCCAAGCGCCTCAATTCGATCTTGCGCTGAGCTACGCCAAAGGCGAAGGCGTGCCACTGCCAATCCGCCAAGCGCCACCAGACTGAATGTCGCTGGCTCGGGAATCTCAATTACACTTACGCCGGTAATTGTAAATGAAGAAATCCCCCCTGCTGTAAAATTATCGGCAGAGTATCCTCCAAACGTGTTGGCTGAGCCCACAGGAATTATATCGAAGGAGTCTGCTGTCAATGCGCTCCCCCCGCCGAACGTGTCGGGAATACCTTGGACAATATCGTCAGACCCGCCATCAGGACGAATCGGTCCATGATCAGGATAGCTCAATATCCCAGTCGCATCGAACGCACCCGGTCCCCACGCCGATGCTCCTGGACTGACACCCGATTCACTCAAGACCAGCGTCCCTTGCGGACCACCCGAATAATAGTTGACCGTCAGAGATGAAGGAGCCATGGGCGAAAAATCGCAAGTGTATACCGTCCCCCCGCTGGGAGCTGCCGTCGCTGTAAAGCTGTCAACGACCTGGTTCGGGACGCCGTTGATCGTCCCCACCCCCGTTTCCCGCACGAATGAATTCGCAGGACTGTTCGGAGTGGTCAGACCCACATCAATCCCCCACGAGTTAGCGGGCGTGCCGTTCGGAAATTGGAGGCTCACCCCGTCATTGCCCGATGAACCGATGTTGTCCACTTGGAGGCCGCCTGCAGTCACGCTTAACTGCGCTTGGCCCAACGGTAGCCACTCGAATCCATCAAACGAAACTTGCCCATATGCCCCCGTTGACATCGCGCCGATGATGGCCACGATTGCACTGGTTTTTTTTGATGCCTTCATATTGTGCCTTTCTCTGGTAACATTTTGCTCAGTTGTTCCCCGCCTGTCGCCGGTTTTACCGCGTTGGCCACACGACCAACCGATGCGATTCATTCCGAACGCTCTCATTTCATCACCAACGGCGCGGTTCCGCAACGGGCAAGATTTTGGAAAAGCAGACATTTTTTTGGATTTTGGGTGGTTTTGAGCGATAAAAGGCCAAAGTTGTTGCCCCGCCCACCACAGCTCATCAGATTTGTCCCGCCGTAACTTCAGACGAAGGCGGATGGTAGATGGCTCCGGCAAACTCAACTCGCAGTGGTCTTGGCATAACGGTCAGTTCGTCCCAAAAACAATCGAAAACCAACCAAGCCAACAAGGATTGTCAATTGCTAGAACCCCCTTTACGGCATTTTTACAAAAAACAATCAGACCGGTCTTGATGACCGGCCTGATCTGTAAAGAGAAACATGAAAATGCCGATTGGCGTGACTGCTACGCCGTGCGGTTCTTGCGCAGCATCCGCAGGGTGGCCGCCCCCAATGGCGTCAGCAGCAACACAAGCGTCGAGGGCTCGGGAACGTCGTTGACTTGGATATTGAAACCCACGAGTACCCACTCCGCGTTGTCTGAGGTGCTCCCTGGTGGCAGGTTGCCGTCCCAAGTTCCGATCGGTGTGGTATCAGCACTGGTTGTTGCCAAATCCAGGATCGGTGGAAAGTAGCCGACCAGGCCGGAGTCAACCGGGAACTCCGGGCCAGGGTTCTGCGTCGTGTAGAGGAACTGCGCAACGGTTACAGTGGTACCAGGCGCAACATCGATATACGTGGCCGGATTTCCAAGCGTTGGTGTTGGTGCAAGGGTTCCGTTAAAATAGGTTTCGTCGTCCGGGTCGCCTGCGGAAGAGGAAAACGATGGAGCCGCAGCAAGGCCGCATACCCAGATATCCAGGCCCGGGCCGCTTGTGTTGTCCAAGTTATATGTGACCAGTGCAGACGAGCCGTTCTCCATTAGTGAGTAAGACGGTGATGAGATTGTTCCGATCCCGACCGATGGAGTTAAAATATAAGAATAGGGTGTACCCTGCAAATTAAAAGTCTCGCTGGGAACCGCCCCATCCTGCGCCTTGGCGCTAATCGCGCCAGCCAAACTGGCCGACAATATTGCAAGTTGCAACTTTTTCATGTTTTTTCTTTCAGTTTTTGATCATCGCGGAAAGCAAGTTCAGGCTCGATATCCAAATCGGAATTCTTTCTTTCAGATGACAATCACATTTGGTCGTTCTTTAACGATCCAAGCCATTTCATCACAAATGGCGCGGTTCCGCAACGGGCAAGATTTTGGAAAAGCAGACATTTTTTTGGATTTTGGGTGGTTTTGGGCGAAAAAAGGCCAAAATCATGGCCCCGCCCCTTGCGGAAGCGTTCTTCATTCTTCATTCTACCTTCTTCATTTGTTATCGCCCCGCCCGCCAGGCCTCCGGCGAAAGACCCTCATGGGCCTTGAAGGCACGACGAAAAGAGTCCGGGCCTGCGTAGCCCGTCGCGCAGGCCACTTCGCCTACGCGGGTTCGCGGATCGCGGAGCAACTCTTTGGCCTTGAAGAGCCGCACTTCTTCCAAATATTGGCGGAAGGTCACGCCGGTAGTTTGACTGAACAGGGCCGAGAGATAAGAGGCATTCATCTTCATGTCCGAAGCCAGTTCGCCCAAACTGAACGGGCGGTGGTAATGTTGATGCACGTAGTGCAGCATCGCTTCAACCAGCTTCCGGGCATGGCTTCCCAAACCGGGTAGGAGCGTGGATTCCGGGAGGTCGGGCAACCGACGGCGCAGTTTTCGGCGCAGGTGCGCGGCCTCGATTTGAGTGTTATTCAACCTGCGCAAGGCGTTTTCCAATCTGCTCCCGGCCATCCGGGCCTGGGCGGTGGATTCCAAATCGTGGAGGATCAGACGCGCCAGCGCCACCGCGTCATTGAAGGCGGCGAGGGAAACAGGCTCCCCTGCGTGCCTGGCCCGGAACCGGGTGGTTCTCCCCTGGCCGGCCCCGCGGGGTGCGGGAGAACGAAGCGCCACCTTCGCCTGCAAGACCAGCGTGAGAGGGCGGACATTGCCCACCTGAAGGCAGGCGCGGAAGTTGGTGATGCCACATTGCCCGATGAACTCCCGGCCCCGGTTTGCCGGGCGCGATGCGAGTTTCCAACACTGCTGCAAGCAGGACGCACAGCGCCTGGGCTGCCGGCCTGTCGCGTCCGCCCGTTGGCGGGCGATCGGGCACAGGACGGGCATTACGCCGAGTCCCTGGAAATCCAACGGACCATGCCACAAAACGTGAAGGCGCAGGCCGGTCATTTGGGGAATAAATCTGAGCATCGGCTCGCGCAGCCGTTTTCGGATCAGGTCCTGACATTCCTTGAAGGCGAAAAACTCCGGGGGTTCGGCCTCCGCGGCCGATGCCAGCGACGGGGCGTGGCTTTCGCCCGGCCATTGGGCCGTGGCTTCACTCTCCAGCGGTTTTGTCCGAGCCGGCCCTGCCACCATGCAGCTTATCGTGTCGGTTTTCATCAGACTCCAAAGCCAGGGTTCCTGCGGGCCAAAGAGCACGTGCGCGACAAAAAGCCTGGACATTGGCAACCATCAGGCGACGAGGGCATTCAAGCATGAAATGCCCGCCAAGACAAGCTATTTCAGAGCACTATTCACCTGACACTTCCGGCATATTCCCTGCCTCAACATCCGTCTGATTTGGTTGCGGCTCGCCGCGCTGTGTATCTATACCCGTTGTCTGCTCCTCTTCGCGGCCATTTCAAGTTAGCCATTCCCTTTTCAGATGGCTGGTTTTATACAGATTCTGGGGCGGCAAGAAACGAAAACCAGCTACATGTTGCTGGTTTGTAGCTTTTCATGTTGCTAGCTAAGTCGTTGACTATCAGGACTTGTTGCCGTGTTGCCGATTTTCCGGACCAATCTATCAATCTGGCGTTTCTGGCCAGTCTTGACGGCGAATCCGTGCAGTCTTAACCCACATTGTATTACAATTGCCATGCTCCGGCCCCCGGCCAGGAGGGGTCTGTCATTTTTCTATAGGCATTTGGAATGAGCCGTGCGTATGCTTTTCCCATGCGAACGGCGATTTATCCCGGCAGTTTCGATCCTCTGACCAATGGCCACCTGGACCTGGTCCACCGCGCGGCCAAGCTTT
>Ga0326727_10010031_pt1 | contig 22832 bp, 19 predicted proteins | sample MB2enrmetagenome_FD_207643 | JGI IMG/M metagenome (GOLD analysis project Ga0326727, IMG submission 207643) | Lab enriched peat soil microbial communities from McLean, Ithaca, NY, United States - MB29MY | ecosystem: Environmental > Terrestrial > Soil > Wetlands > Peat | place: USA: New York...
GTAGCGGCACCGGCAATGTACCCCCCCAACGACGTCGAGCTACCCTCGTCTTGGGAGGCGGTGAGGATGATCTGCTGACTGTACGGAACTTGACTGAGCACGTTGTTCGGAATCGTGACGTCCACAACATTCCCCACCGCGTAATTGTTCGTGCCCTCTCCGTTCGGACATGTCATCGTGCCCTGGGAAGCGTTGCACGTGGTCGTCACCCCGTTGGTGACGAGGGACCACTGAACGAGGGACGAACCAGGGGTTACCGACGTTACGGGCGTAAACCCGCTCGTCGACATGTCGGAAGCGATGTTGAGGAGCGTCATCGCACCGTCAACAGCCAGAGAAACACCGTCGGTTTCGATGGCCAAGTCCGCTGCGACGCTGAACGCTCCCTGGATCATGTCGTAGATCGTGGTCGAGCCTGCGTCCTGACCGGTCTTCGAGACATTCACACCCGAGTTGTAGTAGGAACCCTGCTCCCAAGTCGCGACCGTTCCCGTCGGCAACCCGGACGGGATGGCCGCCCAGATCGCGACGGCACCGGTGCCGTAGTACGTACTGGTGAACCAATAGCTCGTGGAGGTCCCAGCGGCTCCCAGGGCCAGCCAAATCGAGAACTGGCTGTTACCGGTGTCCTGGAACGCCGAGGAAGTCGAGGGGGTTCCTCCATTGGTGTACGTCTGCACCGCCAGGCTATTGCTGGTTCCACTTTCTCCGGCATTCGCTGCCTGGAACACGGATGTGTTCTGGCTCGGAATCGCGTATGGATTGGTGTCCTCCGTGGCGTAGATTGAGGAATTCCCGTCGTATCCGATCCAGCCAATGTGGGTGATCGGCGAACTCTGGGTCGTGAGACCCGAGGGCGCGCTCGAGTGTTCGGAGAACCCGCTGAATCCGATCATCGCGGTGCTTGCGACCAAGAGCGTGATCAAGAAGATCGCGCGCGAAGAGCTACCGGGCTCCCTCCCCATGTGCCGCGAAAATGCTCTGATGCCTCGCATACACTCCCGTCCGCACGCCCGGATGTCGCCGAGTGGCATATACCTTCTCGAATCACGCAAAGCGTTGTGACGAATACATCGAGTCCGATCGACAGTTCGGGACGTGACGGGGGTGGGACTGGCGATCTTCGACCAATATAGGCGCGAAAGGCTCGAAACAACTATTCCCTCTCCTCGAGGGAATATAGCGCGTCGGGAATGGACCCTCTTCCAGGCACATGGGTGGATCACGCACGTATGGCGAGAGCACGCGGGTCGCCCCGGCTTCATGAAGGACGGGCGCGACCGATGACGCGACCGCAACCACTGCGCGCGTGAGCGAGCAACGAACCGCAACGATTCACCTCCTCGCCTCAAGGCGACGACGGGCGGGTGGTGCTTAAGCCGAGGAATCTCTCCGGTGCCGGGAAGTCTATGCCCTACTACGAATGCCCGATTTGCGGCGGAGGTTACGTCATTGACCCGGCCCCGACCCACCCGAAGTGCGATCGCGATGGGGGCGCACTCAAGCGTGCGAGCGAAGCGTCGTACGAACTCGCTGCCCGTCGGGACGAATACGAGCCTCCTTCGATGAAGCCGAAGCGCCGCAGTAAGACGAAGACCCGCTGACCCGACCGCGAGAACGCAGGCCGCTCCGCGGAGTTTCCCGGGTCCGAGGATGCTCTTGTAAAGAGTGTTCTCCGCAAGGTCCGTGGAAGGTTGTGGGATTGTCGTCCCGCGTCACGCCACCATCGACTCCGGACGGCCCGGTTGCGACACCGTCCCCGACCGACACCCCGCGTTTCCCGGATCGACGGGCGCGCAACCTAGGGTTCCTTGCGATCGCGGTGGGAGTACTCGCCGCGGTGGTCATCGGTCTGGTCGTGCGACCGACAAGGGAAGCCCCCGCCGTAGTGATCGTGGTCTACCTCCTCGTGTTCAGTCTTGTTCGATTTGCAGGGGCCTGGTGGCTCCGATATCAGGACCGATGGGCGTTCCCGGCCCGCGACTCTAGCCAAGGGACGGCCGATACGAGCCTAGCGACGGTTTGGTCGGAATATCTCTATGCCGTTATCGTCCAGCTAGGTATCTGCCTCATCCTCGGTTTTGGGGCTGCGACGGTTGTGCCTGCCCTACAGGCAGTGGTGCCCTTCGTAGCTTTGGCATTCCTCGGCCTTGGTGTGATGTATCTATTCTTGAGACCCTTCGCGCGAAACCGCATTCTCGAGCCATAACGCGCGACCTCCCTGCGTCTATGTCCCGGAGCTTCAAAACCACGTCCAGGCGCGCGCCTCGAGGGAGACTCCGAGCAGAACCTTCACCGAGGCAGGAACGGCCTCGCCGTGGCCCAGACGCGACACAAGGACGCACGCTCGCGTCAGTCCTTCAGCTAGAACGTAAGGCCCCTGCCTTCGCTCTGCAATCAGGACGGGGCAACCTCGAGCCCTGTCGGGGTCGAACACTGGGCGCATCGAGCGGTAGACTTCGAGAAAGTCGAGGTTCGGGGTCTCCTGGCCCGCGTCGAGGGCGGCCACGAACTCTTCGATACGCCGGGACGGCGCCAGCGGGACGAAACTGATGGTCGCGTTGATGATTCGAACCGAGTTCAGGTCGGGGACGGCGAGATTGCCGTACGACCATTGCGTCCTCGGCGTGAGGAGGGAGTCGAGATAATCCCCCCGAATCCCGTGAAAGGCGCGGCGAAGGTGGGCCCAGTCCTCCTCGAGGAGCCCCTTTCGGTCGTCCCTCGCGAGGTGGTCGAGCAAGCGCGAATCCAGCCCGGCTTGCGCGGCTCGGTAAGCGGCGCGCGGGTTCCCGGGCGATTGGTCGACCTCGGCTCGTAACCATTCCCAATACAGATCGGCCTCGGATGCGGGTGCGACGTAGCGGATCATGTGACGTTCTTGCGGGAGGGTTCCGGGAGACCATGAAAGCGACGGCAAGCCTCGTTCCCAGGGTCCGCCCGAGCGCGCGCACTTCCGTCGGAGCCCATGGGCACCGGTTTTGAGCGCGCGACGATGTCGCCGAAGCTCAGTGCGATTTGGACCTAGGTGAGTGGGGATGCCGATGACCGGTCTTTCCGCCGGCGATCACCGGCGACCCAAGGGCGTACCGACCGTACGCGATCCCTCGAACCCCTCGAAGGTCCTCCGCCGCCGCGATCACCTCGCGGCGTTTCCCTGCGAGGCCAAGGATCTGGAGGCAGGAACCCCCTTCGAGATGGACGTGCGAGGACGATCGGATGTGGGACCCCCACCGGTGTTCGGCCGCGGTCACGCGTCGGAGCACGTTCGGGGCCTCGTGGCGGTAGAGCAGCATGAGACACCCCACCGTATCCGCTTCCGGGTCCTCGAGCTCTTCCTCGGCCAGTTCCTTACGGATGAGGGCTCGGACCGCGTCGGATCGGCTTCCAGAGTTCCGTTGCCGCACCCACCGGTCGAGGGCTGCCAACAGCTCGGGTTCCATCGATAGCCCGAGACGGACCACCCTCTTGGTCATGGGTCTCCCAATCGAGCGGGACCTATGATGGCTTCCCTTGACCCCTAGCCTGACCGCGCGCCCAGAGCTCGCCATGATCGACCGGATTCGGACGGCGATTCGGGTCGGCGAGACCGCGAAGGAATCCGACAGGGCCCGAGGGCTTCGTCAACCCGTCCACCCCGCGCCGCCCCCTCCGGCGGTTCCGGGAGGAGGCGAGAAGCCGATCTCTTCGTAGCGCTTCAGACGGTAGATCAGCATCGCGACGAGCCATGTCCCGATGAACAGTCCGACGATCCCCACCCCGATCCATCCCCACACGTCGATGCCGTACGGGCCGGCGGAGTTGTTGATCCAGTTCATGGTGGTCCAAAAGCCGAAGGGGCCCCCGGTCAGATTGAACTCGGCCGCCAGCACCCCGAGGACCTCGATCGTCCCGATGATGAAGGCGACCAGCACCGAGATGAGGGTGAGCGTGAGATTGTAGAACACCTTTCGCATCGGCTTCGCGAACGCCCATCCGTAGGCGTATCGCATGCTGACCCCGTCCGAGGTGTCGGTCAGCACCATCCCGCAGGCGAACATGAACGGAAGAATGAGGATCGCCCAGAGGGGGAATCCGACGGCGGACGTTCCCACCGTCACGGTGATGGCGATCAGAGTGACCTCGGTGGCGGTGTCAAAGCCGAGACCGAAGAGAACCCCGACCGGGTAGATCTGCCACGGCTTGTTCACGAACTTGAAGAGCCAGTTGAAGTAGCGGTTCATGAAACCGCGGTTGTTCAGCTGCTGTTCCAGTCGCTCGTTGTCGAGCGTGCCGGCCCGCAGCTGCCGGAAGATCCGGTAGACCTCCCAGAAGATCAGCAGATTGATGAACGCAATGATGTAGAGGAACCCCGCCGACACGGCCGTTCCCAGGACCGCTCCTACGGATTGGAACGCGGGATACGCGTTGATGATGAACCGAGCGGCCACGACGAGGCCGACGAGCATGCCCATGACGATGGTCGAATGACCGAGCGAGAACCACGTTCCGACGGTGTACGGCTTCTGGCCGTCCTGAAGGAGCTTCCGGGTGGTGTTGTCGATCGCGCAGATATGGTCCGCGTCCACCCCGTGGCGAAGCCCGAGGGTGTACGCGAGGATCCCCAGGCCGATGAAGATGCCCCAGGTCTGGCCGATGAAGAAGGTGAGCGCAAGGCCCACGGCGGTGGCCGCGACGATCACGACAAAGATGGCGGTGACGCCTCGCTTCTCCCGTGCGTCGAGGGTGTACGGGTTCCTTCGAGGGACCCCGCCGACGGGGGAAGGGAGGGTCGTTGCCACGTCTCGGACGAACCTCGAACTTTCATATAGTTATGCCGTGATTCAAAATGGTAACACTCGGCATCCGGATTCAGGACGGGGGGGCCGCGACCCGCGGTTCGGTCCGTTCGCTTCGCCTCTCGAAGGAATTGCCAGGGGACATCGCGTTCGGTCACGGGTCCTTCAGGAAGCCTACTTAGGCAACGGTCGTCTACCCCCCGCGATGACGCGGACGCTCGAGTCCGACCGCGTGATTCGCTCGCCCCGAGGACCGGCTCTTTCCTGCCGCGGATGGGGACAGGAGGCCGCGCTGCGACTCCTCCAGAACAACCTGGACGCGGAAGTCGCTCGCGACCCGAAACACCTCATCGTCTACGGGGGTCGTGGGAAGGCGGCCCGCGACTGGGAGTCGTTCGACCGAATCGTGGCGGCCCTCAAGACCCTCGGCAACGACGAGACCCTGCTGATCCAATCGGGCAAGCCCGTGGGCATCTTTCCGACGCACTCCGATGCGCCGCGCGTTCTGATCGCGAATGCGCTCATCGTTCCGCGCTGGGCGACGGACGAGGTGTTCTGGGACCTCGAAAGTCGCGGCCTCACGATGTACGGGCAGATGACCGCGGGCAGCTGGATCTACATCGGCACGCAAGGGATCCTTCAAGGGACCTACGAGACCCTCGCTTCGCTCGCGCGTCTTGAGTTCGGTTCGTCGGACCTCGCCGGACGATGGATGCTCACCTCCGGGCTGGGAGAGATGGGGGGAGCGCAGCCGCTCGCGATCACGTTGTTGGGTGGGGTCGGATTGATCGTGGACGTGGACCCGCGGGCCATTGAGCGACGGCTCCGCCACCGGTACCTGGACGTGGAAGCACGGGACCTCGAGGATGCCTTGGCTCGCGTGCAGCAGGCGGTCCGCGAGCGAACGCCGCTCTCCGTGGGCTTGTGCGCGAACGCGGCGGACGTCTATCCCGACGTCGCGCGCAAGGGAACGCTTCCGGACATCCTCTGCGACCAGACGGCGGCGCACGACCTTCGGGTAGGATACATTCCCCAAGGCATGACCGTCGAGCAGGCCGCCGTGGCCCGCGCCGCGGATCTCCCGGCGTACCTCGTGCGCGTGAAGGCGTCGATCGCGGTCGAGGCTCGGGCCATCCTCGATATGAAGCGGCGCGGAGCCCACGCGTTCGATTACGGGAACAACTTCCGAACGCAGGCGCGCGACGCGGGGGTGGCCGACGCGTTCGAAATCGAAGGATATGTCCCTCGGTACATCCGCCCGCTCTTCGCGGTGGGGAGCGGCCCCTTCCGGTGGCTCGCCCTGAGCGGCGAGCCCGAGGACATCCACAAGATCGACCAGATGATCCTCAAGGAGTTCCGGGAGAACGATCACCTCTGCCGATGGATCCGGCTCGCGGAGGACCATGTGAAGTTCCAGGGCCTTCCGGCGCGGATCTGCTACATGGGATACGGAGAGCGGGAGCGGTTCGGGCACCTCGTGAACCGTATGGTGCACGACCACGATCTCGTGGCCCCGGTGGCGATCGGGCGGGACCATCACGACACGGGGAGCGTCGCGAGTCCGTTCCGGGAGACCGAACAGATGAAGGACGGGTCGGACGCGATCGCCGATTGGCCGGTCCTGAACGCGATGCTCAGCGTGGCGAGCGGCGCCTCGTGGGTGTCCGTCCATCACGGAGGGGGTGTGGGGATCGGCAACTCGATCCACGCCGGCCTCGTGATCGTCGCGGACGGGACCGAGGACGCGGACCGAAGGATCGGACGCGTGTTGCACAACGACCCCGGCCTCGGTGTGGCGCGCCACGCGGACGCTGGGTACCCCTCGTCGATGGCTCTCGTTTCGAAGGCTCGGTTCCGCATCCCAGGATTCGAAATCGACCCGAACGCGAGAAGCAAAGACGCTTGAACCCCCAGGATGTGCCGGCGGCATGCCCGGACCCACTCCCAAGGAAGCCGACCGGCTTGCGCGCGAAGTCCTGACCGTTCGACTTGGCCTGAAGCCCGGCGAGAACGTCACGATCGAAAGCTACCCGTCCGCCCTTCCCTGGGCGACCGGGTTCGTTCGGGAAGCGCGGCGTCTCGGAGCGCGTCCGCTCCTCCATTACGAAGATGAGCGCTCGTACTGGACGGCCGTCGAGGAGGGTCGACCGGACCTCATCGGTACCCCGGGGGAGCACGAGTGGGCCGCGCTCGAGAAGACGGACGTGTACGTCTACTTCTGGGGACCGGAAGACGCGGCACGTCTAGAGGGACTTTCCGAGGCGATGTTCGAGAAGCTCGTCGCCTTCAACTCGAAGTGGTACCGGGTGGCCCAGAAGGCCGGCGTCCGCGGCGTCCGCATGGGGATTGCTCGTGTAACGCCGGCGAACGCACGGCACTGGGGCGTTCCGTTCGAGGCCTGGCAAAAGGAGATGGTACGAGCGTCGCTGCTCAACCCGAAGGAGTACGTCGCGGACGCGGGCAAGCTGAAGCGCGCCTTCGACCGGGGCAACTCCGTCCGGATCCGGCATCCCAACGGCACGGACCTCACGCTCGCCCTCGCCGGTCGGAAGGCGAACCTTGCGCTCGGATGGATCACCCCGGCCACCCGGCGCCAGAGGTTTGGCGCGATGGCCTCGGTGCCCGACGGGAGCGTGTACGTGGCCGTCGATGAGTCGACCGCGGACGGGACCGTCGTTTCCAACCGGATGACCGGGTTCTCGTGGGTGCCGGTGCGGGGCGGGAAGTGGACCTTCCGTCATGGGCGGCTCGTCCGCCAGAACTACACGAGCGGCGCGCCCGCCGTACGCGAAGCCTACGCGCACGGGGGAGCCGGTCGGGACCGACCCGCGATGCTCGAGGTGGGGCTGGACCCCAACGTGCGGATCTCCCCCAACCTCGAGGAGAACGAGCGCGGCGCGGTCAGCATTGGCGTGGGAAGCAGCATCGGCTTCGGGGGAACCACCCGTTCGAGCTTCATGGCGCACCTGACGGTCGCGGGCGCGGAGCTCTCGGTTGACGGTCGCCCGGTCGTGCGGGGCGGACGCATCCTCTAGCCGCACGTCCGAGAGAACCCCGTGCCACGACGTCGCACGGGGTCTAACGAACGCCAAAACTCTCGGAACACCGCCTTATCTCGGGGGTTCCCACCTCGGGTATTCTGACGGAATGAGCTCCGTCGGAAGGAAACATGGCGAAGAGCGACAAAGCGAAATTCGGGGCAGCGGCAGCGGGATTCGTCCTTCTTCTCGCCTTCGTGGCGATCCCTCTGCTTTCGGGCGCGGCGAGCGCCGCGTCGGCCACCCCTGCGGCGACCTCGACCAGCCCGTCCACGGGCTGGCAGTACGGTGGCCAGGGTTGGTCGGACAATGAGTTCCAGTTCGGGAGCACCACGGTGTCGTGGAACGCCTCGTTCGGGTGGGTCGTGATCTTCAACGTCACCTCCACGGGGCCCGGAACCTGGATGCTCGAAGAGCAACGGACGGTCGGGATCACCCTGGTGGCCTCGTACTCTACGCCGAACGCGCAGGGCACCTACAACTACCACGGGCAGGAGGTCGATGTGGCGTTCGCGAACCTGACGAACCATTCGACGGTGTACGTGAACGGCACGCCGGTTCCGGCCCTGGGGATCACCAACGCCTCGGCCTCGGTGAACGCCTCCATCTCCGAGTCGATCACCAAGACCGTCGGGAGCCGCACGTCCTCTGCGTCCCTCAACGTGGCGGGCGTCGGACAGGCCGCGACCTCGTTCGAACCGTCCCTCGGTCTGATCCCGCTCAACCTGACGGGCGTCGACGAGTGGAACTCCACGGCGACGAGCAGCCCCTCGGCGAGCTGGAACATCAGCTACGCCTGGCAGGAACACGGATTCAACGGAACGACCAACCAGGGGAGCGGGTCCAACACGGGGTCGCTGAGCCAGACCGGAACGGTCTCGCTGACCGGCTTCAAGCTCCACCTCCCGCCCACGCCGTTCCACGACGGCAAGAACCGGACCGCTGTTTTGCTGGTCGTCCAGGGTGTCTTCGACACCTATGACGGGTTCATCTGGATCCCACACGCCTTCAATCTCTTCGGAACGGCCCCGCACGGGTACGACTCGGTCTCCCTCGGCAGCGCGGGGATCTCGGCCGAAACCCTCTATGTGAGCTCGGGCGCGACGGGCATCAGCGTCACTGCGGCGGCTTCGACCTTCGGCACGAGCGCGCAGGCCGTGAACTCTCTCGCGAGCCCCGCGGGAGGCTCCTCCCCTGCGGCCGGCTCGAACGCCCCGGGCGCGACGATCCTCGCCCAACCGATGACCTACGGTCAAGCCAAGGCGGAAGCGGCATCGCTGACGGGTAGCACTTCGAGCCCCTCGGGCGCGGCGGGAGGGACCGCGGGTCTCCTCGTCCTCCTCGTGGGCGTCGCGGTGGCGGTCATCGTCGGCACGGTCGGTGTGATCGAGTGGCGGTCCTATGCGCAGCGCCGGTCCCAGAAGGGACTGGTGGGCGGCTACAGCGCGAGCTGGCCGAACGGCGTTCCCCCCGGAGCCGCGGCCGCGCCGCCCCCGGCGGGTCCGTCCCAAGGGAAGTTCCCGGGAGACGACTCCGCGCGCCGACCCTAGTGGGACGCGGGCGCCCTCGGTGGGCCCACTCGGGGGCCCACCCAACCCCTTCTTCCTTCTTCTTTTCGGATCGAAAGCTCTCGGGGGATCACCGATCGGCGTTCGCTCGCCCGGGACGAGTTCGGCCGGCGAGCGCCGCGTCGATCACCCGAGTGTCGGTGGGGAACTTCACTCGTTCCCGCGCGGTGACCAGGTCGACCCATTCGGCTCGGTCGAAGATCGCCTCGGGACGGGCCTTCCGCTCGGCGGTGAACGCGAAATAGTAGACCACGGTCTTGTACACGTTCCGGCGGGTGGTCGGCTGGTAGAATCGGTACGACACCGTGTCGAGCTCCGGTCCGAGGCGGACGTCGGACAGTCCGGTCTCCTCCCGGATCTCCCGGAGCGCGGCCGACCCGAGCGACTCCCCGGGGTCCACGTGACCCTTGGGAAGGCACCATCGGTCCTCGTCCCGCTGGTGCAGGAGAAGGGTCTCGCCGTTCGACTCGTCGAGAAGCACCGCACCGGCGGCGAGCTCGGCCACGATCGGCTCGGACGGGCGGTACGGCTCGCTGCGGGAGGGCATCGCAGAACCGAGCGCGTCCCCCGCTAAGTAAGCTCTCCCCGACGAAGCTTATGGACCGCCGATTCTGGTCCCCGGTCGTGCTCGAAGCGGACGAGGAGTACCCTTCTCTGGGGGCGCTCGCGCGCGGCAAGGCTCGGAAGAACGGGAACCGTGTGGCGTTCCGGTTCGCAGCCCGGGAGATCTCGTACTCGAACCTGGACCAGGAGTCGGACCGGGTCGCGAACGGTCTCGCGCGGGCGGGGATCGGGGTCGGGGACCGAGTGGCGAGCCTTCTCTTCAACACGCCCGAGTTCCCGTACCTCTGGTTCGGCGCGGCGAAGCGCGGAGCGGTCCTCGTGCCCCTCAATACGGGGCTCAAGGGGGAGATCCTCCGCTACGAACTCGCCGACAGTGCCCCTTCGGGGCTCGTGATCGACCGACGCCTTTGGGAGTCGTACGCTCCGTTCCGAGAGTCGCTTCACATCGCCCACGAATGGGTGGCGACCCCGGAGGGCGGGAACGACCCGCTTCCGCCGAAGACGATCCCGTTCGCGGACCTCCCGTCCGACCGGCCGTTCCAGCCGGTCCCCACCGTTCGGCCGAGCGACCCCGCGTCGATCATGTACACGAGCGGCACGACCGGACCGCCCAAGGGGGCCATCATCCCCCACCAGAAGCTCATCACGACGCCAACGGAGATCGGCCTTCGCAGCCGCCTCACCCCGAACTCGGTGCTCTACACCGCGCTCCCGCTCTTCCACTGCAACGCGCAGGAGATGACCGCGCTCTCGGCGTTCGTGAACGACCTGACAGCGGCCTTCGACGACCGGTTCCATGCGAGCACCTACTGGGAGACGGCCGCCAAGCTCGGGGCGACGCACATCTCGCTCCTCATTTCGATGATCAATGTTCTGTTCAAGCAGCCCGAGAAGCCCACCGACCGGACCCACACGGTGCGAACCGCCCTCACGGCCGGGGCGACCCGCGCGGTCTGGCCCGAGTTCGAGAAACGGTTCGGCGTGACGATCATCGAGCTCTACGGGATGACCGAGTGCGGCTGCACGACCACGATGAACCCTCCAGACGCGATCCGACTCGGGTCGATCGGTACCCCCCTCGGCTTCGTCGAGGCCGACGTGGTGGACGACGAGGACCGGCCCGTCCCTCCGAACACGCGGGGGGAGCTCATCGTCCGCCCGAAGTCCCCCTTCACGATGTTCTCCGGGTACCTCAACAAGGAGGACAAGACGGTCGAGGCCTGGCGGAACCTCTGGTTCCACACGGGCGACTACGTGACGAAGGACGAGGCCGGCTACTACTACTTCGTCGACCGCAAGAAGGACGTCATCCGACGGCGCGGAGAGAACCTCGCGCCGTACGACGTCGAGTCGGTCCTGAACCGCCATCCGGCCGTCTTCGAGTCGGTCGTGGTCGGCGTTCCCTCGCCCCTCGGAGAGGAGGACGTGAAGGCGTTCGTCCAGCTCCAGCCGAGAACCCAGGTGACCGCGAAGGAGCTCTTCGAGTTCTGCATCCAGAACCTCCCGTTCTTCATGGTCCCGAAGTACATCGAGTTCCTCGACGAGATCCCGAAGACGGCGAACCAGAAGGCGCAGCGGTTCCTCCTGAAGGGACGGCGCGGGGAGGCCGAAGTTGACCGCGACACGCTCGGTCTCGTCCTCACGCGTCCATAGCCGCCCGGCCGCCCGTCGCGGGAGGGCCCCGGTTCTCCTCGACACGAACGCCCTCTTCCTGCCCGTCCGCACGCGGTTTCCCCTCGAGGCCGAGGTCGACCGGATCTGCCCGGGGGCATCCCTTTGGGTCCCCGCGTCCGTTCACGACGAGCTCGACCGGCTCGTGGCGCGAGAGGTCCCCGGCGCTCGGGTCGCGTCCGAGCTCGCCCGACGGTTCCCGACGCTCCCCTCGGTCGGACAGGGAGACGCCGCGATCCTCGACGCCGCGCTCCGCCACCGGGCCTGGGTCGTGACCGCCGACCGGGCCTTGGCCGAGCGGCTGCGGGGCCATGGGATCTCCGTCCTCATCCCGCGGGACCGCCAGCGGCTCGAGCTGCTCCGGGGCCACCGGGTCGCCCCGGCCGTGCCAATCTCCGCGGCCCGGCGGAAGCCCCCCCGCCGTCGGCAACGGTTATGAATCGGGCCCGGCTCGTGCGGGCGCTCTGTTCCGAGGTCGATGCGCGACGACGACCGGCTGCTCACAATCCCGGACGCCGAGTTCGGCAGCGGGATCGTCGGAGTGTGCGACATCTGCGGGGCCCGCCAGGCCGTTGTGGTCCTCACCAAGGAGCGGTACAAGCTCTGCGTCCTCGACTTCCTCAACAAGACCTGGATCAAGTCCGACAAGAAACCCGGCGTTCCGCCCCCGGCGTACCGCAGCGAACGGGTCACCTTCGGGACGGGGACCACGCGCTCCGGGAAAGCCCAGGGGATCGTCCTCACGCCGACGAAGACCGCGAAGCACCCGGTCGTCCTTCTGACCCCGGACACCTTCGGGATCACCACCACCCTTCTCGACGCGGCAATCCGGTTCGCGCGCGAGGGGTTCGAGGTCCTGATCCCGGACGTCGCAAAGACGGGGGGCGCGGGGCCCGCCCTGCATCTCACGCTCCGCTCGACGGCTCAGTTCCGGGGAGGGGTGGCGGTCGCTTCCCCGAGCGTCGCCCGCCTCGTCCGGTTCTACTCGGACGCGCTCGATTACCTCCGGGAACGCGACATGGTCGACCCGACCAAGTCCGCGCTCTTCGGGACGTCGTACGGCGCGAGCCTGGCGCTCGCGCTCGCCGCGGAGGACACTCGCCTTGCGGCCGTGGCGCTGGCGTACCCGATGCCGGTCCGACCGCCCGACCTTGCGAACCTCGTCACCGTGCCGCTCCTCTACCTTCGGGGTTCGGCCGACCGGTCCTCATCGAGGTCCTGGGCCCAGCTCGTCCGGGCGAAGTCGGCGAACCGAAGCCTCATCGAGTTCGTGGAGATCCCGAAGGCCCGCCACCATTTCCTCTCCCGGGACCTTGCGGCCTACGACGTCGCCGCCGCTGAGGCCGGCTGGGGTTGGATCGTCTCCTTCCTCAAGCGGAACCTCATTCCTCCGCCGCCGAAGCCACCGACGATGCCACCCAAGCCGGCCGCTGTCGCACCGGGGCCTGCCGTAGCTCCGGCTCCGAAGCCCGCGGCCGCTGCGGTCGCGCCCTCCTCTCCGGTTCCGGCGAGGAGCTCCCCCGCTCCTTCCGCGAAGGCGACGGCCCGCCCCCACTAGCAGCGCGTCCGCCTGTTTCGAGCCATTCTCTTCCGGGAAGGGACCGAACGGATCGGTCGGACCCTGGACCGGAAACCGGCCTATCCCGGATATTCGAAGAACCCCTTTCCGGTCTTGCGTCCGAGACGACCGGCGCCGACGAGTCGACGGAGGAGGGGCGCGGGCCGGTACTTCGGATCCCCGTACTCGCGGGAGAGGACCTCCATGACCTCCAGAACCACGTCGAGCCCGATCATGTCGGCGAGCTCGAGAGGTCCCATCGGAAGGCCGGCCCCCGTCTTCATCGCGAGGTCGATCTCCTTCGGCGAGGCGAGGCCCTCCTCGAGCGCGAACGTCGCCTCGTTGAGGAGGGGAACGAGCAGTCGGTTCACGACGAACGCGGTGGACTCCTTCACTCGGATCGGCACCAGCGCGGACCGGTGGTTGCGAAGGCTGCCCAGAAACGCGATGGTCTCGGCAACGACCTCCTCTCGGGTCTCCACCCCGCCCGCCACCTCGACGAGGGGAAGCGTCGTCGCCGGGTTGAAGAAGTGGATGGCGAGGGTCCGGGGAGCATGCTTCAACCCCCGGGCCAGGTGCGTGATCGAGAGGGATGAGGTGTTGGAACCGATCACGGTGTTCTCGGGGAGGACGCGGTCGAGCTCTTCGAGGACCGGCCGCTTCACGTCCATCCGCTCGAAGACCGCCTCGATCACGAGGTCGACGTCCGCAAAGGGACCATAGTCGGTAGTCCCACGGACCCGGGCGACCACCGCTTCGCCCTCTGCCTTCGAGAACTTGGGGGCGAGCTTCGACCGAACCTTCCCCTTCTGCTCTTCGGTGAGCTCTCCGGCCACGTCGGAGATCTTCCCGATCTCTTTCGTGGCCCGTCCCTCGTGGAATCGGACGAGGTCGGAGACGTAGCCGCGGACCCGGGCGAGCCCCTTCTCTACGAGCGGGGCGTCGACGTCCTTGAGGACGACCTCGACCCCGTTGAGGGCGAGGACCTCGGCGATCGCTGCCCCCATCGTCCCTGCGCCCACGACCCCTGCCTTTGCGACGCGCATAGCCGCTCCGCGCGAGGGACCACGGGGCCGCTACATAACCTATCGGAGAACGGGCCCTCCGGAGGAGCGTTTCCTCCCCCTTCCGGCCGGTCTCGGGCGCATCGCGTCGGTCCCAGGGAACGACGCGCGGCCCAACCTCCCATCCGAAGGTTTAAGGCGCGGACGCGGCTCGCCGGCCTCGCGCGGGGATAGCCCAGCCCGGTAAGGCGCTGGATTGCTAATCCAGTGGTGGTTTCACCTCGGGGGTTCAAAAGGGGGGGCGGACCGACCGACCCCCCGGGATCTCCCCCTCCCCGCGTCCTCACTCGGGCGTCGGCGCTCTCGCCCGGTATAGTGCGCCATCCCGGCGGACCCGAACGAGGGTCCCCACCTCGGGAAGGGACCCCTCCTCGATGGCGAGCACGCGCACAGCGTCCTCGAGCTCCACGAGCGCGAGCGGGTGCGGAGCATGCCAACCCGACGCCGGATACTGAAGCTCCGTCGCTGCGAGGACCCGACCCATCGACGACGCCGCGTAGATCGTGCAGTCGCGCGAGCCGCACCTCGGGCAGGGCCCGTCGTTCGGCAGGAAACGCAGGTGGCACGAAGCGCATCGGGTGAGCTCAAGGGTGCTCGGCTCGGGGATCATGCCGCGCTCCTCCCGAGGATCGTGACGAAGTTGTGCGCGGCGATCCCGCTGACCGTCTGAGCGAGGCCGACTTTCGGCGCTCGCGCGACCGCGTGGGCCCCCGCCTCTCCCCGAAGCTGCAGAGCGACCTCGGCGATCGACGTGAGCCCGGTGGCCGCGATCGGATGACCGCGCCCGATGACGCCCCCGCTCGGGTTCACGGGGAGACGGCCATCGAGCCCGACCCACCCCTTCTCGAACCACTTCGCCCCTTCGCCCGGCCCGCAGAACCCGAGGTCCTCGAGATGGATGAGGAGGAACGGCGAGAAGGCGTCGTGGACCTCCAGGACCTCGACCTCCTTTCGCGTGAGGTGGGCCGCCTCGTACGCACGACGGGCCGCAGAGCGCGTGGCCGCGAAGGTCGTGAGCTCCTCCCGGTCGACGAGCCGGAGCGCGTCCAACCCCTGGCCGAGACCGAGGACGCTCGCCGGCCCGGCCCCCTTCTCGAGGACCACCGCGGCCGCGCCGTCCGAGATGGCAGAGCAATGGAGCAATCGGAGCGGAAGGGCCACGGGTCGGCTCGCGGCCACCTCCTCGACGGTGACGGCCTTCTGGAACTGCGCGTTCGGGTTCCGAACGGCCATCGCCCGCGCGTGCACGGCCGCGAGGTCGACCGCGTGAAGGGAGACGCGGTGCGCCGCGAGGTACCTCTGGGTCACGAGGGCCGCGAGCCCCGGCATCGTGGCGCCGGCGGCGACCTCGCTTGAGTGGAGCGCGGCCGAGAGCTCCTTCGTGATCTCGGCGGTGGAACGGTCGGTCATCTTCTCGGCCGCCACCACGAGGGCTCGCTCGTACCGGCCGGTCTCGAGCGCGAGCACCGCCGCGTGGAACGCCATTCCCCCGGTACCGCTCGAGGAATCCACACGGAAGCCGGAGGCCGACTCGAGCCCGAGGCGACCGGCGAGCCGGGGGAGTAACGCCTCCCGGCCGTGGGGTCCCTCGGCAAGCATCGATCCGACCACCACTAGGTCGATCGGCTTGCGGCCGACTCCCTCGAGGGCGAGGTTGGCGGCCTCGGCGGCCAGGTCGATCAGCCCCTCGGTGCGCTTACCAAACCGGCCCATGCCGACCGACGCAACGTGGACGGTCATCGGCCCGCCATCTCCTCCGGGGGTTCCATGAGGATGAGGGCTCGATTGAGGAACCGGGAGAGTGGCAGCCCTTCTTCCCATCGGAGGATTCCGTTTCCCTCCGACGTCCGACTGACCGGGGGAAGCTCCCGGAATATGAGACGGAGGATTCCGGTCCTGGGCAGGTCTCCCGCGACGAATAGTCGCCAGGTTTCGCTACCACGCAGGCCGACCCGACGGTAGGCGTACATGACGGCGAGCCCGACCCGGGTCACCGCTTTCCGGTGGGCTTCGAGCTGTTCGTTCGCCCGTCCACTGGCGGCCGAAAACCGGATCACGGGTTCGGAGGACGCCTTCACTTCGATCGGGAAGGGGTACTCCCGCCTCAGGGCGACCAGGTCGAACCCCAACGATCCGGCAGCTCGGATGATGAGGAACGGTTGGTCGATCAGACGCTCGAACTCCTTGCGTTCGGTCGGGGGCAGGACGCGCGAGTAGCTCCGGACGGCCTCCGGCTGTCCCTCGAGAAGACTGCGAAGCTCCCGTTCGTAGGCGGAAGCGCTGCGTCCGACCACGGTAGGAGACTCCTTCGGTGGGATAATATAAGTCGGTCGGGAGACTCGCGTTGGAAGGTGGCAGCTTCCGCCGGCCTTGAGATCCTCGCCTCGGACCTTCCGGTCGCCCGCGTCCTCGCCGGGGTGGTCGCGGACTCCGACCGGCGGCGCACGGTTCGCGGTCTCGCGGCCCAGCCGGCGCGGTTCCGCCTCTCGGAGCTCCGGACACGGATGCTCCGGGACCGGGTATTCCAAGACTCGTCCCGCCTCTTGACCCGTCTCAAGCGTCGGGGCCTCCTTCTCGAGCTCCCCGAGGGACGCGGCGAGAAGGTCTACCAGGTCCCCTACCCCGAGGAGCTTCGCCAGCTCCTCCTCGATGAGGTCGTGCGCTCGGAAGCCGTCGAGACGAGCGCACTCGGCCCGGTCCCGGATGAGCGGGCCGAGATCCGGGCGATGGACGGGGAGTTCCTTGACCGACTCCGAGAGGTGCTGCGCGACCGACTGGAAGCGACCGTCGAGTTCGGAAAGAGGTTCGACGTCCAGAAGCTCGCGACGTACCTCAAGGGCCTCTTCGGAGAGGAGCTTTACTTCGATTCGCTGATCTCGCTCCTCCAACAGTACGCGCTCGCCGACGCCCCACTCCTCGCTCCCACCGGACGACCGACCGGCACGACCGGTTTCCACCTCGCCCTCTTCGGACCGCCCGGAACCGGCAAGACGTTCTCGATCGACGACGTGATCCGGGGGAACCCCCGAAGCGGCGTTCCTCCCCACGGCCTCCCCGGGCGGAACCGCTACTGCGGCGGGATCACTCCCGTCCAGTTCCTCCGGGTCGGAGCCGCCTACACGGGGCGGACGTTCAACTTCATCGTTCCCGAGTTCAACGACTGGTTCAAGTACCGTGGGATGGTCGAACCGCTCAAGCTCGTGATGGAGCAACGGGAAGTGAAGTGGGAGACGACCTTCGGCACGGTCGGCCCGTACACGTTCCGCTCGTTCTTCTCGGTGAACTACAACGTGCGCACTGTCGGGGCCCAGGACTACTGGACCACCATCGCCGACCCGAACTTCGCCGCGCTCGAGGACCGGATGCTGCTGCGGTTCCACCCAATGACCCGCGCGCGGTTCCGCGCGGTCGAAGCGGCCTCGGAGCGCCTCGAGCTCGGCGAGATCGACTTCGCGCTCGCGGAGAAGATCCGGGACCACCTCACTCTGGTCTACGCCGCGGAGACGGGGCACCCGCTCGTGGCGGGGAAGTTCCGGCTCCGACCGGTGCGTCTCGAGCGGGCGCTCTACGAGAAGCTTCGGGAGGTGTCGGAGCGGGCGCTCAAGACCACCGACTTCCCGAAGTTCTCCCCACGCCTCAAGGCGCGGGCCGTCCGCCTGGCCGCGGCGGCCTCTCTGCTCACGTACTTCGCGTCCCCTTCGACCGAAGCGGTGAAGATCGGGAGCGAGGAATCGGAGTTCGCCCGTCGTTTCTACGAGGAGGAGATCCGTGCCCGAGAAGGTCGTCACGGAAGCGCGGCCGGCTAAGCGAACGAGGACCGTCCGGTTCCGGCGGCCCTCCGCGGAGCTCGTTCAGCGCGTGGCCCGAAGGGTCGTGCGCGGCGCCAAGGCCTCGTTCTCCTCCCAGGCCGAGTTCCGGAAGGCGCTCCTCAAGCAGCTGCGGCGGGACGAGCCGCTCGCGGTCCTCGGGGGACCTCGGCTACGACGTCTCCTCATCGACGTCCCGGGCGTCCGCATGAGCGTTCGCTTCACCGAGCGGCCCAGCGCGCGGCCCCTGGTCGCATGCCCCGTCTGCAGCTCTCCGCTCGTCCCGATCCACAACCGGACACTCACGGGAGGCACGGTCGTGCTCGGCCAGCGGTGCACGCGATGCGATTACTGGACCCACGGGACGCGAAGGGTACCCGTGCGCTACCTCTTCTCGGAGGCCGGGATCGACGGGCGGCCCCGGCGGTCGGTGCCTCTCAAGGGCGCTCCCCCGTCCTCGAACTGACTCGCTCACCAACTAGGGAGGAACGTAGGGCGGTACCGGTCCCGCGGGGGGATGCTCTGTCTTGCGCCGGGCCGCGAAGAAGAGCACGATCGCTCCCACCGCTCCCCCGAAGATCAACCCCAGGAAGAGACCCGCGGTGAACCCTCCGCCGGCCGAAGGGACGCTCCCCGACGAGCTCGAGTTCTCGGCGATCACGACCTGGAAGCTGGCGGTCACGTTCGTCCCGACCGCGTCCTTCAGCGTTACGCCGACCGAGTACGTCCCGGGGGAAGCGTAGCTGTGGTTCGTCCGCAGCCCGGTTCCGTACGAGCCGTCGCCCCAATTCCATTGGACGGTGTACGGAGGAGTCCCTCCGGTCACCGATGCCGAGAACGGGATCGGTGTCCCGGGCGCGCCCGGGCTCGCGGCCGAGGCGTTCTCGGAGGAGAACTTCGCACCGAGCGGCGGGTGCACCACCACCGAGACCGAAACGTTCGCGCTCACGCCGAGCGCATCGGTGTAAGAGAAAGCGACCGTGTAATTCCCGGCGCGGGTCCAGGCGTGCGTCGCGTTCGGTCCGGTCCACTCATTCGAGTCCCCGAACGTCCAGCTTTCCGAAGTGACCCCCGTGCCGCCGCTCACCACCGCCTGCAGGGTGATCGGCAGGTCCACATCGGTTTCATTCCCTGGCGAAAGGGTGACAGCCACCGTGGGCCGTGGCGCGACGACGACCAGGGCCGTTGAGTTGCTGGTGACGCCGATCGCGTCGCGGACCTCGGTCGTGACGACGTAGTCCCCGGGACTCGTGTAGGCGTGGGTCGCGCCGGGAGTGGAGGCGCCGGTCCCGTCCCCGAACGACCACTGGTAAACGTACGGGGGAAGACCATTCGAAGCAACGGCGGTCCCCACCCACGGGACACCGACGTCCAGGTGGGGGAAGGTAGAGGGGGTGAAGGTGGTCCGGACCGATAGAGCGTGGAGGACGGTGAGAGAGGTCGTAGCGTTCACGGACACCCCCAATGAGTCGGTGACCTTCACGGTCAGGGAGTACGATCCCGCCGCCGAGGGAGTGCAGTTGAACTCGAGCTGCCCCGAAGGGGAGCAACCGGGGGGCAGCCCGAGAAAGGAGACCGTGGAGTTCCCCGCTCCTCCCTGGTACGTCACGCCCACCGTTGTCGAGGAGCCCAGGTCAACCGTCGAAGGGGTCGCCGCGAAGTAAGTGATCTCGGGGGGGCTTGCGAGAACGCTGATCGTTCCCGAGAGTGCGTTCGCCACCCAGATCATCGCGGTACCCTGGGCTTCCTCGTTTCCCGAAGGAACGACCGCGAACGCATCGGGGGATTCGCCGACCGGTACGTCGATGGTCGAGGACTCGCTCGCTGGGATCGAAGAGCCGTCAAGCACCGTGACCATTCCCTGCAGTCCGGGAAGCAGACCGACCGACGCGACGTACACGGCCTCCCGAGAGGGTTCGTACACTTCGGAGAGGACCCTGTGGGAACCGCCCAGGAGCACGGGACCGCCGTCGACCTCAAGCGAGCTCCCGTTCACGAGCGAGACCGAGTCGCCCGCAGCGTAGACCTGGTCGTCCGCCGGGTCGAACGCCAGGCTCGTGACGTTGGCGCCGACATCGATCCCCGGGCCCGTAACCACCCCGAAACCATAGACCCAGACCTTGAGCACGTCCGGAGTGACAAGGAGGAAGACATTGGAATCGGAGGAATCGACCGCGATCCCCTGGGTCGCCATCGACGCGGGGGTCAGTCCCGTGAAGATCATGGGAGTGAGGGTCGTGAGATTCACCGCCACGTACCCCTGGACACTGTTCGCGAGCCAGAGGTAATTGTGGGAACTGTCCACGACAAGCTGGCTACAGTTCCCGGAGAGCGAGCTCACCGCTCCCTGCAGCTTCCCGGTCGAGGCGTTGTACACTTGGACGCCGCTTGTATTGCCCACGAACCACCGGTCGTGGGTCGGGTCGCTGGCGATCGAATTGGGGGCTGTGATCGTCGATACCGGGGGCGAGGATTGCGTGAGACCTTTCTGGTTGAGAGCCAGAACGAGCGAGCCAGCGGTCGCCGACGCAAGTACGGTCGACTGCCTCGCAAGATACGTCATCGAACCGATCGCAGGAGCAGTGGTCGGCCCGGCCGGAGTCGCCACTCGAGACGTGAGGTTGATGGACTCGAGAATCCGCGCGTGAGAAGTCCAACAGAAGACCGATCCGCTTTGGGGGTCCAAAACCAGCTGAGCTGCGTCTTGACTAACCAGAATCGGCGAAGGATTGGGGAATGCGGTTGTCGCATTCACTGTGACTAATTCGCCGCTGGATGCACTCCCCAAGACGAATTCGGTGCCGTTCGCAGACGTGGTTGCAGGGACGAAACCCAGTCCGACCGGTACGATGGAGTTCACGACGGTCGGGATGTTGGCATGAACGATCGTGGCGTACTGGCTCGATGGAATTGTCGCAACAAGATAGTCACTTCGCGGCGAAAAAGCCAGACCTACGGCCGGCCCGTCAGTGAGCGGGATACTGATTGGAGCACCGCCGATTAATGTAATGTTTATCACCGAAAGATGCGGATTGCCCGCGCCTACTGCGTTTGCGACGAAGACGAACCCGTCTTGTGGATCGTCAACTATGGAGACTGGATCCGACCCGACCGAGATGCTTGGCGACTTCACCGTGTCGTTCAACGTGTTGATCACGGTAACGTTCGCCGAGCCCGAATTCGCGACAAAGAGCTGATTGGTGTTCTCGTCGAACGCCAATGCAGCGGGCGTCGAACCGACGGGGATCCCGGCGTCGACCATCGATCCCGTGACGGGATTCACGACGGCGACCGAGTTCTCGGCCGGGAGCGTCGCGTAAACGTACCCGTTCGAAGGGTCGTACGCAAGGGCGGAGGCGTTGGATAGGTTGGTGATCAAGCGGTCGAACTGCCGGGTCGCGAGGTCGTAGACGGCGACCGGCGCGACATTCGGGGTGGGATAGCCCGCGACCGCGACGCTCCGCTGAGGGAACCAGAGGCTGTCGGTCGAGGGGACGTAAGCCGGGCTTCCCACCTGCCAAGAGGAAACGCTCGCGGTAAAGCTGCCCGGGAGCGAGCTGTTGTAGCCGGGGAAGACCGTCCGCACGACGGACCCGGCGGAGCCGGTCGAAAGGGGGCTCGCGCGGGGGATCCCAATCTGCCGCGAGCTCGGGACGACCGAGACCGCCGCTCGGGAGCTCACGGACGATGCGGTCGACGATCTCGGGACGGCCGGTGCGTCGTGGGACGGGGCGGCCGGCGCGCCCACCGAAACGAAGAGGGCGCTCCCGAGGACGAGGCCCACCAGGGCGATCGCCACGACGGCGCGCATTGACCCGGGACGAGAGGGAGAGGGAGAGGCAGCTCGACCCCGCCCGAGATACATGCCGGCCCGAATCAGGAACTCCGGTATTAAACAGAGGAGGACCGGGTCCTTACATCGTCCGGATGACGCGGCCGGCGTGTCCGTCGATCAGGACCACCACGTTCTCGTTCTTGTGCTCGAACCGGAAGTACCAGATCGGCGTGTGGAGCAACTCTCCCTCGGAGACCTGAACCTGGCAGTTCAGGCCCGAGACCATGTGGTGCTTCTGGTGCGCCGCTTCCGACTGGAGCTGCTTCACGAACGCTTCGGCGGCGAACTTCGCGGCGTCCTCGCCGAGGTCCCCGTTCAAGATCGGCGCGGTGTTCGGGATCGCCTTCTTGTCGAAGAACGTCCGGTCCTGGAGCGAGAACTGGTAATCCTTCGGCTGGTAGGCGCTCATCGCCTTCACGGCCACGACCGGGTACTCGTACTGGCCGGAGATCGTCTCCGAGCGGGTCGGGTTCACGACCGGACCGGCCATGATCGGTATGACCGTGAAGCCACCGCGCCGGCCTCCGAGAGCACTCCCGAGGAGCGCGCCGGCGGCGATCGTGCCGGCGGTCGCCCCGACGCTCGTAGCCACCGCCTGGTACTGGTACGTGGTGCTCGCCGACGCCGGCATCACCCAGAATGGGACGTAGCTCAGGTGCTCCTCGATCACCTTCGATTCCTCGAGGAAATGTCGGTGGAGAAGTCCCTGGTCGAGGTACCCCCGGACGATGGTGAGCGCGGCGTTCCGGTCCGCCACGGAGAGCGGAAGCATCGTGTGCTTCGAGATCTCCTTCCATCCCTGCCCACCGAGGGTGACGGAACCGCCGCAGTAGTCGCACGTGATCACCATCTCGCCGAACGACGGCTTGATCGGCGCGCCGCACGCCGGGCACTTGAGCTCCTGGACCCCGGCCGCGGCGACCGTCGCTCCCGGGGCCGGTGGGGCCGCGGCC
>Ga0326727_10010032_pt1 | contig 22832 bp, 20 predicted proteins | sample MB2enrmetagenome_FD_207643 | JGI IMG/M metagenome (GOLD analysis project Ga0326727, IMG submission 207643) | Lab enriched peat soil microbial communities from McLean, Ithaca, NY, United States - MB29MY | ecosystem: Environmental > Terrestrial > Soil > Wetlands > Peat | place: USA: New York...
TTCAGCCCGCTGCCTTGCGCGCCAGATAAATTGTGCGGCAACCGGGAACGATCACCGGATTGCCCTTGAAGAAGGGAGCAGCATCCCAGGCTCGCACCTGGTCAAATCCTGTTTCCTTGAGAACACGCCGGATCTCATCAGAATCCCAGCAGACCTCTTCGATGCGTTCGTGACGCCGTTGCCAGTGGCTCCCCTCCCGGATGAACCATTCGACATCAGTCCAAGCCCTGTCGGCCTGACGATTATGACCATTGCGCATCACGATCGCAAAGCCCGGCTTCTCGAGCCAGACGGCGCCCGACCAGTATCGCTGAAATCCAAGCGAGTTGTTCACGTCGAAGAAGAAATGGCCGCCTGGGCGCAGCGCTCGTCCCACGGCCTTTGCGACCATTCGCAGGTCTGCTCTGCGGGGAACATGATTGAGCGCATCGTATTCGCAGGTAAGCAGATCGACCGGTTGAGGAAGCCGGAAACTCCGCATGTCGGCCCGAAGCACGCGTACCGGCAGGCGGGCGCGATCAGCCTTCTGACGGGCAAGCCGGCACATCAGCGGAGATAGATCGACAGCGTACATGTGGATGCCTTTGCGCGCCAAGGCCAGAGCAGTGGTTCCCGTGCCGCAGGCGAGATCGCAAGCGGTTTCAACGTGGGGCAGAATCCGGCCGAGCAGGCGCTCACGCGCTGCATCTATCGGGAATCGAAAAGACGAAAACAGCTCGTCATAATACTGTGCAAGCCATCGATAGGGTCGAATCGCCGGAGTTGCCATCTTGCTTTCCAATCACGAGAGAATACAGCGCCGACTGTTCGGCTCGCAATCTCATTGGTAACCGCCGCAATGCCAAAACGGCTCCGTTTCGAAGCACTTTCCCGGGCACGATTTCGTCTTCATCCCTCCGCCGTTCAGATTGAATCGGCTGGCTGCAAAGACGACACCTGGGAAGCGTGACTCCGCGCTGTAACGGATGGGCTCCGTGGTCAGTTTTCAGTCGGGATTTTCGCCGCTCCGTCCACAACCAATACGGCTACGTTCTCTTTGCGGCTTTCGATTCTCAGTCCCAACTGATCTTGCAGGGCCCTCTGCCACGACGTGAACATATCAGTACCCAGCTCAGGGTGGATGTCCACGCTGAAGTCAAAAATACCCGGAAGTCCGGTTTCGTCGACCACCGGAATCTGGGACCCGCTTGCCCGAGCCGGTTGGCCTGGATTGTCTGGAGCCGGTATGGATAACTGGACGGCAAGCAGGTCAGCGAACTGGCGCAAATCCCCGCGAAAATGAAATCCGGCCCCTGCCCTGACGTTTTCTCCGCCGTTCACGGGGCGGATTTTGGGACCCGATTTGCCGATAACCAACTCGTACACGCGCATCTCTCGCATCTCGCTGTGCCTGGTCAGATTGAACCGCTCGGCAACCAGGCTTCGCAGCATCAGGGCCATTTGCTCTCTGCTGGCGACTCCTGCTGTTCTTGCGTCGATATCGTATTCGTTCTGGTCAAGCCAGCCTGGCCCCAGGATTTGATTCAGTTGCAGATGGTAAGCCTCCGCTAACAGACGCTTCAGGGTGACATTTCCGGCTGTGAACCCGGTGGGCGAGTATGTGATTTGATTGTTATAGTCGGGCCCGGCTAAGCGTTGGCTCGGCCTGACCGAAGCAACGTCAAACGCCGGCGCCGTTGTTGAGGCTTGACCGAAAGCCAATGAACTCGAAAGCGCGAGAGCAATGAGCAGGGGCACGGCGTGCATGGCCTTCGGCATGGCATTCAGCATATCCGGCGGCGGATGAACCGGCAAATTGCAAAAGAGGCCGCCGATGCTTCTCCCGGCAGGTGAGCCCGGCACATGAACTCTGACAACCGGTTGCTATAGAATTCATAAGGGAATTCATCGGCGCGTAACAGTCGATCTCAAGAAAAATCATCCGGCAGAGCGGAGCTGCTGAAACAGAATCCGGTGGGCGGGCGTTTATCCGGTCCCGGGCCGCGCTGCCGCCCTTTTGAGGCTGCCGATAACAGCCTGAAAAGGCCTGGAAAGGAAAGACCATGAAATACGCCGGATTAATCGTGATGCCAGCCGGATTCTTTCTCTCGATAGCGGCGCTGGTGCTGTTCGCCGACCCGGTGGAGCGATCGGTCTTCGTGTTCTGCGGCCTAGCCGTGGAGGCTCTCGGCCTGGGAGTCGCGGTGCGGGGACACATGCAGGCGCGTGGAGAAAGCCACTCATGAACCCGACTTTGCCGGTTGCTTCCGCCATGCCCGACGCCCTGGTTGCGCTCACCCTGGCGTTGCTGCTGCTGGCCCCGCTGGCCATTGCCGGGGTGGCCCTGATCAATACCGGACTGGGCCGGTCCCGCTCTGCCGCGCAGGCGCTGCTGGGCAACCTGGCCATTGTCGCCGTCACCGCGATCATTTTCGCCGTAGTGGGCTCGGCCTTTGCCGGCTGTCTTCCGGGCGGCGCGGGCCACACTTTCCAACTGGCCGGCAAGCCCTGGAACTGGCTGGGCGCGGGGCCGTTTCTGCTCCGCGGCCTGGGCACGGCGCCGGCGCAACGGCAACTGGCGCTGATCTTTGAATTTCTGGCTGTCGCTCTGGCCGCACTGCTGCCATGGGGCTCCGGCGCCGATCGCTGGCGGCTGACGGCGGGCTGCGCGGCCGCCGCGGTGATGGCTGCTTTTGTTTTTCCTCTAGCGGCCTATTGGATCTGGGGCGGCGGATGGCTCAGCCAATTGGGCGTCAACTTTCCGGCGACGGGCGAGGGCGGCGCGGGGTTTATTGACGCCGGCGGCGCGGGCACGGTACACGTGCTGGGCGGCTTGAGCGCGTTGGCGGTGATCTGGATCGCGGGGCCACGCCGCGGCAAGTTCCCCAAGGAAGGCTTCTCGACCGCCATGCCCGGACACAGCGCCGTTTATGTGCTGTTCGGGTGCCTGATCAGCCTGGTCGGCTGGATGGCCTGGAACCTGGCGGGCGCAATCCTGTGGCTGCACGCGCCGCTGGCCGCTCTGCCCCTCACCGCCGTGAACACGCTGCTGTCAGGCTCCGCGGCGCTGGCGGCTACGTTTGTGGTTACCAGCGTCCGCTTCGGCAAGCCCGACGCCAGCCTCTGCGCCAACGGCTGGATGGCCGGACTGGTGGCCTCATGCGCCTGCGCAGCCATGGTTTCGCCCGCGGCGTCGCTGTTTGTGGGCCTGGTGGCCGGCATTGCTACGCCGCTGCTGGTGGAGTTGTTCGAACTTGCGCTCTCGGTCGACGATCCTTCCGGGGCGATTTCGGTTCACGCGGCGGCGGGAGTGTGGGGACTGTTTGCCGCAGGGCTGTTCGCGCCCCAGCACGGCCAACTGGTGGCGCAGATGGTGGGGATTGCCACGCTGCTGGGCGTGTTTCTGCCGCTGGTGTATCTGCTGTTCTGGCTGCTCAATCGGGTTGTCCCGTTCAGAGTGGACGCGGACGGCGAGCGGATCGGCATGGACCTGCACGAGCTGGGCGGCGGGGCTTATCCGGAGTTTGTGATTCACCGGGATGAATCTTACCGGTAGGGGACGCACCGGATGTGCATCCGCAGGGGCTGAAGCCCAGGCCTTTTTAGCGGCTTCTCGGCACGACTGAAGTCGTGCCCTGACGCTCCTCGCAGCTCCGGTTGATTCTTCGCAAGCCGTGAAACCGTGCCCTGACACTTTTCGCAGCTCTAGTGTGGTGTCTCGGAAGTTCATTGCATTTCTTTGAGGCTTGGTGTCATGCCGGAAGCGTCCGAAACGCAGATCCTTCGACTCCCTGCGCATCGCTACGGTCGCTCAGGATGACAGGAAGGGTTGGGGCGGGGCTGCATTGCCACGCCGAGTTGTGGCGGAACTATTTTGCGCCGATCAGGCGGATGCGGGCGGTGAAGGCGCGGCCCAGGAATTCGCTGAAGGTTCCGTACTCGGGTGAATCCACAACATTGTTTACGATGGCGGGATTTTCGCTGTTGGTGGCGTTCTCGATTACGCCGCGCAATCCGAAGTATGCGCCGCGAAAATGGAAGCGCCATTCGAGGCCGGGACTGAAGTTGACGAAATCCGGGAAGCGCTCGGAGCCCGCCGCTCCCACCACCTGCTGGCCCGCATCGACCGAGGTGTAGGGGAAGCCGGTGTGCCAGTCAAGCAGGTACACAACGTCCCAGCTCTTGCGTAGCCAGGGCAGCGGCAGGGGCAGCCAGCCCCAGGAGATGGCGCGGTTGGGCGTGTCCCAGGCCAGAGGGCCGCTTTGTTGCGGGCCGAGCGGCGATAGAGTGGGCATGTAGTTGAGCGCCGCATTGGTGCGCGCCGAGGAGCGCGTATACGATGCGAAGACCGTATATCCATTCGCAAACAGGCGGCGCGCATCGACCTCGAAGGAGTTGTAGTGGTCCTGGCGCTGGTTGGTGAGCAGATAGTTCCCGGAGAGCGACGCGGGGCCGCTTTGATTTACGTAGGTGAAGACATTGGATGTGCGCTTCTGAAGGAAGTTGGCTCCGGCAAAGATTCGCCAGGGAAGCTTGTGCTCGACTCCCAGGCTCCAGTTGACGGCGCGCGGCTCGTGGAGCGAGCTGTCGCTGGCGGTGAAACTGGTCTGCTGCGCAGCGCCGGTGGGCGTGATTCCGTCGGCCGCGTAGTAAGTGTCGTAACGGATTCCGGCGAGCGCGCGGGTCAGATATTCCAGTTGCGTATGTTCGTAGTAAAGGCCGATGCCCGCCGACAGTTTGGTGGCGCCATTGGCGGCGGGCGGCGAGTAGACCGCGGCAATTCGCGGCGATAAAAGCGGGCGGCGGACGATCTGGTCCCAATCGAAACGCAGGCCGGGCTCGACCAGCAGTCCCGCGCGCGGCTGCCAGCGGTCCTGGATGTACGCGCCTGCCTCGGCGTTGTGAAGCGTGAAAGGCGGGGTCACGGGAAAGACGCTCTGGCGCAACAGCGTCAAGTTTTCGCGCAGATAACTGACCGGAGCGCGCGCGACATTCTCGTTGTAGCCGATATGGTCCAGGTCGAGGCCGAGCTTGAGGTCGTGTTGCCCGGCCCAGTGGCGCGGAGGCAGATACAAGGCCGCGGTTGCTTCAACGCGCTGCGAACGCCCGGCAAGATTCTCGAAATAACTGCCGGAAGGAAGTTCGGGAGTGATCTGGTAGGGAGTGTTTCCGTGCGGTTCATAGCCATCGCGGACGCGGACCGCGTCGATGCCAAGATCCAGCAGCGCGCCGCCGGCGAAGCTCAACTTGTCGCGCAGATAAGGCAACCAGGCGATGGTGTCGCGTTTGACGGTGCTCTGCTGCGGCGTGAGCGACGAGATGCCGTCGTAGGGCGAATGATAATCGTTGAAAAGCAGGCCGCCGGTGAGGATGTTTGCGGAGGTCAGGTTGGCCTGAATTTTGACGAGGTTGCTGCCGCGGATCAGTTGGTCGGTGTCGGCGTTTGCGGGAAGCTCAGATATATATATGTTGTCGTATTCCGCCTCCAGGCCGTCGTAAAACCACGCCCGGTCGCGCAGCAGCGGCCCTGAAAAGGTAACGCGGGGAACGAACTTGTCGAAGCGAATTCCGTTGAGGTCGCGAAACGAAGGAATGAAGTTGGTGGCATTGAAGCGGAATTTGTTGTCGCCCATGCCGGTGTAAAAGGCGAGCACTCCGCCGGTGGCGCGGCCGAACTCGACGGGGTAACGGGTGGTCTCAGCGTCGATGGTGCGAACCGCGTCGGGACTGATGCGCATACCCAGGACGCCGTTGACCGGGGAGCGGATGTCGAAGCCGTCGATTTGGTCGAGGGTTTCCCAGGTCTCCGACCCGTTGACGTGTACCTGCTCCGTGGCATCCTGCACGACACCGGGATAGTAGGGCAACAGATAACGAATATCGCGCGAGGTCTGATAGGGAATGTTGACGATCTCCGGCGTGTTCATGGTGAACTGATCGGAGGTTTGCTCGGTATCGATGCCGGGAACCGAAGCGGCTACGTTGACCTGCTCCTGCACGATCTGCAGGTGGGTGAGCACAATGTGGATGCTCTTCTCTGCGGGGTCGACGCCGTTCTCAACATCCTGATAGAAGCCGGGCTTGCCTGATTGAACCTGGTAAAAAGCGGATTGACGGGGGACAAAACCGCAATGGCCGTCGTAGTCGGTCCACAGTTGAACGGGGCTTTGCGCGGGCTCGATAACGGTGACCTGCGCGCCGGGGACGGGAAGGCCGTTCTCGTCGACAACCGTGATGCGGACCTGAGCTGCCAGGCCGGCCGGCGCAGGTGCGGCTTGCTGCTGCCCGCCTGCAACCGCCGCGCAGAGCATCAGAAGCAGACTGGAAATGGCCCGCCTTCCGCAGTCACGAAGCGGCATTGAAATCAATCGGAACTTTCGCCCTGTTGGTGTCCCGCCTCGGCGTCAGTATACGCCGGTTGCCGGCGGCTTCCGGTTCCGGCGCGGGGATCAGGCTGCGGCGATTTTTGCGGTTCCCGCAGGAGCGGCGCAATGCGAGGGAATTAACGCCGCAATAGAGATTCGGATCAAAAAGACGCGTGCTTGACGAGGCGCACATTCCAACCTTCAGGGTTCTCCGGAATGGTGAGAGCGGTTCCCGCCGGCGCGGCTTCAAAGCGCTGTGCATATTCAGTAAAGTGCATATCCTTGAGGGCCGGAATCTTCCAGTCGCGAATGATTCCGAAGCACATGACGCACAAGAGGAGAGCCGACGCAATCCTGGGAACGGCAGCCCGGCTGCGAAAGCCCCACAGGAACGACCATGTGAAGGCGAGCCCGGGGAAGAACCAATAGCGAATGCCGGAGACACCCGCGAGCAATTCCCACCTGGAAATTCCCGGGGGCGGATAGGCCGCCGGAGAGATGAAGGAAGCCGCAAGAAGGATGGAGGAAAGAAAAATGAAAAGCCTCATCTCCATGGTCGACTTGACGAAACAGAGCGCGATAATGGCGGTTCCGCCAATTGCCAGACAGAGGGAGAAGATGAGGAGCCCCCGGCTTGGGCTCGCCGCCAGCCCGTTGCCGCCCAGCAGTGTCCCGAGATAGACCTGGCAGGCAAGCATGCGGGTGAACAAAGCCGGGCTGGCGCCCAGCGCGGCATGAGCGCGGCCAGTGGGATTGATAACCAACAGTCCCCACGCCTGGACTGCACAAAGGGCTGAAAGCACACTGGCAGTGACCCACCGCCAGCGATCGGGACGCTTGAACGCGAGGAAAAGAGCGACCGGCAACAGGAAGAAGCAAAACGGTCCCGTCAGGCCGCAAAGCAGCAGGATGGAAACATCGAAGAACCGGCCCGCGAGGCCTCTCGGCGTGGACGCAGCAAGCAGCAGGAAAACGCAGAGAGTGAGTATCCATTGCGAGCTGGTAACGATAGCGATCATTTCCCGGCAATTCGGCAGTGCCAGATAGGTAGCCGCGAGCAGAGCCCGGAAACGCAGGCTGCCCCACGCAGAAGACCGGGATGAGAGCAGGAGAATCACGGGGAGGGCCTGCACGGCGATGGCGATGAGGTTGAGCACCAATGGGGCCAGGGCCAAGGGCACATGCAAGGCCAGCGCGGCTGCAAGGCGCGGCAGAGTTTGAAAGTATCCATCCTGGGTACGGAACAGCGTCGTCCACCAGCCCAGGTTATAGGCATCCGCATACCAGACGTGTCCATCCTCGGCATAGAACTGGGCGTGAAAGACCGCATCCGGACGCCTGGAGACGAACACGGCGCAGGCGAGTAGAAAAGTCAAGCCAAGTTGCCAGGGTCGAAGGTCCGTCTGCCGGTCCGGAGGATTCTGCATTCTGCCGCCTGTCAATTTCGGCCTTGTTTGGTTGGGCCTTGTTTGGTCGAGCCGTGTTTGATCAGTTTCATGGTCCAGCCCTCAGGTTGCTCCTGAATGGTGACAACCGCTCCTGGCGGCGCTGCTGCGAAGTTCTTTACGGAGTCGGCAAGATTGGTTTCTTGAAAGGTGTGGTGACGCCAGTCGCGGAGGATACCTAGACTCATCAGGCATAAGAGCGCTGCGGAAACGATTTTCACGCCGACAATGCGGGAGCGAAAACCGTAAAGCAGGGACCATGCGAAGGCAAGCGTGGGGAAAAACCAGTGGCGATAGCCGGGCGAGGCGGACAACACATCCCAGACCGGCAATTCGGGACGGCCCCATTCGACGGGTGCCTTGAGCGCACCAACAAAGAGAACGGCTGAAAAGAGGAGAAACAGCCTCATCACCAGGGGCGACTTGAAGGAGCAGACGATTGCAAAAGCAGTTCCGCCGATGGCTACACAGCACAGGACGATGGAGAGCCATCGGCCGGGCATTGCGGACAGCGCGTTGCTGCCCAGCAAGGCTCCGAGATAAACCTGGCTGCCGAGAATGCGCCCGAACAACTGAAGACTGGCGCCCAATGCCCGGTTAGAGCGGGCAGCGGGGGCCAGAAACAACAGTGCCCACGCCTGAATGAGACAGCAGCCAGCCAGGATTCCAACCGGGACCCACCGCCAGGAATCACGACGCTTGAAGGCAAGGAAAACAGCGACGGGCAACAGGAAGATGCAAAACGGTCCGGAAAGGCCGCAGAGAAGCACAATGGCGATATCGAACAGGCGCCACGCGGTGCTTTGGGGCGTGGATGCGAGGAGCAAAACCAGCGCGCACATAGCCAGCAGGAAATTCGCATCGGTAATGCCATAGCTGACTTCATCGCAATTCGGAAGTACCAGGTACATGCCCGCAAGGGCGGCGCGGAAGCGCAGACTGCCCCAGGCCGAAGACCGGGAAGAGAGCAACAGGTTTGCGGGGAGCGCCTGAATAGAGATGGCGATGAGGTTGAGAAGCAGAGGAACGCGATAAAGCGGCGCCAGCAAAGCGAAAGCGGCTGCGAGGCGCGGCAGGGTCAGGAAGTATCCGGTCCAGGTTCGAAACAGCGCAGGCCACCATCCGAGGTTGTAGGCGTCGGCATACCAGGCGTGGCCGTCCTCGGCATAGAATTGCGCGTGAAAGACGGCGTCGGGGCGACGCGAGACAATTACGGCGATCGCTAACAGGAACACAGCGCCGTGTTGCCAAAGGCGAAGCTCGGGCTGCCTGGCGAGTTGCACGGTTGTCGCGCTCATTGAGCCGTCTCTCCTGAATGTTATTTGAAGCCGCGGCTGACCCATTGCACGAATTGCGCCGCCGGAACCTCGTGAGGCAATTGCCTTATGATGCCGGGCCGCGCTGGGCAGTTCATTTGGCAGCGGAAGCCGCGCTCGACCGGGTTGTTGGGATTTCCGGGGAGCTGTCAACACGCTGAAAGATCAAGTGACAGCTTTTCTCGGCCAGTCGAAAGCCTTCCGGCCTGGTTCCGCAAAACATGTGGGTGAAGCTGTAGCCGGTGCGGCTCAAGAGCTGAATCCTCGGATCTGATGGGTTAATGGGACCGTCAGGATCGGGCGTGCGCATCTCGACGATCACCACGGCGGGATGGGCAGGCAAGACTTTATCGAACAATTCTTCAGTTCGATTCCGGGTGCTCCAAAGCCAGAATGGATCCGGTTGATCGATGTAGATGTCATGGTCGAAATAGGGCAATATGCCCACCGAGCGACAGGCATCGCATCCCGGATCGTAGCAGGAAGTAACCGCTATTGGAGCGCCCTGGCGGACAAAGGGGCGGAGAAACTGTGCCGCAGCGAGATCGGGGGAGTAGGCGCGGTAGTGGTCGAATCCGATGGCATAACCGGACCAGAGAAGCTGCATGGCCGCCATTCCCACCAGGGCATAGCGGCCAATGGCATCAGGCTCGGAGACCTTGGCTCCCGGAGGCGGCCATGCAATCCACATGAGGGTTATCACCAGCGGCACCAGGAGTCCCACATGCCACCAGTTGGCATGCACCTTGCCGGAAAAGGCGGCGAAGAACAACACCGGCAAGAGATAGTGAGGCTTGCGGAAGGCAGCGAACCAAAGCACAATCGCGATCCAGAAAGGAACAGAGAGGATCCACGGTTCAGCGATCCCCGAAACCAGCGACAGGAATGCGAAAAGGAAGAACGCGCGAGATTCCACGGGAACGGACGATGCGTGGGCGGAGAGGTCAGCCGGCGGCCAGGCCGTCCACAGCGCCAGAGCCCAGAGGCCAAGAAGAAGGAGCGCGGCGGGCAGGAGTTGACTGCGGCGACGAGAGTCTCGGGCGGCTCCGTCGCGGAACTGGTCGATGAGGTAGACGACGGCGAGCCCGGCGGAGATGACCGCGGCGTGGAGAGCGACGTTAGCCAGCAAGCCGAGCAGCAGCGCCAGAAGCAAGGGGCTCTTCTTCCAGCACAGAGCTACGAAGAAAAGCAGGAGGGGCGCAAGAACATAGCTCCTGGCCACCACGGCATATTGAAACAGCAGGAAACTAGTGAAGGGGAGAAGAAGCTTGAGATAGCGCGGGAAAGGAGACTTGAGGACAAGCAGTGCACTGGCCCCTGTAGCGATACCTCCGCAGACCCAGTGCAGGCCGGTATAGCCGACATGGAGATGAATCAGGACCCAAAGCAGGAAATGCCAGAGACCAGGGGATCCCTCGTAACGGAGATAGGTTTGGAAGAGGGCGGGAAGCGAAAGAGTGCGCGCAAGCTGCCAGGCCTGGGCCTCGTCCGCCCAGGGTTCATGATAGGGAATGGCAAATGCGACCAGCGCGGCATACAAGAGCAGCGTGGCGAACTCGGGCCAACGCGAATGGACCTGTCTGGACACGCGCGCAAGCGTGGTGACGGGAGGGGCCGATGAGACCGCGCCGCGCCGCCCCGGACCGTGGGAGGCTGGGAGTTGCTCTGCCGCGGCCGAAGTCTTCATGGCGAAACTCACGCGCCGCGTTCACTTTGGGAATAATACTGCTGGGTTACTTTTCTGCCGGCGGCGTCGTATCGGGGCCTGCGGAGGATTCCCCACTTATGGGCGACGAAGCCGGCGGTGGTGACCAGCACGCCGAGTCCATACTCGACGCTGCGCTTGAAGTTGATCGAGGAAGCTTCCTTGAAGTACTTGGTTGGACAGGAGATTTCTCCGATCCTGAAGCCGAACATGACGGCCTGGGCGATCATCTGGTTGTCGAAGACGAAGTCGTCGGAATTTTCGAGCAGTGGAAGGGTCTCGAGCAACTCCCGCGAGAAGGCCCGGAATCCGGTGTGATATTCCGAGAGCTTGACGCCCAGAAACAGGTTTTGAAATGCCGTAAGCAGGCGGTTGGCGACGTATTTATAGAACGGCATTCCACCCTTGAGCGCGCCCGCGCCCAGAATGCGCGAGCCCAGAACCATGTCATAGACTTCGCTGGCGACCATGCCGGCCATGGCCGGAACCAGCGACGGCGTGTACTGGTAGTCGGGATGCACCATGACCACGATGTCGGCGCCGGCGGCCAGAGCTTCGCGGTAGCAGGTTTGCTGGTTGCGCCCGTATCCATAATTGGTGTCGTGAATAAAGGTCCGCACGCCCAGTTTGCGGGAGAGCGCGGCGGTCTGATCCTGGCTGGAGTCGTCTACGAGAATCTTGATGTCCACCACGTCGGACAGTTCCCGCACCGTCTTTTCCAGGGTCTTCTCGGCGTTGTACGCCGGCATGACGACCGCAATTCGCTTTCCGTTGATCATGGTTTTCAACTCCCGGAACATCATCTACTCGTGCCGCGGACCGGCGCCCGCTTCATTGCCCGGCAGCGCCCGCCTGCGCGGGAATCGGGTATGGAGAAACAGTTGCCGGCTGGGTATCCATCTGAACCAGCCAGACATTCCTGTCCCGATAGTAATGCATCAACTCAAGATTATTTGCCGCATCCATATCCCACGCCCATACGACTTTAGAGGCATCGATGTCGGCATGGTTGTAAACCCATTGATCGTGGGAATCGCGTTTGGGTGAATCGCGAACAAGCACCAGTTGCTTACCGGGAAGCTTTTCCAGGTCAGCTTCAATCCGGGCTCGTTCCGTTCCATAGAGATCCGGCCCGTACCACATGAGCGACCAACTGGGCGCCGGCCATTCCGGGACCTTGAAGCCAAGCGGCCCGGAAAACGCCCGCGCCGCCCCGAGCAGAAAGCAGCAAACCACGGTGAGCCGCACCAGGGTGGCGCCCATGGGTTTTCCATCCGGGCTCCAAACCCGGAGGTGGCGCATGGCCTGCAAGCCGATTGCATAAAAGGCCGCCGTGAAGGGGGCCAGGTAATGAGGGATCAGGTAAATCTCGATGAACATGCCGGCCATGAGAACGAGCACGCACAGGACGAGGAAGCGGATGCGGCGATCGCGGAGCACGCGCCGCATCATGATGAGCGGAGGCAGCAGGATGAAGCCGGCGAAAAACAGCGTGGTCTGCACGACCTTGGCCAGGGTTTCAGGGACAAAGAGATACCAGGAGTGGACTTTAGAGTAGATCTCCAGCTCGCTGTCGTAGTAAAACCTTCGCATTCCCGGGTGCCGATAGGCGGGTTCGGGACGCGGGGACTGCCAGATGTAATAGGGCGCCATGGCGTAAGTGGCGCGGTTGACGGTGTAGGGCAGGGTGAAGGGACTTGAGAATGCGCGGTAGTCGTAATAGCCCATCCAGACTCCGGCAGCAACGATGAGCAGCAGAGGCGCCGCGGCCCTGCGAAGCAGCACGGCGGGGGCCGGCCGGTTTTTTCCAAAGAAGACCCAGCGCGCCAGGACAACTGCGACGGGAAGACACAGCAGCATGCCTTCGTAGGGGCGATTGACAATGAGCAGAACGATGCCCACAGCCATGAGCAGGCCGTAACGAAAGCGCGCAGTCTTCATCAGCCTGGGCAGCGCGCCCAGCACCAGGGCTCCCGCGAGAGCCGAGATGAAGCCTCCGCCGGTATAGGTATTGATCCAATAGCTGAAGAGGCCGAGGCGGAGCATCGCCAGGGTTCCTCCCAGCAGCGCCCAACCTGGCGGCAACCACGCTTGCAGCATCCAGCAGAGGGCCGCGCACATGAGCGCGCTGGAGATGAGGATGCCGAACCAGGGGTTGCCGAACAGGACCTTGCCCGCAGCCATGACCAGCCCCTGCGCCGGAAAGTACATGGACATGTAAGTGGGCTGCATGCTGATCTGGACGCTTTCGAAGTGGGTCCACATGGCGGGGGTCGGATTGGTGAGCCGCCCGTGCGCAAATGTGTCGCAGGCCAGCATGAGGCTGAAGTCGTCGGGAAGAAAGGGCAGGGGGATGGGGCAGTTGGGCAGGAGGGCCAGGCGCAGGAGAAGAGTGGCAATGCCGACGGAGGCAACCGCCAGTCCTTTTCTGCGCGCCAGCCGCCCGAGGACAAGCTCGATGCGCGCGAACCAGGGGTTGCCCAGCCGCGGCCAGGCAACTACCGCCGCCATGGCGATCGCGGTCAGGCCGCCTTCAAGCAGCATCATCGAAGCGCCGTTTTCAGGAGTAGCGGGCACGGGACTCATGATTGGGCGTTGCCTTGGGAAAGAATTCCTCCGGCGCCTGGTGCGGCGGCCGCAGCCAGACGCTCCGTTTCCTTTGCGCCTGTCTGTTTATCCGGGTTATCCGGGGTGGCGCGCCGCAAGTACACCCACAGATAGAAAACGGCCAGGGCCAGCAGGACGAGGGGAGCCGGCCGGACCAGCACAACCGTCAGTATCTGCCCGGATAATTGGGCGGTGTTCAGATGCAGGTTTTTTGTGAGCAAGACCAGAATTGCCGACGGAATATCTCCGGTGAGTATTACTCCCGCGCTATTGAGCAGGAGCGCCAGCCAACGAAGCGGACCGCCCCCGGCCCACAGCATGGCGCATGCCGGGACCGCAAGCAGCAGGAGCTTGGCATCGTATTCCCGATGATAGACAGGCAGCATGGCAAGAGGCACGATGGCGGCGAGGGCAAACCAGGCATTGGCCTGGGAGAAGCGCAACCTGAGAGTGCGAACGGACCACGCCAGCAGGAGCGCGCCGCAAACCAGATAGCTGACCGGATTATAGAAGCGCGGATCGTCGCGGAAGATACTGATAACCGATTGCAGGTCAACGACCATATTTACATTGTGGAAGGCGATGGAGGCCGGCCCGGGGTCGTTGAGATCGCCGTGCGCCGAAGTTGTGGCGAGATTGGATTGCAGTTCCTGCGCCCAATGCGGCGCAACGTGCGAGACCCAGAGGAAGGCGGGCAGGCTGAGCGCGGCGACCACAACCAGGGTCTGCAACGCGCGCTTCCGATAGACCCCGCCGGCCAACAGGAAAAAGAGCCAGACCAGGCCCGCGTCATGAGGCTTGATTGCCAGGCTGACGGCCATGCACAGGACGCCGGCGGGCACAAACCGATCCTCGAGGAAGCACCACACAGCCACCACACAAAGGCTCACGGCGATTCCAGCCAGGTTGCCGCCCGCAAAGAGGATTTCGCTGTTGGCGAGTACGATGCAGATGAGGAAGACGGAGACGCCCGGCGACCATGTTGACGCGCGCGTCCAGACGAGGAAAGCAGCCAGCATCAGGCTTGCGGCGGTGAGAAACATCCACAGCAACTGCGCCGGTCCCCATCCCAGAATGGAAAAGGGCGCGGCCAGGAAGAACGCAGTGGGCAGATTGATACACACCGGCACTGCGCGGCGAAACAGCGTGGCAATGGCGGGATCGGAGGGGAACTGCCCTCCTTCTGCCTGGTAGACGCGCAGGAATTCGGCTTCCTGGTAGGGATCGGCATGATGAATCAGGCATCGCGCGCCGTAGTAAATCGCCTTGAAGTCCGCCATCCGGCCGGACGAGGAGTGCTCGATAAAAGAGCCCCAGACGATGAAAACTGCGCTGCTCAACAGCAGCCAAAGCAGACCGATGCGCCGCGTGCTTTCCATGCTGAGCTTCATTCTAGACGGTCCCGGCCAATCCGGACCGAGGGCACTGCCCAGACAAGGACGATGGCTGCGGGAAATCGGAACTGAAATACAAAAGGAGAGAACGAATGGCAATCCTTTTGCCACGCGTATCTCTCCCGCGAAGGAACTGTGTTGCGTTTCCGTGCCCGTGGTACGGCAGTTACTAGGTGATGTCGCTGCCCAATTGCGTGCTTACGTTGGTAAACGCGGTGCTGATGCCGGTGGCTAATCTCTTCATGCCGGCCACGGCGCCGAAGGCGATCAGGGCCACGACCAGGGCATATTCAACCAGATCCTGGCCGGTCTCGCGCTTGGCCAGATTCCGAATCATTACGAGCAGAGAGAAAAGTGCCTTGTTCATGTTTGTGCCAATCCTTCTACCCTGATTTTTCCCGGACCGGGCGGGGAATCGAGTGGTGCAGGTTCTTACTGCGTCAAACCCGGGAAAGCAATCTACGAGCGAACTTATTACGTCCGGCAATAACGAGCCGCCTTTTAAGGAGGCGGCTGAGAGACACCCCCTTGCAGGGGAGAGTACGCTCGGCGTTGAGCATGACGATCGCGTCTCTCCCGCAAAGATACGGCGTTGCCGGTTGGTGCTGTCCTGACGGTTCTACGGCAGCGACTAGCTGATGGCGGAGCCCAGCTGCGTGCTGACATTGCCGAACGCGGTGTTGATGCCGGTGGCCAGAGAGGTCATGCCAGCAGTAGCACCGAAAGCTATCAGAGCGACAACCAGAGCATACTCGACCAGGTCCTGACCTTCCTCGCGGTTCTTCAGATCCTGGAACTTCACGTACAACTTAAGCAGCATATCGTTCATTGTGGTTTCTCCTTGGTGTTCAATTTTGTCCCAGCCCCAGCCGGGAGAGTTTGGATTAAAACCCGGTCTTGCTGGGTCACATCTGGGCGATGCAATCCGGGTACGAAGCTCACAAAATCGGACAACAAGAAGTTGCCTTTTCTGGAGGGCTACGCTATGCCTTTTGCAGGGGAGAGTGCGTTCCGGCGCTGAGCCTGAGGTTTACGTCTCTCCCGCAAAGAAACGGCATCGCTGGGTTGTGCTGTCGTGACGGTTCTACGCCAGCGACTAGCTCATTGCAGAGCCCAGCTGCGTACTGACATTGCCGAAGGCGGTGTTGATGCCGGTGGCCAGAGAGGTCATGCCAGCAGTAGCGCCGAAGGCAATCAGAGCGACAACCAGGGCATACTCGACCAGGTCCTGACCTTCCTCGCGGTTCTTCAGGTCCTGGAACTTTACATACAGCTTGAGCAGCAGGTCGTTCATTTTCGTAGTCTCCATTTTTTCTGCATTTCCGGCCGCAGCCGGATTACCGGCAGAATAGCGGATTACCCCTGATTTTCCTGGACTTATTGATCTTCAGGAATCAAGGCAGGTATTAGAAACTTAGGCTGCGCTTCCTAATTCGGCGGCGAGTAGCGCTTTTTGCGGAAGCTGGTTATACGGCGACCTTTGGCGGGGAGAGTACGTTGCGGCCCCAGACCAGGCAAACGTATCTCTCCCGCAAAGGGGCTGAGGTAATGGGTTGCAATGTCCTTGCGTTGCTATGCAGGGATTAGCTGATGGCGGAGCCCAGCTGCGTGCTGACGTTGCCGAACGCAGTGGTGATGGCGGCGGCCAGGTTCTTCATGCCCGCAGTGGCACCGAAGGCGATCAGAGCGACGACCAGGGCATACTCGACCAGATCCTGACCTTCTTGACGGCTGGCCAGATCCTGGAACTTCACATAGAGCTTGATAAGCAAGTTGTTCATTGTTCTCTCCGATTTGATTTCTCCCAGCCTCAGCCGGGGCACCATCACCCATGCAAGTGACGTGCCAATCTCGGACACTAAAACTTCCCTTTATAAATCAACGACTTGAGGAATTGCCTCTGAGGCAGCCGGGGCAGGCGGTGTAAACACGCGTTTACAGTGGCGGCTGGGACAGAACGGCACCGTATACATGAGCCGGGGAAAGTGTCGCCGGAAGTTACCAGGCAGGCACTGGATTTGGTGCAGCCGGGAAGATGGAACCCGGGCAGAAAGTAGAATAGCGATGTGATCAGCCGGACCGAGCCTTCCGCGGCCAAGCCGCACATTGATTTCACAGAAGTTTCGATTGCCATCGCCTGCGGGCTCGCGCTTGCGTTTACGGTGCTGTTCCTATGCGTGGTGCCGCTGTTAGGCAAGATTGCGGCGTCGCGGGATTTCGTGGTTTTCTGGGCCACCGGGCAGCAACTGATCCACCACGCCAATCCCTACGATGCGGCGGCCATGATGAAGATCGAGCAAACGGCCGGGCTTAACGCGGGGTACGGCGTGCTTTTCATGCGCAACCCGCCGTGGGCCCTGCCGCTGGTGCTGCCGCTGGGGCTGGTCGGGGTGCGGGTGGGGGCGCTGCTGTGGTCCCTGGCCATTGTCGGGTGTCTGGTGATCTCAGTACACCTGCTTTGGGTGATGCAGGGCCGGCCGGAGAGCCGTCTGCATTGGCTTGGCTTTGCCTTCGGGCCCGCCCTGATCTGCTCAATGATGGGCCAGACTTCGCTGTTCGCGCTGTTGGGGTACGTGCTGTTTGTCTACCTGCATCGCACCCGGCCCTTTCTGGCCGGAATGTCGCTGTGGCTGTGCGTGCTGAAGCCTCATCTGTTTCTGCCCTTCGGCGTTGTGCTGCTGGCGTGGATCGCGATCTCGAAGAGCTACAAGATTCTGGCCGGAGTCGCGGTTGCGCTTGCCGGGAGCTGCGTTTTGGCCTACTTCCTCGACCCGGCGGGTTGGGTGGAATACGCACGGATGATGCACAGGGTGGGATTGGAGAAGGAATATGTTCCGTGCCTGATTGTGGTGCTGCGGCTTTGGCTCAGCCCCAAGTCGATATGGTTGCAGTACCTTGCGCCCGCGCTGGGCTGCGCCTGGGCGCTGGGCTACTTCTGGCCCCGCCGCCATGCCTGGGACTGGAACCGCTACGGCGGCCTGCTGGTGCTGGTATCGCTGCTGGCGGCGCCCTACTCCTGGGTCTACGACGGCGGCCTCGCGATACCCGCTCTGCTCGAAGGCGCCTGGGGCACACGGAGCCGGACCCTGCTGGTGATTCTCGCCTTTGCCAGCCTGCTGATCGAGGTGGAACTGGTCTGCGGCGTTAAAGTCACCTCGGCCCTCTATCTCTGGACCGTGCCGGGCTGGTTCGTGTGGTATCTGCTGGCGCGCTTCTTTCCTCGTGAACTCCCAATTTCTGGTGGCGGAGATGAATGAGACCGCAGCGCCGGGCACACGGCCGAAGGTCATCCTGGCCATCGCAAGGCTGCTACTGACATCGGTCTGCGGCCTGGCGTTTGGATTTACAGTTTTCGTCTTCATTCTTTCCACGGTGCCGGGCAGCAAGGCGCTGGGGACGCGCGACTTTGTGGCCCGCTGGGCCGCCGCCCAACTGATGGCCCACCACGCCAATCCCTACGATGGGAACGCGCTTTTGCAGCTGGAACGCGGCGCGGGGTTTCCGGCTCATTACGGCGTGATGTATATGCTCAATCCGCCCTGGACTTTGCCGCTTGTATACCCGCTGGGGTTCATGGGGGTGCAGGCGGCATCCGTCCTGTGGTCGATTCTGCAGCTTGCCTGTTTCGCGATTTCAATCCACCTGCTCTGGATCATGCATGGACGGCCCGGCAATCGCCGGCACTACCTTGGCTATTCCTTCGCGCCGGCGCTGATCTGCCTGATCATGGGACAAGTGACTCTGTTCGCACTGCTGGGGCTGGTGCTGTTTCTCTACCTGCATCGCACGCGGCCTTTCCTGGCCGGGATGTCGCTGTGGCTGTGCATGCTGAAGCCGCACCTGTTTCTGCCCTTCGCCGTGGTGCTGCTGGCGTGGATCATTGTCTCCAGGAGCTACCGGGTGCTGCTGGGCGCAACTTTCTCAGTCGCGGCGAGCAGCGTGCTCGCATTTCTGCTGGCCCCGATCAAGTGGGGCGATTACCTGCGGGTGTTGCACAGCCCCGGATCGCAATGGGAGTTTGTGCCCTGCGTGAGCGTTTTGCTGCGGGTTTGGATCAGCAAAGACACAGCCTGGCTGAACTATGTGCCGGCTGCGCTGGGATGCGTTTGGGGACTGGGGTATTTCTGGGCGCGGCGCAGGACATGGGATTGGGCGACAGACGGCAGCCTGGTGATGCTGGTATCGATCCTGGTGGCGCCGTATGCCTGGCTCTACGACCAGGCGCTGGCGATACCGGCGCTGCTCGAGGGCGCCTATGTAGCGCGTTCGCAGAGCGTATTGGCAGCCCTGGCGCTGCTGAGCGCCTTGATCGAGCTGGCCTTGCTGGCCATTGTCTGGAAGCCCGAAGCCCTTTACAACTGGACGTTGTGGAGCGCGCCTGCCTGGATTGTGTGGTATGTCTACGCGACGGCGGCCAGGAGCAGGCGAGCGGTTGGCGGCAGCGCCGAGGCGATTGTTAAATCGCGCTAATGTGATTCCGGAAGTGACGTCCTCTTTTTGATTTCGTGCAGCGTTGCCGATCGACTATTCTGTCGCCGCTTCGACGGCCGGCGTTCCAGACAGTGTTTGGTGAATCGACCGAGCGTTCGGCGAGCGGAGAAATTTGCCCCCCAGGGGCTAAAGCCCAATTCGTTTTGCTGGGTTTTCGGCACGACTGAAGTCGTGCTCTGACACAAAGCCTATCGATTTGGTATTCACCAAACACTGTCTAATCCGGCTCGGAAGCGGGCGAAAACTCCAGCGTGTCTCCGGGCTGGGTATGGGTGTCGCGGATGGTGCCGGCGGGAAGCTCGAGCACGGAATGGGCGGAGAGACAGGCGGACAGCCGCCAGGGACCGACCGCGCTCCTTACTTTTTTGATTCTGTTCTTCCGGTCGAGATAAACCAGGTCGATGGGGAAGCGCATGAAGAAGGTGTGGACGGATTCGCAGGGCACGATCCACATTCCTTCTCCGGAATCGAGCCGGTCACGGCCGAGCAACCCCTTGTTGCGCTTTGGCCCGCTGTCGGCTACTTCAAGGCGAGTGGCAAGCACGGTGGAGCGCGCCGGATTCGTGACCTGAAGGCGACGATCAGGCGTGGACGCGCGGAGGGGAGCTTGACGACTCATTGCTGGGGAGGCGAGCCGGCAGCAGCAGGCGCAGCAGCAGGAGTTGATGAGCCTGAACCAGCGCCAAAGCCTCCCGTAGCGCCTTCGATGACCAGGGGCGGCTCCGGCTTCATGCTCTGGATCAACTTCTCCACGGGGATGGTGGGCGGCGAGGCAGGCAGCGTGTTGTCAGCCGTCTTGGCATCGGGAGTGTGCATGGGGATGTTGGAGTTGGGAGGCAGAAACTTGGTGGGATACTTGAGCCCAGGCAGCGCGGCGCCCGCCGGTATGGGCGCCACTACTTCCGGCGTGACGAGCACGATCAACTCCGTATTGGTTCTGTTGATCGCCTTGGACTGGAAGAACTTGCCCAGAATCGGAATGTCCCCAATCCAGGGGATCTTCTCGAAGGTCTCGGTTTCGCGGTTATCGAGCAGACCGCCGATCACGAAGGTCTGGCCGTCGGCCAACTCGACTTCGGTTTTCAGCTTGCGGTTGGTAAGCGCAGGGACGTTGAATCCCGCGATCTGCACGGCATTGCCGAAGTCCAGGGCGCTGACTTCAGGCGCCACCTGGAGACGGATGGTTCCACGCGGAGTAAGGGTGGGGATGAAGTTGAGCCGGACGCCATATTCCTTGAACTCGATCGACACCGCTCCCGCGCCGCCGGAGGAGGTTCCCTGCACCACCGGGTAGGGATACTCTCCGCCGGCCAGGAAGCTGGCCTCTTTGCCATCCATGGCCAGGACATTCGGCTCCGCCAGCACTTCCGCCACGCCTTGAGTCTGCAGCATCTGAATGGTCGCGCCCACGTCGAGACCCGGGAAGAAAGCAAGTATGGTCCCTTCATTCGCGGTGGTGGCTGAATTGCCTCCCGCGGACAGGCCGCCCGAGCTCGATCCACCACCTCCGGAGATGAACGGCGGAGAGAACTCTCCCGTGGAGATCGAGTCGACTGTGTTTCCCAGGCCGAGATTGAAGAGATTGATGCCCATGTTCTTGGCTTTGTTGCGGTCAATGCTGGCAAAGCGCACCTTGAGCAGAATCTGCGGGGCGGAGGGGGGCACAACCACGTCAAGCAGATTCACGACTTTGCCTGCCGTGGAAGCGATTTGGACGGCGCGCGCAGAACTGGTCAGGTCCTTCACCGTTCCGCGCAGATAGATGACGCCATTCTCCGAGTTCACCTTCAAGGACTGATCGGGAAGCTCGGTTCGGAGCTCGCGGCGAACCGATTCCATGCTGCTGTCGAGCGCAGAGGCGCTGGCGCGCACGGTGACGTTGAAGAATTGCCTGCCGCCGCGGTCGTCCCAGATGATCAGGCTGGTTTCTCCAGCAGCTTTGCCATTGACCATGATTTCGGTGGGACTGATGGCGCTGGCCTCGGCCACGTCGCCCAGGCCGATGGCAACCCGGGTTACGGGGCGCACGCAATCGACCAGCACGGTTTTGCCTACGGCCACTGAAAGTTCGTTTGACGAATCCTGAAAGGAGACCCCGGCGGACGGAGACGGCGCAGCCTGAGCCCGCAAACCCTGCCCGGCGCAGAGGAAAAAACACAAAGCGCTGAAACATGCGATGGAGAAACCGGCCTTCGCTCTCACTGCTTTGCCTCGGGGGATCTGAATTTTTGCTGGGTGGTATTCGCACCGTTGATAATCTCGATGGTGAAGGTTCTGGGCGCGGCCCTGGGGGCTCTCCTGGGGCCTTTCGCCACGGCGCCCTGATCTCCAAACATCTGGCCCATGGCGGTGGTGGAAACCTGCGAGACCTTCGTATCCAGCGGGTTTCGCAGCACCAGTTGAATCCTCAATTCACTGGTGGCCAGGCTCAGCGTCTGGGCCTGCTCCGGGGTCACCAGCAGGTTGACCACTTGCACCTGCTGCGGCTTGCCTTCAGCGTCTTTCTGAATGTCAGTGCCGGCCGATAGAACCTGGATGTCCTGAAGAATGGTCTTGGTGATGGTGCCTTCGGCGGGGTTGGTGGCGCCGGGAGGATTGCCTGAAGCGAGGATGTCAACGCGCATGCCGGGAATGACGAATCCCGCCACGCCCACGACCTGATCCACCTTGACGGCCAGGGCCCTCATGCCGTTAGGAATGGTCGACGCCAATCCGCCTCCGGAGCCGGCCGGGGCAAGCCGGCTGTCAAGGATCGGCTCGCCCTGATAGAGGTCCGAGATTACGCCGCGGCCAATCACTTGCTCCGGCTTGAGAAACACGCCCTTGGGAACCGTTCCCTGAATGTCGGCGGTGGTGAGGTCGGTAGCGCTGAGAACCGTGCCGAGTTTGATGTCAGTAGCCGCCGCAACCACTCGCGTAGTCAACACCGGCTTCGATGCGTTCATGCGGGCGCCGACGATCCGATAGACCAGATAGGCGCATCCGCCGGATATCGCCAATGAGATGAGGAGAATTGTCAGCAGCCTTCGATTCATAAGGAATCCTGAATAAACTGGCTCCCCGGCCAGCTCCGCTCTTCTGTCTCCTGTGCCAATCCCCACGCCCAGGTAAACGAATCCCCCAGTGCGAACCAATCCGCCCGGGGTCATGACAACTGTCCAGCTCTGTTCAAACGCTGTCCCAGTTTATTCCCTTTAGATATCAACCCACCGCACGAAAGTAACGTGACATATGTGTGAGGAATCAAGAGAGCTATGAGGCAGGAGTTTGAAATGAGCGATTCTGATAGAGGCTACAATGAGTCTAGAAAGAGGCGGCAGGGAGGGAGTTCACCCGTTCATGAGGTCTTCCCGCACGATAACGCTCTTTACAGAGAGCCGTGATATCAGCCAGGCGCCAACCTCTTTTCTGGTTTCGATTCTGTTCCACGCGGTCGCCGCGGGCCTGGTGTTTTTCGGGGTCGTGTATTCGCCGAAATTGAACACTCGTGCGGCCGCCGAACACTTCACGGTGCGCCGTCTTGACCTGGA
>Ga0326727_10010033_pt1 | contig 22830 bp, 17 predicted proteins | sample MB2enrmetagenome_FD_207643 | JGI IMG/M metagenome (GOLD analysis project Ga0326727, IMG submission 207643) | Lab enriched peat soil microbial communities from McLean, Ithaca, NY, United States - MB29MY | ecosystem: Environmental > Terrestrial > Soil > Wetlands > Peat | place: USA: New York...
ACAAACCCTGAACCTGCAATTGAATGAAAAGGTGGAAGATGCCATCCGGGAAATCCGGGAAAAAGACAAGCTGCTCCTCATTCAATCCAGGGTAGCGGCCATGGGCGAGATGCTGAACAATATTTCCCACCAATGGAAACAGCCCTTGAACACGCTGGCCCTGCTCCTGCAAAATATCGACGCTCAGTTCGAAATGGGGTTAATGGACAAGGAAAAGATGGAAAAATATATTCATCGATCCATGGATCTGATCCTGCATATGTCCAAAACCGTCGACGATTTCAGATCCCATTTCAAGCCGGAAAGCGGGATGAAGATATTTCCGGTAAAGAACGCCATCGAGAAAATCCTGGATCTGATCGAGCCGAGCCTGACCGATGAGAATATTTCCGTCGACTTTCACGCCGATCGGGATTATATGATCCGCGGATATTCCAACGAACTCGGTCAGGTACTTCTGAACCTGATCCAGAATTCCATTGAAGCCTTTCACGAACGTACGGTCGACGGAAAACGGATAACGATTGCCGTGTCGGGCGGGGAAAACGCCTTTCAGATACACGTGATGGACAATGCCGGAGGAATTCCCGAGGAAATCATGAACAAGGTCTACGATCCCTATTTTACTACCAAAGCGAGCGGCACCGGAATCGGCCTGTACATGTCGAAGATGATCATTGAACAGTATATGGACGGAAATCTGACGGTCAGGAATACGCCGGAAGGCGCCGATTTCGGGATTACGCTGAATTCCGCCGCGATTTCCGACGGCGAAGGTTCAGCAGTCGAAAAGATTTGAAAATCTCCGCATTATTCCTTCACCCGAAGCCTTTCAATCAAGTCCCGCATCTCCTTCGGCAGATCGATCTCGAACTCCATTCGCTGTCCGGTAACGGGATGATTGAAACAGAGGCGTTTGGCACACAGGGCGAGGCCTGTCATTCCATAGCTGTTCGCACCGCGCGAATAAAGAGGATCCCCGGCGACGGGATGTCCGATGCAGGTGAAATGCACCCGGATCTGGTGCGTGCGGCCCGTATGGAGACGGATCTTCACCCAGGTGTGGTCGCGCAGAAACTCAACGGCTTCGTACTCAGTGAGGGCCGGTTTGCCGTCCTCGCGCGCGTCCATCTTCTTGCGGTCCTTGTGCGAGCGTCCGATGGGAAAGTCGATGACGCCCTTCGGGTCCGTGCGGCCCTTGACTACGGCGTGGTAAATCTTCTCCACCTCGCGGTCCATAAAGGATTTCGAAAGTACCGCGTGCGCCCGGTCCGACAGCGCGACTACGAGAAGTCCCCAAGTGTCGAGGTCGAGCCGGTGGACGATGCCCGGACGTTCCACTCCGCCGATGCCGGAGAGCTTCCCATCCAGCGCGAAGAGAAGCCGGTTCACCAGCGTTCCGTCCTCGTGTCCCTTCGCGGGGTGCACGGCGATGCCGGCGGGTTTGTTCACCACGGCGATGTCGTCGTCGCGATAGATGATGTCGACGGGCATGTCTTCGGCGCGGGCTTCCAGGCTGCGGTTTTCCGGCAGAACAAAGCGGATCTCGTCGCCCGTTTTGACCTTGCACGAGAGTTTTTCCGGCTTGCCGTTGAGGAAAACATCGATCTCCCGAGCCTTGAGGGCGCTCCGGCTGACCGAGGCGGCCAATGCATCGGGTGCGGCGGCCGCAGCAGTGTCCAGACGTTCTCCTTCGAGTTCCGGCGTAACGCGAAACAGGACTTCCACTAACTCCCCCATAAGGCTTTCGCTCCCTGCACGACGAACTGCACGCCGATCGAGCCCACAACCAGACCCATCAGGCGGATGAGGATATTGATGCCCGTCGTCCCGAGAAGCTTCGCGATCGAGCCGGCGAAGCGCAGAACGAGGTAGACCACTGCCGTATTCAGAATGAGCGCGAGCAGCATCGCGACGATGTGTTCCATGTTCGCGCCCGTCCGGTAAATCATGATCGTGGTGATGGTTCCCGGCCCGAGGGTGATGGGAATGCCGAGGGGAATGATGGAGATGTCGCTCTTCTGCCGGGCTTCCGCGGCTTCGCTCTCGGTATGCTTGGTGCGGCTGGATTCCGCCTGCACCATATGCAGGGCGAGAAGTACGAGGATAAGTCCGCCCATCGCGCGGAAGGCCTGGATATCCACATGAAAAACGCGCAGCGCAAGGTCGCCCACGAGAAGGGTTCCGACGCTGCCGATGAGGACGGTCAGCGCCGTCTTGAACGCGATCCGGGGATGGCTTGTTTCGCTGGATTCGGGAAGCAGCGACAACAGCAAAACCAGCGTGGTGAGCGGGTTCAGAATGACGAGAAAGGATAGGGAGTAATTTCCGAAAAGCTCCAGAAGCGTCATCCGGCTCCTCCCGTTTCCGCAATGCCGAGGAGATAGTTCCCCATCGTGGTTCGCAGGGACATTTCGCTATACGGAAAAGATAGAAGCGGGTTCACAAGATCCCGCGACAGGCCGCCCTCGGGGATGTTCATGATGGACGCGCCGTTGTCGGCGGAGAGATCATCACTGGACGCGCCGATGATGATGTTGACGAATTCGGCGAGGCCTCCGCACAGCATTTCCGCATCGGAAGGGTCCGGCGGGAGATGGAAGACGGACTCCAGAAGCTTGCAGCAGAAGGTTTCGTCGGCGCAAAGAAAGAAATCATAGCCGTTGTTGTCCTTTATCCGCATCCGTGCGCAATAGAACGGACGGGGTTCGATGGTCGTTTTCGGGACGGTCAGCGGTTCCCAACCGATGGCATCGGCCCCTGCGCGTACGGTCAGGATATCCAGCGATCTCAGGCATAAGAGGCGGAGGAATTCGGAGAGTTTTTGCGACAGCATGGCTTTCCTGTCAGTTCCCGATAACCTTGTTCAGAACCTCGAAAACCTTTTCATAGCTGACGGGCTTGATGATATAATGCTTGGCTCCGCACTTGAGAGCTTCGATCACCAGGTTGCGCTCATCCGCGGCGCTGATCATGACGATCCTTGCCGACGGGTTCTTTCCCAAAATGGCCTTGGTGGCTTCGATCCCGTTCATGTTGGGCATTTGGATATCCATCGTGACGACGTCCGGCTGAAGCGTCAGGTACATTTCAACGGCTTCGCTCCCGTCCTTCGCCTCGCCGATGACCGTATACTGAAGCTGTTCCAGAAGGGTGCGAAGGCTTTTCCGCATCACCATAGAATCGTCGACAATCAAGACTGAGGGCATCGTCCCATCCTCCCGGGATCAGCGGATTCGGAGAAACATGTCGAACGCTCAGGCGCAGGGATCATCCAGCATTTCCGCGCAGACGAAAAGGGATTTTTCCAGCTTCGAGAGATCGATGGGTTTCAACAGAAACTGGTTGACCCCGATATTGATGGCTTCCAGCAGGTATTCCGAATCGCTGTAAGCGCTGGTGACGATCGTGGGGATTTTGCGATTGCCGGCGCGGATTTCACGGATCATATCCAAGCCCGACATCCGGGGCATCCGGATATCGGTAACGATGAAATCCGGTTTTTCCTTGCGGAAAATGTCCAGACCTTCCTGACCGTCTTTCGCGGTGAAGACTTTGCTGACCCGGGTTTTCAGAAAATCGGCGAGATCGTCCCGGATATCGTTATCATCCTCCACGTACAACAGACATTTTTCGATCATAGAAAACCCCCGGAACTTCAACATTTTGCTTTTATCATGAACGATTTTAAAGCACTCTCCGGAATTTTGCAATAGAATTCGAGAACACTTGATCTTCTCATCAGGATGGTAGAAGCATCATTTCCGGCCCGATACCTTGACAAACATACGAACGCTCGTTAGTATAATCGAAAACAAAGGAATCATGCATGGAAAGACAGAAATCGACCAGGGAACGGATCTGGGAAACGGCCGTCGGGCTTTTTGCGGAGAAGGGTTTCGGCGAAACCTCGATGCGGGACATCGCGGAAAAGGTGGGAATACGGGCAAGCTCGTTATACAACCATTTTGCCTCCAAGGAGGAAATTCTGGATTTTATCCTGGATTTTTACCGGGAAACCATGAACCGGCGGCATGTGTCGGAGGACGAACTGGAACGGGTCGCCTCGGCAGCTTCTGCCCTGGATATGCTTCGGGGAATCTGCCGGAGGGTACTGTCGACGCTGGATGATCCGCGAATCTGCGGAATCGCAAGACTTCTGGCGGCGGAGACGTACCGCAGCGGCAAGGTGCGGGATTTCGCGGAACGCCGGGTTTTCAACGGGACGCGCGATACCGTCCGGCGCGTTTTTCACTTGCTGTCCGAGCGCGGAAAGCTGCCCGGGGGCGATCCGGAGGCGTCCGCATCGATCTATTTCGCCGTCGTGAATGCGAACGTGCTGGAAATTCTCGTTCACGGCCTGGACCGGAAAATCGCGGAAGAAAAGATGATGCGGCAGTTCCGGGCAATACTGGGCGAACCGGTGGACGAAAAAAACGGGGAAGCGGGATTGTTCAAAGGGATCTCCCGCGCGGTCTGCCCGGTCGCCGATATGAAGGCGGCGAAGGAATGGTACGGAAAGGTCCTGGCGAAGCAGCCGATCGTGGACCTGTCCGGGGCGGTGATATTCCTGGCCGGCGACGATAGTCTGATGCTTACGCCCGGTAAGACGGGAGTCGGGAAGAGCGGCGGTTCCATCGTTTACTGGGAAGTGGAGAACGTCGGGGATGCGCTTGCCCGGCTGGTCTCTCTCGGTGCGCATCTCCATACCCCCGAAGCCGAGGTTTTCGGGACAAAACGGGCGAGCGTGACCGATCCCTTCGGAAACGTCGTCGGTCTGACGGCGGCGGCCGCTCCGAAGAACCGGAACACTGTCGGCGAGGAGGCTTCGGGAACGGCCCAGGCGACGGCTTCCTTCCGGGCGCTTTCCGTGGTCGACGAGCGTCTGGAAATCCCGGGAAGCGATACGCTGGCGAGAATTTTCCTCGCCGAGGAGCGACGGCGGCCCTTGACGGATGCGGCAATGCGGGGATGGCTGTTCGGGAACGCGTTTCCGCCGGGGATATACGAATTCCTGGTCGCGCGGACCGCTTGGCTTGACGCTCTCGTGGAGGACGCTCTTCTCGCGAAGGTTCCCCAGTTGGTATTTCTCGGGGCGGGTTACGATACGCGGGCGTTCCGCTTCGCCCGCATTTCCGCGTCCACCCGGATCTTCGAAGTGGACGCGCCTCCCACGCAAGAGCGCAAGCGCGCGATCCTCGCGGAAGAAGACGTGAAAATTCCGGAAAACCTGACATGGGTACCGATCCACTTCGAGAACGAGAGTCTTTCCGAGCGTCTTCCGGCCGCCGGGTATCAACCAGCGCTGCGGACGCTTTTCGTCTGGGAGGGCGTGATCTATTACCTGACGCCGGGAGCGATCGACGGGACCCTCGCGTTCATTCGCGAATTCTCGGGGCCGGGCAGCCGCGTGGCGTTCGATTACCGGAGCGGGCCGGAAGAAAGGGGTTCACGGAGAAGCAAAAATCCGGTCATCCGAACGATCCGGGATCGCATGCCGTCGGAGCCGATACGCTCCCGGCTGGAGAAAGCCGAAGCGGAGACCTTCCTCCGGGAACGCGGTTTCCGACTGACGCATGCGATGGATTCGGCGGAAATGGAAGAGCGTTTTTATCGTCTGAAGGGAAAAAGCTCGGCGGGCAGCATCGCCCCTTTCATGCATTTCGCGGAGGCCGAGAAGGTTTGACGGGAAGCCTTTCCTTCGTTTCCGTCCGCTCGCGGATAGCGGAATTACTCCAGATTCGCCGCGATCTCCTCCAGAAGTTTGGCCGCGCGGAACCGGAAATATTCCTCGCGAGGCATCAGATCCGCCGTGCGGAAGACAAACAGACGCTTTGCTTTATCGAACTGTCCCGAGCGGGCGTCGTATTGGAATTCCTCGAGAACCTGCTTTCCACTGACGGGAAGGTAGCGTTCCAGCGCTTCCGCGCGGTCCGCCAGCCACCAGGAGCGCGTCTGGTCGTTCGTGACGACGTCCCAGCCGCGTTCGGCACCGGCGAGTAGAGCGTTCGCGAATTCGCCGTTGCACCAGGAAAGCGGCGATGCGGGCGCGGGGAACGGTTTGCCCGGCCAGAAGATGCGTTCCGGCATCATCAGGTACCAGTTGGCGTTGGTCCGCATCCATGTCGTCAGGAGCTCATATCCGGCGCGGCTTCCATGCTCCGCCTGGTACTGAGCCGCGGCGCCGGTCGTGAAGAAAAAGAGTCCTCTGCCGTAGTCCTCGGCACCGCCCTTTCCGTCGAAGTATTGGACGCCGCCGCCGTTCTTCACGTTGTTCGCGAGGGTCCATTCATTCGCGGAGGCCAGACGGTCATGGTTGGTGTATCCCCAGAGCCAGCCGAAGTTGAAGGAGCTGCAGTACGCGAACTTGCCGTTCCGCAGATCCATATAGGTATTCGATTCGGCGTTCCATGTCGCGGCGAGGCCCGCTTCCAGTTTCTTCGCGGTTTCCAGACAGCGCTTCGCGAAAGGTAAGTCGTTCTGGAGATAGAAGATCGCCGCGGCGTCGTGTATTCCGGCGATGACGTTCATGTGCGTCGCGGGGAGAAACCCGGGCCACTCGATAATACCGCCTTCGAGGAGTTTCCCGTCCGCGTCCGCCTTCTTCTCGATGAATTCCGCCATCCGCCGGATAGTCGAAAGGTCGCCGGTCCACTTGCCCGTGCGCTCCCAGATCCAGAGACACATCGCCATGTAGTAGCCGTTGAAATCCCACTCGGGCACGTCGTAGCGCGCCCCGCTGCCCGAGTTGACGGGATTCGCATGGGCGTCGTAGCGGGCGTAAAACTCGCCGGGGGAATGGTTGGATACTGTGTTCCAGAAGTTGAGAATCCGCGCGGCCTCGGCGGTATGTCCGGAAAGGAAGAAACTCCGGGCGCACATCAGGGCGTCGCGCGGGTAAAGCTGGGGCATATCGGAAGTGACAAACTGCCCGGTGACGTCGGCGGGAATCGCGCCGTCGAGGAAAACGCCGAGAAGAGCGGAAAGATTGGCTTTCCAGGCCCTGTCGGCGGCGGGATTGTCGAAGGAGGGAACGATCCCTTCAGAAAGCCAAGCGTCCCACTTTTTCTCCGCAAGCGCGAGCGTATCGGGAACTGCGCGGAGGTTGGTCAGGATATCGAAGCCGTTCAAACGCTTTCCGTAGGGCGCGATGGTGAGTTCGTCGCCCGTGAAGCCGGTCTCGTTGGTCGGCGCTATGCGATAGATCAGGAGGAGCGCGTTTTTCGCCCGCAACGTCTGCCCGAACGGCCCGCCGAACAGGTCCTGCATGTTCGTCGTCCAGGCGAAAGCGATGCCGCCGGTACGGAAACCGAGCAAGAGCTTTCCGCCGTAAGGGTAAGCGAAAAGAAGAGCGCGGTTGGTTTCATCCGCGGTGACCGTCGGCATGTCTTTCCCGAAGTGCGCGACGAAAAGGAGCGAGCCCGCCGGTGCGTTCGTGACGGACTCGCGGAAGACGAGACCGCTCGATTCCGGCACGTAAACGCGTGTTTCACAGATGGCGTTGCTGCCGACCGGGAAAACGGTGTACGGCTGGAAGTAGCGTTCCATCCACGTGGCGTTTTCCGGCTTCTCGAAGCGTTCTCCTCCGTGTTCGAAGCGGCCGATGGCGCAGTACACGCCTTCCGGGGTACGTACGGCCGGGTAAAGCGTGCCGAAGTGGTCGCGGGTGAAATCGTCGATGTAATAATGGGTCAGGCCGGTAGTGAGCGCCTTGTTCTTTTTCCCTTCGCCGTAAACGCCGCAGGTGAAGTGGTTTCCAAGAATGGCGAAACCCTGGTGCGGCCCGAAAACGTCTCTTTTCGCGGCGGCCGCTACGTAAAGCTCGTTGGAAAGCGGTTCCCAGGCCGGAACTTCGGGCAGAGAAGCCGCGACGGGAACTTCTTTCCCGCATCCGGCGAGCAGAAGCGGGAAGAAGAGGAGCGGCAGTAAAGCGACACGGCTCCCGGACTGACGAACTACTGACATGAAGGCCTCCCGGCATATGTGGAAACGTTTCCATTAAATGATAGCATACCGCCGTGAGATTTGTCAAACAATCGCCGAATTCCGGAGAAAACGGACGATGGAGTTATTGAAGCTTTTCCACCACCTTGACGAGCTGCTCGGGGCTGATGAAGCCGAGATCGAGCAGAATCTCGCCAAGCTTCTTTCCCGGACTCTGATCCTGCCTGTCCAGTGCCTGATTCAATTGCGCTTCGGTGATGAGTTTCTCCTGAATGAGCATTTCTCCCAGTTTCATATCTTTTCCTCCCCCCGGATAACCGCTTCCCCGTTCGTGACGGACAATTTGAACCCATCGATGTTAACATACCTTACGGAATCCGGCAAGAGGATGCGCAGTTGTCTTTCGGGATGGAAATCGCCCTCGGTTTCCAGCGAAACGAACGCCTCATTTCCCTCGATGGAACTCCGGATTCGGGTTCGGAGATACTGACCGTTCCGCCAGGAGTCGGTCACACCGTCGTCTTCGTAAAGAACGCCGAAGGCGAGTCCGAATTCGTCGGGATAAACCTGCAGAGATACCGCCCGCGTCCTGAGAGTAAGCGTATTGCTGATTTCTCCGTCGAAAAAGGGCAGGATCGCACCGCCCTTGACGTACACGGGAATGTCCTCCATAGTGATACTCTCGGTTACGCGGCCGCCGCCGTATTCTTTGCCGCTACGCAATCCGTACCACAGCCTTCCGGGAAGCGTGACGTCCATCCATTCGGCGCCTTCCCGGAGCACGGGCGCCACGAGGATGGAGGAACCCAGCATAAAGAGCTCCTGTTCGTCCAGGTAGTCTTTTCCGAACTCGAAAAACAGGGGACGCACGGGAGGTATTCCGCTGCGGGAAGCTTCCGCAAAGCAGGCGTATAAGTAGGGAATGAGGCGGTAGCGCAGCCGGATATAACGCCGGATGGTATCCAGGTGTTCCCGGAAGACGTAAGGTTCCTGTCGAGGCGTTCCGTTTTCGGTGTGGTCGCGCATCAAGGGAATGAAGGTGCCGAGTTGGATCCAGCGCGTGAAAAGCTCGGGCGACGGTTCACCGGAATACCCGCCGATGTCCGCACCCGTGAAGGGTACGCCGGAAATCCCGAAGTTCTGCACCATCGAGACGTTCATCCGGAGATGCTCCCAGTTCGAGGAATTGTCGCCCGTCCAGAGCCATGCGTAACGCTGTATGCCGGAATAACCGGCCCGCGTGAGGATGAACTGGCGCATTCCGGGACGGTAGTGCTCCAGCGCGTTCTTCGTCGCCTGCACCATCGAGATGCCGTAGGCGTTATGCAGATCCCGGTGCCGGGCGCGGCTGCCGAAATTGTCCATCTCCGCGCCGTCGGGGAAGGTGTGTTCGGGAGTATCGAAGACAGAAGGCTCGTTCATATCGTTCCAGAAGCCGTCGAAACCCGTTTGCACGGCCTTCTCGTAGAGGGAAGTCCACCAGTCCTGCGTCGCCGGACGGGTGAAATCCGGGAAGACGCATTCGCCGGGCCAGACGGTGCCGGTAAAGTGACGGCCGCGATGCCGGATGAAGACGTCGTGTTCGATGCCCGACCGGTAGATGGAAAATTTCGGATCCGAGTGAACGCCGGGATTGACGATGAGGACGGCATGCACACCCTGTTCCTTCCACCGGGCAACCATTTCTCCGGGTTCCGGAAAGCTTTCCCGGTTCACCGTAAAGGAACGGTTCCGGTCGAGGAATCCGATGTCGAGATAAATGACGTCTAACGGAATCCCTTCTTTGCGGAAGTGTTCAACCACGTCTTCCGCTTCTTCGCGGTTCTGATAACTGTAGCGCGATTGGTGGAAGCCGAGGGCCCAGAGCGGCGGAAGCGGAGGTCTGCCCGTCAGTTCCGTGTAGCGGGCGAGAATGTACTGGGGTTGCCCGCTGAAGAAGGTGATGTCGGAAACCCGCGATTCACAGGAGAGGAGCGTATCGGCATCGCGGAAATGCAGGCGGCTCCGTGCCGGGCAATCGTAGAAAACGGCCCAGTCCGGGACGGAGGGCTGTCCCTTTCGCGGAGGTTTCCCGGAAATGCCCATAAAGAAAGGGATGGAGGTATAGAGGGGGTCGGTCTGGGGTGTGTAACGGTAGGTGTCGGTATTGTAGAGAGTAAAGCGCCGCCCGGAAAGTTCCATGGATCCGGTCTTCGCGCCGAGGCCGAAAAAGCGGGAGGACCCATGGAAGAGGTGTGCGACGATCTCCCGGCCGAATTCCCTGCGGGTGATTTCCGCCGCGAGAACGAGCTGTCCGTCGTCGCAGATTTCGAAACGGGCTGTGTTTCTCGAAGCCCTGAGTTCGCAATTGCCGCAGGATATCATGACGGATTCGTCGGTTTCCCGGACGGTAAGCGGCCATGGATCCGGTTTGACGATCGCGTAGGAACGGACGCCGGGAATCTTGTCGGAAAAGGCCGCAACGAGACGGAGCGCTCCGCCGCCGGGAGCCGTAACGACAGCCACGAGACGACGGTAGCGCAACTCCACGCGCTCGGAACTCGCGCTGACCCGGAGAAGTTTCCCGGAGGACGTCGGCCCTGAAAAGCGGGTGAAACAGACGCGAGCGGCGGCGAAAACCCCTGCAACCGAGGCAGCCGCAATTGCGGCCGTGCTGTAGTCCAAAACCGCCTCCTCGCTTATTGCGGCTTGGAGCCGCTGCCGCCGGTACTGCCGCCGCCGGGGGTCTTACCGCCGACCGGCCGCACCTGAACGTCGCGGATCTTCGTTTCATCGATGGCATCGCTTTGGCCGAACATGCCGGGCATCGTACGGACGGGAACGTAGTAGCCGGTGTCGTCGACGCCGATCATTCCCTTGTAGTTGACATGCAGATGCACATTGACCCAGAAATCCTTCAGGCCCGACAGGTTCAGGCCCTCGTACGAGAGGATGTATTCCAGCGGCGGCGCAGCGCGGATCTCGTCGCAGAGAGAGAGAATTTCCCGCATCTCGCGGATGGTGTAGAAACGGGCGAAGGTTCCCGACGCAATCTGGCGGATGACGCCGGATGTGTGATCCGAGAGCGAAACGACGTACACCGGTACGGCGTTCTGCCGGGCATAGGTAGTGACGGTGTCCGGCTCATAGTCGGTAAAACTCTTTTCATCGAGGTCGCCGGCGGTGAATATCACGATGGCCTTGTTGCGGTTGACATTCAGGAGCGATGTCACGCCGTCGTAAAGGGCGTGGTCGAAGTCGACAGGCGTACCGGAAGAGTAAGGCTGTTTCTTCAGCCAATCCATCGAGCGCAGCACGTTCGCGTTGGTTTTACCGATGCTTTCGACGGTATCCCCGACGGTCACGATGTCCATCCAGTCGTCCCCGTGCATCTTGTCGAGGAAGCTCTCCATCGCCTCGACCAGTTCCGGTTCCAGCGCTTTCATCGCCGGCCCCCTGTCCACGATGAACTTCACGGAAAGTTTGTCGCGGTAGGCGTAAGTGGCGCCGAGCCGAAGCAGCGGGATTTCGGTACCGTTCTCGAAAACCTGGAGATTCTCCTCGCGCAGGTTGTATATCGGGTTGCCCTTCTTGTCCCAGACGCGGAAGTGGAGCAGGTTGTCGGGATAGCCGGAGAGCCATTCCTGCGAGATCTGCACTCCGAGGTTTCCGTACTGGAGCTGGAGCGGAATGAAGATGGCGATATTCTGCGAGTTGAAATCGGTTTCGTAGATCAGACCGCGGCTGTCCATCGTCATATCGAAGGGCATGCGCAGCTTTTCTTCGTCCACGCCGAATTTCTCCATCGCGCGGCTCTCGAGGTCGTATATGTAGAGTCCGGCCTTCGCGTCCACGATGTAGAGTTTGCCGTCGTGCAGGTACAGCCCCCGCGGTTCGCGGAGCGTATCGTCGCCGATGGTCTCGATGAGGTTGCCGAAGGTGTCGTAAACCACGATGCGGGAGTGCATGGAATCCGCGACGTAGAGGAAATTGCTCGTTCCCGCGATGTCGGTGGGCCGGGAAAGGTCTTCCTCGCCGATGGACTGAATCCAGTTGCCCTGGAGGTCGTACTTCTGGATGCGGTCATTGCCGTTGTCCGCCACGAAGAGATAGTCGTCGGGCGAAACGTAGACGCCCATCGGACCGGCGATGTTGGTCTGTCCGCTTCCATGCGATCCGATCTTCCCGAGCAGTTTCCCGTCCCGGCGGAAGATGAAGACCTTGTCCTTTTTATAGTCCGCGGCGTAAAGCTGATCGCCGGAAAGACAAATGCCCGTCGGCATCTCGAACTCGCTCGCGTCGCCGAACTTGCGGCCGAACTCCTGTATCACGCGCCCGTTGCCGTCCAGTTCCACGACGAACTTCGTTTCGACCGACGAGACGAAAATGCTGTCCGCCCGTTCGTCGTACTCGATGAAGCCGGGACGCGCTATCTTGTGCATCCCGTTGACGATGCCGTCATAGATTTTCGAAAGGATATAGGGGTTCTGATAGCTGTAGCTGCGGTCGATGGAAAGCCGGAAATAGAGATCGTTGAGTTTCTGCTTGACCTGGTAGTTCGCCCCGCCGAGCTTGACGAGGTTTTCCCATTCCTCGATGGCGTTCCGGGAATAACCCGCGTCGAGATAGGACGCGCCGAGGTAGTAGCGGGAGCGGAAATTCATCGGGAGTTCGGAGAGGGATTTCTGGAAAAGCTGGATCGAAGCGTCGTACTGGCGCTGGTTGTACCGCAGAAGACCTGCGCGGAAATCGCGTTCCGAAAGCACGTCGCTGACGTCAATGGCCGGTGCCGGCATGACCGAGGACACCAGGAACACGAGACCGAGGAGAAACCTGACGTACATAATCCCGCCCTGAAGATTGAAATATCCATCATTGTACACCATTTCCGGAAAAAAGGGAACCCTCGTTCCCGTAATTTTGACTTTTCATCCCGGTTCTCGTTATACTGTTTGTCTATCAAATCTTCACCAAGAGGCCGTCATCATGATCGTCGAAAAAACACCGCTCTCCGGATTGCTCGTGATCCAACCCGATGTGTTCGAGGACAATCGCGGATTTTTCTACGAGAGCTACAACGAAAACAAATTCCGTGACATCGGCGTGAGCGAAGTCTTCCGGCAGGACAATCATTCCCGTTCCGTTCAGGGAACTCTCCGCGGACTTCATTTTCAGATGAAGCCCGGCCAGGCCAAACTGGTGCGCGCCATTCGCGGGGCGGTCTGGGACGTCGCCGTGGATATCCGGCCCTCTTCCCCTACATGCGGCAAGTGGTTCGCGGTGGAGCTGTCGGAGCGGAACCGCACGATGTTCTACATCCCGGCGGGTTTCGCCCACGGATTTTGCGTCCTGTCCGAAACGGCGGAGTTTGTCTACAAGTGCAGCAGCGTCTACGACGGGAAGACCGAGAGCGGCATCGCCTGGAACGACCCGGAAATCGCCGTGAAATGGCCCCTGGACAACCCCGTTCTTTCCGCGCGCGACCAGCAGAATCAGTCGTTCCGGGATTACCTGAAGAAAGTGGAGGCGGATCATGATCTGGTTAATTGGAAATAAGGGAATGCTCGGCAGCCAGATCGAACGGCTGCTCGCGCGTGAAGGCGTCGAAACGGTTTCCAGCGACCGCGACGTCGATATCACAGACTCCGCCGCTCTCCGCGCCTTCGCGGAAGGAAAGAAAATCGGCTGGATCATCAATTGCTCGGCGTATACCGCCGTCGATAAAGCTGAAAGCGAGGAAGAACTCGCCAGGAAGATCAACGCGCAGGGCGTGGGAAACATCGCCGCCGTCGCCGAATCCATCGGCGCGAAGGTGATTCACTTCTCCACCGACTATGTTTTCGACGGCAGCGCCGGTCATACCTGGAAGGAAACCGACGAGCCCTCTCCTCTTTCCGCTTACGGCCGCACCAAGCTGGAGGGTGAAACCCTTCTCCGGAAAGGCTGTCCGAAACACTTCATCCTCCGCATCAGTTGGCTTTACGGCATTTTCGGGCCGAATTTCGTCAAAACGATGGTGCGTCTGATGAAGGAAAAGGATCAGATCAGCGTCGTCAACGACCAGGTGGGCAGTCCGACCTTCTGCGGCAAACTGGCGGAGAATGTGGTGAATCTGGTGAAATCGGACAGCGAAAGTTACGGAACTTATCATTATTCCGACGAGGGAGTCATTTCCTGGTACGATTTTGCCTGCAGAATCCAGGAAATCGCGTTCGCGCGCAGAATTCTGAGCCGGAGGATTCCCGTCAATCCCATACCCACCTCGGCTTATCCGAGCCCGGCGAAGCGCCCCGCCAACTCGGCCTTCGATAAGGCGAAGGTGAAGTCCTTGCTCGGCTTCGACGTCCGGAAGTGGAACGAAAACCTGGAGATCTATTTCGCCGAATGGGTCGCGTCAGAGCCCGGCCTGGTCATTTCGAAAGCCTGATGGAACGGAGGAACGATTTCATGAAGAACCTTATGGTTACCGGCGGCGCCGGTTTTATCGGGAGCAATTTCATCCGGTACGTGCTGGACAAGGCCGGTTTCCAGGGCCGTATCATTAACGTGGACAAGCTCACCTACGCGGGCAATCCGGAATCGCTCGCCGACATCGCCGCGAAGTACGGCAAGCGTTATGTTTTCGTCCATGCCGATATCTGCGACCGCGCGGCGATGGACAAGGTCTTCTCGGAGCAGGAAATCGACGCCGTGGCGCACTTCGCCGCCGAGTCGCATGTGGACCGCTCCATTCTCGGCCCGTCGGAATTCATCCAGACCAACATCGTCGGCACCTTCACGCTTCTGGAAGCCGCCCGCGCGGCCTGGAAGGAAAGACAGGACGTCCGTTTTCACCACGTCTCCACCGACGAGGTCTACGGTTCGCTCGGCGACACAGGCCTCTTTCATGAGGATACGCCCTACGATCCCCGCAGCCCTTACTCCGCATCCAAGGCTTCCTCGGACCATCTCGTGATGGCGTATCTGCATACCTACGGGCTGCCCGTCACGCTGTCCAACTGTTCCAACAATTACGGTCCTTACCACTTTCCCGAGAAGCTCATTCCGCTGATGATCCTCAATATGCAGGACGGAAAGCCTCTCCCCGTTTACGGCGACGGCAGGAATGTCCGCGACTGGCTCTACGTGGAGGACCACGCGAGCGGCATCTGGGCCGTGATGACGAAAGGAAAGACCGGCGAGAAGTACAACATCGGCGGCGAGAGCGAGAAAACCAACCTGGAAGTGGTGAACACCCTCTGCGGGGAAATGGCCGCCGCGACAGGGAAGGACAAAGATTTCTACAAGAAGCTCATCACCTATGTGAAGGACCGGCCCGGCCATGACCGCCGTTACGCCATCGACTGCTCCAAGATCAAGCGCGAACTCGGATGGAAGCAGTCCGTCAGCTTCGAACAGGGCATCCGCGCCACGATCGAATGGTACCTTTCGCACGCGAAATGGGTGGAAGGCGTCAAGAGCGGCGCCTACAAGACCTGGATCGACAAGAACTACAGCGAGCGTTAGACCTTGGACGAGGCGGAATACCTCCTTTCCGTCCGCGCGAAGCTTTTGGTGCGTGCGGTTCTCGGCGTGCTGACGACTTCTTTCGTGCCGCTGCTGTTTCTCGCGGGTGTGGGTGTGTTCGGCTATGCGGCGGCGTTCAAGTCGGCCGCCAATTTCGACGTTCCGGAACGGGTTTTCCGATTCGCACCGTTTCTGCTGAGCGCCGCCGCCGCGATATTTTCCTCGCCCGGCGCGCTGATCGTACTTCGCGAGGAACGCGACATTCGCGAATTCCGTCTTTTGTCGACCCTGCCCGTTTCGTCTAAACGCATCACCGCATACTACTCGGGGCTCGGCCTGATCCGCGCCGCCGCCGCTTCCGTTTTCGCCGGCCTCGCGGGACTGCCTTTCTGCCTCAAAGCACCCCCGTCCTTCCTCGCCCCGTTCCTCGTCGCCTGGGCCGCTTTCGCGCTCGCTCTTCCCGTTTTCCTCTTTTTGCTGATCCGCGTCGCGGGCGGTTTGCTGGGGCTTCCGGGCGGCGCTTTCCCCGTAATCCGCGAATCCCGCCGGAGCGTTTCCGCAAAGTCCGGACGCAAGTCAGCCGGCGAGGGGAACGTTCTCGGACGCGAATTCGCGCTGACCGTGCGCGGCAAGGAAGGCGGCAACTCCGGCTGGTTTATTTCGATTCTTGCGCTCCTCGTCTTCGCGGGCGCCTTATGGCAATTGAAGTCCGGCGGTCTCGACGCCGAGTCCGCGGAAAAGGCGCTTCCGCTTCTCGCGCTTGCGGTTTCCTGCGGCGGAGGGGTCTTCGCCTTCCGGCGCGTTACGGGAATCAACCTCGCGCTGTACCGCACGTTGCCCGTGCGTTTCTCGCGGCTGCTTTTGTCGGATTTCGCGCGCTTCTACGCATACGCATGGCCAATTCCAGCGGCGCTGGCGATCCTGTCGGCGTTATTTTTCCCCACGGCGCTCATTTCCTCAATGATCCTGCCCCCCGCCGTCTTCGTCATTTACTGGCTGGTCGCCATGCGCTTCCGCGACATCCGCTTCGCGGCAGGGATCGTCGCCGCCCTGTGGACTGCCGCTGTCGCCGTGCCGGTGCTCGCCTTCCCGGCGGGGTCGATCATCGCCGTCGTACCGGTGCTGATCAGCCTCCCCGGAGCCCGAAAGGCCTTTTATTCCTACCATCTGGAGGGAAAATGATCCTGCTGGAGAATATCACCCGCAGTTTCGACGGACGCAAGGCGCTCGATTCCGTCGGGTTCTCGGTGGAAGGCGGCGTGGTCGGCTTTCTGGGCGAAAACGGTGCGGGAAAAACCACCACGTTTCGCATTCTCCTCGGTCTGCTCGCGCCCGACTCCGGCCGCGTGGAACTGCTCGGCCGTCCCGTCCGGGGAACCGACGACCACGCCGTCCGCTCGAGAATCGGCTACTGTCCGTCCGATGACCTCCTCTACGACCGTCTGACCTTCCGCGAGAATCTGGAGCTCGTGTCCCGTCTCCGCACCGGCGACGAGAGCGCGTGGAAACGCCGCGAAGACTGGCTTTCCCGATTCGAACTCGAGGACGCTCTCGACATTCCCTTCGAGGCGGGTTCCACCGGGATGCGCAAAAAGCTCCAGCTCCTCGCGAGCACCGTCGGAGAGCCGGACATCCTTCTCTGGGACGAACCCTCGAACGGTCTCGACGTGGCGAGCGTCATACGGATGAAGGACCTCGTGCGCGAATGGGGCGCGAAGCCAGGAAGACTCGTGTTTTTCAGCAGTCACCAGATCGACACCGTCGAGGATCTCTGCGACCGCGTGCTGATCCTTCACCGCGGCCGCCTCGCCGCCGACATTCGTCCCGAGGCGGGAGCGACGCTCCGAGACGTCGGACTGACGAAGGCGTATCTGGACGCGACGGTCGACAAGGCTGCGCAAAAAGATTTCCCTCCGACCCGCGCAAACCCGTCATCCTGACGGTTGCGCGGGCGCGCGCCTCCTGCGCGCTGTCTCCGGGAAACCTTTTTGCTCCGCTTTTATCGACCATCGTTGATTTTTTTGGGGGGCGACGGAGAGTTTTTATATCTTTGCCACCATTTTCTCTTCTATAAAAATCTGGATTTTTCTCATCCTGAATCACATTAGCTTCCATTAATCTTTTCTTCGACTTGTCGAAAACCCAACGAACAGCCCGAACTCCTTATTCAGCCTTCCCGGCAGATTCCAGATCTCGAAAATTGCTTCTGGATTATGACTAGTCGAAACCCTTGTTGGACGTGACTACTACCGACCTCTTCTCGTACAGCTCGCTTACATTGAATCCTATTCCGGGTGGTAACATTTTTTTGGCTCCTTAGTTAGTTCTTGGAAATAACCTCTTTTTTATTTGCCGAATTTTCTGAGCTATGTCATTATATCCAAACTTATTCATATATTGTCAGAAACATGTGTTAAAATGCGTAATTTTGCGTTACATTGCATGGAATTACGCTTTTATTATTGTTCCAACTGCAGAATGGTTCCTTTTAGAAGGAGGATCGGATGAAACGGTTTTTGTTGGCTATGTCAGCCCTTGCTCTCTGTGTGGCAGGATTATCCTGTTTGAATGCGGAAACGGTCTACACTGCTGGCTTGGACAGCCATTCCAATGCCTGCTATTGGATAGGCACAAACGAAACGGTGCTGGAAGGCCCCGGCGGAGTCGTCAACGCGTTGACGCTGTCCAAAGGCAGGATTTATATGGCTGGTTCCGATAAAAATTCCGTCCCATCCTGCTGGATCGGAACCAACAAGACTGTTCTGGATAAGTCCGGTCGCGCCCGGGGGATCGCTGTCTTTGGCGGGACGGTCTACGTGTGCGGGAAGGACCAGAACGGCGATGCCTGTTACTGGACGGGAAACAAAAAGACGGTGCTGGACAAGGGTGGAGAAGCCCTGGCCATCCTTCCCACGGAAGAAGGGATCGTCGCTGCGGGTGAGGATACCAACGGGGACGCATGTTACTGGAAAGGGGGAAAGAAAACCGTCCTGCCTTCCGTTAGCGGCAAGGGCGGCGGCTTTGTCAAGGCTCTCGCAGTCCTGGACGGAACCATCATTACCGCCGGAGAGGACCTGCAGACGGGGGTAGGTTCTCAGCCTCCATGCTATTGGAAAGGCGTAAAGGAAATCCCCCTTAATCAGGAGAATCCTTACGGAAGCGTCAATTCTCTTTTCGTTTACAAGAGAAACCTATACTTTGGCGGCCAGGACGAAACTCCCTGCGTCTGGTTCGGTAATCAGATGAAACGTCTTGCGGATGACGGCGGCGAGGTTATGTCCATATACGTTTACAAGGATACTGTCTATGCGGCGGGTTACGTAGGCGAGCATCTCTATTCCTCGTCCAGCAATCCGGATTCGCCCTATGGCTGGCAAATGGCGAGCAACGCAGCTTGCTACTGGAAAGGGGACAAACAGGTGGTCTTGGACAGGAATTCCGTGAACAGCAGTTTCTTCGAGACGGCCAATGCGATCTATGTGGTGGAAGACGTTTTCGACGGTGCGAGGGACAACGATGCGGATTTCGTCCAAAGCTACCTCGCCAAGGGCGGTGATGTGAATGCCGTCAGTGACGAAGGCCGGACGGCGCTAATGGAGGCATCCAAAGGCGGGGCTCCGGAGACATTCCGCCTCCTCTTGAACGCGAAAGCGAATATCAATATCAGCAATTCGATCGGTGAAAATGCGCTGATCCTTGCCGCGGAAAACCACCATGACGGCCTCGTCCAGCGGCTTCTGAAATCCGGAGCGACAGTCGACGTCTACTCCGCGGCGGCCATCGGAAACACCAATTTCCTGGCAAAGTATCTCGCCGACGGCGGAAAACTCGACGTCACGGACATAAACCTTTGGACGCCCCTGATGGAAGCCTGTCAGGACGGCCAGATCGTGTCCGCCCGTTTTCTGCTGAAAGCCGGCGCGGACGTTCGGTTAGCGGATAAATGGGGAAATACCGCTCTCATCACAGCAGCTACCCATGATAACGCGGATATTGTGAAGCTTCTCATTGACTACCATTCCGACATAAATGCTCGTAATCAGAACGGAGACGATCCGATGCTTCTGGCGGCATGGACCGGGAAAGGGGATGCAATACGTTACCTGACTGCCGCCGGCGCGGACGTCAACACTACGAACCGAAACGGGGATACACCTCTGATTCTTGCATCCTGCACGAACCTGGATGCTCTGAACGCCCTGATCAGTGGGAAAGCCGGCGTTGATGTCGGCAACAGCGTCGGGAATACCGCACTTCTGCTCGCGGCAAACAGTGGCCGTATCGATATGGTCAAAAGCCTCCTCCGGGCGCATGCCAGTCCGGACCTTGCCAATCAGCAAGAGATCACTCCTCTTATGCTTGCCTGCGACAAGGGGAAGCTGGATTGTGTAAAGGCCCTCGTGAAAGCCGGCGCGAACGTGAATAGCACGAATTTGATGCAAGGGTTCACTCCGCTTTCTCTGGCGAAGGAAAACGGGAACGCTGATGTCGTCGAATTTCTGATCCAGGCGGGAGCCAAATAGGGTAAAATATAAATACAACAACTTTAGATTGTATCGGTTTAACTATAGCTGGGGGATCTGGATGAAACTGTTCGCTATTATTACTTTGCTTTTTTTATCGCTTTCAAACAAAGTCTCGGCGTTTGCTGCTGATAATATTCAAATTCCGTGGTATCGATCCGGCTTGTTAAATGTTTAGCTTCGGCAGTATAGCGGGTATATTAATGAAGTCACCTTCTGTTCCCGGCTTTCCCTTGTTGTCTTCACCTTCTTCGTCAGATCGGTGAATCCGGCCTGATGAAAAAGGGAATGAAGCCGGTTGATCAGCCTGACACGTTCCTCGGTTACGAACGTTCAGGTCGGAAAAGTGGCTGAAGTTGGCGGAAGGTTAGCGTTTATCAGGAATAATTATTAACCGGTTTATTGCGTATTCCTTTCGTGAAGAGCCAAAAAAGCTTGGGGGCGACTCAAAAAGGTCGCCCCCAAGCTTGGTATTTTCGCTTCCTTTCACATAAACAGACAACCAGTAGTACCGAACCAACCGTGCCGGCACTATCCAGTATGGTTGCTAACTTACTTGAATGTCATAAGTGTTGCGTTGCTACCGTTCCCGATATCTTCATATGCCGCGTAAGGAATTCCATTATTGAATGCGAGAGATTCATATTGAGCTGCTCCAGTTGAGAATCCTGCGACACCCAAGACGTTCCACGTACTATTGCTGTAATACATTACTGTTGCTTTGATTCCGTTTCCATCATCTTCATATGCCACATAAGGAATTCCATTATTGAATGCGAGAGATTCACTAAAGGCCATTCCAGTAGAGAACCCGGGGGCGCCCAAGACATTCCATGTACTGTTGCTGTAATACATCACGGTGGCCTTACTGCCATTAAAATTATCCTGATATGCCACATAAGGCATTCCGTTATTGAAAGCAAGAGATTCACCAAAGGCCGCTCCGGCAGAGAACCCCTGGGTACCCAAGATGTTCCAGGTACTGTTGCTGTAATACTCCACAGTGGTCATGTTGTTACTTACACCATCGGGGTATGCCACGTAAGAAATTCCGTTATTGAAAGAAAGAGATATCCCATAGGCCGTTCCATCAGAGAAGCCGCCAGTGCCAAGGACGTTCCACGTGCTGTTGCTGTAATACATTACTGTTGCCTTGCTACCGTTTCCATCATCTTCATATGCCACATAAGGAATTCCGTTATTAAAAGCGAGAGATTCATGTTGGGCTATTCCGACAGAGAATCCGGGGGCACCCAGGACAACCCAAGTACTGTTTCTGTAATACATTACTGTTGCTTTACTATCGTTCGCAACATCTTCATATGCCATGTAGGGAATGCCGTTGTTGAATGCAAGAGAGGCGTATGATATCTGTCCGGTCGAGAACCCGGCAGAGCCTTCGGTATGCCATTCCGGCAAATAATTCGTAGTAATGACTGTATTTGTAAATATTTCAGAGTTGGATTTTTGGTTAACCATGATATTGTTTGTCAGGAGGTTACTAATAGATATTATAATGCAAATATACGAAATATTTGTAATTTGATATGTATAATCCGTAATCAGTGTGTTAGTTGAAAATATTAGCAAATTTGATGTGTTAGTCTGGATGGATAATAACTGCCAGTTACTTAGTTGTGCTGCAGTCAGAATCTGGTAGTTGCTGATGAAATCGGCGAAGTTGGTGGTCCACAGGGCGGAGGCTCCGTTGGTCTGCAGGTTGCTCACCGTGGTGACCAGGTAAGTGTTGGTAACATTGGTCACGAGAAAATCGTTGCCGTTGATCAGTGTGTAAAAGGCAGAGCTGGAGGTGTTCAGGAGGTTGATCCACCCGCTCACGTTCCAGTTGGAAAGCACTGCACCGGGAAGGGTAATGGCGGACACGAAGTCGGTGACCGTCTGCAGGAGCGTGTTATTTGTCGCCAGTAACGAAAGGCTTTGGGCCAGGATGCCGTTGGTGAAACCATTGGAGACCAGCGAGTCCACTTCCATCAGCGTCAGGTTGGAGACGTTGAAATTGGAGATGGTCACCTCCGCGAAATTGGTGAAGGCGAAGCTTTCGGCTAGACTCCAAGCCTGTGCAGAATGCTGGAGAGTGCTGGAGACGCTCCACACCACGGTAGGCTGAGGAGGAACGTAGCCGGACAGATAGCCCAAACCGGCGAAGTCGGTGACCGTCTGCAGAATCCGGACGTTGGTCTGGCTGCTATCGACGCTCATGTCAATGATGTCGTTGCTGTAACGGTTGGAGGTAACCGAAACGATCTCCGTCTGCAGGAGATTGGACAAAGCAAAATTCGAGATAATTTGTATTGACGCGTTAGTGGAAGCGTAAGATCCTGAGAACGTCCAGTTTTGAACGGATGAAACCAGCGATTCAGAGCCGGTCCACAACATCGTAGGAAGTTCAGTTGCACAGGCCGTAAGCGCCATCAGGAGAAGAAATACAGAAAGAATTTTCATTACAACCTCCGAAATCCACACTATAGTTTCAATATTTTATCCGAAATTTCTCAGTTGAACATGAATTCTGGTCAAAACAACCGAACTCAACCAACTTCCTATCATTTTACCCATTCCATGTCTTTCTGTCCAACATTTTGCCTGAAATCCGTCTAGAAAATCAGTGAGTTCACACAAAATCTTCAAAATTCTGGCAAAAAATTGAAACCCATGATAGAATATTGTAACTATTCAGCCATCCAAATCGGATTTACACCTCTGAACGCATCAGCGATTGCTTCACAGGCATTCCGACCGAGTTTTCTGGCCGTTGACACAAAACTCATAATTCGGCAGAAGGCATCCGCTCCTTCCCGGCTGCGGAAGGTTCCAGAAACCTTTTGCTGAACTTTCATCATCCGGACGTCGCGCTCCG
>Ga0326727_10010034_pt1 | contig 22828 bp, 23 predicted proteins | sample MB2enrmetagenome_FD_207643 | JGI IMG/M metagenome (GOLD analysis project Ga0326727, IMG submission 207643) | Lab enriched peat soil microbial communities from McLean, Ithaca, NY, United States - MB29MY | ecosystem: Environmental > Terrestrial > Soil > Wetlands > Peat | place: USA: New York...
TTTCGTCGCAGCTATGGGTTTGGAAAGCGAGCCGCTTTCCCTGCTCATTTTTCGTCAGCATCATTACGCAGATTGGGGCGAAAAGTACGGCAGAAAGCAAATGTGATTGAGAGATCATCGAGACGCCATTGCTCCGTACTCGTGCTCTTGTGTCGTTTTTTGGTACAACCCTTATTGGACGCTGAAGTTTCGGAAACTGCTCAAGTTAGCCGCTGGTAATTTGAGTTTGCCAGACAATTACCTCGCAAAATAATGTTGCCTCAATGACGGAAAACTTCGCCAAATTACGTTGCATTACTGGAATGTACGGTTCATTGCGTATCGCGTTATGAGACGCGCATCAGGAGCGCGGGTCGTGGAAGGAAAGCGACAGCTCATTTCCGCGCTCGAATGCGTAATGAAGGCGCGTAATCGGGGCGGCTGGGTCTGCATCGACGGCGAGCATGATGAGGCGGCGCAACTGCGCCGAGCGTTCAGCCTGTTCTGCAAACGTGACGGCATCGCTGGCGGCTTCCGGTACCTCCCGCCATTCGAGTTGCAGATTGTTCTTGCGGGCCAGTTCCGTCGCGAATTCCTGGATGGCAAGATCGTTGCCCGCGAGAAACGGATGAAGTGAGCGCAGCTCTTCGATATGGGCAGTAGCACTGCGTATCCATGCGTCCTTGTCGAGACCCTTCAGGAGATTCTCGCGGTTCAATCGGTCGAAGGCGCGATTTAGGGAGTCTTCAAGGGATGATGTGGGCGCGCCTCCTTTCTCGATGCGCCGCAGCTCGCCAGCCCAATCAAAGACATCTTGATAGAGGTAGCGGTGAATCTCCTGAAGGTGCGAAGCATCGAAGCCGCCGCGAATCGGAGATGCCTGAAGTTCGGCAAGGCGGCGCGCGGTACACTCCAACACTGCTGCGGAAAGTGCATCCGAATTTGTGATGCCGAGTTTGTTATTCAGAGTGGCTGTGCCTGGTAATTGGAAGTCCTCTGCGTCGATCATCTTTGCTTCTCCGGGGTGGATTGGGGCGGGCTGGGAAGACGACGGAGGGCCGCAAGAACCCTCTGAACGTATCCGTTATCAAAGCCACGTGCGGTGTCGCCGGTGTTGTAGCGCGAGAGAGCGTGCTGGAGGGCCGTCTGGCCGGGGCCGTAGGTGGCGACCTCAATTCGGTATGCGTCTTCGAGAATCTGCCAGCCTGCTCGCAGATTGGTGCAGGGATCAAGCAGCGATTCAGGATCGATGTTGCGGCGCTTTGCTTCGTAGCTGCTGACCTGCATCAGGCCAAGATCGACATAGATTCCATGGGTCTGGAAGTAGCGGAGCCATGCGAGTGCCTCCGGCACATTCGCGGGCTGGCGTTTGATCGCGACGGTTCCAGCTGGAAGATGCCATCGTTTGAGCAGCGTCTTGGGAAAGTCAATTTGCATGGCGCTCTGATTGCCGCCAGATTCGACTCGCACGATGGCGTTGAGCGTCGAGAGTGGGGCTTCGGGAACGCATTTCCGGCCGAGCGCGGCAATGTCCACTGTTTGTGCGTGACCATAGGCCACAAGCACAAGGAGTACGGCGGCGAGCATTCTTTTCATAGATTGCGCGCCTCGTAGAGCGGAATTGCCCAAAGATCGGCCCAGTCTTGGGTGGCAAGATGTTGGATGGCTGGAATGGATGTGTCCCGCGCCCAATAGAGATTCGAGGGGGCGATCAGCATCTCAGGGCCTCGTGCCATTGTTTCGACTGCCGGCCAAAAACTGATCTGCTCGTAACAGAGAAGAACTCCTGCGCGGCGATTCCAGACACGAATGGTGGCTGGATAGCGAAGCGAGAGCGGAAAGCCGTGGCGGGATTCGCCAAGTTGCCACATCCCGAGAGGAATGGGCACGCGCTGAACGTAGGAGAGATGCTCCGTGAAGCCACGGGAGAGCAGGACGTTGCGGTTGGCTTGGGTGTTTGGCATCGGAATGGTTGTGCCGATCAGTACGCCTGTGCGCTGCGCGTTGAGTTGCGCAAAGGTGGAAGCCCAGCGCGCGTCGTGCGCGGCGCTCCAATCGGGAATCACCGATTCCGGGAAGATCAACAGGGTGTTGGAGTGGGCGAGGGCGATTTGCTGCAATCTGTGCTCGGCGGCCTGCGCACCTGATCCGCTTCCATTGCCGACTTTGGTATCGACGGCAACGATATGCGGATCGGTGATGGGGCGAGCGAATCGCGCATGAACCGCGAGAGATGCCAGGATGAGGACGGCGAAGACGAGAGGCATTTCCATGCGCCTGTGAACTGCAATCAAGATGAGCGGCAATGCAAGTCCGAACCAGCGAGTACCTGGGAACCAGAGTCCCGTGGCGATCAGCGGGTGAGCTACGGTCACAAGGCCGATGGGCGGCAGAGCAAGAGCTAAGAGCGCGGCGATTGCCGAAAGAGGAAGAAAGCGCCGGTGGTAGAAGAGAATCCACGGCAAGGAACCGAGCGCGGTGATTGCTATCCAGATCGCAATTAGCTTCCCAAGATGATGCCCCGTTTGAAAGAAGCTCTGCGCGCCGGGAATGACCGGCCACGTCGAGGCGGCGTAGTAGAAAACGGCGCTGATTGTGTCGAGGCGGCGGCGCGAGTAGGTGTAAGCGAATGGGTAGAGAAGGGCCAGAAAATGCAGGGCGGGGTTGCCGCTCCAACCAAGTCCGCCAATCAGCGCGGCAATCGCAAAGAGTGCAATGGAGTTCCCAGTGTCGGACAAGTGCAGCTTCTGAATGGTCATCATTCCTGACCTCCTTCGGGTGCCGGGTGGTAGGCACGTTCTACAAGTAAGGGGCGGAGCCAACTGCGAACGCTCTTGAGCGGGATCGGTCCGAAGTACCGGGAGTCAAAGCTGCGTGGGCTGAAGCTGCTGACAACCCAAAGCTCTTTGGGGCCGACTGTGTACTCACCGGCAGCGAACGGGCGAAGCTGCTGGCCTTTCGAGTCGCGCTCAATTGGCACTGAATTCTTTAGCAGGTGTCCGTTGACGCTGATGCCGTCCGCCGAGACCGAAACAAGATCGCCGGGCCACGCCACAACGGGCTTTATGAGAGGCGAGAATCCATCGGGGCAGGTGCGCATGGGATCGCGGTAATTTGGCTCACCGTGCATCGACGACCAGCGACGGTCGGGGCAAAAGAAGACGTAAGGGGCTGGGTCGTGAATCCCCGCCTCCGAGTCAAATTGCTCACGGTATAGGCCGAAGGGCGCCGAGTGCGTGTAGTTGAAGACGACACCGAAGCCGGTCCAGAGAAGCATGGCGGCGATTGCCAGAGCGCCAAGCGACACAAAAACGACACGCAGACTCGCAACCCAGCGAAGAATTCGAGCGGTGCAACGCTTAAACAGGCCAATCACGGATGCTCTCCTCAAGGAAGGACGGGACGCGCTTTGCGTCGTTCGTGCGCCGAATCTCGTTTTGGTGAGTCGTGGTTTCTTCCGTCTTCGAGCCTGCGGCAATGCGGAAGGCGCGAATGACGTGGATCTCGTAGATCGTGCCTGGCTCCCGACCAGTATTCGCTTCTTCGGGTCGTGGGCGGGCATCGCGCCGGATGAGCTGGCCGGTCACATGGATGTTGTCGCCCTTCTGGAAGGATTTGGCGGCGATGGCGCTTTCCCCAAAGAAGGTGAGAGAAATGAACTGCCGGTGCTCGACTGTTTTACCCTGAGTCTCGTAGAACCAGCTCTGAGCAAGGCGGGCACGAATAAACTGACGGCCGCCAGCGTCGGAGACAATCGGCTGGTCGGTCAGATTGCCGGCGAGAATGACCTGGTTAAGAATCTCCATTGAGCCTCTCCTCAAAATTGATTTCGTCGAGCGCGCCGCGAACGACGGCTGCGAATTCGCTTTCTTCAGGATGTGTCGATGCCGAATGGTCCGCGACCTGGCTTGCAGCCGTTGGAAACTCTGGCGGCTTGAGTTTGGTACGCGCGAGCAGCGCCTCATTCTTGAAGTAAAGGCTCTGGACGCCGTAGATAGGCGCGACACCGTTGATGAAGATCAGCATGTCGCCGGGGGCAATAATCTTGCTGTTGGGGTCGTTCGTGGCCTTGGTTGGCGGCTTGATGCGGCGGATTTCATCGACGGTGATGAGCGGGCGCTGGATTTGCTCAACGCTACGGAAGATGTGTTTGAGGTAGAAGTCAGTACGCTGGCCGCTGTAGTTGACCGTCTCCTTCTCGACGGTCATGTTGCCGCTCAGCTCGGAGAGATTCTTGCAGGTCTGGAGATTGTCGGTCTGGAAGGCTGCCTTGATGTAGCAGTTGTCGGTGATGGACTCGTTCGGGCCGTACTCCTCGACGATCTGGGTCAGCGTCTGCGCGATCAGGTAGGGTTTGATTTTGTAACCGGCCATGAGGCTCATAGCCGATGCCAGGTTCGGAATCTTCCTGAGCTCCGGGAATTCGTCGAGCATGAGCAGCAAGTGATGACGATTCGCGTCGAGTTGCTCCATCAGCCGGTTGAAGATGAGCTGGAGCATCAGCCGGACGAGTGGGCGGAGCCGGTCGCGGTCCGGCTGCGGAACCTTGAAATAGAGGCTCATCGGTTTCTCACCATATACAAGATCGCGGACACGGAAGTCCGATCGCGAGACAGTCTTTTGTACGATAGGGTCGTCGTACAGCGTCATTGGCGTGACGATACTCGACTGGATGCTCGATGCCTCTCGGTCGGCGCGATTCAGTTGCCGCTGAACCGCCTTGCTCACATAGGGGTGCGTGAATGTTGGTTTGCCATTCTGATCGAACCAGTGAAGTCGCGGCTCGGATTTCCCGCCGGGCATGTGGACGGTCTTCTGCATTTCGACCAGCACATCTGTGAAGTCCATGCCCGGCGTGGAGTAGTGGGCGAGCACATCGGGGAGCTTTGGCTCACGGGGCGGGACGAGATTCCGGTAGACGTAGCCGAGATGGATGATGCCAGCCGAGACAAGATCAACGGCGGCGTCCTCGAAGTGCTTATAGAGATTGTCGTCGTCGCCGTGGCGTATGACGGCGTTGGCGATTGTTTGGGCATCAGCGACTTCGTAGTCCGTCTCCCAGCGTATTTCCGAGAGCGGGTTGTAGCAGCAGCTCTCCGCTGGCAGCGTCGGCGCAAACTTGAGAACCCGCTGGCCGATGGCGTGGCGGAATCCAGCGGACTTTTCCCAGTTCTCTCCCTTGAGGTCGTAGACGAAGACACTCTGCCGCCACTGGCAGAGTGTGGGGATGATGGCAGAGACGCCCTTGCCGCTCCTGCTCGGGGCAAAGAGCAGGACCGGCTCTGCGCCAGAGTGGAGCAGGTAATGAATCTCCTCGGTCTTCGGATCGCGCCAGCCGCCGATGTAGACCCCATCGGTCGCGTCGAGCAGACCGAGCTTTTCGATGTCGTCGCGCGTGGCCCAGGTCGCCGAGCCGTGCAGATTCATTAGGCTGTCCGTGCTCTTGCGGTCGCGGATGAGCGAGAGAAACCAGTAGGTCAGATAGGCCATGAAGAGCCCGCCGACAAAGGTTGCGCCGAATGCAATCCAAAGATCCATTCGGACGCCGGAGCTGATGAGGCGGCTGCTTGCAAAATGCTTCCAGAGCATTAGAGCGGTGAAGGGCTGGTAGACCGGCGTGCCGGCAAACCGAAAGAGCGGTTCTCCCAATTCGATGGGGTTATGAAGTCGAATCGCGAGCCACTCGGTCGCCGCGCCCGCAACGAGAGTAAAAGCGAGAATTGCGCCGAAGAGCGAGCGGATATTCCAGCCGCCCTGCCAGCGGGGCCGATTGGGGAGCACGTAACCCGGAGGAGCGATTTTGACGTTCTTCATGGAATGCCTCCTGTTATTGCAGTGTACATTTCACTACAGCGGTTTGGGAAGTCAGTGTTCTTGGTCTACCGTGTCCATGATGTGTCCTCCTGAGAGGCTGATCTCCAGTCAATCAAGCAAAACTGTGAGCCTGAAGAGTCGTCGGTAAAGACACGCAACAAGTGGTATGACGATTTTGCGTCATTCCATAATGCATTCCGGCGCCATTGGCGCTTTTAGATATAGAGTCACTAAGAAAACTTGTCGGACCTGTGCGGAGGTGTGGGCTAGCGCCCTAAAGAAGCAGACAATGGTGGAACGCGGCCTTGGCTAGCTAGCCCCGAACCTCTTCATTTCACGCCTTTATAGTCTTTATCGCTGACAGGCTCCAACCAAATTGTCTTTCCTTTTTGCGTCGGCGTCACCGCTAGATAGGCAAAAGTACTTCCAGGTGCTGCGCCGTGCCAATGCTCGACACCCGGAGCGCATTTGATGACATCTCCCTTGTGGACCACGCGGATCGGCTTTCCCCGTTCCTGGTAATAGCCAGTGCCTTCGGTGATCAGCAGCACCTGACCGCCGGGATGAATGTGCCAATCGAGTTTTGCGCCGGGGCCATAAACTGCTTGAGCAATACTGGGATCGAAAGTGCTGTCTCCAACGTTGAGCTCACTGAGCCAAATATCCCCGGTGTGATTCTTGGCGGTGGACAGCTCGCCTTTTGGGAAAGCTCGTTCCACCGTTTGCGCCCGAGTCTGAAAGACAAACAGAAGGCTCACTGCGATAGCGACGACGTAGAGTTTTGTTCTCATGTGCTCTGTCTCTCCTTTGGTGTTTTCATTCGGTGCGCGCTACCGATTCGACATCGCGGAATCATTTCAGCAAGATTCGAGTAGGGTTACCTGCTCGGCTTCGTCAGGCCGTGAGCTTCCAGCCACCAGTAAAACTCGTCGAGCCAGTGATCGCTGGTTGTGCCTTGCTTGCGCATACTCCATCCGTGGCCACCGTGTTCATAGAGGTGAAGTTCCGGCTTGTATCCAGCCGCCTTGAGAGCGTCATAGAACTTGATGATTTGGGGGCCAGCGAGACTGTCGTCCTGCGCCATCTCCATGAAGAAGGGCGGCACGTCCTTCGGTATCGCAGGCACAGTAGGAAAATACGCGCCATAAATCGGAGCAGCAAAGTTCGGACGCGCGCTCACATCCGGTTGTATGGCGGTGTACTCAGCAATCATCCCGCCAGCCGAGAATCCCATGAAGACGACGCGATCCGGTGAGATGCCGAACTCGGCGGCGTGGGCACGCACTACTTTGATAGCCTGAAGGCCGTCGTCCAGAGCGTATTTACCATCCTCTGCGATTAAGGCGTAGTTGCTGATCTGCGCCCCGAAGCGCACGCGGCCGGCTTGGCCTAATTGTGCTTCATTCTCGCCTTCGAGCGGAGCCGTCCGGTACTTCAGGTCGAATGCCGCGATGCCTCGGGCTGCCAGCCACTCCGCGACATCTTTATTTGGACCTTGAAAAAGAAAGCCTCCGCCCGGAGCGATGATGACGGCAGTGCCTGTTGCCTTGGCCGGATCTGGCAGATAAGCCGTCAATGTTGGCGTCGTCACGTTGACGATGCTCTCCATCGGACCCATGTGGAGCACCGCCTCCTTCTGCTTCCACTGCTCAGAGCCTGGCGCGACACCCGGCCAGATGTTGATGACCTTTGGCGCGGCTGCCTGTTCAGGCTTGCTGTTGTTCGGCTCCTGCGCGTGGGCGATGGAAAGCAGAAAGGCTGCCATCAAGGAGAATGCGGCGAGTGATCTCCAACGCATCTGGCTAACGGAATGCACTTCGATCATTTTCATGTTTTCCCTCTCTCTCACAGCAAGTCCACACTCAGAGTCCGGTCATCTTCAAAACTGCTTCAGGCAGTCGTGCCCCTTCGAGATTCAGTCTGGAGGCTTCTTCATCGATCTGCTTGAGGTCAGCGCTGGTCAGCTCAACATTCACCGCGCCGAGGTTTTCCTCAAGGCGAGAAAACTTGGTGGTTCCGGGGATTGGCACGATCCACGGCTTCTGGGCCAGCAGCCATGCAAGTGCAATCTGTGCCGGCGTCGCGCCTTTGCCTTCCGCGACGTCTTTGACCAGATCAACAAGCACCATGTTGGCCTTGCGCGCCTCGGGCGAAAAGCGCGGCACGATGTTCCGGAAGTCGGTGGCGTCGAACTTCGTGTTCTCGTCGATCTTGCCGGTGAGAAACCCCGCTCCCAGCGGGCTGAAAGGCACAAATCCGATTCCGAGCTCTTCGAGGGCGGGGAGGAGTTCGGATTCAGGTCCACGCCAGAAGAGCGAGTATTCGCTTTGCACGGCGGTGACCGGCTGGACAGCGTGTGCCCGGCGGATGGTTTGGACGCCAGCCTCCGACATTCCAAAGTGCTTAACCTTGCCCTCGGCGATCAACTCCTTGACCGCACCGGCTACCTCCTCAATCGGCACATTGGGATCGACGCGATGCTGGTAGAAGAGATCAATTCGGTCGGTCCGCAAGCGCTTCAGAGCGTCTTCCGCCACACGCTTGATGTGTGCTGGCTTGCTGTTGGTTCCGCCGGTACGTGCTCCCGTATCGGGATCGATGTCGAAGCCAAACTTAGTGGCAATGGTCACTTGATCGCGGATCGGCTGGAGCGCCTCGCCCACCAGCTCTTCATTCACGAATGGCCCGTAGGCTTCGGCGGTATCGAAATGCGTTACGCCAAGCTCAAAGGCCGAGCGAATCAGCTGGATCATCTCGCCCGTGTCGGCTGCCGGGCCATAGGCCGAACTCATGCCCATGCAGCCGAGGCCGATGGTCGATACTTCCAGATTGCTTTTTCCCAATTTGCGTTTTTGCATTCTTTCTCCTCACGGGCGAACTAAGAATAGTTCGCAATTCCTGTTGGAAAGGCGCACACCGATCTAGCGGCCGACGCGCTGCTGAAGATTCTGCGGGTAACGAGCGCCCACAACCTCGATCTTTGAAAGCGCGCTTTCGATGATTTGAAGGTCGCTAGAGGTGAGTTCGACGGTGGCAGCGCCCATATTCTCCTCCAGCCGATGCAGCTTTGTGGTACCAGGAATCGGCACGATCCACGGCTTCTGGGCCAGCAGCCAGGCCAGCGCAATCTGCGCATTGGTGACGCCTTTCTGCGCCGCAATCTTGCTCAGGGCATCCACGAGCTCCTGGTTGGCTTTGCGATTCTCCTCCGAGAAGCGCGGCACCACATTGCGGAAGTCAGTCTTGTCAAACTCAGTCGTGGCGGAGATCGCTCCCGTCAGAAAGCCCTTGCCCAGCGGGCTGAACGGAACAAACCCGATTCCCAACTCCTCCAGCACAGGCAGAATCCCACCCTCCGGCTCCCGCCACCATAGCGAATACTCGCTTTGCAGCGCCGTGACGGGCTGAACAGCATGAGCGCGGCGAATGCTCTCAACGCCTGCCTCAGACAAACCAAAGTGCCGGACCTTGCCTTCGGCAATGAGTTCCTTCACCGTGCCGGCAACATCTTCCATGGGAACATTGGGATCAACGCGATGCTGGTAGAGCAGATCAATCACGTCCGTTCGCAGCCGCTTCAGCGCGGCCTCGGTCATGTTTCGGATATTCTCTGGTCGGCTGTCCAGTCCCTTGCCGGTCAATCCGCCCGGAAATCCGAACTTGGTGGCAATGACCACTTTGTCGCGGAAGGGTTCCAAAGCTTCGCCGAGAAGTTCTTCATTCGTAAACGGCCCATAGCACTCGGCGGTATCGAAGAAGGTGACGCCAAGCTCGTAGGCCGCGCGGATCAACTTGATCGCCTGTTCTTTATCCGCTGCCGGCCCGTAGCCGAAGCTCAGCCCCATGCAACCCAAGCCAAGGGCCGAAACTTCCAATCCGCTCTTTCCTAGTTTTCTCTTTTGCATGATTCTTCCTGCCTTCCTTCGGGAGTTTGGGGATGTTTCACTCCAGCATCCCAATGGTTCTGAGCCAGCTCTCAACTTCTTTCCGCGCTTCTTCTGTCCTGGTTCCTTTGATGACAAGGTTGTGTCCATCGATCTCCGACCCGCCTCTCGTGCTGAAGCCCTGCATGATCGTGCTTTGCGGACATAGTTCTTTGACGGTCTCAAAACTGCTGCCGACGCCATAGCCGCCATTTGTATTGAAAGGGATAATAGTCTTCCCCTTCAAGTTGTACTGGTGCAGGAAACTCTTGACGGGCGGCGGCAGTTGCATTCCCCAGGTCGGAAATCCCAGAAACAAAAAATCATATTGTTCCATTTCGTCGATCTTCGTCTTTAGAGGTGGCAAATAGCCGGTCTCATTCTCGCGAACGACTTGTTGCACCGTTGCCCTGTAGTCGGCGGGATAAGGCGTTACCAATTCGAGTGCAACCAGTTTGCCGCCGACCTTCTGATGGATGATTTCCGCGATGGCCTTTGTATTACTGGTCCGGGACAGGTAAACAATCAGTGTGTTCTTTTCCGTGGGCACTCGCAGAGAGTTCGCCCCTGATTGCTGCGCCCGCGAAGAACCCGATGCGAGACAGAGGATTGTCGAAATGGTCAGCAAAAAAACAGTTATGCGTTTTATCATCCTGAAGACCTCACTCATGCCGCTTCATCCTTGCTCGTAACCTGGCATCACTATGCCTTCGGCGGCTAATTCTTATTGCTGTTCATTTTGACCGGCCTAAGCAGATGCGAGAACGTGAGTTGGGCGAGCTTCCACTTGCCGTTTTCCTTGATATAAACCTCGGTCACCATAAAGGGATTGGTGACTTCGTGCTCACCCACCGCTGCCTGCAAATCGATGTCCGATAGCAGGATGGCTGTATTGCCAAATATGCGAGCGTCAACTGCATAAACTACAGCTTTTTTGTACCAGATGCCGCCGCTCTTAATGGTCGCCAGTTCCGGGGTTTTTCCCCAGGTTCCTCCCATGTGAGTAAACATGGCTTTGTCATCAAAGAGTGTCTCCAGGGAATCGACCTTCTTGTCTGCCATCCAATCCCATTTCATGCTTGAGAGGTTGATGACTTCTTGTTGCTCGGGTGTTTGAGTTGCGGCAGTCTTGATCGTTTCCGATGGTGGCATTGGCGATTGCTGTGCGTAGGACAATGGCGCAATCAGTGTGGATAGAAACAGACCTAACATCCAGGTTTTCATGGCTCTCCCTCGATACGTGCGGTTGTCTTGCTGGGGAACTTGACGTAGCTTGGCTGATAGTTCACGCTACGCGGATACAAGAAGAATTATGCACTCAGGGTTTGGGGCTGATCTCGCATAGTTCACTTTCTATCTCTTCGGCAGCGCCTCTACGCCCGAAAGGGCGAGAATCCCGTCCGGCAGACGCTTTCCTTGAACCTGAATACTCGATACTGAGGCATTCAGCTCCTTGAGTTCATCCGGGCTGAACGCAACCGAACGTGCGCCGGCGTTTTGAATCATGTGCGACATCTGCGTCGTGCCGGGGATCGGTACGATCCACGGTTTCTGCGCCATCAACCATGCCAGAGCAATCTGGGCGGGAGCGGCCTGCTTCCGTTCGGCCCATAGCTTGACGAGCTTTACAAGCTCAATATTGTGCTTCAGGTTCTCCGGCGAGAAGCGCTCTTCCGCTCCACGAATGTCACCCTGAGCGAAGCGCGTGTTTTCGTCAATGGCTCCGGTCAGGAATTGCACCCCCAGCGGACTCCACGGCACAAACCCTATGCCTAGCTCCTGGCACAACGGGATGGTCACTTCTTCCGGGCCGCGCCAGAGCATGGAATACTCGCACTGCACGGCGGTGACGGGAAGCGCCGCATGAGCACGACGCAGCGTGTTTGGCCCCATCTCGGAGAGGCCCCAGTGCAGAACCTTGCCCTCGGTCATAAGGTCCTTGACCGCGCCGGCAACATCCTCGATTGGAACCTGCGGGTCGACGCGGTGCTGGTACAAAAGATCGATTCGGTCGGTCCGTAGCCGCTTGAGCATCCCATCCACAGCCCTCTTGATGTGGTCGGGCTTGCTGTTGAGTCCCATTTGGAAGCGACCGGTCTCGGGGTCGATATTCCAGCCAAACTTCGATGTGATCACGACCTTGTCGCGGAACGGAGCGATGCTCTCGCCAAGAATCCGTTCGCATTCCAGAGGCCCGTAAGCCTCAGCAGTATCAAAAAACGTCACGCCCTGGTCAAAGGCAGCGCGGATGATTTGGATCATCTCCGGCCGGTACGGCACGAGCGTCTCATAACTACGGCTCATGTTTTGGACGCCCAGACCCACGCTGGAGACTTCGAGCGAACCCAGCTTGCGTCGTCCATTTCCCATTGGTTGCCCGCCCCGCTCAGCCTTGGCCGAAAGCGAAAGACCTCCGGTAATCGTCGCAGCAGCAACGGCTCCAGTGACGCCCAGAAATGAGCGGCGGTTCAGGCCAAAGCCGCGTTTTGCGCTGTTGTCTCCGAGATTCTGCATAGATGATCCTTTCCGCGTTATCGGGCCTGGTAATCGACGCCAACTTCCTGCCCGCTTTACTGCGCACCAAGTTCCGGTATCTCCAAGCTAGCTCGGATTGAAATACCGCGCCCTGCCAATCGCGCCAAGATGGCTTCCCATTCCGCCAATCTAATTTGGCGTGGTCCGCTGGGAATCTGGCGCAAGCTGCATGACTGGGAGGGCGAAAATCAGGTACGCTTTGTTTGGAGGATCGCGCCATGATGAAGCGTTTCCGAATTCCCAGCCGTCTTGCTCTCAAATTGAAGGAGTTTGACGTGTCAGTCGCCGCGGTACTGCGGCGCGCCGGTCTTCCTCAGGATCTTTTCGAGCAATCGCGCGTATTTGTTTCAACCGAGGAGCTGTTCGCCATCTGGAATGCGATTGACAGCGTGAGTTCCGACCCGCTCATTGGGCTCAAACTTGGGGTCGAGACCAAAATGGAGCGCTTTCATCCCATGGCAATTGCGGCGCTGTCCACAGAGAACCTGGTTGCCGCCATCAAGCACCTGGCCAGATACAAGAAACTCACTGCGCCGGAGGAGATCCTGAACGAACTCGACGAAACTGAGTTTCGGATCAGCTACCGCTGGTTGCTGGCTGTGGATACTGAGCCACAGGCTCTGACCGATTATTGCCTCGCATGGACACTTTCAGCCGCTCGACTTGGAATTGGCAAACAACAGTTGACGCCGTTGAGGATCGAATACCTCCAGCCCAGAACAAACCTCCGGCAACTCGAAAAGCACTTCGGATGCGAGGCTGTCTGCGGTGCGGCGCGCAATGGAATCGTCTTTCGTGCGGCCGACGCCACGATACCCTTTGTTACAAGTAATTCCGATTTGCTCGAATTGCTTGCTCCGCAGTTCGAGGAGCAGATGAAGCAGTTCAACACGGAAGACACGTTTGTCGAATTAGTGCGTCGAGCGATTCAGGACCGGCTAACCGGGCACCGCCCTTCCATCGATACGATTGCCCGGGCGCTTCACATGAGTTCTCGCACCGTGCAACGCCGTTTGCAGGATGCAGGCTACAGTTTTCAGCGCGTTCTGGATGAAGCCCGGCACCAGATGGCCCGCTATTACCTTTCCAACTCTGTTTTGGAGTTGAACGAAACCGCATACCTGCTTGGCTTTGAAGACCCAAACTCGTTCGGTCGTGCCTTTCGCACATGGGAAGGCATCCCGCCCAGCGACTGGCGTGGGACTCACCGTAGCTCTACCGTGATGTAAAGTGAGGCAGGCGCTCAACGGCCTCTATATCTACAGTAAGGACGCATGTCATCGCAAGTGATTTCATTTGATAACTACAGGCCCAATGTCAGCTGTCGCTAACAGCCCTTACCACTCGGCGACCTCCCGGCCTCGAGTCCGGTCCATCATCCGGGAACGGAGCGTTTTGTTGAATTCCCCCATCCATCCCTTATCGGATTCGACCGTCGTGAGATTCATGACGCGGATCCGGCGTGCGATGGAATCTAGCACCTTCTCGTCGCGCAGGATGTCCTTGTCCTTGCCCGCGGATGAGGCGTAGAGTTGCTCTGGATTACTCCTTAGGCTATCGATGACGACAATATTCCCTGGCTGGAGATCGCCCCGCGCCCAAGCGGAGCGTAGCGGCGCATCGTGGCGAATGATCTCGATCTTCCCCTCGGTCGTCTCAAAGATGGTCTGGAGTGCGCCTGTTCTCTCGTCCTCGCTGTTGAGCAGGACGCGGCCAATGAGCTTTTTCGCAGCGAGAGAATACTCCATTGGCGCGTGAGGATCGCTGATGGCGACTCCACAGCGGAAGAGTGTCCGCGCACGGTCCTGAATGTCCTTCATATTTCGGAGTTGACTCAAGAAGTCGGATTGAACCTGCCATTCACCATGAGGAAGCGTCTTGGCCACGCCGAGGCAGGCAAGGTGACGCAGGCGCGCAGTTTCGTAGGAGTTGGCAGCGCCGTCGAGCTTCTTGCAGTTGCTGTCTCCTGGCAATGGAATGAGCCGCGCCGAGAGACGCCGGTCGAGCGGAGTTGCACGGTTTGCGGTTAGTTCGGATTGCTTCTGGAATTCGATCTCTTCGTAGGTGCGAGGACCGAGCTGAAAGGTCAACGACCGCTGAGCCGCCTCGCGCAAACCGCGGCGAATCAGCTCGCGTGGCAGGATGAGTTCTTCGCCGGACCGCAGCCTGCCGCGCACGATGATGTGAGCGTGGGGATGGTCGGTATTGTGGTGGATGACGCCGCCCCACTCGACTTTGCCATTGAAGTGCTGCTCAATGCGGCTGATTACGGCCTCGGCGGTCCTGGCAAAGTCGGCTTTCTGATCCTCTGGCGAGATGACGATCTTGAAGAGGCGCTTGTCGCCGGCCTTCTGCCACTCCCCGGCAACTGCACCGAGAGAATGCTCCTTTGCCAGACCGAGCCTTTCGTCGCTCGTAGTCGCTCGTTCCCCCCTGGCGCTTTCCCGCTCCAGATAGCAGCCGTGGGCCTTCCATCCGCCTGGGGTGCGGGAACTGGAGTAGCGAACATTGACGACACAGCGGCGCTCGAAGGCAGACGGCTTTGGGGTCGAGAATGCGCTTTTGGTTCCCCGGCTTCCTCCGGGCGTACTGCGGCTGACAATTCTTGCCAGGCGCAGTAGATTTCGCGCCACACCCGTAAAACGTACAGGCGTTCTCTTTGCGCGTTGGACACGGCCTGGGCGGAGTTGGCTGTTCCGCTCGCGGCGTTCCCCGTCCCCGCCCCGCTTCTTAGGATCGTTTGGCATATGTGTCTATCCTTCGCGCGAAGGCTTGGAGGAGCCGCTATCTATTCCCAGCTCACTGGTGGTGTAGGCGCCGGAATCCCGGCGACGCTGAAACTCGCGCGCGGCGGTCAGGTTTACCTGCTCATAGATCTGGGTGGCACGGGCGCGGGCGCTGTTGAGCAAAGGCTGAGGCACCTCGGGAAGCGAGGTCAGAGCGTATTTGATGAATGTGTCGGTCAGAGCGAGATGGAGCTGCGCGACGGTCTCAAGGCTCTGAATCTTGTGCCCCAGATGGTCGGCCATGTTGCCAACCAGACTGTAGACGAGTTGCACAAGATCGTCACGTTGGGACGAGCAGACGGTCACCATGTAATCAAATACCTCGTTGTAGCTCCCTGCATGAAGCTGGTCGCGTAGTGCAGTCAACCGTTCCGACTGCGCGCGGTTGAGGCGAACCGAGTAGCGGATGGATTCAGGGCGTTTGCGCTTCGTCATGGCCACACTCTACCGCAATGTACATTGTTATGCAACGTGCGGCACATACGCTGAAAATTTCAACGACGTGCGGCATTGCAACTGACTGAGCATGCAGACGAAACGTACAAAAATGAGAAAAGTGCCGCTGCCCCTTTATGTTCCACTAATACACATCCCAAAGAAGACTACTGCCTAATGGCCCACCTCCTCGTGGTCTTCGACCATAGAAAAGCGCAGCCTGCGGCTGCAACAAAAGCAGCACGGCTCGACACTTTGCAGCATTTCACAGCACTACATTAATTGCGTCCGACTTGTGCCCGATAAGGCTGCACAATGCTGCACTTTGCTGCGGAGTGCTGATTTGTGATGCAGGATGACGCTTGCGAATCGGATTGCGTCCTGACATAATAACAGCGATGTACATTTCAACAGATAGCAGACCAACAGAATTGAAGACGCTAACCGATCTGTTCTCCACTCGCGTTGGTGCGACATTCCTCAAGTCGCGGGCGCTAAAGGCGCTATTGCCTGAACTGAGGGATGCACACTACGTCGGCTTGACGTGGAAAGAGATTTGGGAAGCGCTGAGGGAGTGTGGGTACGTCGGAAGCTACCGGCAGTTCGCCGCAATGATCCGAAAGCTCACATCCCCGGATCGGTCATCACGAAGAATCGCCAAGAACCTCGCCCCTCCATTCGTGGAGAAAGAGAAGCCAAAACCCGTCGCTCCAGAGAGCGATACAACAGGTAGTCATAAGGAGAAGCCCGAATGGCAAATTCAGAGGGAAGAATTGATGGCCCGGCTGGACCGGGAAGCGGAACAGAACCGGCAAAGGGAGGAGCGGCTGCGGTCCGTGAAGATTTTCAAGCCGAGCCCGTTTGTGGGCAGAGGCGAGAAGTAGCAGCGGGCCTGGGCATGAAGCCGAAGCGGGTCGTCTTCCCCATCGCCGGCAAAGGCGGGGTCGGCAAGACGACTGTGGTGGCGACCCTGGCCGAATGGTATGCGGACAACTCTTGCCGCGCGGATTTGCTCGACATGGACCCGGACAACAAAGCCGAAGGGTCGTTCAAGGCGCTGTTCGCCCATGCGCACAAGTTGCCGGCGCTCGAAAGCTGGACCTACGACAAACTGCTCGGAATTTCGCTCGAATCGACCGCCGACGTGATTCTCGCCGACCTGGGCGCGGCTCAAGGGCACAGGATGATTCCGTGGTTCCGGGAGTTTTACCGGGTCATGCAGGATTCTGGCCTCGAACTGCGCTGGACGGCGCTGGGCGTCGTCGATGGGGACATTGCATCTGCCCGGTCGGTTATTGAATGGGGAGAGGAACTCCAGAACACCGTCGATTACGTCATCGTCCACAACTACTATCAGGACGGCGTTCCCTCGGCCTGGGAGAATCCCAAGCTGGCAGCCGATGTAGCAGCCTTCCGTGACGCTTTCTCTCCGGCCGAAATCCGGATCGATGCCCGGCGGCCAGACCTCCAGCGAATAATGCGGACGATGAACGTCACGCTCAGTGACGTGGGCGAGCGGCGGACTACCGTGCCGGAACTGCGTGCCCCTGACATGACCCTGCGTGCCCGGACGTACCGCTTCCGCGCTTTCAGCCAGTTCACCGAAGCCAGAAAGGTTCTCCTCCCATGAGCATATCTCCCGTTCTTGTCACCGACAAAACCGCATGGATTCGCGATCTCGTCTTCCTGGCCTTCCCTGAAGGCGAGGCCCGTGAGCGCGTTCTCATTGATCTGGTCCAGCAGTTTTCAAAGATGGACCCGGAAGATCCCGAGTGGCTGCGCTACAAACTGAGCATTGTGGAGTGCCGGGCGCTGGAGAATACGGCGCGCAGTCTAACGGATGCCGCGACAGAGCAGGCGCGGCTCCGCGGCGTAACGCGCGAAATTGCCGACTTCGCCGCTACACAAATGAAGGGATCGATCGACTCCGCCTCACAAACAATCCGTCAATTGCTGGAAGATGTACAGGCCAGTCTGCATGAGGCCATTGCTGGAGACGCAATCCTGAAGAGCTATACCGAAGAAACGCGCCAGCAGCTCGCCGCCGTCATCCGTACCATCATCGAATCAAGCCTGACACAAGCTCTGGCAACGTCCCAAAAGCAGATGGACGGATGGCTGAAGGGCTCTCTCGACGGGGCGATTCGCAACGCCCAAGACGCGCTGGCGGCGGTATCGCGGGATTTCCGGGGCAAGCTGCTTGGGGCCTGGAGCTACCTGCTGTGGAGCGTCTTTGCCGGGGGGCTACTTTGCGGCTTTGGACTGCTCTTCCTGGGGTACTGGATGGGAAAGCACCTGTGATTCTCTATGTACCCTCGCAACGAATCAACTCGGAAGACAAATCTCACGATACGCGTCAGAGTAGAATGCAGAGTAATGGACATTATTTCCCTTCTCAGTCAACCCGAAGGCAAAACGCTGGAGTTCAAACGCGACCTTTCCTCGCCCGAAGGAGCGCTTAAGGCCATTGTTGCGTTCGCCAACACCTCAGGGGGAACTCTTGTCATTGGAATTGAGGACGGAACAAAAGAGGTCAAGGGCATTCCGGACGTTTTGACAGAGGAAGAACGCCTCGCCAACCTGATTGCTGACAGCATCTCTCCCAAGCTGGTCCCCTCCATCGAGGTCATCCCTTGGCGAAAGAAGCACTTGCTGGCCGTTGAGATCTATCCAAGCTCGAATCGTCCTCACTATTTGAATCGGTTGGGACCGGAAGCAGGCGTTCTTGTCCGCGTGGGTTCTACGAACCGGCGAGCCGATCTTTTCCTGGTCGAAGAGATGAAGCGGTATAGCCAGGTTTCGTCGTTCGACGAACAGCCGATGCCGGCATTGAACTCGGAAGTGATCGACTTCCGAGCTGCTTCCGAGTATTTCAAGCCGATTCGCAAGCTGGAACAGGGTGATCTGCTCACTCTCAAGCTGGCGACGAAATACCAGGGCCGAATTGTGCCGACGATCGGAGGCATCCTCCTGTTCGGCACCGACCGGCTCAGCCATTATCCCGACGCATGGATACAGGTGGGGCGGTTTGCGGGCGACGACAGGCGCAGGCTACTCGACTCCACGGAAATTCGCGCCTACTTGCCGCAAGCCGCAGAGGCGACGATTGCATTCCTGCAAAAGCATATGGCACGAGAGGCGGTAATTGGATCGGTGAAGCGGACGGATCACTGGACATACCCGGTGGTCGCCGTCCGAGAAGCCATCATGAATGCAATCGTTCATGCGGACTACGCCCAGCCTGGAGCACCGATCAGGGTTGCTCTCTTCGACAATCGGCTGGAGATTGAAAACCCTGGGCTGCTTCCTTTCGGTCTGACGATTGAAGACATTCAAAGAGGCATTTCCAAGTTGCGCAACCGCGTACTCGGGCGAGTCTTTTTGGAACTCAAGCTGATTGAACAATGGGGAAGCGGAATCCAGAGAATGACCGCCGCATGTGTGGACCGTGGCTTGGATGCTCCCAGATTTGAGGAGATCGGCACACATTTTCGCGTAACACTGTCGGCTGTCCCTCGTCGTGCCCCTTCAAGAGACGCCCGAGACGAGACCATTCTTTCCGCCCTTGCCGCGAGTGCCGAGAGCGGGCTTTCAACTTCGCAGATAGCAAAACAAATCGATCTTTCTGTCCGTGCGGCGAGAACGCGCCTCGCTTCGTTGGTTGAACGCGGACTAATTGTGGAGATTGGAAGTGGGCCGCAAGATCCGCATCGGCGTTACCACCTTGCTCCATCGAATTCATGAATCTCACTACATTCATGCTGTGTCTGTCGATCCATGAGCACAAAGTCGGAAGCCTTATGTCAACGTAACTCAAGGGCGAGCATCTCGCCCTTGAGCGTTTTGGACGAGGCTTACGCCTCGTCCGCCCCGTCGCTGGGATCGTCAGTGGCTTCGACCTTCGAGAGACGCCGGATGCTCGAAGCGTGGATCTCGGCGATTGTGTACTTGACCTGCTGGCCCTTGACGGTTTCCTCGATCGCGCGATACTTGATCTTCCCCTCCAGGCTGACAAGCTGGCCCTTCAAGAGCGTCTTGGCGAAGGTGGCGAGATTGCCCCAGGCGTAGACGCGGTGCCATTCGGTGCGGGTTTCGTACTCGCCCTGATCGTTCTTCCAGCTCTCGCTGGTGGCAAGGTTGAGGACGGCGTAGTCCTTCTTGTTCTGCGCGGTTTTGGCTTCTGCATTCTTTCCGAGGCGGCCGATGAGGATGACTTTGTTGAACATGGTGTATTGCTCCTTTTTCTGAAAGTTTGTCCGCTGGATGCGGTACATGCTTGCCCGGAGGGTGTGCCGTCGCGGCCCACTCCCAAGGCGAGTGGAGGAGATTTGTGGAAGGGGACACGAGCTTGTCTCGGGGGAGGAGTCCACACTGAAAGCTCGAATCTCTGGAAGGAGAGCGTGCGTCCGCTGGGCGTGGGTGCTCTGAGCGCGGCACGCTGAACGCAAACAGAAAGGCAAATTGAAGTGGAGCAAGCCTGTTCAAGCTCCCCAATCTGCCGCTCAAATTGCAGAGGCAGCGCGATTGAATGAAGGGTGAGTCCGGAGACCCGCCACAGCGAACTTCCGAGCGGAAGCATCGGGGCGAGTACCGGCACGTACATGGCGCTTACCGCTGTGCCCAAGCCCGCGCCTTCGCCATGGTTCGGCGAATATAGGCCGCACGCCGGGAGGGGTTTGGATCGCTCGACAGGTAATTGGTGTCAAGGGCTGCGGCAATCGCATCGTCCGGCATCCGAAGCGAGATGGCGGCGACACAGAAGGCGATGTCGGCGGCGGCGGGGCGGTCGTGGAATTTGGCCGCGTTGCGGAACCGCTCAAGGGAAAGGCACGAATAGGCTGGCTGGCCGGATGCAGGTTCCGGCCGCGCCTGATGTTGTACGGCGCGGGATTCGCGTTCCTGCTCGTGAATTTGGTAGAGCTTTGTCACCTCAAGGCGCAAGCGCGCCGCCGCGCTGAACTCGACCCCGGAGTTTGACCGTAAAAGCACGTAGGGATAAAGTCCGCTGGTTTTCTTGTACTTGGGCTTGCAGTTGGTGAATCCTGGCAGCCGGCCAAAGCGGCGCCAGTCTACGGCGTTCGGATCGGCTCCGTAACGCCGGGCGAGAGTCTGCGCCACAAAAGTGGAGAGCGCCGCCGGGTACACATCCCCGTGCTTGAGCCATGCCTGGAAGTTGCCGGGACTCGTCTCGACCACGGCGCACGGCTCGAAGCCGTCAGCGACAAGCTGTTCGACGGCTTCCGCTGAGATGTCGTCGAGGACGGTGTAGCTGTGCTCACCGGCTGGCCGGATATAAATGTGTGCACCGCGTGCATTGTGGGCCTTCAGGAGAGGAATTCGGGCAAGAACAGCTTGGGCTGTGCAATTCGCCAAGCCGGGGAGCATTCCGCGTTCGCTCAGGACGCCGAGGTCGTAGGCCGGGGCGTCGAGGGCGGTGAGCATCCGTTCGACAGCAATCTGTGTTCGATCCATCATGGCCTCCTTTTCGGCGGACTTGCTAAAAGCCGGGAACTGGTGTTAGATGTATTCGTATTGGAATGTACATCCCTATGGAGATTTATGCAAGGCGGGGATGACCAAAAACGCGAGGGACTTGTGATTCAGGATTCCCACTCAGACGAGAAGCAGGAACGACTCAAGGAGAAGCTCCGCGACGAACTGGGGCCGATGATCTGCGGCCTGCTCGATCAGTCGAGCGGGATTGAGGACATTCTCGTCAATGAAGACTGTCGCATCTGGGTTAAGAGGACAGGGTCCGCGTTCGAGCAGATGGGTGAACTCGCGGGTCGCCAATCGCGCGGGGCCATGATGACCATTGCCTCGATGCAGAAGACGACCGTGACCGAATCAAAGCCGGTCCTCGAAACCCAGCTTCCGATCTGGAAATACCGCTTTGCCGGGTTGATCGAGCCCGTTGTTTTGTCGCCTTCGTTTGCGATCCGTGTGAAGTCGGACAAGAAGCGAAGCCTGCGCGACCTTCAGCACCAGGGGATTCTTACAACCAAGGACGATCCGCGGAACCGGCGCTCAGAACAGGAAGACTTCATCGACGCGGTTCGTGGACATGACCACCTTGAGGTCATACAGCAGGCTATTATCGCGCACAAGAACATTCTGGTTGTCGGCGGGACCGGCGCGGGCAAGACGACGATTGCGAACGCCATTCTCGAAGAGATCGGGACGCTGACGCCGGGTGACCGGGTTCTCGTGATCGAAGATACGCAGGAACTTCTTCTTGACTCGGCCAACAGCCTGAGCATGTTAGCGACAACCGAGTTCGATCAGTTGAAATGCCTCAAAGTAGCTCTGCGGTTGAAGCCGGACAGAATTGTCGTCGGCGAGGTCCGCGATGGAGCTGCCGCTCTTCCTCTTCTCAAGAGTTGGAATACCGGGCATCCGGGAGGAGTCTCGACGCTGCACGCGAATAGCGCAGCGGAGGCGCTCGACCGGCTTGAGGCGTTGGTACGCGAAGCAACCGATGCGCCTCAGCAGCGCATGATCGGGAGCGCGGTCGATCTTGTCATCTCGGTCGTCAACGACCCAGTGCAGGGGCGCAAGGTGCAGGAAGTGGCCGTCGTCACCGGGTACGAAAATAGCCGCTACTTGCTGACGCAGGTTTGATTTGCAGTGGTTCCGGTCTTCGTGTCGGAGCTGAGACGAAAGCATGAAGGGCGTTGCGGGTGCCTTTCGCAACCGTGCCGGAAGGCACATGGAGGATCAAGATGCAAGGTACACTCACACGTCTCGATACACAATCGTGCGGCATTCTCAGCCGGACGCGGAACGCCGGGTTCCTGGCCCTGGCAGTGCTCATTGGATCAGCCGTTTCCTTTGCAGCGGAAACCGGAAGCAACCTCCCCTGGGAAGGCCCTCTCAACACGCTGGTCACCTCCCTGACTGGCCCCGTCGCTTACGCCATTTCAGTGATCGCCATCGTCGCGCTGGGCGCAACGCTCGCCTTCGCCAGCGGTGAAATGGGCGAGACAATGAAACGCCTGTTGCAGATTGGCATCGCCGTCTGCCTGGTCGTCTTCGCCGCGCAGGTGATGTCGTCCTTTATCGGCCAGGCCGCGGAGGTTTCGCTGCTCCAGCCGGTTCATGCAGTTTCTCAGCCTGCCCTTCATCTTTTCGCAAGGGGATAAGCAGATCGAAGTCCAGTGGGGATGGGCGGAAGAAACCGTCCCCACAGTTCGGAGGATAAGATGGGCAATTTAGATTTCGATGGGCCGGAGCAGACGATCATGCGGACTTCGTTGAGCAGACCGCAACAACTGCTGGGCGGAGATCGGGAGTTGGTCATCATGGCTGGACTTGGCACGGCAATGATGGCTGTGACTGTGATGAGCTTTCTGTCTT
>Ga0326727_10010035_pt1 | contig 22827 bp, 19 predicted proteins | sample MB2enrmetagenome_FD_207643 | JGI IMG/M metagenome (GOLD analysis project Ga0326727, IMG submission 207643) | Lab enriched peat soil microbial communities from McLean, Ithaca, NY, United States - MB29MY | ecosystem: Environmental > Terrestrial > Soil > Wetlands > Peat | place: USA: New York...
GCCCAGATCGAGACCTCCAAGCTGTTCTGTCGCGAGCTCCTGGAGCGGCATGGGGTCGCCGGCCAGCCGAAGTTCGCGGCTCCGACGACCGCCGACGAGGTCGACCGGGCCGTTACCGGCTTCGCGGGCCCGTTCGTCGTGAAGCCGAGCGGCCTCACCGCGGGCAAGGGGGTCTGGGTCCAGGGGTCCGACTTCCTCGACGCGAAGGAGGGAGCGGCCTACGCGAAGTCGATCCTCGCCCAGGGCCAACGGGTCCTCCTCGAGGAGAAGCTCGAAGGCGAGGAGTTCAGCCAGATGGCCTTCGTGACCGACTCGGGCGTGTACCCGATGCCCGCGGTGCAGGACTTCAAGCGGGCGCTCGAAGGGGACCATGGTCGCAACACGGGCGGGATGGGGTCGTACTCCCAACGGGACCACCTGCTACCGTTCCTTTCCGCGGCCGACCGGGACCTCGCGATCGGGCTCATCGAGAAGACGGCCGCGACCCTTCGCGCCGAGGGCCTCCCGTACCGCGGGATCCTCTACGGCGGCTTCATGCTGACCGCGAACGGCCCCCGGCTCGTCGAGTTCAACGCCCGGCTCGGCGACCCCGAGGGGATCAATGCGCTCGCGCTCTACGAGCCGGGGGACTTCGCCGCGCTCCTCTACGGAGTGGCCACCGGCAGGGTCGACCCTAACCTCCTACGGTTTCGGCTCCGAGCGACGGTCGTCAAGTACGTCGTGCCCCCCGGCTACGGCGACCAGCCGAAGCCCGGAGGCCTCGTCACGGTCGACGCGGGCGCGATCGAGGCCGCCGGGGTCCATCTCGTCTACGGGAGCGTGGACGCCGCCGGCCCGGGCGTCGTGCGCCTGAGCTCCTCGCGCGGCCTCGCCCTGGTCGGGGAAGCGAGCGCGATCCACGAGGCCGGGAGCCGTGTGGAGGCCGCCCTCGCCTACGTACGGGGCGACTACTACGTCCGACACGACATCGGAACGCAGGCGGACCTCACCCGACGGTGGGAGCACATGCGCAAGCTCCTCGCCCCGAACGCCAAACCATCCCCCCTCCCGCTCTCGGTCGCGTCCCCCGAAGCCTCTCCATCGAGTGCGGGGACCCCGGACCAGGTCATCGGCTGAGGGCCGACCAGCGAAGCGTCAAATACCGCGCCTCCGCTTTCTCGAACCCTCCACTATGTTCTGCCCTTCCTGCAAACGACTGATGCGCCCCGACCGCGCCGCGGGCGTCTGGCACTGCTCGGCGTGCGGTAAGCAGGTCCCGCTCGGTCGCGGGGTCGAGGTCCGCCAGACCGATGCGAGCGGACGGGGCAAGGTCGCGGTCGTGGAGACGAGGCACGTCACCTTGCCGAAGACCGCGGAGACCTGCCCGAAGTGCTCGAACGGCGAGGCCTACTGGGTGCTTCGGCAGACGCGCGGGTCCGACGAGCCCGAGACGCGGATCTTCGAATGCACGAAGTGCGGCCACAAGTGGCGGGAGTACTCGTGAGCGCTCGAGTCCCCGACCATGTCGCCCGCGTGTTCGCTCCCGACGCGCTCGGCACGCCCGTCCGACTGCGAGGCTGGGTCCTACGGACCCGCTCGTCCGGAGGGATCCTCTTCCTCCTCCTGCGGGACCGGACGGGGTCGGTCCAGGTGACGGCCCGCCGGGACGCGCTCGGGGACGAGGCGTACGCGGCCGCCGAGCACGTGCAGATCGAGGGCGCGGTGTCGGTCGAGGGGACGGTGGCCGAGGACCGAAGGGCCCCAGAAGGCCGCGAGGTCCGGGCGAGCCGGGTCGAAGTGGTCGACTCCGGTGAGCCGTTCCCCATCTTCTCCGACCAGACCGAGGAGTTCCTGCTCGACCAGCGCCACCTCGCGATCCGCTCCCAGGAGAACGTCGCTATCTTCCGCGTTAAGGCCGAGCTGTTGCGCGCCTTCCGGGAGTTCCTCGAGCAGGAGGACGTCCTCGAGATGACCCCCCCGATCCTCACCGGGAACGCCGCGGAAGGCGGGTCCGAGGCGTTCCAGTTTGACTACTTCGGCCGTCCGGGGTACCTCTCCCAGACCGCCCAGCTCTACCTCGAGGCGCTCCTGTTCCCGCACGAGCGGGTCTACGCGCTCACCCCCTCGTTCCGCGCCGAGAAGTCCCGGACCCCCCGGCACCTGACCGAGTTCCTGAACCTCGAGATCGAGCTCGCTTGGTGCGACCTCGACGGGCTCATCGACTTCATCGAACGAATGATGGTGGCGGTGGTCCACACGGTCGCGGAACGCCGTCCGAAGGAGCTCAAGATGCTCGGCCGACCGCCCGAGGAGCTCCTCGCGATCCGCGCCCCGTTCCCTCGGATCCGCTACGCGGAGGCGATCGACCGGCTCGTGAAGCTCGGCTTCCCCGTCCAGTTCGGGAGCGACCTTGCTACCGCCGAGGAGCGGGCGCTCACGCTCGAGAGCGCGTCGCCGCTCTTCGTCACGCACTACCCGCGCGAGCTGAAGGCGTTCTACATGCTCCGCTCGTCGGACGACCCGCGAACGGTGGAGGCGACGGACCTCCTCGGTCCCGAGGGGTATGGCGAGATCGTCGGTGCCTCGTGCCGCGAGACCGACATCCCCCGTCTGAAGGAGCGGATCACGCAGGTCGGCGCGAAGACGGAGGAGTACGAGTGGTATCTCGACCTTCGGCGGCACGGGAACGTCCCGCACGCGGGCTTCGGCCTCGGGGTTGAGCGGGTCCTTCGCTGGATGCTTCGCCGGGAGCACATCCGCGACACGACGCCGTTCCCGCGCACCCCGTCCCGCAACACTCCGTGACCGGGCGCCCATCACGCGCGTTTCCGGGCGAACGCGTGGGCAACGTTCAAGAGCGACCGCGCGCTTACAGCCGTACACTCCCCCGACGGAGAACCTAGAGTGGCACCAGAGCAGGAAACGGTCCGGGGAGGCGAGCGCTCGGGACCCTCGGCCGAGAAACCGTCGGGCGCGTTCGCGGTCGAACGGGTCACGCACCAGGACGTCCCGGCGATCTGCAGCCTGTACCGAAAGGTCTGGGACCCCGCCCCGTCGGGTGTGCCCGCCGAGCTCGTGAAGGCGTGGCAGCCGACCCCGCTCGAGTTCACGAGCTGGATGGGAGGCGTCACGTATTTCGCGGCCCGGAAGGACGGCCGCTTGGTGGGCGTGGTCGGCTGTGAGCTCCACCACGGGACCTGTCGGATGGTGCATCTCGTGGTCGATCCGGAGGTCCGTCGCCAGGGCGTGGCGAGCGCGCTGGTCGCGACCGCGATCGAGTGGGCCAAGAAGGGGAACGTCGCATCGATATGGGTCGACTCCCTCCACGGCCTGGGGCCGGCGACGGCGCTCTTCCAGCGCCTCGGGTTCACCCTCGTGGGCGTGCTCCACCAGCACGAGTGGGGCGAGGACGTCAACTTCTGGGAACGGCTCGTCTAAGGCGGAAGAGCGGAGTGCGCGGCGGGCCGGTTCGGCGGCATCCCGTGGCGTTGCTGGAGTCCCCGTAGCCGGCGGACGCCGTCCTCCGGGCGTCCCCGGAAGAACTCCCTTGCCCCACGCGCGAGCTCGATCGCCTCGAGCTCGGTCGCGACCCCGTGCGCTCGTTCGCTGAGGAGGTAGTCGCCGTACTCGGAAATGTACTGGGGGAGGCCCGCCTTCAGCCGGGTCACGGCCTGGAGCCGGATCGCACGGATCTGCTGCTTCAATGCGGCAAGCTTCCCGGCACGGAGCTCGCGCTCGAGGTCGTCCGCGACCTCGGTCGAGTCCTGCGGCGGCTCGATCCCGAGGGCCTGCATGTCGTGGAGGAGGGCGATGACCCGCTCGAGCTCCTCTCGGGCCTGGTCGAGGTGGTGCTCCTTGAGCGTCACGACCCGGTCGACCTGCTGGAACGACGAGAGCGCCTGGGCGACGTCGCCGGTCCGGGCGGAGTGGAGGGCGTCCTCGATCTGGTCCCGCTCGAGCCGACTGTCCACCGCGTAGGCCTCGAGGCGGGTGAGGCGGGCCTTCGTCCGCTTCTCCCATTCCTCGAACGCTCCGACAACCCGCTTCTGCGCGATCCGTTCGATCCCGCGGACGACCTCGGCCCACGGCTCGGGGTTGACGGCCGTCCGTGCGGACTCCTCGGCCCACGCGGGAAGCCGCGGGAGCTGGACTCCGAGCGCCTGGACCCCCTCCGCCCACTGGTTGAGCCGTGTGAGGCGACGCGCGAGCTCGGCGGCGAACGGGTTCGGAGCATCCGCAGCGCCGGTTCGCACCGGGCGCAAGGGCGCGGTACGTCTCGGCGCGGGTTCGTCGGTCACCGGGGGGGGAAGCGGTGCGAGCGGAGTCGAGGGCACCACGCTCCCCGCGAACGTGGTCTCTAGGAGGAGGCTGTGGCACTCGGGGCAGACCAGCGCCTCCACGGGGACCGTCGTGCCGCATTTCGGGCAGACCGCGGTTTCCTCGGCCATTCGACCGACCGGATACAGGGGTGCAGGGCCTTAAAACACAAGTTGCCCCGCGCGGCTCCCCGCTCGACCCCCTTCCCCCGTCCCTTCCGCGGACTTCCCCCTCGGCTAGCGAGGCAGCCGCTTCCCGGGCCTAGCGCGCGTGCCGGGACGTTCGCACGCCCCGGTCGTGTCGGCTCGCGTGCCGTCCCGAAAAGAACCGCTCCACCACGTTGAGGTGGCGCAGCATCGCCGTCTTCTTCGCTTGGTGCGACTGCATCCGCCGAAGGATGCTGTCGAGAGCGCGGACCGCGACCCCGACGTGCGGACCCTTGTTCAGCATGACGCACTCGGCCCGGACCCCCATGGCGGCGTCCGTAACCTCCGCGCGCGAGGGAAGCCCGGTCTTCGTGAGCCCCTCGAGGACCTGCGTGGCCCAGATCGCGGGGAGGTGGGCGGCCTCGCAGAGCCAGAGGATCTCCTCCTGGACCTCCGCCAGCCGCTCGTAGCCGACCTCGACCGCCAGGTCGCCGCGCGCGACCATCACGCCGACCGGGGGCTGGCGGATGGCCGCGAGGAGGATCCCGGGGAGCTCCTCGAACGCCCGCCGTGTCTCGACCTTGAGGATGATGCCCATCCGCGGACGGCCGAGGCGAGCGAGCTCGTCCCGCAAGTGACCGAGGTCCGACGCTGTATGGACGAACGAGTAGCCAACCAGGTCGGCGTGGCGTGCGATGAACCGCAGGTCCTCCCGGTCCTTCGAGGAGATCGCCGGTATCTCGATCTCGGAGTCGGGGAAGTTGATCCCCTTGTCGGCCCCGAGCCATGCCCCCAGCGGGGGGGCATGGGTGACCTCGACCTGGAGCCGGTCCGAGCTGGCCGAGCGGACGATGCCGCCGATCCGGCCGTCGTCGAACCAGATCGATTGGTCGCGGCGCACGAACCGCAGCGCCTCGGGGGCCGTACACGCGATGTGGGCGGGCCGCAGGGCCTCGCCGTCGGCGTCCCGACGGGCGTCCTCGCCCGGGTCCGGGCGTGCCGTGACCGTGATACGGTCACCGACGCGCAGGCGAATGCGCTGCTCCAGAGGCGCGACCGGTCCGACCGAGGCCATGTCCTCCTGTCCGCTCGAAAGCGTCGCGACGAGCCGCGTCCCCGACGTGAGGTAGCACGTCTTGCCCGTTTCAGCGCGGTACCGGTTCCCGACGTGTTCGACGAGGCGGAGCGTGCGACGGGCACCCCGCGCGTCGATGAAGTCGACCAGCTCTCGCAGGCGACGACGGCGCAGCCAACCTCCCGAGACCGTGACGGTCTCCAGGCCGGGGGATTCCGGTGGGGACCTCGAGTACGGAACGAGCCAGACCGAGGCGGGGACCGTCACGTGCCCGACCGGGTCTCGCTTGGGGCGCAACTTCAGGACCGCCGGTCCGGGTCGGATCGTCCCGGTCCGGATTTTGGGTCCCGCGAGGTCCATCTCGATGCGGCAGTGGCGGCCGACAGCCGCCTCGGCGCGGTGGAGGTGCGCGATCATCCGGGCCCAGTCGGCCGGTCGCTCGTGCGCGCAATTGATCCGGGCGCAGTCCATCCCGCTCTCGACCAGCTCGCGTACGAGCCCGTAATCCGTCGCAGCCTCGGCGGGCATCGTCACCATGATGCGCACGGCCCGCCCGGGCCGCGTCGGGCCGAGGAGCTTCCGAGCGTTCCGCGCGAGGATCCGCCGACCCCGTTCCGGGTCCGGAACCGGCGGGGCGGGGCGAGCGGTCGGAGACCGACCGCGAAGCCGGTCGAGCCCACCGAGCACGGCATCGAGGTTGTAGAGGACGTGGCTTTCCGACCGGCCGAGCGATGACAGACCCCAGTGGGAGAGGCGGGTCTGGTCACGACGCAGGTCGAATCGCCGGAACGCGAGGTAGTGCAGCAGGTTGCGCGCGCTGTCCCGTTGCGCGCCGTACGGTGTGAGGTCGACCGCCTGCTCGAGCTCGATCAGGCTCGCTCGGAGACGCTCGAGTCGCGTCGCGAGCAGCCCAAGAGCGCTCGCCGCCGGCGAAATGGGGCCCGTCCGCTGGACCATCGATATCGTCAGTCGACAGTGGTAGAAAGTATCGCCGGGTCGGACCGACTCCCTCCCACGGGGGTCGACGGGACGTAGCGACGCGGAAGAAGGAGTTCCCGGGGACCGCGTCGGGTCGGTGGAAGCACTTCCCTAGGCGATAGCAAGACCTCATCCGCTCGCGGCGTAACGGTAGGGATGACGGCCCGACCCTTCGGGCGTCGTGCGTAGAGTCTGCGGGACAGTTTGCAACGTATCGAATCCGAGGTCGTGAGATCATGGGTCGAAAGAAACCAAGGGGTCCCCTGCCTGACGACAACGGGCGACCACCCACCGACCTCGGTTGGGGTCTGCGACGCCACACCATGTGGGTCGACGGCCCGGTCGTCCCGGGACTCGCGTCAAGAGAACGTGACCCTTCGCTTAACTAGCATCGGTGCGGAGTACGGAAACGATGGCGAGCACGGTGACCACTGAGATTCCGAAATCACGGGTCGTCGTGGATGCGGAACGCTGCAAGGGCTGCGACCTCTGTGTCGTGGCATGTCCGCAGCAGAACCTCCACCTCTCCAGCTCCCTGAACCGGAGCGGCTTCCACCCGGCCGAGTTCGAATATCACGGGAAGAAGGGAGCCTGCACGGCGTGCGGCATCTGCTATTGGGTCTGCCCGGACTTCGCGATCATCGAGGTTTCGAGGTGGAAGGCATGACCACGACGCGCGACTTCCTCAAGGGAAACGAGGCCATCGCCTACGGGGCCCTCCGGACGGGGCTCAACGCCTTTTTCGGGTATCCTATCACACCCTCGAGCGAGATCCCGGAAACCCTCGCGGCCGAGTTCGGCAATCCGCAGTACCCCTCGTTCAAGGTCTTTCTCCAGGCATCGAGCGAGCTCGAGGCCATCAACATGGTCATCGGAGCGGCCGCGACGGGCGCCAAGGCGATGGCCGCCACCTCCGGTCCCGGGTTCAGCCTGAAGCAGGAGGGGATCTCCTTCGCCTCGGGGATGGAGCTCCCGATGCTCGTCGTCGATGTGAACCGGGGGGGCCCGGGCCTTGGTAACCTCGGGCCGGAGCAGACCGACTACTTCCAGGCTACCAAGGGAGGGGGACATGGAGGATACCGCAACATCGTCCTCGCGCCGAGTTCGGTGCCCGAGATGGCGGCCTTCCCCTCGCTCGGGTTCTCTCTGGCCTACAAGTATCGAACCCCGGTGATCATCCTCACCGACGCTTTCCTGGGACAGCTCAAGGAGGACCTCATGTTCCCCGATGTCCCGGCCTTGAAGTTCGACACCTCCTGGGCGACCACCGGGGCCCGAGGTCCCGAGCGGCACGTCATCAGCTCGATGCATCTCGACCTCCCAGAGCTGAGCCGCCATTCCGAGCATCTTCGCTCGAAGTTCGAGGAGGTCGAACGCTCGGAGCAGAGGTCCGAGAAGTTTGACACCGACGACGCGGAGATCATCCTCGTCGCCTACGGGATCTGCGCGCGTCTGTGCCAGCGCGCGGTCGGAGTGCTCCGCGCCAAGGGGGTCCGAGTGGGTCTCCTGCGACCGATCACCCTCTCCCCCTTCCCGAAGGGGGAGCTCGCGGCGCTCGTCGACCGTGGGGTCCAGAAGTTCCTCGTGGTCGAGCTCAACACGGGCCAGATGATACAGGATGTGCAGCTCGCGACCGGCGGCCGAGCCCGGATCGGGGCGCTGCAACGGGTCGGAGGGCTGTTCCCTTCGCCCTCGGAGATCGTTCGCGAGGTGGAGGTGATGGCCCGATGATCGAGGTCGAAGGGCACTACGAGGTCAAGCTCGGCCCGTTGCCCACGCTCACCGGCAAGCCCACCCACTATTGCGCGGGTTGCGAGCACGGGACCCTGACGCGCCTCATTGCGTACGCTCTCCATGAGATGGGCGCGAGGGAACGAACTGTCCTGGTCGACTCCGTCGGGTGTAGCGTTCTCGCTCACGAGTATCTGAACGTCGATGCCATCCAGTCCCCCCACGGACGGGCGCCGGCCGTGATGACGGGCATCAAGCGGATGCACCCCGAGCTCCTGGTCTTCGCGGTCCAAGGAGACGGTGACGCGGTCTCCATCGGCCTGTCGGAGCTCATCTACGCGGCGAACCGGGGCGAGCCGATCACCGTCTTCCTGGTCAACAACGGGATCTACGGCATGACCGGTGGCCAGATGGCTCCCACCTCACCGGAGGGGATGGTCACCATGACGACACCCCACGGGAGGGACATCGCCAGCACGGGGGCCCCGATCGACGCATCGAAACTTCTCGCGACCCTCGAGGCCCCGGCCTATGTGAAGCGGGTCGTCCTGCCCGTGACACCGACCCCGGCAGCCGACTTCTACAACGCTCGCGGGTCGATCGAAGGCGAACGGGCCGTGAAGAACGCGTTTCGGGTCCAGGAGATGGGCGGATTCTCCTTCGTCGAGTTCGTCAGTACCTGCAACATCAACTGGAAGATGTCGATCCTGAAGTCGAAGCAGTACGCGGCCGACGTGCTGGCGAAGGTATTCCCGCCGGGACTCTTCAAGGACAAGTTCGGGGTGGAGAAGCGATGAAGATCGAGACGATCCTCGCCGGCCACGGGGGCCAAGGGGTCCTGGAGCTCGCGAACTGGCTCGCCTACTTCAACCTCGTCCGGGGGCGGCACGTCGCCTACACTCCTTCCTACGGGCCCGAGACCCGTGGAGGGAAGGTGAAGTGCTATGTCGTCAGCTCCGACGAGCGGATCGATTCCCCCATCGTCGAGGACCCGGATATCCTGGTCGTGATGAACCGCCCCTCCCTGGATTTTCTTCCCCTGCTCAAGGCGGGAGGGACCCTCCTGGTCAACAGCTCGCTCGTGAAGGAGATCCCCCAACGCACCGACGTGACGGTCGCCGAGGTACCCGCGACCGAGATCGCCGGCGGGCTGCGGGACTACAGCCCGGAGAAAGGCAAGGATACGGCGATCGCTGCGAACAGCGTGATGTTCGGGGCATGCCTCGCCGTCAGTGGCGAGAACCTCCAAGCCGAGATCGAGGGGATCCGGGAGGTGTTCGGTCACTTCCTGACCGGGCGGAAGGCCGCGTACATCCCCCTGAACGTGAAGGCTGTGGAGGAAGGGTTCGCGCACGTGACCCGCGTGCGCTCGACCACGCCGCCTTCCAAGAGTTCGGTTCCCCTCCCCCGACCAGTACCGTGATCTCTCGCGCGGAAACCCGCTAACAGGTACCGCTGGCGCCCCCTGGGCCCTACGAACGGTGGGCGGTCCGACCGCCGGCGGGTCACCCCTTTGGATAGGGTTCTCCTCCACGCCATTCAGGGGGTGAGCCGGTCCTTCATCTGTCGCGTTGTCCAAGCCCTCTCCAAGGCCCGGCGACTCTTTAACCGGCCGCGCCTTAGGTCACCGTATGGGGCGAGCGGAAAAGCGGGCCAAGGATCGAGAAGTGGCCAAGCGCGAGGAAGGCGCTCAGCGCTCGGCACGCGGGCCCGTCTCCGACACGTTTTCCAGCTTGGCCGGGGAACGTCCTGAGACGCAGAACGAGACCGCACGTCGTATCTACCGGACGGGCGGCACGTCGAAGCGGCGAGGAAAGGCCGGACGCCGGGCCAGCGAAAAGCCGCTGAAGTGGCGCGAGGGACGCCAGTAGCGGAAGTGGGCACGGCAAGTCTCAAGGACCGGAAACGCCTTACCGGGTCGATGGAAGCCCCCTTTACCCTCGAAACCCTCCCGATGGCGGACGGGAGCCATTTGTGCCCTTGGTGCAGCAGTCCCATCCTGAAGGGGACCCCCGCGGTTCGCGTGGCGACCTACCCGGCGAACCTGCCTGAGAATCTACGAGGATTCTACTTTCATTCCATGGAGCACCTGCGGAACTGGGCCCAGCAGGCGGCGCTGAACGCGATGCGCCTCATTGCGACCAACGACCCCACGTACCATGCCCATCCCGCCGAGATCGATGCGAGGCGCGACGCGTACTCCGCGCTGGCGCAGATGACGTTCTCCCAGCGATAGACCGTGCGCCCCCGGGCTGGTCGAGCCAGCCTTTCGCCGGTCAATTCCGAGCCGTTGACCGACGTTGCCGCCCTTCGAACCCGTCCGTCTCCCGGAATGGCCGCGCCCCTCTCTCCCGTCCCATACGGGCGGGCGCGGTCGCTGATCCGACCACGAGGGGGCCGAGGGCCACCGATGCCGTTTTGCGTTCCATGCGGAAGGTCCCTCCCTTTCGCACGCACAGTTCACGGAGTGGCTGTGCCAGCAACAACGAGCAGAGGAGAGGTGCAGGGGGTGTGGCTCCTTGATGGGTTCAGTTCACGAGCGGCGGCACGAGAGCGAGGAAGCTCCTGGACACGGACGCGGGCGAGGGGTCGCGTAATCGAGTGAACCGCCGCGGGCGGCCGCAACGCGGAATCCCGCCCACGCGGAAAGTTCCGTGCTGAAGTTTCGACTGCGCAGCTCCGGCGCACCCGTTCGTTACGGGGGGGTAGGGGGTGCCCCGATTTCCATCATCATCTCTTGGTACTGTTGATAGGTGATTATCCGACGGTCGTAGAGTCTTCTCAAGATCGTCGGAGAAGTGTCGATGGGCTCCTCGGTGGGCTCCCACCGTCCTAGCCGGGTCAGCCGCCGTCGAACGAAGAGGTACCAAGGAATCGGCAGTGCAACCGCGAAGAAGACGGCGAAGATCACCGCCATCGGACCGGACCCTGGGGTTCCCGCAGGAAGACCGAAGGAGGCGGGGTGTAAGGCCATCCAATAGAGCAGCTCTGCGATCCCGCCCAGTATCGCTCCTAGGATGAGGATCGTCCACCGAGATTCCTCCGGCGGGAGCTCCTCATCCTCGGGCGAGGGCGATGGCCAACCTGGGTCCGCCATGGCCGTGGAGGTTGGAGTGGCGAGCCCGCGATAAGAATGACTGCCTGGGTACCGATTTGACGCGACGACCCCGACAAAGCGCGGTTTCACCACAAGGGCAATCGCAGGACCTGGGGTCCGCGCGCCGGAACCGTACCGCCCCCGTCGTTCTCGAGGCGATCGTACTCACGCTTCGGCGCCCGCCCGGAGATTCGGGGCCCTCTCTATTCAATTCGCCGACGGGGGTCACGGTCTCCTACGTCCACACCCCGATGAGGAGAGAGTGCAGGGGGTGAGATTTGAACTCACGGACTCCTACGAGACTAGGACCTCAACCTAGCGCCTTTGACCAAGCTGGGCCACCCCTGCACGGGCCTCTCGCGCGTAATGGGTTTTGGCGATAACCTTTACGAGCGCGACCCACCCCGGCGGGGCGTCCGAGCCAAGGCCGCAAAACGCCTTGTACGGGGAGGGGGTGGCGACCGTCCCATGACCGACCACGGACCGACCGGCGCGACCGTGTTTATCGGCCAGAAGCCGACCATGACCTACGTCTTCCAGGTCGTGAGCCAGCTCAACTCGGGGGCCGGGCCGGTCGTCGTGAAGGCCCGCGGGAACGCGATCGGGAAGGCGGTCGACGTGGTCGAGGTGGTCCGGCGCCGCTTCCTCGAGGGCCAAGTGAGCCTAGGCACCATCGTGATCGACACCGAGCGTCTCGTGAACCGTGAGGGACGCGAAGCCAACGTCTCGTCGATCGCGATCCCGCTCAGCCGAACGGGCCCGGCCCCGGGGGGCTCGGCGGCGATATCGTCCCCGCCGCCCCCCTCGGAATCGTCCCGTCACTAGGGCGCGAAGCTCCCCGCCGGACCACCCAGGTCTCGGCCCAGAGGTCCCCGAGGCGCTGGCGTTCGCCCGTCGCAGCGATCAGCACGACCGCGCCCGCTCCGAGCAGGATGACGCCTCCGAGGACGAACGACAGGACCCCGAAGAGCGCGAGGATCCCCACGGGCAGCGCCACCCCGCCGAGGGTGAGCGTGGTCGTCGTCCCGCCTTTGATACCGAACGTCAGCGCGATCGCGACCCCGATGCCGACCACGGTAAGGAGGGGGAGCACGGTCGTGTTGCGGACCAAGGACGATAGTACGCTCGGCGGCTCGAGCGTACGTTCCCGGACCTCGAGGCCAAGGAGGCGCTTTCCCGCGGTCGTCCCCCAGAACGTCTCGGCGAGCACGAAGTAGAGGAACGCCCAGGCGATGAAGCCGAAGATGGCGGCATTGAACGTCACGTTCCCGAGCGCGTCCGAGAACCCGCCGGACATCGTGAGGAGCATCGCGACCCACAGGGCGACCGCCGGTGCGGTCACGATTGCCAGGTCGAGGAGGAACGCGGCGACCCGGGACCACAAGGTCCCGAACCGTCGGACGCCGATGTCCTTCGCGATCCCGACCAGCCACCGTGCGGTCCGCCACGAGCGGAACCCTTCCCGGCCGTCGGCGGTCCCCTCCCGGGCGATCGCGTCGAGGTTCGCCTGGTCCGCGACGATCCACCCCGGAACGGGGAGACCCTGCCAGGGCCGGTCCTCTGTGGCCGGACCCACGTCGAGCAAGCGTCGTGCCTGCTCCGCCGCGGCGCGGCTCGCGGCCGCGGAGTCCCGTAGCGAATCGGAGAGCCGACCGTCGAGACCGGCGCGGAACGCTCGCGCGAGTCGCGTGGTGGGGGAGAACACGGTCGGCGGAAGGGGGGTTCCGACGGGAGTCCAATCCCGACCGAACGCCCTGTGCCCGAGGTACGCCGCGGCGAAGGCCAGGAGTCCGGAGATGTACACCAGGTCGAGGATCCCCGCGCCACCGATCGTGTACAGGCCCGCCGGCCCGGTCCCGTAGAGCGGCGGCTGCCGAAGGAGGTCCGCCCCGAGCAGCACCCCGAACGTGCTCGCCAGGAACGCGGCGGGGATCGCAAACCCCTCTTCGTTGGGGAAGACCCGACGGGCGGACGCCGCCGCGATGAGTCCCGCCGCTACGGGTGGGACCAAGAAGAACGGGAACGCCTCCGTGATCCCGACCCCGGGGATGGCGCTCGACGCGATGAACGTGAGCACGAGCACCGCGGAGGCCAGCGCGACGAGGAAGGCCACACGTCGGGTGAGCTGGTCGTCGGAGGCGAGCGCCATCCCCCCGACGAGGGCGGAGAAGGCAGCCGCCCCGGCCACGACCAGGAGCTCATTCCCGAGATAGGCCGGTACGCCGAGCGCGGAGGCGACGGAGTTCGAAAGCCCCGCGGTCGCGGGGAGCACGAGCAGGAAGAGCAAGCCGCCTTCCGCCGCGAGGAGGACGAGGAGGCGGGTCACCGACCGGGAGCGCGGGGGCGCGACACGACCGAGAGCGAGCAGCCCGACGAGGAGGGGGAAGAGCGCCCCGGCGAAGCTCACCGTGACCCAGTCGTTGGAGACGGGAGCGATCGGAAGGATGCCGAACGTGCCGAGGAGCGCCCCGGGGAGGAGCAGCCAGAACGCCTTCCGACCGAACCCGATGCTCTCCGCGAACGGCTCGCGTTCCCAGGCGACCAGGAACAGGACCACCCAAAGGAGCGCGGGGATGGCGAGCGAGACCGTGTCCGCGACGATGTCGCTCGTAAGCTGGAGGAGGTCAACCACAGTTCACTCGTTCTCCCGGAACGGAGGGCCTCCCGAGGGGCCCGAGGGGCCTAAACGTTTTGTCGGGGGTCCGGCATCGGAACCGCATGACTCCATCCCGTCAAGAGAAGGACTCGCTAGGCCCGCGGGACGTTCCCGAATCGGCGTACTGGGGCATCCAGAGCCTACGAGGCAAGGAGAACTTCCCGGTGAGCGGTCTCCGCGCCTCCAAGCACCTCATCCGGTCGTACGCCCAGCTCAAGCTCGCGTGTTGCCGCGCGAACGTGGAGAAGGGGGGTCTCGACGCCGAGCGCGGGAAGTTCATCGAGCAGGCGGCCGAGGAGATGGCCGCCGGCAAGTTCGATTCCGAGTTCATCGTGGACGTCTTCCAGGCCGGGGCGGGGACCTCGACCAACATGAACGTGAACGAGGTCCTGGCGAACCGCGCGCTCGAGCTCGCGGGAAAGCCCCGCGGCAACTACGAGTACATGAGCCCGAACGACCACGTGAACCGAGGCCAATCGACGAACGACACGTACCCGGCCGCGGCCCAGGTCGCGGTGATGTTCGCGCTCAAGGACCTGAGGGTCTCGGTCACGACCCTGATCGAAAGCCTGCGTCGCAAGGGTCAGGAGTTCGGTCGGTTCCCGAAGTCGGGACGGACGCACCTCAAGGACGCTCCACCGATCTCGCTGGGGTCGGAGTTCCTCGCGTACGCGACCGTGCTGGAACGGGTCCTCGAGCTTCTCCCGAGCGTCGAGGCCGCCCTCGCAGAGATTCCCCTGGGGGGGAGCGCGGTCGGTACGGGTCTCAACTCCGTCGTCGGCTTCCGCGCCCGATCCGTCCAAGAGTACGCGCGGCTGAGCGGCCTCCCGCTTCGGGTCGCCCGGGACCCGTTCGAGACGATGCAGAGCCGATTCCCGCTCGGCGCCGCGTCGGGCTGGCTCCGGACGCTCGCGCTCGAGCTGATCCGCATCGCGAACGACCTCCGCCTGCTCTGCAGCGGGCCCGCGACGGGGTTCGACGAGATCCGTCTGCCCGAGATCCAGCCGGGCTCGTCCATCATGCCGGGAAAGGTCAACCCCTCGGCCGCCGAGGCCCTCGACCAGATCGCCTTCCACGTCGTCGGCGCGGACACGGCTACGATGCTCGCGGTCCAGGGGGGCCAGCTCGAGATCAACGTGATGATGCCGCTCGCCACCTTCGAGGTGATCTTCTCCGCGGAGATCCTGACGAACTACCTGCCCGTCTTCGCTCGGACCTGCGTGGACGGCATCACCGCGAACCCGGCGCGCCTCGAGCAGTACATGGTCAAGTCCGCGGCGATCGCAACCATCCTCACGCCCAAGCTCGGCTACATGAAGGTCGCCGAGGTGATCCACGAAGCCGAGCGGACGAACCGACCCGTGAAGGAGATCTTGGTCGAGCGCAAGCTCCTGACGAAGGACGAGGTCGAGGCCCTGCTCGGGGACGCCGCGCTCCTCAAGCTCACCCAACCCGTGCCCTAGGGGGTTTTCGGGCCACCCACCGGGTTAAGTCCCTTCGCTCTGTCCGCGAGCCCACGCCATGGCGACCATCGAGGAGACGGCCGTCTCCCTGGGCAACCAGAACTCGGAGGAGTTCCGGAAGGCCGCGGAGGTGCTCGGGAAGGTCGGCCTGACCCAGTACGAGGCCCGGGCCTACATCGCGCTCGTCGCGCGGGGCCTCGGGGACGCCGCCAACCTCGCCACCGCGGCCGGAATCCCGCGCACGAGCGCCTACAAGGTCCTCGAGTCGCTCGCCCAGAAGGGATACGCCAAGCCGACGGGGGGCAAGCCGATCCTGTTCCGCCCGACCCCCCCGCTCGATGTCGCCGAGACCCTGAAGGGCGCGATCCAGGAGGTGTTCGAGAAGCTCGCGGCGCTCCACCGCGCCGTCGCCGAGCACGGGGAGCCACAGCTCGTCTACCTGCTTTCGGGCCGGGAGAAGGTCCTCCAGAAGATCGGGGAGCTCCTCGACCAGTCGACCGGGGCGTTCATCCTGACGACCCCCCAGCTCGCCGACCTGAGGGACGAGCTCGGGAAGAAGATCCAGCACGCCGTGAAGCGCGGGGTCCACGTGACGTTCATCACGACCCCTCTCCAGCGCATCCCCGAGGGGGTGGAGTTCGTCTCGCGGGAGAACCTCCGCGCGACCGAGGCCCTCTCGGACGGGGCGCACGCCCTGCTCGCCGCCCCCGGCCTCGAAGCGTGCGGCTTCACCGACAACCCGATCCTCATCGCCCATCTGAAGCAGTTCCTCGAGATGGTCCTCGAGAAGGGGCCTGACGAACCCGCTCCGTGACGAGGCCCATGCGCTCCGAGCGTAGGGTCCGTCCCCCTCCCCCGGCCGAGCGCGTGCGTCGTCGTCTCGCCGCGGTCGCGGGTGACCAAATCGCCCGAGCGATGCCGAGCGGTTATCACCGCCTCGGCCGCGTCCTCGTCATCCAGCGCCCCGAGACGCTCGCCCCGTACGACTCCCTGCTGGGCAACGCCTGGCGCGAGGAGCTCGGCGTCGAAACGGTCCTCGTCAAATCCGGCCCGGTCGAGGGCGAGCTTCGGACGCCCCAGGTCCGGTGCGTGGCGGGGGAACGGACCGAGACGGAGGTCATCGAGCACGGCGTGCGCTGGCGGTTCGATGCGGCCCGGATCATGTTCGCGGCCGGGAACCGGACCGAGCGGGTCCGTGCCGGCCGATTGGTCCGCCCCGGGGAGACCGTAGTGGACCTCTTCGCCGGGATTGGATACTTCGCGATCCCCGCGGCGCTCCTCGGCCACGCCGCGCGCGTATGGGCGGTGGAAAAGAACCCGGTCTCGGTGCGCTACCTTCGGGAGAACGCCGTCCTGAACGGTGTCGAGGAGCGGATCCTGGTCGTTCCCGGGGACAACCGAACGGTCGCCCTTCCCGAAGGCTCGTTCGACCGGGCGTTCCTCGGGTACCTGCCGAGCGCGCTCCCGTGGGTGCCCCGAGCGGTCGCGCTCCTTCGACCGACCGGTGGGTGGATCCACGTTCACACGGTCGCGGATGCAAGGGCCCCGCTCTCCGACGCCACGGCGGCCGTCGAGTCATCGGCCGAGGCCGCGGGGGCCCGTCGCCTCGAGCCCAGCCGGGTGCGGGTCGTGAAGCCGTACGGCCCCGGGCGGAACCACCTGGTGGTGGACGTGCGGCTCGCCGCGCGCTAGGCGGTCCGGGGGGCGCCCGCGCGCCCCGCGAGGGTCTTGATCGTGACCGGGAACGCCTTGGCGAACCGTTCGATGTCCTCCGGTGGGTTCGAGAACGAGACGCGGACGAAACGCCCCCCGTGCTTCGGGGAGAGGTAGTTCCCGGCTCGAACGAACACGCCGTGGTGGCGCAGCATCTCGTCCTGCACGGCGTCCGGGCTGACCCCGGTGGGCGCGATGTCGATGACCATCATGTTCGCCCGCGAGGGATAGACGGGCAGGGTCGCTCCGGGGACCCCGGCGACCACGTCGCGGATCCGAGCCCCGTTCGCCCGCGTCTGGCGGACGACGGCGCCGATCCACTGCGGCTTCGTGCGGAGGGCGGCGAGCGCCGCCGCCTGGGAGAGGACGTTGACCCCGAGGTCGTTCGTGTTGAACCGCGCGATCGTCTTCAGGAGCTCGGGACGCGCGAGGAGGCCTCCGAGCCGAAGGCCGGCGAGCCCGCAGTTCTTCGAGACGGACCAGACGGTGACGGTCTCCTCGGGGGCGAACTCGGCGGCGAGCGCATGGCCGTCCGAGAAGTCCCGGTACGTTACGTCGTTGAGCAGGATGATGTGGCGGTCGTGGGCCAGCTCCGCGATCGCGCGGACCTCGTCGCGGGGGTACCCCGACCCAAGAGGGTTCAGCGGGTCGATGAGGAGGATCATGCGCGTCCGAGGGCCGATCGCCTCCTGGACCCGGTCGGCGGAGAGCCGGTAGGGGGGAGCGTAGATGTCGAGGTTCTTGGGGGTCGCTCCGCAGAGCTCGACGAACCGGTGGATGATGAGGTAGCTCGGGTCCGAGGCGATGACCTCGTCGCCGGACGAGAGGAGGGCCCGGGTGGTCATGTACAGCGCCTCGGTCCCGCCCCCCGTGAGGAACGGGTTGAGGCCGGCGACGCCGAAGTCCTTCGCGATGATGTCCAACAGCTCCGGGTCGCCCGTCGCGAGCGGGTAGCCTTCGAACCGTCGGTCCCGGACGGCGCTCTCGAGGGCGGAGCGGATGATCTCCTTGGGCACGAGGTGGTTCGTATTCTGGCTCAGCCAGGCGATCTCATCGTGATGCGCATGCGCGTATCGGAACGCGTCGGAAGCGGGGGTCGACACGATAGAAACACCGGGGGTCCGAGCTTAACGGCTTTCGTTTGACAGGTTCGACGGTCCTCCCGCCTCGGCGAGGAACGTCGTGACGATGCCGGCGGATTGAAGGTGCGACGTGACCCGGGGAAACCCGCTCTCGGACAGGAGCTTTAGAAGCCCCGCTCGGTCCGGCAGCGAGCGCAGCGACTGGGGGAGGTAGCGGTACGGTCCTGCGCTGCCCACCGCCCCTCCGAGCCAGGGCACCACCCGGTCGAAGTACGCATGGAAGAGTCGGTGGACCAGCACGGAGGTGGGCTCCGTGATCTCGAGGGTCAGGAAGACCCCTCCCGGGCGCAGGATCCGGCGCACGTCACGGAAGGCGGCGGAGAGGTCGGAGAGGTTGCGGGCGACGAAGGCGTTCGTCACGACGTCGAAGGACCCGTCCGCGAACGGGAGCCTGAGCGCGGTCGCCCGTGCGAAATCCAGCCGGGCGCGCTCGTGTCGTCCGGCGGAGGAGTCGAGGGCGTGCTCGAGCATCGCTCGCGTGAAGTCGGCCCCGACCACGCGAGCGGCGCCGTAGTGGCGCGCGAGGAGGCGGGCGAGTTCCCCGGTCCCGCATCCGATGTCCAAGATGCGGTGGACCGGCCCCGATCGGCGGAACCGGTCGAGGTCCCACAGCGCGCGTGGCCGCCAGAGGAGGTCGTTGCCGAGGGAGGCGACGTGGTCGAACCACTCGTATCCCTGGGCGATGTGCGTGAACATCCGGCGCACGTCCCGCTCGAAGCTCGGGAGCGACCGGTCGGGGAGCGGAGAGCCGTCCGCGGCACGGGGGCCACGCTCCTCACCGGATGCCATCGGGTTCGGCCACCCGGCCGACCGCCATAACGGTGGGGGTTAGGGGTCGGCCCCGATCGACTTCTCGAGCTGCTCCAAGCGCGCGGCGAAATCCGGCCGGAAGTTCGCGACCCCGGATGCCCTGGCCTCGGTGAGCCAGCGGCGGGCCTCGGCCCGGGCGCCGCGTTGGGCGGCGAGGTACCCGAGCCGGAAGAGCATCTCGGAGACCTCCGCCGGGAACTGGAGCTCCCGGGCCATCGTGAGGGCGGCACGATACTGGGCCTCCGCCGTCAGGTAGTCTCGTTCGGCCTCGGCGATCATCCCCTCGGTCATCGCGACCTGCTGGTCGCCGAGCCGGTCCCCGATCGACGCGAGCGCCTGGACGGCGCGCGCGAGGGGCGCCCGCGCGAGCTCGGGGTGGTGGCGCTCCGCCTGCCACTGGGCCATGTTCAAGTTGCAGTAGCCGATCCAGATCGGGGAGCGGGAGCGGTCGGCCGCCTCGATCGCCTTCGTCAGGTCCCGGATGGCGTCCTCGGGGCGGTCGGTGTGGTATTCCATGACCGACTGGTTCATCAGGACCCGGGCGCGGGCTCCGAACTCTCCGGCCGTTTCGAACAGCGCGGCAGCGCGGCTGTAGAGTTCGAGCGCCGGCTCGATCTTCGCGGCGCCGACCGGAACGAGCGAGTTCGCGACATCCACGAGCGCATGTCCCAGCTCGAGCGGGGTTCCTTCGCGCTCGGCGACCTCGAGCGCGGCCCGTTGGTGGTGCTCGGCCCGGTCGAATTCGCCGCGACGCCAAGCGATGGTCCCGATGATCCGGTGCCCGGCCATGAGGTCCCGCGCGGTCCCGACCTTCTCGAGCCGCTCGAGCCCCTCGTTCGCCAAGGGCTCGGCCGAGTCGTACTCGTTCCGTGTGGTCAAAGTCTGGGCCAGGCCGAGGAGCGCCCGTCCGAGTTCGAGGTCGGCGCCGGTCTGCTTCCGGGCGAGGGCGACCGCTTCGTTCAGAAGCTCCTCCGAGCGGGGCAGCAGGCCGATCTCCTCGAGGAGGCCGCCCTGCTCCGTCAGGAGGCGGATCTCCATCCGCGGGTCGCGGTCGGGGCGACGACGTTCCGCCTCGAGGGCCCGGGCGACGTGAGAGGCGGCGGTCGGGAAGGCGAAATCGCGGGTCGCCGCTCGGGCGGCCTTCAAGTTGTACTCGATTGCCTTGGCGTCGTCCCGGCCCAGGTAGAAGTGTCGGGCGAGCTCGGAATCGCTCGAGCCCGCCTTCCCTTCCAGAGCGCGGCCCGCCCGCGCGTGAAGGATCCGACGGCGCGTCTCGGTGAGGCCGGCGTAGATGTTGCGACGGACCTCCTCGCTCACGAACTCGTAGACCTCTCCACCCTTCTCGCGGATCAGTCCGTCGTGGACGAGGCGGTCGAGGCTCTCGGTGACCCGTTCCTCCCCGCTCCCTGCGACCACCGAGAGGTTGGCGAAATGGAACTCCTTGCCCAGCACCGCGGCGTAGGTGAGGACTCGACGCTCGCGGTCGCCGAGGCCCTTGACCCGGTCGAGGAGCATCCCGGTGACCCCTTGGGCGGCGCTGTCGGGGCCGTTCGCGGGGACCGCATAGCCCGTGGCCATGCGAACGAGCTGCTCGACGAAGAGCGGGTTCCCGTCGGTCTGCGCGTGCCAACGTCGCACATCGTTGCGGTCGGGAGCACGGCCCCCGAGGATCCATCGGATGAATTCCTCTGTCTCCACGACGTTCAGCGGACGAATGGGGATGGTAAGGATGCCGGCGACGCCGGAAAGCCTCTCGACCGCCTCCCGGGTCCGCTCGGGCAGGTCGGTGGACTCGGCGAGGGTGGCGACGAGCGCGATGCCGGCCGTGGGGAGGCTGGGCGCGAACTTCTGGAAGAAGTCGAGCGTCGAGCTGTCCGCGAAGTGAAGGTCATCGACCGCGATCAAGAGCGGGTGCTCCTTGGCCCGTGCGAGGAGATCTTCTCCGAGACGAGCGAACAGCTCTTCGCGTCGTGCCCCGAGCCCGTCGGCCGCCCGTAGGCCTGCGGGCGCAAGGGGCGCGTCGAGCGCATCGGTCGCGGGGCCCGGCGCAGGTCCGGCGGCGCTTCCACCGGGCGCTTTTCCCTCCGACCGAACCGAAGAGACAGCGGGCGACGCCCGGGCCACCGTCCACAACGGAGGTGGCGTGACGGTCCCTCGCGTCCTCTCGGAAGCGAGGAGCTCGCGGAGCAGCGAGAAGGCGGGTGGGAGTTCTTCGGGAAGCGCACGACCCGTCAGCAACGTGAAGTCGCGTTTGCCGGCGCCCTCCACGATGGCGTTCAGAAGCTGGGTCTTTCCGACGCCGGCCGGCCCGCTGAGAAGGAGGCCGTTGCCCGCGCCACCGCGCGCCCGGTCGAGGAGACGACCGGCTTCCTCGAGGATCTCCTCACGCCCGAAGAGCGGGGGAGGCGCCGTTCCCCGGGACCCTCGCGTTGACAGCATGCAAGAATCCAGCTCGTCCGGACCTTATAATCCTCGTTCGTCGGGCGGCCCGGCCCGCCCGGCGAGGGTGGGCCCGGTCTCCGAGGAGGAGGTAGGAGGCCCGATCCCCAGTTGCTCCCCCAGTTCTTGGAACTGGGTCGCGAGGTGAGGGCGGAGGTTCGCGAAGCCGAGGTCCGCGGCGATCGCGAACGCGTGGCGGGCCCCTTCCGCGTCCCGGGTCTTGTGCCGTAGGCGTGCGAGGTAGAACGCCGCCTCCGCCTCGTCGGCGGGGAGCTGAAAGCGGCGGTACATCTCGACCGCCTGTTCGTACGTTCGTTCCGCTTCCTCCCATAGGCCCCGGCGCTCGGCGATCAGGCCACGGTTGAGCTCCACCCATCCGCGCCCGAGCGCGTCCGGAAGGTGTTCGAGCAGGCGACCGACCTGCTCGTTGTCCCGCTCGGCGTCCTCGACCTGACCGAGGGCCAGCAGCATCTCCGCGCCCGCCACGAGCGCGCGCTCCGCGCCACGACTGTCATGGGCCCGCTCGGCGGTCTCGCGCGACTTCTCCAGGTACTCGAGGCCCTCCTGGGGCCGGGTCTCGCCGATCGTCACGCCGAGGTTGAGATACGCCCGGGAAAGCTCGCTCCCGTCGGTCGTGCGAAGCAGGCGCTCGATCGCCCGCTCGTACCATGCGATTGCGATGTCCCGGACGTCGGGGCCGAGCGAGGCGAACGTGTTGCCGAGGTCGATGGAAAGGCTTCCCCAGGGCTCGGGGGCGTCCGTCGCGCTGAGGAGGTTGGCCGCCTGCAGGCACTCCTCGAGGGATTCCCGGTACGCCCCTCGGCGGAACGCCACGCGCGAGAGGAGCCGGTGGGCCTGTGCTTCGCCGAGCATATCGTCGGCTTCCTCGAACAGACGCAACGCCTCCGAGCTGCGCGCTACCGCGGTATCCTGGTCGAGGCTCTCGCGGGCGACCTCGGCGCGGGAGAGGAGGAGGCGGGCACGGACCTGGGGCAATCCGTCTCCGATGCGCTCGAGCGCCTCCGTGAAGCGCAGGTCCGCGTCGCGGTAGTCGCCGAGGGAGAGGTCGAGGTCGCCGAGGGCTTCCGCGACCTCCGCCATCTCGTTCCGACGGCTGCCGGGCAGCGAGGCCAGGTCCAGGAGGACCCGTTCGAGGTGGTGGGCGGCGAGTTGCGGTTCGCCGGCCGCCCGCGCCGCCTCGGCGGCGCGGCGGTTGTATTCGTACGACTTCGCGGGCACCTTCCCGAGGAAGTAGTGCCGCCCGAGCTCCGTGAGGACCGG
>Ga0326727_10010038_pt1 | contig 22821 bp, 14 predicted proteins | sample MB2enrmetagenome_FD_207643 | JGI IMG/M metagenome (GOLD analysis project Ga0326727, IMG submission 207643) | Lab enriched peat soil microbial communities from McLean, Ithaca, NY, United States - MB29MY | ecosystem: Environmental > Terrestrial > Soil > Wetlands > Peat | place: USA: New York...
GTTGGCGGTGAAAGTGGACCAGGGGCCGGCTATCATGTCGTGCAGGATAGGTCTCTGCCACTCGAACTGGGGATGCGCGGCGAGAAACGGCGCAGCCAGGAAGCTCTCACCGCATGGGTGACCGGCCCGGCCGATGAAACTGAGCTTTGCCGCCATCTCCGAATCCATCACTTTGCCAGTGACGGCGCCACCTGGATTAAAGGGCGGAGAGTCCCAGACCTTTTCGCCGACGGGCGAGATCTCCTCATGACCGCAAAGGCTGCGCTTGCCGGCGTCCACCTTGCGCTGGTAGCTATCATAATGATCGGAGAGATATGCCTCTGCTAGAGCCGTATCGAGCTTGCCGTAGTGCTCCTTCACAAACTCCTCGGCGCGAATGCGGCGGGCATTCATGGAGCTTTCGGGATTTTTGGGATCGTAATTCCTGGTATCGTCACGGATCAGATCCGGGTCCATGGCAAAGTTCGAGGAGACAAAATAGCCATCCTTCTTCCTGGTGAGCGGGGTGTGGTGCAGGCCAAGCTCCAGGTAGGCAATCTCGTCCGTCTTGCGGTCGCCGACCAGCCAGGAGTTGGCGTAGCCGCCGTTATTGCCCTTGCGCATGATGGCGGCGTACTCGTCGATGGAGGTAGCGTACTGCATGGCCTTGCGCGCGCGGTCAAACTCCGCAATGCCTTTCACGTTGAAGCCAATGCCCATGGGCAGCGTAGTTTCAGTGATCATCAGGCCGCTCGCGTTCACGCCGAAGTCGTCCTGGCTGGTAATGGCGCCGGGCATCCCGTCCATCAGCATATGCTGGCCGCGAGCGGGAACGATATCGAAGACCATGCGCCATCGCTCGCCTTCGGCATAGGAGCTCCAGTTGCTGTGAGCGATGACGATCTTTCCATCACTGGTTGCCGAGCCGGTAGCGATCAATGCGCTGCACTTGCCCTGCCCCGGCGCCGCGGGCGGGTTCGATTTGGCCTCCCGCGCTTTCAGCCAGGGAAGGTAGTACCAGCTCAATTCCATCACGCCGTTGAGCGCGACAACGTCCCACAAATCCAGTGGCGATCCCTGCGCCTTCAGCCCGCCGGTGATGCCCTGCAACTCCTGCTTGTATTCCTTGTCGAGATGCGGCCATAGAATATTCTTTGCGGCATCCCTGTAAAAACTCCATTCGCGCTTGTCCTGGCGCTGCGTCTCGACGCGGTAGACATTCACGATGTCTTCGATCTCTCGGGCCAACAGATAGCCATGCTGGAATCCGATCTGACTGGGCTTGCCCTGTAGATGCACGTATGTCCACCCGCCCTCGTCGAATTTGTAGCTGCCTGCGAGACGTGGGTCGGACGCGGGCTGCGAGGAGGCTGTGGTGGCGGAGAGAATGGTAAGAAATAGAAGAAGTGCGTGGCGCATTACATTAGCTCCTGAGTCGACTGCTGCCGGGGCTCGGACAGCTTACCCCGAAAGTTCTTGTGCGATACGGTTAGAGAGGATTGTACCTCATCGTCGAAGGTGATCCTATTGTTTGACAACTATGCCACCCTTCATCACAAAGCTGACGCGCTCGACGGCGGTGATGTCGTCGAGGGGGTTGCCGGGGACGGCGACGATGTCAGCAAAGTAGCCGGGCTTGAGCTGGCCGATCAGGCCCTCCCAGCCGAGCAGCTTTGCGCCGTTGAGCATGTCGGCTCGGAGAACAGCCAGCGGCTTCATGCCGTAGCGGACCATCAGCTCCATCTCGACGGCTTGCGTGCCGTGGGGGAAGGGTCCCACGTCGGAGCCGACGGCGAAGGGGATTCCGGCGGCGATTTGCTTTTTGAATTCACTGATTTTGTAATCGAGCAAGGCTTTTTCGCGCGCGGCCTGGGCGGGCGAATCCGGGTGCTCGGCGAAATAGTCGAAGATGGCAAAGGTGGGGACGGCGGGGATTTGTTTCTCGCGCATGAGGCGCATAGTTTCATCGCTGAGCTGGGTGGCGTGGTCGATGGAGGCTACGCCGGCGCGCGCGGCGAAGAGCGTGCCCGGTTCGCCCATGGCGTGGACGCCGACCGTCGTACCCAGCCTGCGCGCCTCATCAACAGCCGCGGCCAGTTGCGCCTCGGTGTACTGATACGGCGTGCGGAGATCGCCGTCGACGATCGAATCATGGCCGGTTTCGTAAATCTTGACGAAGTCCGAGCCCTCTTTGTGCTGCGCGCGGATGACCTCGATCAACTGCTCGCTGGAGTTGGCGTAGTCGGCGTTGGGGAGCACGTGCTGGGCGGGATTGTAGTGGATGGCGTCTTCGTGGCCGCCTAATATATCGATGGCGTTGCCGCAGATGCGCATGCGCGGGCCAGGGATGATGCCTGAGTTGATGGCGTCGCGGACGGCAGTGTCGGCAGAGCCGGCGCCCTCGGTTCCCATGTCGCGCTCGGCGGTGAAGCCGGACATGAGGTCGGCCTTGGCGGCCTGGGCAGCGAGCAGGGTGCGCCATGGAACCGACTCCTCGACGGTTTGCAGATCTTCAGCGCCGGGGTGCAGGAAGAGATGCACGTGAGCGTCGATGAGGCCGGGGAGGAGCGTGGCGTCACCGAGGTCGATGATGCGAGCTCCCCGCGGAAGCTCGACGGAACTGCCTATGGCGCGGATGCGCTCGCCATCGACGAGAATCTCGCCGGGCTGGAGCAGAGTTCCGGTGTCGATTTGTAAAAGGCGCGCGGCGTGGAGCACGATGGGGGTGGGCTGCTGGGCGGCGGCGGCAAGAGCCAAGGCCGCGGCGCAGACTGGCAGAGCAAAGTTGCGAAATCGAAAATAAGGCATGGATATGAATATGGCGCATCCGAGCGGGGTTGTCCATGGGGGCTGTGGGCAACTGAATCGTGGATCAAAACGAAAAGTTATCCATCAGGGGCTAAAGCCCGCATTGATTTTGCGACATTTGCGGCACGACTGAAGTCGTGCCCTGATACAAAACGGATCTATGAAACACGCTATAAAACAACAAAAACGCAGCACAAAATTGGTGAATCGCACTAAAATGGGGAGGCCGGTTGGATGGTGAACTCATGCGAAGAATCATATGTGCGGGCGGAATCATTTCAGGGCTGATTTTTCTGGGCAGCATCGGATTTGCCGGAGCACAGACGCCAGCGGCTAATTCTCCAACGGTGCTTACTGTGGTGGACGAGGATGGCGCGGCAGTCTCCGGCGCTCAGGTGATTATTGAAGACCCGGGACAGAGCGAGGTGCGTCTCTCGACCGACTACGCCGGACACGCGGCCTATCTCCTCACAGGCGCCGCAGTCTACAGCCTACGCGTCGCAAAGCCGGGATTTTATGAGACGGCTGTGCCCCAGGCCGATCCGCTGACTCGGGAGATCCGTGTGGTGCTGAACCACGAACAGATGGTGAAGGAGCAGGTGAGCGTAACGTCCTCAGCCCCGGGCATCGATACAGAACGGACCTCCGACGAACTCACCATGGAAGTTCCAGAGATCATCAATGTGCCTTACCCGACCTCGCGCGACATTCGCAACCTGCTGCCGTTTTATCCCGGAGTGGTTCAGGATGCGACCGGCCAGGTGCATGTGGCCGGGTCGGAGACGTGGGCGACGCTGGATATGCTGGATGGATTCGACATCCGTTCTCCGATGAGCGGGATACTTGCGCTGCGAGTCAGCGCCGACGCGGTTCGCTCCATCGACAAAGAAGCGACTCGCTATCCGGTGGAGTTCGGCAGAAGCACCGGCGGCGTAGTGGCGTTTTATACAGGGATGGGCGACAACACTTTCCGCTTCAATGCCACAAACTTCATTCCCTCGTTCAGAGACGCCGATGGAATTCGTTTTGACAAGTTTGTACCCCGGATCACGTTTTCCGGACCGCTCAAACGCAACCGGGCGTGGTTTTTCGACGGTGTGGAGACGGAATACGACAATATCTACATCACGGAACTGCCCTCGGGCGCCAACACCGACCACCTGATCCGGGGAAGCAACCTGATCAAGTTTCAAGCGAATGCGACGCCCGCTAACATTCTGTCGGGCGGCCTGCTGTTTAATGTGTATCATTCGCCCAACGACGGCATCTCGACGCTGGTTCCGCAGCAAAGCACCACCGACCGCAACACCATTGCGTGGCTGCCGTATCTTCGCGATCAGCAGAGCTTCCGCAAAGGCGCGCTGCTGGATGTGGGGCTGGGCGTGGTGCGCATCAGCGACGGCTACGAACCGCATGGAGATATCCCTTTTCAGATCACCCCGGAGATTTCCGAGGGAAGTTATTTTGAGAATGAGACAGGTCACTCGCAGCGCGTGGAGGGGAATGCGGCGCTCTATCTGCCGCAGCGGCACTGGGCCGGAGAGCACAATCTGAAGGCCGGCATCGACGTGGACGAGATCAGTTTCGGCGAGAGCGTCACACGCGCGGCGGCGGAGTATTTGCGCGAGGATGGAACGCTGCTGCGGAACAGCACCTTTCCCGCAGCCGCGCCGTTTACCCGCCATAACATGGAAGCCGGCGCATACGTGCAGGATCGATGGACGCCGCTCGGAGGCCTGCTGGTGGAACCGAGCTTGCGCTTTGACTGGGACGAGATCATCCGCAGTCCGCTGCTTTCGCCGCGCCTGGCCGCGACCTACTCGCCTGCCGCCGCCCATGGCAGGACAAAACTCTCCGCTGGCATCGGACTCTATTACGAGCACACGCAACTGGAGTACCTGGCGCGAGCGCTAGCGGGCAAACGCAGCGACACATACTATGAAGCCGATGGCGTGACCCCGACGGGCGCGCCGGTGGCGACGACATTTTCCGCCAGCAACGGAGCGCTGCATGAGGCGCGGGCAGTGAACTGGAGCGCGGAGATAGAACAACGGCTGCCGGGCTCCATTTATGTCAAAGCGAATTATCTGCACAAGCGCGTGACGGATGAATTCACTTATGTGAACCAAAACACGCTGTCGGCGCTTTACGGGAACTATGTGCTGACGAATGGCAGGCGGGACAGCGATAATTCGGAAGAGATAGAAGCGCGGCGCAGTTTTGCCGGCGGATACACGCTGTTTGCCGCTTACACCCACTCCTCGGCGCGGACAAATGCGGCCATCGATTATGTGCCCACGCTCTCGATGCTCGGGCCACAGCAGAGCGGTCCTCTGGGATGGGACACGCCGAACCGCGTACTCAGCTGGGGATGGCTGCCAGTGCCGATACCGAAACTTAAAAAGAGCTGGGACCTTGTTTACGCCTTCGATTGGCATACGGGCTTCCCATTTACCCCGGTAGACGACAATGCGCAGGTGGCGGGCGCGGCAGGCTCGCAGCGCTTTCCCAATTACCTGGCCATCAGCCCAGGGCTGGAATGGCGCTTTCACTTTCGCCGCTATTACTTTGGGCTGCGCGGGGTGATGGAAAACATGACCAACAGCAATAATCCGCTAGTGGTAAACAACGTGGTGGATTCTCCCCAGTATGGAAGTTTTAGTGAGTATGTGGGGAGAGTATTGACGGCGCGGCTGCGACTGATCAGCACAAAGAAATAGGCGAAGGCTTTATTCTCAGTGGCGGCACACTCAATAGAAGGTAATACCCGGCATGGGGTAGTGTTTGCGGTTGCGGGTCCAGAGGGCGGATTGGCGAAGAACCGCAGTAGCAGCGATGAGGGCATCGCCGACTTTGAGATTGTGGCTCTTGTAAAATTGGCGAAGGAATTCACCAGCCAGTTTACCGATTTCATAATCACTCACGGCGCATATGAGCAGAGGGAAGAAGCTCGATATAGCCTGGCGTTCGCTTGGGCGCGCACCTGCCCATACTTCAGCTGCGGTGACAGGGGAGAACAGGATGTCCCCACCCGAATTTGCCAGAGCATTCCATTGCGACAGAATGACCGGATCCCGTGACCGCAGAATTTCGATTACGATGTCGGAATCGAGGAGAACGCTCATTTGATTCCCAACCGTTCCAACCGATCGTCGTCGCGCAGGTTGCGGACGTACGTTTCGGTGTCGGGCAGGTCGGTACGATCTTTCCAGAGTCCAACAATTCCCAACATGGCCGCACGGCGTTCTTCTTGGTTAACCATGTAGCGCTCGCGGGCGGCCGTACGCACAAGCTCCGAGATGGACGTGCCGCCGTCACGTGCCTTTACGTGGAGAGCATTCCATAGGTCGTCGTCGAGATAGAGTTGAGTTCGCCTCATGATGTATAGCATACATCATTCAAGAGAAAAAGGGAACGGGCTACTAAAAGGCGGCATTAGCGCCGGTCATTATGATGCCGATGAAAGTTCATTCCGCGCAGAGCGCCCAAGCACAAAGGCCGCCGATAACCCGTAGAGAAGAAGCGCCAGAATACCCAGAATCGGCGTGCCGCCAATCATTACAAAATTTTCCAGAACCCCTCCAACAACAGCGCCCAGCAGATTAATGCCGAGAGCCTGGGCGGGATGCGCGACATCACGAAAGCTGCGCGAAAAAATAAGCCCGGAGAAAAACACGGGGATGCCCGCCAGTGTTGCCGCGGCCAGAACTTTTGCGGCGGCAGGCAACGCGCCAAGAAGCGAATATGGCACGAACATGCCTACAACCAGAATCGTGAATAGGACAGCGTACGCGATGCCTCGGGGAACAGGCTTGAAAATGATGAAGGTGTTGGCCAGTAATCCCATGGTAAGAAATGCAGTAATCACAACCGCATTCACAATCCAGGTGGAACCAAACAACAGCGAAAGTTCTGTGACTCCCTTGGTCTCCAGCAGCATGAAACCCGCGCCCAGGAAAAACAGGTGAAGACCCTGACGGTTGGCTAGACTCCGGAGCGGCACCTCTCTCTTGAGGACTGCTGTAGCAAAGTAAAGAAACAATACAAGTACGCTCCAGATGGCCAATGGAATGGTTCGAGATTGCAGGTACAGAAAGGGCCAATGATCGGTGGCAAGAATAGTGCTGGCTTGATTTAACTGCAGATCACGGCTGATTTCGGGATAGTCTGCGATAAGGCTGGATTCCGCCGCCTTGCCCTCCACAAAGACCACGCCGGACTCATCGTATCCCGTGAAGTATGCACGCGGAGGCGCGTTAAAGGCGTTAGCGAGGGTTGCGAAGAGCCGATCGCTAATAAATGTTTTACCCCCGCCGAAGGCCAGCACCAGAGTGCCATTTTCGCGGAGAAGGTTTCGAGCTTCGCGGAAGCTTTCGAGAGTGTAAACGTAATTGTCAAGGCGGATCGAAGAAAAGCCTGTCACCATGGTGTGCGAATCGAGATAGCCGAAGACAATCAGATCGTATTTCTGGGTGGTTTTCTTGAAGTAGGCGCGGGCGTCATCCACATAAACGCTTACCCTGGGTGAATCATAAGGGTGCTCGGGGTGGTACTTTCGGCCAAGCGCAAGTATGAAGGGGTCGATTTCAACCGCGTCCACGTGTGTTGCCCCGTGGCGCAGAGCCGCGGCTACATCGTTACCGGTGCCCGCGCCTACCACGAGCACTCGACCGGGCTGCGGAACCAGCCGGTACGGAAGCTCGTAGGTTGGACGCCCGTCGTGGTTCGGCTCTACATCGGGGAACCGCGCGGTGAATTCGGGCGAGAGATCAAGCATTTTCTGATGGTAATCGTGGTTGACATCGACAAAGTACGCCGCCGGGCGAGGCCACCCAACCGGTGGCGCAACTTCTCTCAAGGTAATCCGATAATAGGGTGACCAGTAAGTGCGCGGCTGCGGGACAGCCATGGCGCAAACAATCAAAGCAAATCCTGCCATGGCCCAGCGCTGGCGCAGGAAGAAAGGAAGCAAAGCCAAAAACCCCAGCAAAACCCAGATCACCGGGGGCAAGCCTAAGAGCGAGATCAGCGTGAAAGCGATGATGCCCGCGAGACTCCCCGCCAGGTTCACTCCATAGCCTTGAAGGGGTGGAAGCAGCTTGAGTTGTTCCCCCACGAAACCACCGAGGACGGCGAAAAAAGCCACAACCAGGTACATGATGCCCGGAACGGCGATGAGGTAGATGAAAACTATCATCAGGTTCCAGGCGATAATCCACTGGTTGGCTGGCCCGACGGGTTGGTTACCCAACATTCTATAGTCGAAGGTGGGAGCCGCCAGATGCGTCAGATGGAGAGCGGAGGCGAATGTAATAAGGAGCAAAAGCGCCGCGGCAATCAAGGGAAAGAACCGTTTCATTGCCCGGGGAGGACTTTCATGGAGCATTCCTAACCCAATGCCAAAGAAACTGGCGACGAGCGCCAGGTTCTTGAGGTAGGCGAATACTCTGATTTCGGTTGAGAGATATCGAATAACAACAAGCTCAAAATAAAGCGCCACGAAACTAGCCATGAAGAGCAGCAAAAAGCCTCGCGCAGAATAGCCAGCGCTATTTGGGGCGGATTGACCGGCGGGCGCGTCACGATTTGCGTCAGCTTCAGCAGGGTGCATGGTTTATTTCCTCTCCGCCCTCCAGGGGCAGCCGGCGCCACTTCGAACTCTTTCAGCGAGCACCAGGACCGCCAAGAGCCAAGGAACGCAACACATTGATAAAAGTATCTCCAACATCCTATCACTAACCTGGCGCGTGCCCTATGGGCGCGTATTTCGCCGCCGGGGAGGCTGGAGCAGAGATAAAGTAATTCATCGTCCCGAAATATGTGGGCCATTCCGCACAAACGTGCTGGAGGGGAAGTAGAAACAGTCACGCTAGCAGATTGCGTGCGCGGCGTGGACGAACGTCTTATTGCAGGAACTCGCGAACGAAGGGGTTGTCGCTCCTGACCAGTTCATGAAGGGAGCCGTCGAAGATGAGGCGGCCATCCTGGAGCATGAGGAAGGTGGTGTCGGGGTCGGTTTCTCCTTTGGGGAAGGGAATCATGCAGCCCTGTTGGGTGTCGAAGCGGTTGTTGCATAAGAGGAAGGCGTCCTGGATGCGGTGGGTGACCATGATCGAAGGGATGTGGGAGACGTCGCGCTCCTTGACGATTAGTTCGATGATGGTGGTGGAGGTGAGGGGGTCGAGGCCGCCGGTAGGCGAGTCATAAAGGAGCAGCTCCGGCTGGCGGATGAGGGCCCTGGCAATGGCCACGCGACGGCGCATTCCGCCGGAGAGGCTGCTGGGATATAGGTCGAATGTGTCGTCAAGCTGGACGAAGCGCAGGGCATCGCGGACGCGGCGGTCGATTTCGTCGTCGGGGACCCGCTCCTGAATCAGCTGGTAGGCGACGTTGTCGCGGACGGAGAGCGAATCGAATAGTGCACCCTCCTGAAAGACCATGCCGGTGCGGGTGCGCAGGGGGAAGAGCTGCTCCTCGGGCATATGAGATATCTCTTCGCCGAAGAGCATGATGCTGCCCTGATCGGGGCGCAGCAGGCCGTTGACGAGCTTGAGCAGGACGCTCTTGCCAACGCCGGCCGGTCCGAGCAGGATGCGAGTCTCACCGGGCGCGACGGAGAAGCTGACGTCTTCCAGAATGGGTGGGCCGTCGAAGGCGATGGAGACGTTGCGAAAAACCACTACCCGGCTGTTATCCATGGCCGTTGGTTGACCGAACGGATGGGGGCCGGAGTGGGCAGAGCCGAAGGACGCGGTCATAGCGGAGGAAAGAAGGTGAGCAGCACCTGGGTGAGAAGGAAGTCGACGAAGATGATAATCACCGAAGACCAGACGACGGCTTGAATGGTAGAGCGGCCGACGCCCTGGGTGCCTCCAGTGGTTCTCAAGCCGTAAAAGCAGCCGGTGGAGCCGAGGATGTAGCCGAAGAAAAGCGGCTTGACCATTCCCTGAATGATGTCGGGATAGCGGAGGAATTCCCATGCCTTGGAGAAGTACTGGGTGCCGTTCTGGTGATTCATGAAGACGGTGACCAGTCCGCCACCGGCGATACCGCATGCATCGGCGACGATGGTGAGGAATAAGAGCATAGAGATAGAGGCAAAAATGCGCGGTGTGACCAGTTTGCGCATAGGGTCTACGCCCAGGGCGCGCATGGCGTCGATTTGCTCGGTGACCACCATAGAGCCGAGTTCACTGGCCATGGAGCTGGCGTTGCGTCCGGAGACCATTACTCCGGTGAGCACCGGTCCCAATTCGCGGATCATGGTCACGCTGACAAACTGGCCGGTGACGGCGGTGGCGCCGAACTGAGCGAGAGTGGCCGAGGATTGCAGGGCCAGTACGCCTCCGGTGGAAAGGCCGGAGAGCACCACGATGGACAGGGAGCCGAAGCCGATGATGTCGGACTGAATGAGGAATTCCGGCCAGTAAATAGGCGGGCGATAGAGGTTAGTGAAAGCGCGCGCGGCAAACAGGGTGTAGTCCTGCACGGTGAGGACCAGATCCTTGGCGGTTTTTTCGATGGTTTCTATTGCCATGCGCTTGCCGGCCTGGGGGATAAAGTGAAGTGCTGACCTCCACGACAGGATAGCGCATTCGAGGGGCCGGGGGTGATGGGAGGGGAAAAAAATGGGCGGCAAGGGTGAAGCCCCTGCCGCCGCCCGTCCCTGGGTTGTCTTGAAGGTACTGCAATTGAAGCTAAACCTTTACTGCAAGAGCTTGGTAACTTCCTGCTCCACACTGTTAGCTTGCGCTAATGCGGCGATGCCAGTCTGGCTGAGGATCTCGTACTTGGACATGTTGGAAGTGGCGGAGGCATAATCGGTGGCTTGGATGGCGTTCTGCGCCGAGACCACGTTCTCCTGCTGTGTGCTCATCACCTGGCTGATGGAGTTGAGGGTATTGATCTGCGCGCCGATGTAGCCGTCCTGCGCGGCGGCATCGGTGATGGCCACGTTCAGATCGTTCAGCGCGGTCGCCGCATCGGACTGATTTGTCAGGTCTGTGCTGCTGAGCGACTGGCCCGCTCCATCGGAGTAGCTGACCGTAGCTATGCCGCTCGCTCCGGTTGTGTTGTCGACAAAAGTCGACACGCTCTGGTTGGTGGTTGAATCGTAGAGAACAGCCGTCGAAGCGGAATTGGAGAGCCCAGTGTTATAAGGGTTGGCTGCGGTGTAGCTGAGCTTCGCGGTAGTGGTGGTATCCGAGATGGAAGTGACCTGGGAGGCAATCTGCCCGAGGCTGCCCTTGGTGTTCGAGGCTATTTCCACGTTCCCGTAGCCGTTGGCGCCGGGCACCCAAGTGGCGGTGACGCCGTTAGCATATGTGGTCGAGGTGACTCCGAGGGTGGTAGTGGTGCCGTTGATTTTATCGATCATCTGCGCAATAGTATCGCCGGCTGGTACAGGGATGTTCACCGGCACTCCGTTCAGCGCGAAATTGATATTTCCGGAAACAGTGTCATTTTCGCTGGCAAACGAACCCAGGGTCATGTTTGAGAAGTTACCCATGCTGTAGTCGGCCAGCGAAGTGGAGTTAATGAGGATGGCGGTTCCCTGGGGATTAGCTGAGGTCAAGGCCAGGCCTGAGGTATTTGCCAGGGCTGTGAGGCCCAGCGCCCCAACGCCCTGGATGGCGGCCGCCAGTTGCGCCAGCGTGGTTCCGGCAGGCAGAACAGTGTTGCCGGTCACGTCCGGGCCAATCGAAAAGGTGTGCGTGATGCCGCCGTTGGTGATGGATATGTTGCCTGTCATCACATCGTTGGTATTCAGGCCGCCGGCCAGCCAACCGACTGTAACCGATGAATCGGAACCCGTCACTGGCGTTACGCCAAGAACAGGAGTACCGACCGGCATAGCGGCCGCGTCGGCGAGAGTGTTGGCAGCCGGGACAACCGGCGTGGTGATGGTGGTGCCTACGACCTGGGATTGCAGGTAGATGCCGCCGGATCCCGGATTAGCCGCTAAACCGGGAGCGACTGCGGTGATCCCCAGAGCGAGGTCGTTGTTGATGGCGGTCACCAGGCTGGCCACGGTGTTTGCACCCGTATAGATAGTGCCGGCAGGGGGCGGACCACCCGGATTGACGCCCATGATGAAGGTTTGGGTTGCGCCAGCGCCATTCTTGATATTGATTTGGCCGGTCAGATCGACGTTGGAACCACCGACGTTGGTCAAATCGTTGCCATTTGCGCCGATAGCCCCCGTGGCGAGTTGCAGGACAGCCGTGCCATAGGTGCCGGGCGCACCGGCGGTTCCGGGGGCGTCTAACGCTGCGCCACCGTCACTCTGAATGACCTTGCCGGCGTTGGTTACGTCTGACAACGTGTGAGTGCCCACCGTGATGGGGTTGACGCCAGTGACATTCGAAGTCAGCACCAGGCCGCCATTGCCCGCGCCGCCGGCGTTGGCATTCCAAACAGCGTTGACGCCGAGGGCACTGCCGTTAATTTTCAGCGCCAGATCGGCAAAGGTCTGTCCTGCCGCCGCAGTAAAGGTCACGGTGCCCAACGCATTCGTCAGTTGAAGCTGGGTTCCAGTGGTAAAAACATCGTCCTGGCTGAGGGCTCCTCCGCCTGTATCGTCCAACACGGTCACAGTAGGCGTGCCGGTTGTGGGCGCACCGCCATCGGTGGGGTTGTAGAGGTTAATGGTGGCATTGGCGTTGGTGAGGGGGACAGCGCCCATGACGGCGCTGAGGTTTTCGGTGCTTAGCGCGTTCTTCGCGGTCACCGTGATGCCCATGCCCGCGTCCGGCCCCGTAGTAGACACCGCAGCATTGGCGTCGAGAGGGATATTTTCAGCCTGGATCAACTGTGCCAGACCCGTGAGCGTATTGGCGTATTGAGTGCCGCCGCCGGTATTCTGGGTATAGTACGTTACGCCCGCCACATTCAACCCCGAACCGACGATGAAATTAAGAGAAGTCGCTGTGGCAGAGTTGGTAATGGTGACGCTACCGCCTACGGAGAGGGCATCCGATCCCAGGTTGCCTGTTCCCGCCACACCAAAGGTGACGGAGCTTTGCGTAGGGGGAGTCGCGGCTGTTCCCGTTACCGGAGCAGGGGTGCCAAGCGCCGTCAGGGGCGGAGCGTTTACTGCAGTAGTAGGAGTACTGAAGCCCGGAGGCGATGCGACCGCACCCTGGGCAGTGGTGACGCTCAACGCTCCATCCCCGGGGGCGTAATTGGTCAGCGACAGGCTCTGCGTGCCATCTCCATTGGTGATGACACTGGCCGTGATCAGGTTGGGTGTGTATGTGCTCGTGCCGACGCCCGTGTTGATGGCGGATACCAACTCGCTCAAGGTGTTGATGGACTGATTGATGGGAACCACGATCGCTACCGTTCCGCCCTGGTCGATGGTGACGGTCTGGCCGTAGGTGAGGAGTTCGCTGGCGGGAATTCCGGTTGGATCCATGACGCCGCTGGTGCTTACCGAGCTGGGGTCGACACCGGCTGAAACCAGATTGCCAGTAATCTCAATACCGGTCTGGGTTCCGCCGCCGGTTACACCCGCATTGGCTTGCGTGGTGAAGCTGGCTGTCATGCCCAGGCCGGCGTTGTTGATAGCGCTGATCAAACCATTGGCGGTGTTGGCGTAGCCGGTGGCGCCACCGACGGAGATCGTGGTAGTTGCCGTGTTCTCCGAGCCATTGCTCTTCAACAGATAGTTGACGTCGATGGTGCTTGTGCCGGTGGTGTTCAGGGAGTCCGTAGCCTTTGCATTCTGCGTAGCGGTCGAGAGATTGACGAAAACGCTGTTTGCGCCGCTGCTGTAAGACATCTTGCCGCCGGTGTCACCCACGCTGGACTCAGAGAGCGAGCGAATGTTCAGATCGTCGCTTGACGAGCCCGCCTGCGAGGAGTCGCCGGTGTAAATTGCCACCTGCGCGCCATTGAATACCTGCTCCTGGTTGTAGGTGGTCGTCTGGCCAATGTTGTTGACCTCCGACAGGATCGACTGGTACTCCTGATTGGCGGCGCTCTCCTGAGTGGAGTTGAGGGTGCCGTTGGAGGCTTCCGTGGCCAGCGTAATGGCTCGATCCAGCAGGCTTGTCACTTGCGAGAGTGCGCCATCGGCAACCTGCAGCAGCCCCACTCCTTCGGTGGCGTTGGTCTCCGACTGAGTGAGGGCAGCCGAGTTGGCCGCAAGCCCATTCACCAGCGAAAGTCCCGCCGCGTCATCGGCGCCAGAGTTGATCCTCGAACCTGACGACAACTGCTCCAGAACCGTCTGCAAGCTGTTGTTGGTGTTATTCAGGTTGTTTTCCGCGTAGATCGCTGAAAGATTGTTCAAAACACCGAGGGCCATGGAGGTAACTCCTTTTGGATGCCCTGAATCGCGCTATGCCCGGCAACGCATCTTTCGTTCCGCCAGGCCCTCCGCTCTAACCGGATGGGCGTTCCTGCATCTGCCCCCTTCATCGGTCCGACTGGAAATAACTTTAGTCATAAAATTAAAAATTGCTCTTGCCCCATTCTGTAGTAGTCCGATTCAGGCTGTCCCGCAACTGTTCACAGCCTGTCCCAGAGCGAATCAAGTGGTGTAGCGTTGTGCTCCACGGGCCTGTCCCGGTTCGCGACAGGGGCAGAGCGTTTCAGCGCCCCGGCGAGCCCTTTCGTGGCCTCTTTTAGACGATATTGCAGCCGGGACAAAAAACGGCGGCAAGAGGAACGCCTCCTGCCGCCATCGGCATTGACTACAACCGCATTTGCTCTCTGCCTGAAGCTTGTGTTGCGAAATCGTGTCTGCTATTCAAACTCGGATTGAGGAACCGGGGGCGCAGCCGGTTCCGAGCCAGTCGGAGGGGGCTGCGAAGGAGTCGTCTGGCGGTTGAATTGGCCTCCGCCCTGCCGCCAGCCGCCCTGTGCGCCGCCGTAGCCCTCGCGCGCCCGGTTGGCGCGTTCGGCCCGTTCAGCCTGCACCTGCGCCCACTGCTCGGTGGTCAACTTACTGCGTATGGCCAGCAGATAGGCCGCATTCGCTTTTTCGAGCTCGGCCCGGGCCTGCGCAACCTTGTCAATCTGGGCCAGAATTTTCGTTTCGTTGGGTTGTGCGTCGCGCACCAGCGGCTCCAGCGCCAGTTCAGCCTTCGCCAGGTTGGCCCTCAGGTCGATCAGCTTCTCCCGGTGCTGCATAAAAATCTCTTCAAATTCCTTGCACTGCACATCGGTCAGCTTGAGCCGCTCCACGACCTTGGGATTGTTCCAAAAGCGTCCCTGGGTACCCAGAGGCCTCAAGGCATTTTCCATGGGAGGACGATGTCCTCCAAATCCCTGCCCCATATCGCCGCCGGGTCCCTGCGCCAGCACCGTGCCCGCCAGCAAAACACCGGCAAACGCCACACCCAGTCTCGCTATTCCCGTTGCCTTCATCGTATTCTCCCTCTCCATTTTCCAGGTTTGCTCTTGATTCCCTAAATTGCATTTACGGGGTTACGTCTTCAGCCATCAATTGAGCCAGAGGCTCCATGGCTGCCGGAACTTCCCTCGATACGTCTTTGTCCACCTTGGCCAGCAAATCCTCATCCAGCCGCTGCTGCTCGGCTTGCCGAGCCAACTGGTCCCGGTGCTGTGCCAGCAACCTCTGCTGCTCGGCCACGCGGGCCGCGGCACTCCTCATCTCCCGCTGGTGATGCTCCCAGAACCCCGCGGAGGCGCCGCCGGCAATCAGAACGCAGCTCAGCGCCCATGCTAGCGCCAGCCGCCAGACCCGCCTGGGCGCGACTGCCGCGACCGCAGTCCGCGGACGGCTGTAGGCAGCCTCGCTCCAGGCATGAATGCTCAAACGGAAGTTGGCGAGCGCCTCGTCCAACTCTGAATTCAGCTCGGCCAGAGTCGGCAGTTCATCCGGTTGCGACCTATGGCCCTCGAATTTGTCCTTGAAAATCACCTTTTTCCTCCCAATTCCGCTCGCACCTTTGCCACTGCGCGCGAAAGGTGCGCCTTCACCGTGCCCTCACTGAGCCCCGTGGCCCGCGCAATCTCACTCAACTCAGCCTCTTCCACGTAGCGCAGCAGAAAGACCGTTCGCTGGCGTTCGCTGAGCCTCTCAACCGCTTTGCTTACCTGTCTCACCCGCTCACGCGCGAGCAACTGCTGCTCCACGGAGCGTTCACCGCTGGGCAACCACTCACTGGCCTCGTCGAGTCCCATGGAGTTGCTCTGCATCTGCCTCCAGAACTGCATCCGGCGGTTCCGCCAGTGGTCCTTCTGCAGGTTGATGGCGATGCGCATCAGCCAAGTCATGGCGCTGGACTCGCCGCGAAAACTGGACCAGTTGCGGTGCGCCTTCAGAAAACAATCCTGGGTCAGCGTCTCCGCCAGATCCACGTCGCGCGTGGAGGCAAGCAAAAACCGGAAGATCCGCGGACGGTGCTTTGCGACGACAGACGAAAACTCCTCGGCGGCGATCTCCTCTGCCCGGGCCATGGTCATCGGTTCCAGTGTAGTGCAGGCCGCCATCACACAGGTAGACGCCCTCACCGGCTGCAAGTTTACAGCCTCCGCGGCATTTCATATCAATATAAAAATAAAACGGGGCGGCGAGAGCCGCCCCTCATACCGCGTGATGGAAGCGCGTGTTATTGGGGAGTACTTGTCCCGGATTCTGCCGGCGTCTGCGCGGGCTTCGGCTCGGGAGCCGGAGGCACCGGCACTTCCTTGCCATGCTCTGGATCGTACTGGTACTTGACCATCCATTCCTTAAACTTCGCTGCGGGCATTTCGATCAGCACGCCATTTCTGCTCCTGCGGAATACCATGCCATCCTTCATCTCTACCTTCAGAGTGCAGGTTCCGGCCCCCGCCGGCAGCAGCATTTCCAACTCCGTGCCCGGCTTCTTCCACCGTGCCCGAAATGTCTCTTCCCCCGCCGAGTTCATCATCCGGTTACTGCAGTTGTACCGGAAGTCGAAGCCCCGCGGCTCGCCATTCTCAAAGAGGTTTCCCCGGCCCTCCCCGTCCACATCATTCAGAGAACGTATACCGGAAGGGCCATAATAGTGCGAATAGGAGCTGTGATGAAAGATGTTTACCCGCAACGGGTAATCGGCGGGATTATGGCTGGCCAGCGCCACCGTTGAAAACAACACGCAAATCGCTAAAGTCAATCCGCACATAAAAAGACGACGCATCAATACACCCCCCAAATTGTTTGAGAATTTCCTCACCATATTAATCCAGGTTTCCCTGTCCTGCAATGGAGCCGCCATTAAAACTTCAATTCTGTCCATCATTCCGTCGGATTAATCAATTTCCAATTTCAGTAGGCCAATCCCTTTCTCCATAGGCGCCCTGCCATTTATTGTATTCTTAACGAAGGATGCCTTAGAATCCGGCTGACATATCCCGGGACCAAACGTCCCTATCTCACGTATTCTCAATCGATTGCCCTTCTTTTTCGGGTCTTTCACAGGTTGAATACCCATGGCAACCAAAGTGCAACAAAACATAAGAATGTAGAGTGCTTCCCTGATGGAGACGAGTCTCTTTAACCGCTTGCAGGCAACACTGCTGGGCCTGATCACGGCCGGGCTGGTGCTGCTGGCAGTGTTGAATTTTCTCCAGGAGCGCCACTCCCAGCAACCGGATGACGGCGTCTGGTGGCGCGAGGCTTCCGATGGCAAAGGTCTGGTGGCCGACAGGGTGTTGCCCGACAGTCCCGGACAACGTGCCGGTATCCGAGCGGGAGACCGTCTGACCGGAGTGAATATTCTGCCTGTCGGCCCCGTGGGATCGGGGTTGCATACAGGCATCCGGCCACAGGAACCACTGGCGGGCGTGAAGGTTCTGCCAGAGGAAGGCGGCGAGCGCACCAGCAATGAGCCGCTCCCCATGCCCGCGGGGGTCAAGTTTACCCCTGTAGCGAGATCGGCGGACCTGGAGCGCGCGCTCTACCGCACCGGCAGCTACTTCAAGATTTACTACCGCATCAGCCGCGAGGGCATCACGCCGGGCAGACCGGCGGAGTTGATTGTCGAGGTCATTCCGGAACCGCTGGACAGAAGCCTGGCGATGGGACAGCGCCTGATTGGGCTCATCTACCTGGCTATTGGCATCTACGTTCTGTTTCGCCGCTGGACGGCGCCGCGCGCCACCCACTTCTACCTCTTCTGCCTGGTGTCGTTCGCACTCTACGCGCTCAAGTACACCAGCACCTTCAACAGGCTGGACTGGATCGTGTTCTGGTCGAATGTGCTGGCTGAATCCCTGCAGCCGGCTCTGTTTCTGCACTTTGCCATCAGTTTTCCCGAGGAGCGGCTGAATAAGTTCGGGCGCCACTGGCTTTTGCCGCTGATTTATGTGCCCGGCGCGGTATTGCTTGGCCTGTGGATCTATGCGATCAACTTCTGGCAGGCCTCGGCACTGCTCAAGCACCGGCTGGATCAAGTAGGAACAGCCTACGACGCCATTTTCTACGTGCTGGCAGCCGTACTGTTTTTACGCAGCTACAGCAGCGCGAACACGCCACTATTGCGCCAGCAATTGAAGTGGCTCACCCGCGGCGCGCTGCTGGCGGTGGCGCCCTTTACGCTTTTTTACGCCATTCCCTTTCTTCTCGACCTGCGGATGCCCAACCTGTTTACCAACCTGGCGGGCCTCTCCATCGTCTTTTTGCCGCTCACCTTCAGTTGGGCCATTGTGCGCTACCGGCTGATGGATACCGACCTGATCTTCAAGCGCGGAGTGGCTTACACGCTGGCCACCGGCTTGATTCTGGGAGGCTACTTTGGGGTGATTGCGGCGGCCGCCGGGCTGGCCCACAATCAGTTGCCCGTACAGGTGAGGGATTGGGGCGAGGGCATCGCCATCGTGCTGGCGCTGGCCTTCTTTGAACCGCTCAAGCGCAGGATTCAGAGCTGGGTTGACCGGGTCTTCGACCGCCATCGCTACGACTACCGCAAAGCGCTGGTGGAGTTTGGCCACGGCCTCAGTTCGGAGACCGATCTCCATGCCCTGCTGGAATCGATCGTGGAGAAGTTGCCGAATACATTGCTGGTGGCGCGCGTGGCGATCTTTCTGACTCAAAGCTCAGAGGAACCTGGCCGTCTGTGGCTGGCCGCCTCCCACGGGCTGCCTGCTGAGGCCCTGGCCGATCAGTTGAGCATGGACCTGGAGTTTCTAAACTTTAACCAAGCCACGGACCACACGCACATCTTCCTGGAAAACGCACAGCAGGCCATCCATCTGCCTGCCAGCCAGCAACGCACCGCGGCCCTGCTGGACCTAAACTACTATCTTCCCTGCCGCGTCGCCCAAGGCCAGTCGAAGGACGGAGCCAGTTCAGCTGGATCCGACACCACGCGCACCATCGCGGTCATCGGCCTGGGCCGCACCATTGGCGGCGACTTTCTCTCCAGCGAGGATGTGGAGTTGCTCGAATCCCTGGCCAGTTACATCGGCATCGCCTTGCAGAACGCCAGCCTCTATGCGCGGCTGGAAGAAAAAATCGGCGAATTCGAGCGGCTCAAGGAATTCAACGAAAACATCGTCGAATCGATCAACGTGGGCATCCTGGCGCTGGATCTGGACGACCGCATCGAAAGCTGGAATGCGCAGATGGAAGCCATGTACGCCCTCAGCCGCGCCGAGGCTATCGGCCAGGAGTTGAGCGCGGTATTTCCCGCGGAGTTCATCGAGGCGCTGGAAGAATTCCGCAACGAGCAGGGCGTCCATCATCTATACAAGTTCCCGCTCACTACGCGCGCCGGCGAGCAGCGCACGGTCAACATCGCCATAGCGCCGCTGTTGTCGCGGGATTTTGTTTCTGTGGGCCGCATCATTCTGGTGGACGATATCACCGATCGCGTCACGCTGGAAACGCAATTGGCGCAGGCCGACAAACTTAGCTCCATTGGATTACTGGCAGCCGGAGTGGCCCATGAGATCAACACGCCGCTGGCCGTCATCAGCTCTTACGCGCAGATGCTTGCCAAGCAGTTGAAGGGCGACGCGCGCCTGAGCCAGGTGCTTGACAAAATAACCAAGCAGAGCTTCCGCGCCGCCGAAATTGCCAACGGCCTGCTGAATTTTTCTCGCACCTCGACCACCGAGTTCCGCGACACCAACCTGAACCAGGTCATTCGCGACACGCTGTCGCTGCTCGATCACCAGTTCAAAACCGCGCAGATCATCGTCGATCTGGAGTTGACCGAGGAGCTGCCCCCTATCCATGGCAATTCCGGCAAGCTGCAACAGGTATTTCTCAATCTGCTTCTGAACGCCAAGGAAGCCATGCCCGGCGGCGGCCGACTGCGCGTGGCCACGCAGTTCAACCGGCGCGAAAACTACGTCGGCGCGCTGGTCAAAGACTCCGGCAGCGGAATCGCTCCCGAACACCTGAAGCGCATCTACGATCCGTTTTTCACCACCAAGAATGTGCCCCGGAGCGGCGACCGCCGCGGCACCGGCCTGGGGCTTTCCGTCTCCTACGGCATTATCCAGGAGCACGCCGGCAAGATACGCGTGGAGAGCATCATTGGAGCCGGCACAACCTTCCATCTTGAATTTCCCTTAATGAGGAATAGCGTTCATGCCTGAGGTAGAAACGCCGTTGAATTCGCCCGTATCCGGAGTTGCCGGCGACTCCGGGCTCGCCGACAGCCTGGCCCGCATTCTGGTCATCGACGACGAGGTTGCCATCCGCGAGTCGCTGGAAGTGCTGCTCACAAATGATGGCTACACAACAAGCATGGCCGGCGACGGCGTGGAGGGGTTGCGGATTCTCGATCAGGACAGCTTCGACCTGGTGCTGCTGGACCTGGCGCTGCCTGGGCAGAGCGGCCTGGAGCTGCTGCCCCAGATCAAAGAGCGCCATCCCGAACTGCCGGTTATCATGATCACCGCCTACGGCACGGTGGACAACGTAGTCGAGTCCATCCGCGCCGGCGCGGAGAACTTCATCCAGAAGCCCTGGGACAACGAAAAACTTCTGGCCGACATACGCTCCGCGGTTGCCCGCCACAAGGCCGAAGAAGAGAACCTGCAGCTCAAGCGCACCCTCAAGCAGCGCTACAACTTCAGTAATATCGTGGGCAAAAGCGAGATCATGCTCAAGGTCTTCGACCTGGTGGCGCAGGTGGCGCCCAGCCGGTCAACGATTCTGATCCAGGGTGAAAGCGGCACCGGCAAGGAAATGATCGCCAAGGCCATTCACGCCAACTCGCCGCGCAAGGACAAGCCCTTCGTCCCCATCAACACCGGCGCCATGCCCAGCGAGTTGCTGGAGTCCAATCTCTTCGGCCACGTCAAGGGCGCCTTCACCTCGGCGATAGCCTCCAAGAAAGGCCTCTTCGAGGTGGCCAACGGCGGCACGCTCTTTATGGATGAGATCGCCACCATGGGCATGGATACGCAGGCCAAGATTCTGCGCGTGTTGCAGGACCGGCGCTTCATGCACCTGGGCGGCGTGCAGGAGATCCAGGTGGACGTGCGCATCATCGCCGCCACCAACATCGACCTGCGCAAGGAAGTGCGCGAAGGCCGCTTCCGCGAAGACCTCTTCTACCGCCTTAACGTCATCTGCGTAGACCTGCCGCCGTTGCGCGCGCGCCGCGAAGACATACCGCTGCTGGCGCAGCACTTTCTCGACATCTACTCCAGCGAGAACAATCTTTCTCCGCGCAAGCTCTCTGCCGATGCGCTGCGCGCTCTGGTCGATTATGAGTGGCCGGGGAACGTCCGGGAACTCGAAAATGCAATCGAACGCAGCGTGGTGCTCTCCTCGGGTCCGGTCATCGGCTCCGACCTGCTGCCGGGCCACATCACCGGCCGCAGTTTTCAGGATGCACTGATGGAACACAACCCCGACGCCACGCTCTTCGACATCATTGAAGAGTTCGAGCGCCGCCTCATCATTGAAAAACTGGAGCGCTGCAACGGGAACCAGACCGACGCCGCCGAGCAGTTCCACATTCCGCTCTCCACGCTGAACCAGAAGATCAAGCGGCTGAATATCGAGATTCACAAGAAGGGCCGGGAGTAAGCGAGGCAGCAGGGTCAGGGGACAGTGACCGGAGAGCAGTTCTCGAGGGGAGCGTCTTCGGCCGCGCAAACACCGGACCACGCTTTCAGGAAGGATTCCAGCTCGGGACACAACCGGCATCCATTCTTGCCCTGCTTTTTCACCTCATACATGGCGGCATCGGCCTTTTGGATCAGGGTGTGCTGGTCGGAGCCGCATTGGGGATGAAGAGCGATACCGATGCTGGCCGTGATGTGCGCCGCATGGTCTCCCAGACTGTAGGGCAGGCCCAGCTCACGCAGGATTCTGCCCGCCAGCATGGTCAAAAAGCCGGGATCGCAGTCTTCCAGAATGACGATGAATTCGTCGCCCCCGAAACGGCTGACCATATCCGCCGCGCGCACGCACTTCACCAGCCTTTGCGCCACCAACTGCAGCAGTTGATCCCCGGCCAGATGGCCGAGCGTGTCGTTGACCGCCTTGAAGCCGTCCAGGTCGACAAACAGCAGGCCAAGATGCTGCGTGGTGCGCGCTACTCGCGACAGGCAGCGCGCAAAATAATCCTGAAACATAAGGCGATTGGGCAGCCCGGTGAGCGTATCGTAACGCGCCGTTTTGATCAGCTCCTCGTCGGCCTGCTTGCGCTCGGAGATATCCTGAAAGACCAGCACCCAACCATAGTGTCCGTCGCCGGAAAAATCCAGCGACGATGCGGTATAGGCTGCCGGAAAGGAGGTGCCGCCGGCGCGAAGAAACACGTCTGACTCGCGGCACACCGAGACAGAACCATGATGCGGCTGCGCCAGCGGGTGGCTGCTCCACAGCGCGCGCGGATCCTCCTGGCGGAGAAAATCGGCCAGAAGCCGCCCACGCAACTTGCCCTCCGGGCAATGCAGCATCCGCTCCGACGCTGGATTGGCAAAGAGCAGGACTCCCTCGGCGTCCACCCCCACGATGCAGTCGGCGACCGTGCCCAGAATCGCCTGGTGCAACTCAATCAGCCTTTGCGCGCGCATCTGTGTGTCATGGGCCATGCGCGCGCGGTGCACCACGCTTGACAGCAGATGCAG
>Ga0326727_10010039_pt1 | contig 22819 bp, 20 predicted proteins | sample MB2enrmetagenome_FD_207643 | JGI IMG/M metagenome (GOLD analysis project Ga0326727, IMG submission 207643) | Lab enriched peat soil microbial communities from McLean, Ithaca, NY, United States - MB29MY | ecosystem: Environmental > Terrestrial > Soil > Wetlands > Peat | place: USA: New York...
AAGCCCGCTCCGTCGAAGCTCTCGATCAGGCCATCGCTCAAGCCCTTCCTCAAATCTCACCCGCCAACGCCCAAGCATGGTTCAGGCTGTGCTTCAAAGGTATATAGCTAAATGAGAAATGCTCTAAGACCGCTAGCGCTGTCGAACACCCGCCACTGCGGCGTGCCTCGTTGCATTCCGCGGCAGGTGGATTCGAAGGAGGACCGCAGGGATGAATTCTCGGCCACTGGCAGTGGGGCTCGTTGCGCTCTATCTTTGTCTGAAAGCGGCCGCCTTGACCGTCTGCGTTATTGCAGTACATTTGCAACCTTCCACTCAATCGACGGCAAACAGGGTCATCGAGGGCCTCGTCCCGTTTATCATGGCTACACATGACATCTGGTCGGCCCCCTTATTTGCCTTGGTCGATGCGACACTGGGCATCGGAATCTGGTTCCTTCAAAAATGGGCACGGACGATTGTCGTTATAGACTTGGCCTGGCTATACGGCAGGGCGCTGGTGGGTCTTCCCGTGGTCCTAGCGGCCGGGGGTCACTCTCAGAATCCTTCGATGTACTTCGACATAAACATAGTGGCTGGCATAATGATGCTTGCCGCGCTCTGTGATCCCGATGTAAAGCGCGCATTCGGTATGCGATTCTGAGAGGGCGGGTGGGCAGGCGGCCCCGGTCTCGGTGACCGTTCCTAAAAAGGCTGAGGGTGCCCCCTCGCATTCGGGGACCGGGGAGGGCCAGAAAATTGAATGATGAATGGGCGGCAATGCCGGTCTTCTGCGTGGATGCTGCCTTCGCTTGTGCTTGCGCCCCTCAACTCTGCCCGGGCCAACGGAAGTGTTCCCAGCACGGGCGGGCGGTTGCTCACGGTCCCAGTGACCCTACTAAACCAAGTTGACGGTGCCCCGGTTCGGGCCCCCAACGAATGATTTGCATTTGTTGCGGCAGCGACCCCTCGCCCTTGGGGACCGGGGAAACCTGCAACCCCGGATTGCAGTCAACAGCACCGCGGTCTGCCTCATTGAATTCCAAGCACTTAGCGCCTGCAAATAAATACCCCGTCCCGGCGCACAATTCTAAATAGGACACAATTCAAGAAAGGAATAGACCGGTCCGGGAAGATGAACAGCAGCAGCCTCTCAATCACCTGCATGGCCCGCATCATTCGCCAGCTCCACGCCGGCGTTTGCGTGTCCGGCCGTTTTTTTCAAAAAGCACGCAGAGACTGTGCAATCACGAGTCGCTCCAATCGAATCAACAACTTGGCGCCAGAGTGCTGCACAGTTTTCATGCAGAAACTGTGCAGATCCCAACAGAAACTGTGCAGATCCAAACAGAAACTGTGCAGCAGCGACAGTGTAGATTGCGCCAAAAAACGACGGCCCCCGCGAAAGCGGAGGCCGTTGTAGCTTTGAATTGAAGCCGGCGGGCTACTTCAGTGTACCGTTGGCGTCCATGGTGATGCCTCCCGGTCCGGCGTTCTTCTTCTCTTCGTTCGCCTTGCGGGTACCCATCGCCTTGTTGGTCCAGTCCTGCGCCATGGCAAGGTCCTGGTTGACCGCCGCGTTATTGCCGTAGTCCACGTCGGCCTTGTTGCGGTAGATCAGGTTCAGGTACTGCATGGCGTCGTCGTAGTTGGGGCGGTTGTCGACGGCCATCTGCAGGTACTTCAGGCCTTCTTCAACCAGCGGAGCATTCTCCTGGGACAGGGGCTGCATCACCTTCTTGGGGGCCTTGGCGTTGCCCTTACCGTCGTCGTTGAGTCCGGCCTCCTGGAGCGCCTTGAGTTTGTTCTCATGCGCCTTGGTCCAGTCGATGACGCCAACGGTATAGGCAGCCTCGGGATCCTTGGGATCGACGGCGAGGACCTTTTTCTGCCATTCCTCGGCCTGGTCGAGTTTCTTCAGATTGAAGTAGATGCCCGCGATCTGTTTCATGCTGTTGACATCGCTGGGGTCCTTGGACAGAACATCCTGGAAAATCTGGATCGCCTGATCGGCGGTCTTCAGGTTTTCTGGAGTGGTGAGCCCCGGCACGATGTTCTGCGACAAAGCCGTGGCCAGATAGGTTTTGGCCATGGGCAGGTTGGGATCGAGCTCGGTCGCCTTTTGGAAGTGGCCTATGGCTTCTTCATAGTGGGCGCTTTTGTATGCATCCACACCCTTGTTCAATTGGTCGCGGGCGGCTAGCTGGCTGCACCCGCTCATGGTAAGCACCATGCCGGCCAGGGTTACCGCGATCGCCGAAAAACGTGCGGGACCATTCATGTTTGTTTCCTTCTCCTTCAGGCAAAGGCTCTCGGGCCGCGCCTTATCTAATTCGAACTGGCCGCGTACGAAAGCAAGCGAAACCAGGGATGTAGAAATTGTACTCCCGCCCTTGCCGGTTCAACCGCACTGGGCTGTGCCGGCAATCACAGGCTGCCGTGCGCAGCATATCACTGCCGCTATCTGCCCGCCTCAACAGCGGGGGTAAGCAAACCTACGCGATCCACACCTGCGGAGCGAATCGTATCGATCGCCTCCGCTACTTCAGTAAACGTCAGGCGCCCGTCGGCCCTCACAAACATCTCGCGCCTGGCTCGATTGGCGAAGATCTCGGCAACTTTTGCCTGAAGATCCTCGTGCGCCACCGCCTGCTGATTAATTCTGTATCCCGCCTCACCGCCCGACCCGCTTGTCAGTTCCAGAACCACAGCCCCGGTTGAGGGCCTCTGGTCCTTCGCGGGCTGGGGCGCCGATGCGGCTTCTCCCCTTGGGATAAGCGGAACAATGAGCATGAAGATGATGAGAAGAACCAGGAGCACGTCGATCATCGGAGTCACGTTGATCTCAGAAGACATGCCGCGCGAATTGCCGCTATTCATCGTCATGACGGTAGTTCCCTCCTTCCCGAGCCGGATGGAAACTGCGCCTGGCCGGCTATTGGCCGGCCTGAATCTTCGGTGTCATCAACCCGATGTGATCCACGTTGGCCGCCTTGCCGATGTCGATGACGTCGGCGACGTAGCGGAACTCCACATCGTCGTCACCCTTAACGAACATGACACGCTCGGCGCGGTTCGCGTAGATTTCGGTCAGCTTCGACAGCAGCTCGGAGTGATTTACGTCGACCTCGTTGATCTTGTAAGCCGGCGCCTGGCCGGGACGGTAGAGCACCTGGACCACGATGGTACGATCGTTCGGCTGCGACTGCTTCTGCGGATCCTTGGGGGGCTGGGGCACCAGTGCCTCCAGGCCCTTGGGGGTAACCGGCACAATGACCATGAAGATGATCAGCAGCACCAGAAGAATGTCGATCATCGGAGTGACATTGATGTCGGCCATACTGCCGCCGCCGCCGCCCATTGACATTGCCATGGCTTAAACTCCTCGTTTCGTTCCTCGAATATCGTTAAGTGCACAAAAGGCGAAAGCAGCTACTCGCCACCGGCGACGCCGCCTTCCTTCTTCTGCGTCAGCAAGCCAACTTCTTCTACGCCGGCCGTCCGCACATCGTCGATGGCGTCTTCAACAGCCTTGTACTGCGCGCGCGCATCCGCCCGGACGTAGATGGTCTTGTCGGTTTTGTTTTCCAGCTTCTCGCGAATCTGGCTTCCGAGCTGGCTGGGATCGACCAGGTTCTGCCCCAGGAAGATCCGCCCGTCGCGCGTAACGGCAACGACGATGGCATCGTCCTTGTCGGCATCCGGCATGCTCTGCGGATTGACGACCTGGGCCATATCGATCTGCACCTTGTTCTGCAACATGGGGGTGATCACCATGAAGATGATGAGCAGCACCAGCATCACGTCCACCATGGGGGTGACGTTGATGTTGGAAGTAACCTTACTGCCTTCGTTGCGAACCGCAATTCCCATTGTGTGGGCTCCGTGCGTTTGAATTTTTCACCGGATTCCTCCGGCCTTGATGAACGATCAAGCAGCCCGCGCGAGCTTCAAATCGCCGGGTGGGGGAGCTTTCGCCCTCCCACCCGCGTGAGATTCTCGCCCGAGAGCACAGCGGTGGCGCTTAGCGCTTGTGGCTCTGCTTGATGAAGTAGTCGATGAGCTCGCTCGAGGAGTTGTCCATCTCCACGTCGAAGGCCTCGACACGTCCGGTGAAATAGTTGAACGCCATAACAGCCGGGATGGCCACAAGCAGACCGAAAGCCGTGGTCACCAGGGCCTCAGAAATACCGCCGGCGACTGCGCCGATGCCCGAGGTCTTCTGCGTGGCGATCTGGTTAAACGCGTTGAGAATGCCGACGACGGTGCCGAACAGGCCGACGAAAGGAGCGGTTGCGCCGATGGTGGCAAGAACCGCAAGGCCTCTCTTGAGCTTGGCGTGCACGATCGCCTCGGCGCGCTCGAGTGCGCGGCCGGAACTGGCGATGGTCTCTTCGTTGGCCACGCCGGACGAAGCGCGGAACTCCTGCAGACCGGCGGTCACCACTTCTGCAAGATGCGACTTCTTGTTGCGGTCGGCAATCTTGATCGCCTCTTCCAGCTTGCTGTCTTTCAACGCACCCGCCACCTTGGGAGCAAACTCGCGCGACTGCTTGCGGGCAGCGTTGAAGTACAGGTAACGGTCGATCATAACGGCCAGGGACCAGATCGACTCGATGAAAAGAAGAATGGCAACGGAGCGAGCCAGCCATCCCATGTGGCCCCAGAGGCCCATGGGGCTGAAGCTGACCGCCTGTTCCTCCTGGAACATGGCCAGGCTGCTGACCGTGTGCGAAGCATAGTGTGCGAGCTGAGCGAGAATCACTGAATCGTTCCTCCTAAGGAGTATCTTTACCTAATCCGAGCCCGCTCGAGCGGGCGGTTACGAGGAATGCGACCCTTGCCGAACCGCATTCGCGCCAAAAGTAAAGCTCCCTGAGAAACCCAGGGAGCCAGGGATTTCATCATCCACCCAGAGTAAAGATGACGTTGATGGTGGTATCCACTTCGACCGGCTCGTTGTTGAGCAGGTAGGGCCTGTAGCGCCAGGTGCGGACCGCATCAAGAGCCGCCCCTGTCAACATTGCCGGCCCGCTGATAACCTTCAGATTCTCAATGGTGCCGGTTCTGGAGATGGTTGCCTGCAGCACCACCGTGCCCTGCACGCGCGCGGCCTTGGCAATGGGCGGATAGATGGGCTGAGTCTTCTGCAGCAACATGCCGACGGCAACGCCGGCCGAGATATTGACCTTCTTCGGAGGAGCTTCCTTGACCTTGGGAGCTGCGTTCGAGAAGATGGCGCCCATCACGCCGCTGGAGTCGCCGCTGGAGTCGCCCATGCTGCCGACGACGCCGAAGCTGCTGGGCGGAGCTTCTTTCTCACTCACCATCTGAATGTTGTGCGGAATAGTCCTCGGAGCCGTGAGCTGGTTGTTCATCATCTCAGACTGCACATGGACGATATGAACCTCGGGCGGGGGCGGCGGAGGCGGCGGAGGTGGAGGTGGCGGAGGGGCGACCAGCAACGTCGCCATGGCTTCCTTGGGAAGCGCCTCAGGATAGATCAGCGGAATCAGGATCAGCAGCAACAAAATGGAGCCGTTGATGATGCCCGTAACCATCATCCAACGGCCGCTCTTGGTCTTGATCCTGCCGCCGGATTCAAATGTGGAGTCTTCAAACATGGCCAGCCTCGAGTTCGGGTGTTGTTTACCTCTACTTTAGACACCGTGAGAACGGCAATTGTTCCCAGCGAGAAAACCTTTCCGGGAAGCGTGTCAACCTTATCAGAATCACGCGTTCCGGTGCAAAAATTGCTGCAAATCCGGTGCAGAATGCGCACGGAGAGCCTAGTCTGCCCCAATGTCAGATTGCACTATCCGGGCGCTCTGGGAAGTGACAACCCGCACATCGAAATTCCATTGGCTGTCGTGGGCGACGGCTCCTGTACGCCCGCGGAAGTTGCTTTTTATGCTCTCGATCTTTTTGCGGCCGGCAGCGACGCTGTCTTGCCTTTTTCTGCGCGCGATTCCTGCCAGGCTACCAGCATGGGCGCGGCGATTGCGATCGACGAGTATGTACCGATTAGAATACCCACCACGAGTGCAAATGAAAAGCCTTTCAGCACGGCTCCGCCGAAGATATACAGCGAGAGCACGGTGAGGAAGGTTAGCCCCGAGGTCAGCACCGTCCGGCTCAGCGTCTGGTTGATGCTGCGATTGACCAGCGCGGGCAGCGGCTCGCGGCGGGTAAGGCGCAGATTCTCGCGGATGCGGTCGAAGACCACGATGGTGTCGTTCATGGAATAGCCGACCAGCGTGAGGATGGCGGCGATGACGGTAAGCGATATCTCCTGGCCGGTGAGCGCGAAGGCTCCGACGGTGATGAGCGTGTCGTGGAAGCAGGCGACCACCGCGGCGACGCCGTAAATCAACTGGAAACGGAACCAGAGATAGATCAGCATTCCGGCCATGGAATAAAGCGTGGCGAGACCGGCCTGGCGCTCAAGCTGATGGCCCACGGTGGGACCAACGACTTGCACGTCGCGGATGGTGAAGGGCACGCCGTAGTGGCCGGTGAGGGCATCTTCGATCTTCTGCCGGCCGACGTCGAGGCCGGCCTCGTTGGTCTCCTCGGGCAGGGCAATGAGCACTTCATTGTTCGAGGCGTCGCCGAAGCTGGTGATATTGGCGTCGCGAATGCCCTCGGCGATGACCGCCCCGCGGATTTTATCGATGTTGGGCGCCTGGTTTTTGAACTGCACGCGCAGTTCGGTGCCGCCGCGGAAGTCAACGCCCAGGGGGACGATGTCGCCAGTCTGCTTCAGGTGGATGCCCATCGCAATAATGCCGGCCACGCTGAAGATCAATGAAAAGCCGAGGAAGTACCATTTCTTCCCCAGCCAGTCCACATTTGCGCCATGAAACAGTTCCACTTGATTTCTCCACTTCCAGTTGGTTCCAGCTTTCAGCTTTCAGCTTTCAGCTTCTTGGTGCTGGAACCCAAGTCCCTGGTCCCTAAATCGAAACCATCTCGCCGGGCTTGAGCTTGTTCAGGTGCGCCTCAAAGATGACGCGCGAGACGTAGACGGCGGTGAACAGGTTAGCCAGCAGACCAAAGGTCAGCGTTACGGCGAATCCTTTGACCGGCCCGCTGCCGAACAGGAACAGAATTGCCGCCGAAACGATGGTGGTGACGTGCGTATCGACGATGGTCACCCAAGCGTGCGCAAATCCCTGGTCCACCGCAGCCGAGGCGGCCTTGCCTGCTCGTATCTCCTCACGAATGCGCTCGAAGATCAGCACGTTCGAGTCCACGCCCATACCGATGGTGAGAATCACTCCGGCAATTCCCGGCAGCGTGAGCGTGGCGCCGGAGTAGCCCATGAATCCGAGCAGGATGACGAGGTTGAGGAAGAGCGCGAGATCGGCGTTGATGCCCGAAGAGCGATAGTAAATCAGCATGAAGGCCATGACGACGAGAACGCCGACGATAGCGGCGGTAACGCCTTCGCGGATGGAGTCTGCGCCCAGCGACGCACCCACGGTGCGGTCTTCAAGAAACTCGAGCGAGGCAGGCAGCGCGCCGGTGCGGAGCAGCTTGGAGAGCGTCTCGACCTCGTTCAGGGTGAAGGAGCCTTCGATTTCGCCCTGGTCGTGGATGGGCTCCTTGATATTGGCCACCGAGCGGATACGGCCGCCCATGACCACGGCCATGGGTTTGCCCACATTGTCCTTGGTGAAGTCGTAAAAGCGGTTGCCTGCGTCGTCAGTGAGCGTGAACCGCACCTGCTGCTGGCCCGTGTTCTGGTTGGTGCCGGGCTCGGCGGAGCGGAAGTCGGCGCCGGAGATGACAGGCGCACGTTGCAGGACGTAAACCATGTCCTGCTCGGCGCCGGTAAGGCCGGAGTAGTGCGCCAGTTCCTCATCGGGAGGCAGCGCGCCGTTGCTGGCCTGAAGCGCAGACTGCTCGTCCGGATAGGGAGTGCCGATTACAGCGTGAATTTCAAGCCGGGCGGTGGACTGAATGGCCTGCTTCACCTGATCGGTGTCGCTGATGCCGGGCAGTTCAACCAGGATCTGGTTGGCGCCCAGGCTGTAGGGAGCCACCTTGGGTTCGCTCACGCCCAGCGAGTTCACGCGGTCGTTGATGGTCTCGATGGCCTGCTGAACGGTCTTCTCTTCCAGAGCCTTCTCAACCAGCGGCTTCATGGTAAGCGTGAAGGCGGTTTCGTTATCGGTGCTGTTCAGGTCGTACTGGTTCGAGTACTTCTGGTCGAGCAGCGAGTGCACGGCGCTGGCGCCGGCCGGCGGAACGCCCTCGACCTTCACCAGTTCGGGCTTCTTCGGATCGGGCTTGTAGACCTGGGAGAAGGTCAGGTTGGCAGCCTTCAGGTCCTGCTGGACGCGGGCCACGGCGCTGTCGGTTTCGTCGCTGACCGCTTCCTGCACCATAACCTGCAGAACCAGGTGCACGCCGCCCTGCAAATCGAGACCGAGGTGAATGCGCTTGGTCACGGAATCCAGCAGCGCCCTGCCCGAGACACCCGTGGGTGTTCCGACGATGCCGTAGAGAAAAAACAGCAGAACGGCAATGATGAGAGCAATTTTGTTCTTGAGATTCTTCTTCATTTGTTCACTTCTTCAAAATTCAAGAAACTCTATCGAACGCACCGGGCGCTCAGGAGGCGGACTTTTCTTCAGTGGTGACTGAAGCAATCGCGTTCTTTGAGACTTCAATCTTCAGATTGTCGGGCGCCACGCGGAGGATATACGAGTCGTCTTTGATTGCGAGGATGGTGCCGCGAATGCCGCCGGCCGTGGTCACGCGATCACCGGCCTTGATGCTCGAGAGCATCTGCTGCCATTGCCGTTGCCGCTTCTGCTGCGGCCTGATCATAAGGAAATAGAGCAGGGGGATCAAGAGCAGAGGCAGAAGCAGCGATAAGCCACCTCCGCCCGCCGGCCCGGGCGCTGCCCAAAGGAATGCCAAGCTTGTTGCCACGTTCATCCTTTACTCGCCCGTCAGCGGGTGGCTCCAAGAGCCGGGACCGCATTCGGGGCACAGGCACACCCGCCACGGCGAGCGCCTGGAAAGTAGATTTGTCTCCGGGAACGGTCCTGGGCGTTCGCAATTCCGGCCCAGGCTCTGGAAGGAGGGCCGGATCGCCTGCAGGACCATGTTCCGTCCCCGCTCGCATCCAAAACTCGTGCCCCCACAGCCGTCTGCTTCCTGTTCGACACAGCATTCTTTCGGTCCCCGCGAGGAAGAGCAGCACGGGTCAAACCGCCGCTTTCCCGTCCCAGAACCCAAAAAGATTGCCTAGAAAGATAAGATACGCGAGGCCGGTTGCGTGTCAAGGTTGCCGGGCGGCCGAAAGAACCCGAAAAGCCGCTTTTTCAGGCCGGATTTTCGCCCGATTTTGACACTGGAATCCAAATCCTTATGAATCCCTGCGGTCCTGTTTAGGCTTTCTTCACGTGAAAAGTAGTCTGCTGGACATGTAGAGCCCAAGGCTTGCGCGGGCTGTGCACGTGTTCCTGCATTCGGCAATTCCGGCATGGCTCGAATTGCCGATCGCACAACTCCGCGCCCTGGCGTTCTACCAAGGAGTCGGCTCAATGATCACAATTCACCGCGACGCCTTTTTGATTGCTCCTGCGGCGGTCGCCGTGTGTTTCATGCTCTGGTTTCTGGTGATGTTCTGGAGAGATGAGCACCGCAAGCATTGAGGCGCAGCCCGATTGCTGGGGCCGGGGTCCGCGGCAGGGCTCGATGCGGCCCAAGCGGACGAAAATACCGGCTCGCTACTCCGGCCTCCAGTAGCGCAGCTCCGGATAGGCGCAGCTCTGGCAGAGCCTGCGGCCTTCCACATCAACGTATCTTGAAAAATTCACGCCCTCTCCGCATTCCTCGCACATTGCCCGCTCCGATTTAGTTCCCGGCATGTCGGCCGGATTGATCGCCACCTGCACCCATTGCGACAGGAAGAGTTCTTCGGCCGGCCGCTCGCGATAGGCCTGCATCTGTTGCAGCTTTTTGGATTCAAGATGCGGATAGAGCCGGGCCGCAAGCTCCCGCGCATCCTCGCGAGCAACGATGCGAATGGCCTTGCCGGTCGCGAGATCGACGAAGGTGGCAGCCATCTTTCCCCAGTCGCGAAACTTGAGCGCGCGCTTACCCAGCCGGCAGCCGGTAACGAGCGAGATTGCGTCGGTGCCGCAGCGATCGATCTCGACAAAGGTGATGAGCCTCTTGCGGTCCGCGCCGCGCGGGTCGGCGATGCCCAGCCGCTCAAGGCCGAGCAGGGCCATGCGCACGCCCAGTATCTGCCCGGCGCACATGTGGCCGTGGGCGATTTCTGCCTGGTTTAAAAGCTCGTCAAGAGATTCCATGCCGCTGCTTCGCTGACTTGCTGACTCGCTACTTGGGCTGCGCCGCGGGGGTGTCGGTCGTTTCCGTCTCATCGCCCGAGTCTTCAACCAGCACCGCGGAGCCGGGGACGATGTCATAGCTTACCGCGTCTTTGCCGGCCGGGTGAAACGTGACGCGAAGAGGCTCGCGCTGCCACTCGGTCGGCGCGCATGCCGGACCGGCCTGATCCTCAGCATCGAAGGCCGCAAGTTTTTTGGCCAGTACCGGCTTGCGCGCGGCGATCTGTGCCACCACCGCGTACAGGCTCTTGCCGCTGGGCGTCACGCCGCAGTAGGAGCCGTAGTCGCGGAACCACGCCACCTGGCTCACGCCAGGATCGTAGTCGGGCAGCTTGAGAGCGGTGATGCGGCCGGTGGCGCGATCGACCATGATCCACGGCCCGCGCTGCCAGACCCAGTGTTTTTCCGGTGCCGGCTGGTCGCTAGGCAGCGTGTCGTTAAGCCGGATGGCGCGGCGCACAACAAAGCTGCGATCGGTCACGTCGTGCGGATCGCCGGTCGTCCACTCCTTGAGCGCGCCGTCGACGAGCAGCGCGCGAATTCTGAGCTCGGTTTCGCCCTGCACTGCGCCTGCGGGATCGCCGGCTTTGGAGTAGTTGACGCGGCGCGCCGCGCCGAGAATGACGGTGTGTTGCTTGGGCGGGGCGGCGAGAGCGAAACGGGTGCCCGTGACCAGGAGAGTGAGAAGAAATACCAAACCGATCAAGCGTCGCATCGCGCAAGCCCCCGAACAGCTATTGAAGACTGCGGAGTCGCGCTACGCTGTGAGGCGAATCACGGGATGGAAGGAAACGGCTAAACCCCCGCCGACTCAACCGCCCGCGCCACGCGAAACGCCTTGCTCTCACCGAAGTGCGAGGCCAGCACCTGCATTCCAACGGGCAGGCCGGCGCTCGTCGTTCCGCATGGGACCGTGACCCCGCAGATGCCGGCGAGCGAGGCTGTCACCGTATAGATATCGGCCAGATACATGGCCAGCGGGTCGTTGGCTTTCTCGCCGATTTTGAACGCCGGAAACGGCGAGGTCGGCGTTACGATCGCATCCACTTGGGAGAATGCGCGCAGAAACTCCTCGGCCAGGATGCGGCGCACCTGCTGCGCCTTGCGATAGTAGGCGTCGTAGTAGCCGGCCGAGAGCGCATAGGTGCCCAGCAGGATGCGGCGCTTCACCTCGGCGCCAAAGCCTTCGTCGCGCGAGTGCGAGTACATGTCGCTGAGCGTGGCCGACGCGGGCGAGCGGTATCCGTAGCGCACGCCGTCAAAGCGCGCCAGGTTGGCGCTGGCCTCGGCCGTCGCAATCAAATAGTAGACCGGCACTGCGTACTTTGTGTGCGGCAGGCTGACCGGCTTCACGGCGCAACCGGCTGCGCGGAGCGCGTCAATTCCTTTCTCGATGGCCGCGCGCACCTCGGGGTCAAGCCCCTCGGCGAAGTACTCGGCGGGCACGCCGATGCGCAACCCCGCTGCCGGTTTGTCGCTTTCGGCCGCGTAATCCTCAACCGGCGCGGGCGAACTGGTGGCGTCGTGCGCGTCGTGGCCGGCGATCACGCCGAGCAGTGTGGCCGCGTCGCGCACGTTTGCGGCAATGGGACCGACGCGGTCGAGCGACGAAGCAAAGGCGATGAGCCCATAGCGCGAGACGCGCCCGTAAGTGGGCAGAACGCCAACCACCCCACAGAAGCTGGCCGGCTGACGAATGGAGCCGCCTGTGTCGCTGCCGAGCGTAGCGACGGCCATATTGGCCGCGACGGCCGCGGCCGATCCGCCGCTCGATCCGCCCGGTACCCGTTCCGTATCGACCGGATTGCGCACCGGCCCGTACGCGGAATTCTCATTCGACGAGCCCATGGCGAACTCATCGCAGTTCGTCTTGCCGAGCAGCACCGCGCCGGCGGCGTCGAGCCTGGAGACCACGGTCGCGTCGTAGGGCGGATGGTAGCCCTCAAGGATCCTTGAACCGGCGGTCGCGGGGGCGCCCTTCACCACCAGCACGTCTTTAATGCCCACCGGAATGCCGGCCAGCACAGGAAGCGGGTCGCCCTTCGTAGCAAGATCGTCAATGCGCGCAGCCTGGGCCATCGCGCGTTCCCTGGTCAAGCTCAGGTAGACGTTGAGGTGCGGATTCTTCTGCTCGATGCAGGCGTAGTATTCGGCGGCCAGATCGACGGCTTTCACCTGGCCTGCGGCGATCTGCTCGCGCAAGGACGCGATGCTCTTCGGCTTCTCAACCAGGCTTCCGGTCATCTTGTCCATGCTCGCCAATCGCTTCCCCTCGAATGCCCTAGTCCCTGGTCCCTATCTTTCAATCACCTTCGGCACCTTGAAGAAGACGCCATCGGTCTCGGGCGCTTCGGGCATCACCACCGCGCGCTTGAGCGACGGCTCATGCGCGTCGGGCCGCGGCTCGCTGACGAAGCCCTCCAGTTCATTGACCTGGGCCAGCGGCTCGATGCCGGAGGTGTCGAGTTCGTTGAGCTCGGCCACGTAATCCAGAATTGCGTTCAGATCGATGAGCATGCGCGTGGTCTCCTCGGGCTTGAGCTCGAGGTGAGCCAGCTCGGCCACGCGCTCCACGTCTTCCACGTTTACTTTTGCGGTCATGCTTTGGCCTGGTTCCTGATCCGGAAGCGTAGAAAGACCCTCGCGCGCGGCCGGAATGTTCTGAAGCTCAAGTATACCGGCTGACGATTGTCGCGCAGCCGTTTGCAATACCCTGCCGCGCGTCTCAGTCGACCGTCAGCGTGAGCGTGACCGGCTGCGACACTCCGCCTGTCGTGGCGGTCACCGGGATGGAGTAGGTTCCGGGCGCGGTGGTGGTGGTTTGTTTCTGGCCCGGAGGAGAACCGCCGGTTCCGCCACCGGAGCTGGTGCAGGCAGTGATACCGGCGGCCAGCGCGCAGGCGAGAACGGCGAGCAGGAGGACCCTGCGCCGCCGCGCGAACGCGAATGGAAGCAGAACCAGTCCGCAGAGGAGCGGCGCGGCGCCCCAGCCCGCGGCCGGCTCGACCCGCGCAATGGCAGAATCACTGGTTGATAGATTCAGGATCACATTGCCGGTAACGCCTGAGTTGACCGTCTCGGTGGCGGGATCGAACGAGCACGAAGCATATTGGGGCAGCAAACCGCAGGCAAAACTGAATGTCGCCTGGGCTCCGCTGGGAGTAACGGCGAGCGTGTAACTGGCGGTCTGGCCGGCGGCCACGGTCTGGCTTGAAGTGGCCACCGCATTGATGGTGAAGTTGAAGCCGGTTCCGGTGAGCGCGACCGTGATAGGCGAAGCGAGCGCCGCAGAGGAAATGGTGAGAGTGCCTGAAGCGGGGCCGGTGGCAGTGGGAGAAAAGACGACCGACGCCGCGCAGTTGGCCCCGGAAGCGAGGTTGACGGTGCAGGCATTGGCGGCCAGTGAAAAGGGTCCTGAGACTGAAAGCGAGACCGAGGGGATGGTGCTGGCGGTTGAGTTGGTAAGGGTAACGGTTTGCGCGGTGCTTGACTGGCCCACGCCGGCCACGCCAAAGGCGATCGGCGATGGGCTGACGGTGAGGCCCCCTGAGATTGCGCCGGAGCCGTTGAGCGGAACCGAAACCGCCTGGACGCCGAGCGTGGAAGAGGAGATGTTGAGCGCTGCCGTGACTGAACCGATGCCGGGGGGCGTGAAGATGACTTGCGCGGTGCAGCCCGCGCCGGCAGCGAGTGTTGCACCGCAGGTGACCGTGCCGAGCGAGTAGCTGGCCGCGGCCGCACCGGTGAATGCGAAGTCGAGATTGGCGATGGGCGCGCCGCCGGAGTTGGTGACGTTGAGGGTTTGGGGCGCGCTAGCCACGCCGGGCTGCTGGTTCTGGAAGGTGAGGCTCGCGGGGCTGACGCTGATGACTCCCGGCGTGAGGCCGGCGCCCGAGAGCGCCACGGTCTGGGTGCGGAGAATGTCGGAGACGGTAAGGGTTCCGGTCTGGCTGCCCGCAACTGTAGGCGCGAACTGCACCTGCAGCGCGCAGGAGGAGTTTGCCGCAAGCTGCGTGGTGCAACCGTTCGAGACTTCAAAACCGCTCGAAACCGAAACCGAGATCGAGGTGAGTGGAGCGCCGCCTGAGTTGGTGAGCGTAACGGTTTGCGGGCTGGATGCCTGGCCAACCTGCGTGGCGGAGAAAGCGAGCGAAGTGGGGCTGAGCGTATCGGCGGGTGCGCTGAGACCGGTTCCGGCAAGCTGAATGCTTTGCGTTCCCGCGCCGTCGACGAGGGTGAGCGTGCCCATGGCCGGGCCGGCTGAGGTCGGGTTGAACGAAACCTGGATCTGGCAGTCAGCGTCGGCGGCGAGCGCCGTTGTGCCGTACGAGTTTGTGGCGATCGCGAATGGTCCGGTAATAGTGAGGCTGGTGATGGGAATGGAGGCGGAAGAGGCATTGGCAATGGTGACAGAGAGCAGTGCGGAGGAGCCGGTCTCGACCTGGCCGAAGCTGAGCGAGCTAGGCGAGAGCGTGACTGCGCCGCTCGCCGCACCGGTTCCGCTGAGGCCCACCTGCGCCTGGCCGCCTTGAATATTGGCGTAGAAGGTCAGCATGCCACTGCGCGCCCCAATTGCCGATGGAATGAACTGCACCTGGAAGGCGCAGCTGCTGCCGGCGGAAATCGACTGATTGACGCAATTGTCGGTCTCGGTAAAGTCGCCGGTCACGGCAACCGAGGTGGGCGTCAACGCAGAAAGACCGGTATTCTCGATCGTCACCTTTTGCGCTGCGCTGGATGTGCCCACCGGCAGGCTGCCGAAGGTCAGACTTGTGGGCGCTACGCTTACGCTGGTGATTCCGGTGCTCGCCGAATAGAGATTGGCGGCGAAGATTCCGCGGCCGTAGGTGGCCGCCGCCAGAACCGGCGTGGTGCTGCCAAGAGGCGCGGCGGACAAGGCCACAACCGGCGCGCCGGGGAGTCCGGATCCGAAAGGCGACCAGCAAACCGAGGGCGACTGCGCGCAGTTCGCTGCCGCTGCGGTGAAAAAGACGCCCTCGTCAGTGGCAAGGTACACCGTGTTGGCGCTGTTGGGGTCGACGACGATTGCGTTTACGGGCACATCCGGCAGGTTCGACATCAGGTCGCTCCAGTGAGCCCCGCCGTCGGTCGAGCGATACACGGTCTGCACAGGCTGGCCGATGGATTGGTAGGCCGCAACCGTGACGTAGACGGTGTTGCCGGTCGCGTCGTGAGGATCGATGTATAGGCTCGAGATGTCGTAACCGAACTTGTTGAGCGAATTGATGTCGTTCACGACCGGGTTGAGGGTAAGGTCGGTGAGGACCACCGGCGAACTTGAGGACGGATTGATTTGAACGCTGAGAACGTGGCCTGGCAGGTTGGAGCCGCCGTTGGCCGAGCCGTACATGCCCAGGTAGACAATTTCGCCGCCGCCGGTGAGAGCCATCGCCGCCATCGAGCGAATGAGCGCGTCGCCGGCGCAAGGGAAGGTGCCGGCCCCGCTGTCCAGATTGGGAGTAACGGCGTTCGATGTACTCCAGCCGGCGCCGGAAGCCGGGCCACGCCACAAGCGGCAGGTGGCGATGAGCAGTTGCGTGGAATCGAGCGGATCGACGAGGAACGGAGCCGGCGAGATCATAGCTTCGCCGTCATGGCTCACATCGGCGTCGTCGACCACTGGGCTCGTGCCAAAATCTGCAGGAGCACACGCCGCCGATTGCGAACAGAGATAGATGTCCACGCCGGAACCGGCGTTTACATACCAGTTCTCGGGATTGGTCGGGTCGATGGCGACGGGACCGCCGTATCCGGAGAGAATCTGCGGCCAGTCAGTCGCCGCGGAACTGCCTTTCACTCCGGCGGTTCCATTCACGCCGAGGCCCGCCATCATTGTGTAAGAAGAGCTGCCGATCTGGGACATGCTCTCCACCTCGGCAAGCGAACCCAGACCGCCGTTCAGATTCTGGAAGTGGCTTGCGTCAGACGCGTTGCAGGCCGCGCCGGATTCGCCAACCGCATCCATCGAACGCCATAGGCCGCCATCGTTACCCACCAGAATCTCATCGGGATTACTTGTATTCCAGGCCAGCGCGTGCTGAAACCCGGCCACCTGCGCGCTCATGCAGGTAGTGGCGTTGGTGGTATTCCGCCACTGGCAGCCCATCGCCAGGCTGCACTTCCACAGGTCGTCGGCGCCGGCCAGCACCAGCGTGTCCTGCTCCGACGGCACGGCCGCGAGCGCCAGGTCGTAGCTGCCGTTGACAATGGTCGCGGCGCCCTCGGCGTTGCCGGTCTCAAGCAGCGTGGTGTTCCACTGCCTCGCAAACGTCAGGGTGGAATTGCCGCAGGAGGTCCCGCTGATTTGGCACTGGTCCTGCCACAGCCCCTGGTCCTGGTTATTCGCGTCCACGCTCCACGCAAAAGTGTCGCCCGAGGCCGGATTCACGGCCAGCGCGGCGCGGTAGATCGGGCAGTCGATCGATCCTGCCTGACCGGCGTTGTAAGGGCAGAAAAGCGTTGTGATGCCTGCCGACGGCTGGTCTGCAAGCCGGGTCCACGTCACTCCGTCAGCCGACTGATAAAAGCCGTGGTGGCGCACCGCGGCAATGAACAACTGCCGCACCGGGTTCCACACCACGGCCGTGGCGGCGTTGCCGTCGGGCGAATCGAATGCGTCGAGCGGGCCCTGCACATCCTGCCCCGGCCCATCGGTAATCGTGGCCAGGTGCCACGTAGCGCCCGCATCCTGCGAGTAATAGAGGCCCTCGTAACTGTAGGAAGACTGATCCGCGTTGACCAGCGTGCCTTCATATGCCTGCGAAACCGCCGCTACAACCAGTTGCGTGTTCGCGGTGCTCCATGCGAAGCCGGCAAAGCCCTCGCCAACAAATTTGTAATCCTGCGTGCTCAGGTTGTCTTCCATGTCCCGGGTCCGCTGGATCAGCGTCCACGTCGTTCCGCCGTCGGTGGAGCGCAGGATTCCGGCGCCGTAGTACGAGTCGAGCACGTCGTTGGGGTCGCCCGTGCCGGCCAGGATCACGCCTGTGCCTCCGGGCTGCACCGCGACCGCGCCGATGCTGATGGAAGCGTCATCAGCGTAGGCGAGGGCACTCACAGAGTCGGTGAGCGGCGTAAACGAGATGAGAGACGGGTCCAATGCGGCGGCGTTGGCCGTCACCCACACACCTCCGCCGGTGGTTCCCACGTAGACGTGATTCCCGGTGGGGTCGCTGGGGTCGAGCGCGATGGACGAGATGCGTCCCGTGACCAGGCCGTAGCCGGGCGTGAGGACGGCAGTGGGACCGAGGGGTTGCCAGGTCGCGGTCGACGAGGAGGAACCGTTGAGGAGCGCGAAACCTGGCTGTGCTGCGGTACCAGAGCGGCTGCGGCGGGTTGCCGGCGCAAATCGCTGGCCGGGCTTGAGGCCGCGCCTGGCCAGAAATCTTTCGGCCTGCTCCACGCGGGGCGGCACGGGCTCACCGGGGTGCGCGCCCGAGGCCCGACTTGCCGGCCGGGCGCTGCCCGCGCCGGCCTGCGCCACGGAGCCTGCTGCCGATTGCGCCGCAGCCCCGGCGCAGATAACCAGCAGCGCGCCTGCCGCGGCGAACGCCTGGACTTGAAGAAACCGATTTTGCCGGCCGGCCTTTGAAAACGGCCCGCCTGAAATCCGTCTTGCCATGGCAACAAGTGCTCGCATCCAAATCTCCCCTTGCGGCCTCCACCTTCCTGAAAATCTTCCAATGAAGGTCCGCAGGGAATCCATCGGAGTGCGCTAAAACCGACGCCTAGATTCCGGGATTGAAATTGCTGCCCATTATAGGAACAGCGATTCTGCGCCGAAGTGTGATTCATCACAAGCGTTGAAAAGGCGCAATTTACGGTTTTTTTGAGCGCTGCGCGGGATCAGGAACGCTTGAACATGGAGATATATGCCGCAGAGTTGAATCTTTTCGCGATTGATGCGCCGGTCATGGTCCGCACCAGCCCGTACACCGGCCGGTTGAACCAGGGGCGGTCGAGCCGCCCCACGATGGCCCACGCAATGCCGGCGTAGCCGTTGGGGTCGCGGCCGTCGAGCTCGTACCGGTCGTTCAGAATCACCGCCCAGTCAAAGGCCGTGGCCGGATCGGGCGCCCACTCCAGAATCTTCTTGGCCCAGTACATGCGCATGTAGTTGTGCATCCAGCCGGTGGTGGTCATCTGCAACTGGGCCGCGTTCCAAAGTTCGTCGTGGGTCTCGGCGCGCTCCAACTGTTCAAAACTATAGCGGTGCGGACGCGGGTCCGCTGCGTGCTCGATCAGTGTCTTGCGCGCCCAGGGCGCGGCGCACTCCCAGTTGTCGTAGCTGGGCTCGTGGCGCACAAAGAGCACGGCCAGCTCGCGCCAGCCGATGAGCTGCTCCAGAAATCGTTCGACCGTTGCCGCGGGAATCTTCTGAGCCTCCGCGGCCTTTTTCACAGCCGAGGCGATGGTGAGCGGCCCGATGTTGCCGAAGTGCAGATACGGCGAGAGCCGGCTCGTGCCTTCGGTCTCGGGATGGTTGCGGGCGAGGTCGTAGCCGGCGAGCTTGTGTTGGACAAATTCGTCGAGCAGCTTGAGCGCCGCGTGCGTTCCGCCCGTGAACGTGTCAACGGGCTTGACGCTTCGGTCGAGAGTCTTGAAGCCGGCAGTGATGTCGTCAGAAAGGGAAAAGCCCGGTGGGACTCTGCGGGACGTCCAGCGATGAAGCGGCCTGGCGGTGGCTGGCTCAACGAGGAATTTCGGCAGTTCGGCCTTGAGGTGCGGCCTGAAGTGATACAAAAGCGCAAAGCTGCGATTGAAAACGCGCGAGGGAACGACGACGTCGGCATCGACCGTCCAGTAGGGAATCTTGAGACGTTTGGCCAGAACCTGGCGCCAGCGCTCGGGTTCGCGGCAGGGGTTCTCGTCGCCGATAAGCATTGCTGCGCCAACCTCTTCTAGAAACGCCTCAAGCGTGTCGGGCGGGCGGCGAATCACGAATGCGATTTCGCGCTCGGCCGCATCTTCGGCCACGTCGCGCAATCCCTGTTGCAGAAAGTGATAATGCCGCAGGTTGGCGTTGGGGTAGTTGGGAATCACGCCAAAATAGATGATCGGGGGCAACCCGAGAATGTTGGCAGCCTCAATGGCCACATTGAGCGCGGGATTGTCGACGACACGGACCGCGCGCTGCATCCAGTAGACGACGCAAATGCCGTCCTTGCGCGGCGCGCCTCGGCGGCGGACGAACACGCGGGGATCTTGAATAAAAGTGCCGAGGGGGATTTGCAGGTCAGGACCAGGCATCGCTTCTTCAGGGTATATTGATTCCAAAGGTGGATCGATTTGGCCTTCGATCCTGTCATAAGAGTTCAGCGCGTACGGTCGGGGGCTCGTCGGGGTCGGAGTGTACGGTCTATGTTGCAGTGGCTAACCAAGTTCAGGGGACGAATGCCGCAAAACCAACCCGTTCGTTCGCGGACGATCTCCTTCAACTTCACTTCAGACGGATTAACTTACACCACCTGGATCAACGGTGCAATTGATGCAGAAGAATGGATTCCATGGACAAAGATTGAGAGGGTTGTAGCATTCAAGCGCGACCTTTTCGCATACGATCGCATGTGCATCGCCTTTGATGCCTCTGATATCACTTTTGAAATCAATGAAGAGATGGTCTGTTGGTCCGCCTTCGTCAAGGAAATGCCCAAATTCTTGCCAGGATGCCTCAATGTCGATGCGTGGTATGACACGGTGATGCATCCGGCCTTTGCAACAAACCGGACAGTGCTTTACTCACGCAATTCCGCGACCGGCCCCGCGCCTGCTGCCTGAATAGAATTCGGGCCGCCCGCAGGCGGCCCTATCTGATCCCTGACACCTGATCCCTGACCCCTGCTTCTCTACCACCGCCCCCACGCCCGGCTCACGTAGTCTGACAACGTCATGCCGATGAGCGCCAGGAAGGTGAACAATCCCGAGAGAACGGTGAGCTTGGTGAGCTTGGTCGAGTACTTTACGTGCATGAAGAAGAGCACAACGCACAGCATCTTGGCGGTGGCAATGGCCAGCGCCACCACCGGGTTCCAGTAGAGCGTAAAGCCGGTGTCTAAGCTCCCGATCGCAAGGCGCGTTTCGCCCAGGTCGACATACGACGCCGCAACCGTCAGCGCCGTGCCTACCAGCAGCACTAGCAGAATGATGACGTAGGTCATCGGGCTTACGATGTGATGCTCTTGTTCGTGTTGCGCTTTCGCTTCGCTCATGGAATTACTCCCGCGTGCCTTCTGCCTCTCAGGGGCTAAAGCCCCGAAGTCTCTTTCCTCGTTTATCGGCAGTCAGGGCTAAAGCCCTGACCTACCAGTCGTGCCCTTTCAAAAACTGGACCTGCGTCATTGCCGTTCAATGCCTGCTGATCAGATACAGCAGGGCGAAGAGATAGATCCAGATAATGTCCACAAAGTGCCAGTACAGGCCGAAGTTCTCAACATACGTGACGTGCCCCGTGGTGTAGGCCCCGGCTCGGGCTCTGGCAATCATGTATCCCAGAATCGCGATGCCGATGATCATGTGCAGCGCGTGCATGCCGGTCATGGCGAAGTACAGGAAAAAGTACAGCTCAGTCTTATCGGCCATGTCCCCGTGCAACGCCTGGTCGTGATATTGATTCCAGGTCTCGGGGTCCGATTGCGGGTTGGTAAAGTTCTCGGTGCTGTAACGGATTCCCGGGATGTGGTGTTTCTCCCACTTCTCGTGGTACTCGATGCTCTTGATTCCCAAAAACACAAGACCGAGCGCAAAGGTAAGCGAGAGAAACAGAACCAGCAGGCCTTTGCGGCGGGTCTCGGCAGACCAGACGCCCATGGCCATGGTGAAGCTGGAGAGAATCAGCGTCACCGTATTGGCCGTGCCCCAGCGCACATCCAGCTGGTGCGATGCGGCCACAAACGCCGGATAGTACCAGTTGCGCATGAGCAGGTACGACATGAAGAGTCCGCCGAAGAACATGACTTCAGTGAGCAGAAAGAGCCACATGGCAAAGTTGGTGGTGTCAGCCTGCTGCTCGACGGATTCGAAGTGATGGCGCTGATAAGGCGGATGCTCCCCATGATGAGAATGGGCGGAGCCGGCCGCTTCGTGCGCGATGGCAGTGCTATCAGACACTGGCTACCTCTTTCCGTTGCTGGGCTTCCAGCCACTCGTAGTCATAGGCTTCGTGGTCCATCACCGGAATCTCAGTGAAATTCTCTGTAAGCGGCGGCGACTGCGTCGTCCATTCGAGACCGGTCGCCTGCCAGGGATTGTTGCCCGCCACTTCGCCGTATTTGAGCGACCAGGTGAGGTAAAGGATGGGCAAGAGATACCCCACGCCCAGGATGGACGCGCCGGCGGTCGAAAACACGTTCAGGATCTGGAACTCAGGCGGGTAGGCGGCGTAGCGGCGCGGCATGCCCAACATTCCCAGGATGAACTGCGGGAAGAAGGTGAAGTTGAAGCCGATGAAGGTGACCACCGCGGCCAGCTGCGATATCTTCTCCGGATACATGCGGCCGGTCCACTTGGGCCACCAGAAGTGGATGCCCGAGAGGAAGGCCATCAACATGCCGCCCACCATCACAAAGTGGAAGTGAGCCACGATGAAGTAGGTCTCGGTCAGGTGAATGTCGGTGCCGGTCGCGCCCAGGAAGACGCCGGTAAGCCCGCCGATGGTGAACAGCCCCATGAAACCGAAGGCGTAGAGCATCGGCGTCTCAAAGGTGATCGATCCCTTGTAGAGCGTGAAGGCCCAGTTGAAGATCTTGATGGCCGAGGGCACCGCAACCAGCATCGTCAGCAACGAGAAGACCAGTGCTGCGTAATTCGAGATGCCCATGATGAACATATGGTGGGCCCAGACGAAAAATCCGAAGACCGCGATGGCCACCGACGAGAACGCAACTGCCGTGTATCCAAAGACGCGTTTGCGGCTGAAAGTCGACACCACCTCGCTGATCACGCCCATGCCGGGCAGAATCATGATGTAGACGGCCGGGTGCGAGTAGAACCAGAACAGGTGCTGGAAGAGGAGCGGGTCGCCGCCCTTGGCCGGGTCGAAGACGCCGATGCCCACCGTGCGCTCAAGCATGATAAGCACCAGCGTGATGGCCAGAACCGGGGTGGCCAGCACCATCAGCACGCTGGCCGCATAATTTGACCACACAAACAGCGGCAGCCGGAACCAGGTCATGCCCGGGCAGCGCATCTTGTGGATGGTCACAATGAAGTTCAGCCCCGTGAACACCGAGCTGAAGCCGGCGATGAAAGCCGCCATCGCCGTTGAAATCACGTGGGTATTCAGGTAATGGGTCGAAAGCGGCGTCGTGAAGGTCCAGCCCGTATCCACGCCGCCCGCGGCCATCACGTAGATGCCCATGCAGCCGCCGATGACATACAGGTACCAGCTCAGCAGGTTGACCTTGGGCAAGGCCAGGTCCTTGGCCCCCACCATCATCGGGATGAGGAAA